>Ga0179593_1728027_pt1 | contig 10344 bp, 12 predicted proteins | sample CZODoug2_1_08_16_FD_185931 | JGI IMG/M metagenome (GOLD analysis project Ga0179593, IMG submission 185931) | Vadose zone soil fungal communities from Angelo Coast Range Reserve, California, USA - CZODoug2_1_08_16fungal (PacBio error correction) | ecosystem: Environmental > Terrestrial > Soil >...
AAAGGTCAGATTCATTTTAAATACAGCCCTTAGTCACAAGGAAAAAAAAAGGGAAGGGGGATCGGTGGCACTCGTCTTAGCGTTTGTTGCGGTGTGAGCAAGAAAACAAAGCCACTTTGCTACGAACACGGGCTGCCAGTAAAAAAAGCCAGCAACTCGTGGCGGTTGCGGAGAAAGAAAGGGGAGGGGGAGAACAGAAGCAGACTGCGGCAAACCTCAAAAAATCCTCAAGAAAGGGCAAACAAAGACAGGCCTTAAGGGACGCGTCTGAAACGGGGGGGGGAGGGGAAGTGATTCTCTCCTATTGGGCAGAAAACCGGCCCACTTGCAATCGCAAAACCGCAGTGGTAGCTGAGATTGATTCTTAAAAAGAGGAGAGCTTATTCCAGCTCGGGTGCCGCAGAACCCAGATTGGCCATGACCAGAAACCGCGACTGGTCCGAAAACCACTCTTTCTCTATTGCGGCGAAAAGAATCTACTGCCCAACTTACCACCCCAACGTCCTGAGAAGAGGGCTCAATAGTTGAGCCTTTAGACGGGGGTGAGGAATGGGGGAAAAAATATCGTCGATATCTTTATCGCGAAGGCCAGAAAAAGGGAAATCGGCCAAAGTTTACCTAGGCACTCATAATTTAGTTAATAAGAGAAAGAGTAGTCACTTCAACCTCCTTACAATTCTTTCGGGATGAAAAGTCTTGAAAAAGGTGTCTGCCACTTGACCAAAAGCCGCGGGGGGAAAAAAAAAAATCGCATCGTCCCTCGGTCAATAGCCCCTGGGGGCTAATGGGGAGGAAGGGAAAAAGGCACGGGGCCACTGAGAAAAGCGATCCAAAGCTTACGATGTGGGGGAGGACTGCAGTGTAAAAGGCTTCGTGTTGGAAGGGAGGAAAAGGGCGTAACATAGGGCAGATGATGTCGATTTTTAGAGAGGAGAAAAAGCTATGATCGAGCGAACCTGACAGAGCTAAGAAGGGGGGGGAAATCCCGCTTTAGCGGCCTTGAAAGAGGGGGAAATGAAGTGATTGGTAGTGCGAAGGGGGGGGACATCGCCTCTTCTAACGAATTTGTTCGGGAAAGAAAAAGGGGATGACTTTCTTGCGTATTGAACATAAAGGGAGAGGGGGGACTAAAGGGAGGCTTGGTAAATTCACAAGGGGGTGGTAAGGAAACTGGTTTTTACCAGAAGAAAAAAAAATTTTTTTCACATAGAGAAAAAGGGGGGGGAAAAAGAAGGGTGTCCCGGAAAATCCGGTCCAGCAAAAAGGGAAGCGGTTCAAGCCTGCTAGGGGGGAAAAAGAAAAAAAGCGTTCGCGGGTAGGGGAGGGAGCAAGGATCGTCCAATCTGTGGCAAAAAGGGAAGATTGTGGCTAAAGATTGACACTGTGCAGCCGGATGAAAAGGGATGGGATTCCGCATTAAGGGGAGGGAAAGGAAGAGAGAAGGGACCTCGGCGGTCTTTTTTTATGGTTTTTATTTAAAAAAAGGGCGTCTCTGGCAAAGGCTTTTTATCAGAAGGAAAAAATTACCCTCGATATCAAGGGGAGCCTGAAAGAAACGTACCTGGACGGAGAAAAAAGGATTCCTTACCCAAAAGGGTTATTTAACCCAAGGGCGGCTGCTTATTGCTCACATGAGGCCGTGGCCGCGGTACATAAGGATTCGGTCGGTAGGCCGCAAGGAAAAAAAATCCTCGGGATTCAGTCGAGTGAATAGCAAGGAGCCGCGTTTTTTGTTTGAAAAGAAAAAAAAAGAAAGGGGTTTTTGTTTTCCAATCGTCCGCCGGGGGAAAAAGAAGAAAAAAGGGCCAGAGAAACTAGAAAATTGAGAGAGAAAACACCTAACCAAACAAAGATCAAGAAAGAAGAAAGGCGCCATTACAAAAGATGTAACAGACTGAAAGGATGGGTGCGGTCTCGATCTTAACTATTAGTGGTTTCTAGAGAACAAGTCCCTAAAATCGTTTACGGTCAAAGGGGAGAGGAAAGGGAGGACAGTCGCAAGATTTTTTGGGGAAACTGGTAGAAAAAGGGGGAGAGAATTGAAACGACACCCCCTGGGAGACGAAAAAGGGGGGGGGGGACAACCAACTATCCGCTTCAAAACGGAATATAGGTAAAAAGAAAAAAAAAAAAGACGGATCTTTTTCAAGCTCATGAACCACATTTCGGAATTGCGGTCAAATGACCGAGGAAGGAAAGACAGGTCTAATTTTCTTTTCTGCTCTTGGCCCAGGAGACCCAGTTTATAAGGTTTGGAAAAGAAAAGAAAAGGAAGAAGAAAAGATGTTGACTTTCGAAAGAGCCGGCCGTCTGTACAAAACCAATCTTGCCAAAGTTGGCTACAAGTCGATTGAAACTGGGAAAAAAAGAAGATGTGCGGACAAGCCATTACCTTATGACTTTGAGCGAAAACAAGGGGAAAAGAACGGCTCTTCCGTTCCTTGGGGGAAAGAAAAACGGGCACGGCTTCCGATTAATGCAGGCAGAGAAACAAAACACGTAGAGGAGGGAAAGAGAATATTGGAAAAAGGGGATTAAACGGAGCCGTTTCCTCTATCGCCGGAGACAGAGGGAAAAATGAACTTCCAGCGTAGCGAAGGGGAGGAAGGAGCAAAGCATTCATAGAGGTCATGGAGTCGCAAAAGAAAAGGACTCATACTTATTGGTCAAAAAAACTGATAAGGGAAAGAAGGGGAAGCCAACGTTGCAGATTGGTTGGTGATGACCAAATTGACCGAAAAGTCACATAATTTTTAGCTAAGAGGACGGGCCAAACCCTTCATAACTGGGATCCGTCCCAGGGGAAAAAAGGGGGAAAAGAAGAACCGGGCTTTCGGAAGGAGGGGGGTATTTGAAGACGAAATCCAAGGAAGGAGCGTGTAAAAAGAATGAGAAAAAAGGGGATAGGTTTACCTATATCGGTAAAGCGATAGTTTAGGAAAACCCGCCGTAGGAGAAAAAAGAGTGTCGTTTTAATGACTAGGGAAGTGCTATAATCAAAGGAAACTCTTTGCGAAAAGAATCCTCTGTTCACAGCCGGTTAACATGCAAGAGGAAAATTTCACAGGGGGAGGAAAGAAGTCGCATCGAAAAAAATAGTTCCGTATCGAAGAAAGCCATCCTGAAGAGGACAGCTCTTTAATGGACGCAGCATTGGTGCGGCTTGGGAAGGTGTCAGCTACTAAAAGGGGAAAGAAATTTCTCGTTCTCGAACATGGTTTTGACCCTACGAATGGAAAAAAAAACCACGAGAGGAAAAGAAAAGGCGGGCTTCACAAAAAAAAGCCACCTCCAGAAGAGAGGGGTCTAATAATAGCCAAACTGAAAGGGTATTTACAAAAGAGGGCCTCCTACAGGTAACTCCTAGCAATCTCGACAGCGTGCCGGAGCGGGTTCCAGGGGGGCCAGAATTCTCCCTCCTCTGAAAATTTAGAAGAGGAAGATCCGGGTGGCAGACAATTCTTTCCTGGGTGGTTTCTCATTCCCGACCTCTCTTGAGAAAAAAAAGAGCATTCCCCTTTGACAAGCGACGTTCATCGTCGGGAAAACGAGGTAATTCCTCTCTAAGGGGAGAAATTGAATAAAAGCGGGCAGAGATCCGTTGCGGAACCATAAAGAAGGAAAAGAGGTCTTCTCGTCGGCCTTTTTCTAGCTCAATGAAAAAATCCCTCCAGATCAAAAGCGACTTAGAGGTTTTCCTGAAAGGAACGTGTCCGCTTCATATAGGAAGCCCCACTCTGATGTTTGGGGAGAAGGAAATCTTTCTCCCCTCTGGGGGTGGGGACTACCGGTAAAAGACAGGAAGGGGGGAGAAGGCCCCGTCTCCGTGCTGCTACGTCCCCCATTTAATTTAGAAGGAGGGCTTGCAAAGATGGGGAAACCGCTGTCTCTTATTTTTTTGTTGGGAGTTTCAATAGGGGGGGGGGTCGGACCCGGTGGCAACTTTGGATCAAAGATCGATGAACACAAGGCAAAGGACTTAGGTTAAAAAAAAGGGGGATCATCCGCACCCGGAAAAAGCTCATTTCTGCCGAGGGAGAAGGGAGACTTATCGTCAAGGAGCAGAAATTCTCGAATTGAAAATTCAACTCTCTTCTTAAAAAATAGAAGGAAAAAAAAGCGGAGAAGAGGCGAGAAAAATTCGCAAAAAAATGGCAATTATGGAAAAGAAATTCACAGGAGATCAAGCCAGAATACGAACTGAAAAAGCCGTCGGGATTACTGCGTAAGCGAGAATGTGCGCTTCGAGCATATCTGGCAAGTCCGAACAATCGGAACAATCAGCGGGGCCGAAATTTTCTTCAGAAAAAGAGAAAACGGACGCTTTTACAACCTGGAAAGACGGACAGAGAAGGAGGTGGATCGCTTTTCTCAGAGGGAAAGGGGCCGCCGGTCAGAACCATTCCGGCAAAAAAAAAAAAAAGAAAACGGAGGGGCTTGGGGGGTCCAAAGCCCGGAGAAAGGGAGGGGGCTCAGTGGGGCGACCACCCTGGGGAGCTCGTAATAAGAAAAAGGAAAAAGAGGGGAAAGAAGGTGAAAAGTGGACCTGAAATGAGGGAAACAGAGACAATTATAGTGCCTATGGTCCGATTGGAAAAGGGGGGTAATTTCCTCATCAAAGAGAAGAAAAAAGACGGATGATCTGCCCATTGAACGACCGAAAGAAATATGACGAAAAAAGTGGGTTTGTCATGGGGGGAAAAGAAGGAGAAAGGGAGGAAGAAGGAGGTGGGTCCGGCTCAGGGCAAGAAGAGAGGAGGTAACAATTCTCGGGAATGGAGAAAGGCACCGATCGGGAAAAGGGAGGGGGAAGAACTGCACGCCAGAAAACTGCCGGTTTGCGATGCACTTGGGGAGGCACTTCCTCATCAAAAAAAAAAGGGGGGAGAAAAAAAGTTCAAACATCAGTAAAGAAGAGAGACCGGTCGTTGGTTTTACCTGAATCCGGTAAAGGGGATGGTTTGCCGCATTCTGATTAGGGGGAAGGGGAAGGGAAAAGGTACGGAGCGCAACCGGCAATAGGGAGGGGAGAGAGTGGGGAGTGAAGTAAGCTCCTGGAAGCGGGGAAGAAAAAAAGTGGTGTATCTGCCTGGGGAAAAAGAGACACATTGCCACGGCACAAGGGGGTGGTCAAGATGATTACTGGTGATGGAGGGGAGGGGAACTATTTCCGGTATTGATTATATAATAGAAAGAGAAAAAACGTAGGAGGAGGGAAAAGAGAGAGGATGGGGCATATTAAAGGGGGGAAGATTTAAGTTTAAAAAGATATCCTTAGTCAGGAAAAAAGGAATTAAAACCATCGTTCAATTGGGGGGAAAGAGTCTTATCGTTTTTGCGTTGGGGGGGTGCGTTGAGCAAGGCCGATAACCAAGAGGAGCCGATCCATGACTTACTGTCAAATAGAAAAAAGAAGAAAAGAGACCGGTTGTCTCTCCGTAAGACATGAAAAGAAAGAAAAAAAGAAGACTGGGAAACAGAAAAAAAGGGAAAGAAAAAGCCTTCAAATCAAGACATGCCGTAAAGGAAAAAGGGGGGGAAAAAAGGTGCGCAATGGCTGGAGGCTGACTATTTATTCTTAGGAGGACCGGCCCACTTTTCATCTCACCGCAGTGGGGAGAGGAGAGGAGGAAAAAAGAAATGACTTATCTTCATTCCAGCTCGGTGCCGGGCGAAAAAAAAGCTGGAAAAAAAAAAGCGAGGGGTTCCTGCGACTGGTCCCGGGAGGGAACCCCACTCTTTCCAGAGGCGACCCCGAGTCTATGCCCAAAACGGAAAAGAAACCCACAACGTCAACGAGGCCTCCCTCTGGGAGGGAAACGGGTCCATTTTCATAAGAGTAAGGAGCGGTGCCTATCGGTCGCGAGCTTTCTGTAGCGAAGGACACGATCACCGGGGAAAAATCGCCAAATCTTGGAAAGGAAAGATAATTGTCGAAGAGTCCCTCATTAAGTGTCAACCGAAGTCCCATTCTTTTCCGGCCTATCCGGAGAAGGGGGACACAACTTATCCCATGATTTGTGGAGAACAATGAGCCACAAGCCTGTACACCGAGAAAAGTTTTGGGGGTCCCCAAGCCCCGCAAAATCGTCCAATCGGGGAGAGCGCAAATGGTTTTTTGCTGGCGGGGGGGGACCTGAACCTTTCCCCCATCAGGACTGTATTCCAGGACAGGAGAAGGAAATCTCCTCCTTATGGTCCTCCTGCGGGTCCCCTCTTCTTTTGTGGGAGGAGGTGCTTGCGATAATTATATTCTTGGGGAACAGTCTTAACATGGAGAAGGTTCCCGAGGGGGGAGGACGAGATCTCCTTGCGCGAAGCTACACCCGTCGCTACAACAACAAAAAGAAGAAAACGCCTGACGGCTTCGAGGAAAGAAGGGAGGGAGCGGCCTTGACTTGTGAATTTCGGCAATAATTGCCTTGGGGAACGGGGAATTTTTCTCGCCTCTTCGAGAGGGAGGGGGGGGAGAAACGATTCAAGGCTAATTCGATGACTTTCCTGCTATGACCTATAATCGAAAAAAAAAAGAAAAATTTGGTAAATTCAAGCAAGGGTGCTTGTAAAGGGGTACCATCAGTTCCCAAAGAAGGGCCTTTTTTTCATTCGAAAAGGGAATCAAAGGTGAAATAAGGGGTCCGAAAAAACAAAGCTCAGCGGTGGCAAAGAGAGGAGGAAAAAAAAGTTTTTTCCTCGCTAGAATTGGGGTCGCTGGGAAAAAAGGGAGACTGAGCGGCAAACTTGGGAAGAGGGATTGTGGCTAAAGCCATTGACAAAATGAGAAAGGGTGAATAAAACAGCGAGTCACGGAGGGGAGGGCAGATTATTGAGCTAGCAACAGTCCGCCGAGAAAGGAATGGTTTAGATTTCGCAAACGGAGAAGAAAAAAGGGAGAAAAAGCGCGGCATTACCGTCGGAGAAAAAGAGGAACAAACCGTGACTGCAGGGGTTGCTGAGACGAGGGGAGGGGAATTGTCTTATTCAACGTAGCGGGAGAAAGGGAGCCCTGCTGGCCATCAGGCCTCGGCTTAGGAGGAGATCGTTAGGGTCCACTAGAAAGAGATAGGGATTCAGTCGATGATATAATAAGGTTGGTTTCCGCGTTGTGGGGGAAAGAGAAAAAGAGGCTTGTGTTTTTGTTTGACATCAGCCGAAAAAAGGAAGGTCAACAAATGTCCGAGAAAAAGGGTCGCTGACAAAGGAGAAAAAAACAAACCAATGAAATTGAGAAAAGAAAAGAGGAGAAAATCTCCATACTGGGCGGGAAAATCGGAACTATTCTTGTTTGAAGGAGAGGGAGAAGAAAGGACCGGAATCGTTGACGGTCCCAGGACGTGGAAAAGGAAAGGGGGGAGGCGCAAGAGTTTGTAACTTTAGAGGGGGAGAGGAAAAACTACAAGCAGGATAGGAGGGAAAGTCAACCCACTATCGCTTTAAAAAAACGATATAGGGAGAAAGCGCTTCGTTTTCCAGTCAGGAAGAAAGGGTCTTCAAAAAGGTCCGCAAGCCCGTTCGAATGGAGGGGTTCCAGGGCCTACTTGGGAGGGGGAAGTCCTTTACTATTCCGAACAGGAGAGAGGAAAGGATGGTAGGGCAAGATTCCGGGGGGGCCACCTCTAAAAGGGGGGAGAAATAGTAGAAGCATGATCAGAGGGGGGAACCATCAGTATGATTTCGCGGGGGAGGGGAAGGGAAAGAAAGAAAGGAAAGGTGGCGCTTCACCGGCCAAGCTGAGAGGCTTGAAGGGGGGGACCAAAAGCAAGTGGGGCTAAATCTTCTCCCGGCGAATAAATGGGACTCCTGATCCATCTCTCTCAAAAAAAAGGAAAAAAGGGGAAATCGCCGCATTAATCGGAGCCGGTGGGCGGATAGGAGGGGAAAAAGGGGGTTAGGTTGTCAAAAGTACGAAGCACGGAGAAGGGAAGGTGAAGCGCAATTAGCTTCCATAGAGGGAGGGGGGAAAGAAAGGGGAGGGGTTCAACAGTTTTGGCCATCGCTGATAGGGTCTCAAGGGGGGGTGGAAAGATTGTTTTGGTAAGTCACAGAATTGGAGAAAAGAAGGGGAAAGTCCATGACTTCCGCACGAAAACTGTGATGACAAGTAGGAAGGCCAAGATTCAAACATGAGAACCGGGCCTTGAACTGGCAGGGAAAGATTTCATATGTTGGTTCCTGCGCTTGAAAAAGGGAAGGGGGAGAAAAGAGGGGTATAAGACCTATATCCGTTTTAAGGAGTTGGGGAAAAAAAAAACCCGCCGATTCTCCCGCGGGCTTGGGGAACCTTGCTAGAAAAGGTCCAACTCGTTGCGACGTAAAAAGGCATCCGATTTTAACGCAAAGGGGAGCCGGGAAGGAGAAGAAGAGGGGGGAAGAACCAGAATAGTGCGAAGACCGCACAACTTAAAAAAGGTCTGGAAATAGTGTAGGGAGCCCTGATGGTGCTGAGAGGGGGAAAAGGGGGGGGGTCAGCGACTAACCTGTTGAAAAAAAGAGAAAAGGGTCCGCTGGGACCTTTTTTGAAAAAAGCGGACGATTGAAACAAAAACAAGAAAAGCCGAGTCTACCCCCCCGGGGGCTTCAAACAACCCGCGGATAACCAATCAAATCGACTGAATCCCGGAAGGGGAAAAAAGGGAAAAACCGAACGAATAGCCCGATCGCGCTAACAAGGGGAAGGAAAGCAGATCAATAAGCATCCGCTACCGACCCCGCCAATGCTGGCCGTCGAAATAAAAAAAAAAGAAAAGGAAGGAAAGGGTGAACGCGGCCGGTCTCGCTTACGATGAGATGTACTTCGCTTGCCGGGGAGTTTCCTATACGGTCCCGTGGCGGAAGAAAAAAAGGAGGAGATCTCGGCGGACTTGGTCTAGAAGGGATAACATACTGCAGACCGTCGACTTCCCGCCGGGGGAAGTGTCAATGCTTTAGCCAAATAGAGGAGGATCTTGCCACAGCTTTTTCCGATCAGCCGCGACTAACGGACCCGCGACGGGGAGGAAGAAAAAAAAGGGGGACTCTCGATGAATGCTGGAAGAACTCTGCAGGAAGGGAGGGGGAATCGGGGATTTTAGGAACCCTATTTCAAAAAAGGGGAGGCTATGAAAAAAGGAGAAGAAAAGGGAAAAAAAACAGCTGGGATCATTACAGCACCAAGCATGGAATTTAAAGGGAGGACGTTGGAGAAGAAAAACTTATCTGTTCCGAAAAGAAATTCCTCGAATGGGGCGCATAGTCTGAAAAAAAAATCGTAAATAGGCTAGAAAAATAGGCGTACTTACAGATTGCACGAATGAAAAAAAAACGCTAAACCGAGGAAGGAAGCGAGCGGTCGTTCTTACGGAAAAAAAAAAAAGGGGGTCGCTCGACATAGATGAGAACGAGGGAAAGGGAGAAAGAAGACTGCCTATGTGTAAGCGGTTGCTACCAATGAAATCCAGATAAAGAAAAAAAGCTTTATAAAAGGGACAGAGACAAATCTTACATATTGAGGAGACTCATTATCAGACCCTTCCTGTGGGAAATCATAACCATTCGAAAAATGGGGAGGGACCTGATTTGAAAGCGGAGGTCACCAAATTCCCGGAGAGCTGCTTTGTGCTAAGGGGAAAAAAACTTGGTCAGAGTGGGAAAAAGCTCAGGAATCTGAATTTAAGCGAAAGGAACGTGACTCATGGGAGGGAAAAAGGGAAAGTAAGACAATTATAGTGGCCTAGAGATGGGGTATTTCTGCGGAAGTGGGTCTCTAAGGAAAGAGACGATATGCCAGCCTATAGAAACATTTCCAAACAGGATCAACGTATGATCCGAGAAGAAATGGGGGGGGGGGGGGGTGGTCAGTTGGGAGAAAAGAAAAGCGGGAGAAGAGTTTGCCGGAAAAAATCCGGACCAGTCGGGGGAAAAAGGCATGGCAATCTGTCGCAAGAGATGAAGAAGCTCGATCAGAAAGCAGAAGCCTACTCTGCGGGGGACAGGAAGAAAAAGGTGCAGCGGCAAGTCCTCATAAAAGAAAGGGGACGAATCAAGGCAAAGTCCCAACATCCATGTTAGGAGAAAGGGCGGCCTTATTTGGGGAAAAGGGGTACCTCTAGTTCATAATGGGTTATGGTTTGCAGAAGGAGGGGGAAAGGGCTAACCACTGGAGGAGGAGAGCAACCGTTCCCCTATTTGCTGGAGGATTGAAGTAAGCTCCCTGAAGAGGGGGGGGAAAAGAAAAGGGGGGAGGGGGGGGGGGATCGGCCTTTGCTCAAAACATGTCAAAAAAGAAAACCGATCCAAAGTGAACGAGGAGTTGCTGACTAAGGCTCTGAGGGAGGGAAATATTCCGGGAGGAGGAAAGAAATAGCG
>Ga0179593_1340065_pt1 | contig 10343 bp, 10 predicted proteins | sample CZODoug2_1_08_16_FD_185931 | JGI IMG/M metagenome (GOLD analysis project Ga0179593, IMG submission 185931) | Vadose zone soil fungal communities from Angelo Coast Range Reserve, California, USA - CZODoug2_1_08_16fungal (PacBio error correction) | ecosystem: Environmental > Terrestrial > Soil >...
GGTTCGCGCGCTGATTCCTTCAAGAACTTAGGGGTCAAGGGCGAGGGACATCTTCTTCCGATGGAAACAAAACAACGGGGATAGGAGCGACTATTTAAAACCGTATCAGATCGGGGCCAGACAACTCCACCGAGAACCAGGAGGAGCGAACATCCGTGGGTTCGAGAAGTGAGCTTGGTCTCTAAGTCTGTATGAAAAAAATTCGAAGAGGGGGGGGATAACAATCTGGAGGAAGGGGGTATGGGGTCAGTCGATGAGGTTACGCCAAAATGCTTCACAAGGGGGTTGTGTTTCAGCCCAGGAGGAATCAAAACATCTATTGAGATTCGACAGAAGAAATCGCTAGAGGGCTATCGATCTCCAGGAAGAAGCGAAAAATCTTACCTCGAATACGCCAGGTGAAGAGAAGCGATTGGCTGGGTCCAGAGAAAAGTCCAGTTCGAGGCAATGGGGGAGAGTTAGAGTTAGGCGTCAGGGGGGGATCGTGAAGCTGGCGTCAAGGGGGAGAGGGGGCAACGGGTCTCAGAAACGGGCTAGGGGTCCCAAGAGAGAGTTGGGTGGTGGAGATCAGGGAAAGTATGATAATGAAGACCGGTATGGAAGGGAGGGGGGCAAGGCTTCTATCTTCCACCGTGTCTAGAAAGAGCTAAAGGGTGCCGCCCGGGTCTCCTAAGAAACAGGCCGATTCGACAGTTACGTCATCCAAGAAAAGGAATTGCAAGGGCTGAGGAGGCATGAAATGAACAGATCGTGGAAGAATGGAAAAGAGTTCTAGTGGGGAAAGACTCTGGAGAAGGATCGGTTCCTTTAAAAAATGGAGAAGGGGGGGAGGATTAAGAAAAAACAGGAGCCGCGGGGAAGCCGTCAGAATAGTGAATATTCTTAGGGGGAAAAAACTGAATTGGAGCTCCGTAGGTACATTAAGGAGCACACGAAGGCGGCGTTTGCGGGACGCACAGAAAAATGAGGCAGGATTACTCCAACCGAAATCTGGAGACGCTGGCGAGAGAAAAATCAATAACGGGAAGCAAGAACGTTCTAGGAGCCCCAGCTGTGCAATGCCGCGCAGGACGAACGCCGTACGCGGATCGGGCGGAAAATAAGGAGTGGAAAACCGCATGTGGGGGACTGGCCATCTGGAAAAAGTTTTGGGGAACGGATCAAAGGGGTGAAACTGGACGAAAATGCGCTTTGCAACGATCGAAAAGAAAACAGTTCTACGGGAAATCTTCACAGTCGGTGCGAAAAGTTTCGCTGGAAGACACTTTAAGGCCGGATGTCGTATCGCGGGGAAAAGAGCATCGTCGCTCGCAGCTGAAAGCTGGGGTGTCGCTCAAAAAAAAAAGAGAAAAAGACTAAGGGTGGTGCTCCGCTTGCAAAAGAAAATGCGAACGGGGGCCCGAACTACGGCAAACGATTTGGTGGAGGATGAAACTTGAGCTTACGGCGAAAAGCGTGGGCCGCCTCCGGCGGCAAGCCGGATAATGCCGGGTTTAGAAACGGCACGGGGAAATGGGAGGGGAGCAAAGAATTCTCGAGGATTTTGGATCAGGGCAGAGGCAGGAGAGGGATAAAAACATCTTAGGGGGCAAACTGATAACTCCGATAGAGCACGCATAGGGGTTGTACGAAAGAGGAGGGGACCGGCTAAAAGAGTGAAGTGTTTAAGGACAGTGACTATTGGCTTAGGGACGATGCAGCATGCTCTAAGGGGGGGGACGAGGGGGGGCTCTCCGGGAGCGAGCACATATGGAAGGGATTCGGACTTAATGATGTCCATCCATTACATTACGATCCAAGCGGAGAGGAGAATCCAAAGAGCATCTCGGGGGGTAAAACGACCTAAAGCCGAGAGTTGTGGGAAGAACAACAAAGGGCGAGAAGAGGGAGCACAAGGGATGAGCCTACGTAAAAATATGATTGGGGAAGGGGAGGGAAGAGCTATTAAATGTAGCAGGTCAGGGGGTGGCAGGGGGAGGAGGGGGACCTAATGTTTACGCTGAAAAAGGCTATATAGAAACGAGGAAAAGCGATATCGATAAAAAAAAACTTAATTATTATAAAAGATATATAGCTCTTCAGTGGAAAAAAATGTTGATGCATGGAGAGGAAACCTTCAAGAGAAGAGAAGTTGGAACCCACTAAGATAGACATGAACGGAAAAACTAAAGTTAACATAATTATTGAAAAAGTAGACAGTTCTTGGGGAAAATTATCGCGGGCGGTGGTACGCAACAAGAAAGAGAAAAACCCACTCCATTTCTTAGGTAGGGTTGAAAAAACGGAGAAAGGGTCTGAAACGAGGAAGTCCTGTATTTAAGAGGTAGGAATCAGATCCTCCGCACCCGTGGCGACGAAGGCGCGCAAGAGGAGAAACAGGAGAGCAGAGGCCGGTATCTTTACAGACGAAATCGTAAGGTGATAAACCCTTAACTAATGTACCGGGGGAATTCGCAGGCGGAACAGCAGAAACTGAAAAAGAACCGAACGGGGAGGAGAGGGGGATAGTAATCAGGGTTACTGTATTTGAATAGTTGAAGGAGACCTCTTCCGGCAGATCATCTAAAACAAATATGAGAAAAAGACTCGTCCACTACTTTCGACTACACGAAAAAAAAAGATTTAATGGAAACGGACTAAGGGAAGGAAGTCGACGAGCTAAATAAGTCCGAGGGCCATCACCACAGCGGTCCTTAGGGGGGAGAGAAAGTTTCTATAAGTTCAAGTTTTTGTAGAGGACAGGGGGGGAAAAACGAAACGGAGGCGTAAAGGGGAGATAGAGCCATCGATTGGTCAGCTGGTCGCAAGTAAGATGCACCAAGGAGACCTGCAGCTCTTAGGGCTGAAAGGTGGAAGGAACAGAAAGAAAGCTTAGACAGTAAGTCTCGAAACCAGTGAGGAAGGGTGAACCTTCTTTCCAGAAAAAAAAGCGAACCATTAATGTAAACAAAACTAGAATAATAGCTAAGAAAACAAAACAACGTAGTGAACGACCTAGCCTCTCAAACTGGGGCGCCGATTAAAACAGCCTTCCAAATATCTCTAGGCAAGACGGCACCGGTAAAATGGATCTTGAAGGCAAAAAAGCGTTTGAAAACGATGCACGCTTTTGGCCGCAATCGGCTTGTGAAATCCTACCTCGTGCAGAAGCAATGTGGCCGCGCGGGGGCAAGGGGTCCGTGTTAAAGAACTATACACACGGCCAGAGGTCCCCAGACCGAGTTATCATTTCCCAACGCGGCGGAAAAAATATCCCGTATAGTGACCGGATAACGCTCGCCAAACACTCGCTCTCCCTATGACGGTAGATGAACGATAGGATTGGTTTCGTCGAGGGGGCCGTAAAGGAGGCGCTAGCGACCATTGGCGCTCTCTCGCGAAAGACAGCGGTGGGAAGGCCAACGTGCAAGACGCCAAGATCACTCGACGTTCGGCATTCCTCTCAGATAATCCGGTTCTTTGGAACAAACCACACGAGAGAAGGGAAAAAATAAAAAGGGCGAGGGAGAGCCGATTCAGTAGGCAAAAGAACGTCAACGAAATCAAAAAGAAAGCAAGCCGCACTAAATAACGCAAACTATAACTGCAATGTCGGTAAAGGACAAACAAGGATAAAACGGCGGGGGGTTGACGAGATTGAGGGGGTAGCTGAGGCCTAGCAGGCGCTCTAGAGGCCCATAGGGAGAGCGGGGAGGGTAGGGCAACGAACTCCAGACCTTTGGTGGACAATGTCCGGGGAGGAGAAAAAATTCGAAGAGAAAAAGACTGGTGGAAAAAAAACCGCCGGCGCCGAAATAAGAGAGTGCACATAAACCCGAAAATGTAGCACCAGAAGGAGAAGACAGCAAATAAAAAAAAAAACAGAGGAGCGGAATCAAGACGAGCAGAGGAGCCAGGAGCGTATCTTGAGAGGGGGACGAGGATCCCGTCCAGTCGGAGCTGCGGTCACATAGGATACCAAGCGGATATCAAGAGAAGTGGTTGAGAAGGGACCCATCGGCATAATCCTGGCGCGAGCAATCTAAAGTCTAGGCAGGCATATAGCTAAAAGTAAGGAATAATAAGAAGACAAAAAAAACACGGAGGAGAGGAAAGAAGAGGAAGGGAGAGGGTAGGTTAGGCCGAGACTATATTCGAAACCTGTCTTTCCATCGTGCACTATTGCAAATGGGAAAGATGCGACAATGGGAAGGGGTAGAAGCCCTCTCACTTATCAGGGTGCAACGAAAGGGGTGGCCGGCTATCTCCGTAGCAAACATCTACTCTAACTGTCGCAACTGATGCACGGCCGCTTTACGAATTGCTGTTCAAACCACGTCAGTAGGGGACAATCTGGCCGGCCGGGGTTGGGGGGGTCAACACTATTCTAAGAAAACCCAGGGTCTTCAACAAGTAGTCGATGGGGCTTAATGGGGAAAAAGTTTACGCCCTACGCAGGAAAAAGTCGGCCAAATCGATTAGAACGTGCCCTGTCGAAGCAAGGGGGATAAAGAGGCAGTCTAGGGCGAACACTTTCTAAACCAAAGGAAGGACAGATGACTAATCCGGGAAGAGTTGAGATTCAATGGGAGGTTTCGATCCATCTTCTCATTCAATGTTGACTCCTGTCCATTCACCGAATTAGCTTCAGGAGAGAAAAGGTGTGGGAAAAAATCGTGTACACATGTGGGGATGGGGGGGGGGGGGGACGGCGAGGGATCGTGGGACGCGGGGGGGGGCCAGTCTAAAACTTCTTTTCCCAATGGGGTCGTCCAAAAAAAAAGGGTGGGTGGGTGTGAGAAAAAAGAGTCGCAACAACGGTGGGGGGGGAGAAAAGACGATAATGCGTACCTAGGAATGTAGTATCGGGGGGAGGAGGGGCAGTCCTTTCAATCATTCCAAAGAGGTCGAAACGAACGCGAAGAGGTGGAACATTTTCTACAGACCGCCTCCCGTACAAAGAAACAAACAGAGGAACACACTGCAGGCTTCAAGGTCAACTACTCTCTCGATGGGCATTAGCGCGTTGCAAGTGACATCATGACGGGGACCGGGGATTGCCGCTCGCGGGCCGTTGGAAGATGATAATCCGTCAACGTCAGGCAGAGGGTTGAGTGATCGTGAGTTTCTGACAAAAGATCAAGTGCAGGCCGGCCGGAACATATGGAACAACGAAAGGGCTCGTGGTGCTGACCCATATTGCGGGGGGGGAATTACTCAAACGAGGGCCTGAACTGCAAGGGAGCTGAATTCAGAGACGCCATCCGGGTTCAGGTAGATAATAAGCCGCGGGAGAGAAAGAGCCATCTCGAGATGTGGACGATTCTCTGAGACTTCCAGAACGTTCAAGGTGTCCTCTGGGTCTTGCCAGAGTATGAAGGGGTGTTACCGGCAAGAGGGTAGAAAGGGGTGGTGGACCGCGGGTGGAGCTTTGCACGGACGAAGGCAAATGCTAAGGGTTTTCATGAGGAAGGGGAACGAAAGTCAGCAATTTGAAACGGACTCGGGGTAGGGAAAGAAGGAGGGACGCATCGGAGGTCGCGGTCCAAATCGATGGTACGCCAAAAGAAAGAAAAATCCAGGGGTGCTGGTCAAGGGCGGCATCGGACAGAAACGGTGATATCGCCCAGCCATACCTGCCCAAGGTTGATGGTGGGACTCTTCTTCAACTGAGGCGGCAATACCTAACGGCCTTTGTAAAACCGAAACAAAGGTCAGTTTTGCGAGCTTATTCGGAGTAGATTAGTGTCAAGCATGAAAGTTCCAGAAAATAGCACATAGAGGGGACAAATGATAATCTCCGATAACCCGCCCTAGGTTTTCGGACTGCAAAAGGTCTTGATGCCGGCTGGACACATCGTGCAAGGTGTGTATGAAGAACTATGAAGGGGGAGGGGGGGCGACGAAGGAAAGGCGATACCTGTTGATTGCCCGGTGAGAGAAAAATCTTATTGTGCAGGCGGAAGTCTAGTAGCCATAAAGTACGGAAGAAAGGATGAGCCGGGCCACATCTTTTAAGGGGTTGGAAAGTAACGATAGACAACTCAACGGGGGAGGGAAAAGAGGTAAGCGGCACCCGCGCATTCACGAGGGCTTCTCGCACATTATGGGTTTAACGTTTCCTTACGAGGAGCACAGGGGAGACATAGTCGTTGCAAAGCTCAGGAGACGCTTAAAGCCTTTCAATCATAAAAAGACTCGAGAAGATTCCTCGAAAAACGGGAGAGGAAAAGAGAAGTTCGGCAGCCGTTTAGATAGGTAGATGTCAAGCAGGAAAAAGGTTGGCAGAAGATAGGAGCAAAAGGAAGCGGGGAAAACGTGAACACATGAGGGGGAGTGTTCTGCGGATGAGCGGGGAATGTGCCGAGTCAACCAGCTAAGGGGAGTACGGGTGAAAACAGGGGAGAAAGGCTGGGCCGCTACACCAAAAAAAAAAAAAAAAAACGACCCCACAGCGAGCCACCCCCCACCCACACACGCGGGGAACGGAGATGAACACTCAAGTTGATTCGTTCATTTAATTTGGATTCCTCATATCCTTGGCGAATTCACCATCACGATTGGGGGGGAGGGGGACTCACCGCCACCGAGAAAAATAAAGGGAAATCGTTAAGACCAAATGGCATACAAACACTTGAACGATGGTGGAAGGACTGAAACGCGAGACCTTACGAAAAGGGGTAGTGAGGAAGATCAGTGAACCGATGTAGGGAATTCGCCCCTGAAACCTTACTCCAGGTCAGAGTGGACTCAAGAGGCGCAAACTAAAAGAAAAGGGTTGGAAGGGCGGGAAAGCAGGGGTATTGATCGGGGGAGCCGCGAGGGGTCAGCCGAACCAATGTACATCAACATCTGTAAGATGTCAATGGGATATGCAACACGTGGCTGGCGAGACCTGCCCGGAGACCAAAAAAATGCGGAAGATGGAGGGAGCTCAAGCGAGTGAAGAGGAAAAAGCGACAAGTGGTCCCGCCCGTATACCGACTCAAGGGGAAGTGTCTGAAGAAGTTACACCACGTGTCAAAACGAATTGGTGACTAAGCCTGTAGATCCGTGCAGACAACTGCGTCAGAAAGAAAGGAGAACATTTAAAAAGGGGAAGGCCGGGGGGGGTCACAAGCAATCATACCGGAAACAAGGGCACGCGCACTTAGGCGGGCACTAAGTGCCACGGAGTAACGAGGCTGCTGATTCGGATCATGCAGCGGCAGCTCACAGGGTAGGGGGACTTTCGAAAAAATCTGGGAAACTAGTCACGCGTAGAGAAGTCTGTCGGGTACAGGGGAGAACAAACGAAGGACGTTTTTCTAACAAGTGCGGGGGTCTTTTGCAAAGTCCGTGTAGACATATGTCAAACTATCCAGAAATCTTACGCACACCACGAGGCTCACTGTGATCATCATTACCAAGGGGAGAGAAAAAGAAAATAGGGAAAGAAGGGGGGAATTGTAAATCTCACCAACTGTCATCTCCAGCGTCATGACGAAAAAATGGCGTGGGGGTTGACGATGAGGAGAGGGGGGGGCAGTAGGCGGTGGCGACGAGCAACGTCTCGCTATGAAAGAGACCAATAAGTTTTGAGAGAGAAAGCCAGGCCGACCAAACGACGCCGCGAGAAAAAAAAAAAACATCGGGAGTCGCAGGCCTCCTGAGATAAATGTTGCTTCAGAAAAAAAAAAAAAAATGTCAACCACCAACCTCGGCGGCAACGCAAGGACAGGAGGGGGAGCAGGGGAGGAGGGGGAAGAGCCGCAGATATCCAACTGATCAAGAAGCCGAAGCGCTGGTACAGGAGCGAACACCATGCCTGAATAACGGGAAAAGGGGGGGGGGGGGGGGGCGGAAAGGAAACAGCCACTGCAAGAATCGGAGTAAGATTTTAGAAAAGCTGTGTCCAAGGGCATGACGCGAGGGGAAGGAAGGTCGCAGAGGAGAACGGGGGCAGGGTTAAAAATCATGTTGGAAGACCAGGGGGCTAGGAAACTCAAAAAACAGAGCAAACGTGGGGAGGAACGTTAGAGGAAGAAGCAGAAATGACGGCCTCCATAGGGTAACCATTGGAGAAAGGGTGCGGAAGGAAATTCTACTCAAAAGAGAAGCTTCAGGACACAATAACGATAGATGTTGAGAGGGGGACTATGACCGTGGATTCCTATCTCTGGGACCACATCTTATACGGGGGGCAGCTCCCCGCAGGAGGGGGGGGGGTCCTAGTTCCCATAAGGCCTATAGTGAAGGAAGCAAGAGAAGTTCTATAAGACTATTCATATAAAAGCCCTAAGAGATGGAATCAGAGACGCAAAAAAAAAAGGTATGGAAGAAGGAAAAAGGAGTTCATCGAGTGGTAGATCGAGACTTCAAGAATAGAACTCGCTTCTGAGTTGGGGACGTCGGCTTCACTAAATACCTTAAATCGGGGGCACACCTAGAGGGGTGTACCCGATGTGCAAAAGATGGAAAGCCTCCAAACGTATACACGTCGATTCAGTCGAAAAAAAAGGTCAAAGAGAACTGCTATAGCTCGGCAGAGGGGAACCGTTGTCTCTAATTGCTGTCTGAGCACATCTTTCTAAAGCGGGAGAAGGGGGGGTGGGGAGGGGGAAGTTTATTAGGAACGGAGAAAAAGAGCAGAGGTGAAGTGTCTTTTCGACTAGGCGGTACTCAAGGATTTACTACTACTATCATAAAGGGCTATGCTCCTGCTATGAAACACGATGAAGACAGAGACTCCTTTAAGCATGGCCGAATCTAAGGGCTTTCCAGCGCGAGAAGTATCGTACATAGGTTTCTGCAGCATTCGTATTCTGGGGAGGAAAAGCGTGGAGATGGAAAAAAGGGGGGGGGCTAGGCTACATAGCCATCGAAAAATCTATTTGCGTCCTCAAGCAGTGGGTGTGCGGTTGGAAAGCCAGGGGAGAAATGAAGAAAGTCAGTTATCGGACGGGGGTCGGCAAGTCCGGAATAACTTGACCACCGTCGGGATGAGCGGTTTAAAAGCAGGGGTAAGGACGAGAGGAAAGGAAATCCGGGGACTAGAGGAAGTGAAAAAATAACCTGAGAGGGCATGCAAGACAGAGAACTTGGGCGGGGGGGAGTGCTGCTCAAGAGAGTGACAGGGGGAAAGGGTTGTTTTCAAGCGCGGAAATTTGGGAAGATAGTCTAGAAGAATGTTGAGGGGTCCGCGTTCATTATGTGCCCACAGAAAAAAAAAGGAATCTTTCCGACGCCGGGACCGGTAGAGGGCGCCAAGAAGGCGTCGTTTTCAAACGTAAACCATAGGGGGGAGGACGGGGAGTGACCACCTGTTGGGCTGGAAAAGAGGGGGGGAGGGAAAGAAGATGAAGGACCGTCAAGGGGAACCGATAGAATACCCGCTTTTAGGGTGCTCGGAACGCACGTCTAACGACATTGGCCGTCGGGTATCGGGGCCGTCCCTAACGTGGAGCGTGTCTTGAAAGGAGAAGGGAGAGTTGTGGGACCTTCATCATCTAATGGTCGAACGGTTGTGAAAGAAGGGGTAACGGGGGACGGAATCGGACAGGGACTAAAAGCTGGAAGGTGGACAGTTCGGGCAGGGAACCGTGGGAACGGATTAAGAAATTCCTCACTCTCTGTGGGATTTATCCCTAGTAGCTCGTACTAGATGAAAAAGCAGGAGGTTTAGGGCGAAGAGAAAATCTACGAATAATTTGGGGGTGATTCCTTTGGCAATCGTGGGGAACAGTCCTTCATAGAAACCCCCTCATTCCCAAGGATTGGCGGGGGGTAAAGCTCGGTCGACATCCAAACCACTGATTCCCGCCTCCTTAGGAGAACTGCATAAGGACAGTTCCCCAGCAGACAGGGGGAATAAGGGTTGCCTACGATACGTTCGTAATTCAATATTCGATGCATAAGGGATCTAGGGGTGCCGTATCTCCGTCCCACGCCCGTTTCGGTTCCTGGGAAAGGAATAACCTGCTTAAAAGGTCAGAACAAACATTTGTTTTATGAAAGATGGGTGTTTGGTCAGATCGTCAAGCTCTGGGGGGCGGATGTTGGCTCTTGAGGAGGGAGGGCATCTTATTTTTGCGAATTCGGGGAGGCTAAAGATGAAGGAAATCAAGAATGGACCGCAAAGTAGGGTCGGGGAGGAGACAGGTCTCCTTGGTGAGGCAGGGGAGGGGGGGGGGGGGGCTACCTCCCTCCGGTTTAAAAGAGCAGTGAAGATCAAAACTTCTCGTCAGTCCACCATCTCATAAGGGAAGACACATTAAAATTGTGGGGAACTTTCGGGTCTCGAGGGGGAGAAGGAGGTGGGGCTCAACGGAGCGGCCCTGTTTATCTGATAGCCGGGATCAGTATCTAACGCGGGAAAAACGATA
>Ga0179593_1435466_pt1 | contig 10343 bp, 11 predicted proteins | sample CZODoug2_1_08_16_FD_185931 | JGI IMG/M metagenome (GOLD analysis project Ga0179593, IMG submission 185931) | Vadose zone soil fungal communities from Angelo Coast Range Reserve, California, USA - CZODoug2_1_08_16fungal (PacBio error correction) | ecosystem: Environmental > Terrestrial > Soil >...
GCTACTTGGAAAGAACCGGGGTTGTACCGGAAGAGGGAGAAAGGGGAGGTCAATCACCGCCCCCGCCTTCAAAGGAAAGAAACCAGTGTGTCAATAAAGCAAAAGGAAACCAGAGGGAACCCCCGTTTCAAAGGTTTGGACTCGCAACACCAAAGGACGAAAAACTGGACCTGAAAAAAAGGGGGAAAAAACCTTGCGAAGGAAGACCATGTCAGGTCGACTGGGCAAAGCGCTTATCTTGCACAAATCTGGAACTAAAAAAAAAAACCGAACATAAAGGTTTAAAACAAAAACTTGACCGTACCCAGCCGCAGAAAACGTAACATCAAAGATAAAGGTAAAAAAACAAGGAATTTCCGGGGACACACCCCACAACAAACCTAAAAGCTGAATCTAGGGATGTGATCAAAACGAAGTAGAAAATTACGCTCTTACCCGAAGCACACAATGTCCAGTAATCCCTAAATCAACTAAAGGGACTAATAGTTGGATGCGCGGGGGGGCCGAAATACTAAATGGGGGGCCAAATGCATTGACACACGTGACAGAAAGAAGGGTCAATATATCGAGGGGCCACTCGGCGGGGGTTGGGTTTTCTTGGCATGTAAAAATTATGATGGTTGAAGGCCAAGGGCCAATTCTACAACGAAAGGGGAGAGGCCATCAAAAGAGACCAACGAAAAGAAAAAAGGTGATGGTTCGGGATGAACCGCCGCGCGGCAGCAAACCAGTCAAAATCTAGTCGTGCCGAACCACTCCGACAGCGTTGAAAACGCCACATCCCCTCAGGCGGGGCAAACCCGCTTCAAATACACCATCTCAAAAAAAAAAATCCATTTGTATTCCTGGGTATAAAAATCGATTTTCCCAAAAGGTTGCGGTCCAAGGGCGGGAGACCTATGACAAGCTTGGAGTGGAAGCCCCCGTGAGGATCAGAAGGGGAGAAAACGGGGCCGCAGTGTTTTCAAAAAAAAAGACCAAAATGGGTCATTTTTCGGGGGAGAGAGGGGAGGACGGAGGATAAAATGGGGTCCAATTGGGCACGAGAAACATTTGCGGTGTTTCACGTTGAAAAAATCGAGGTAAAACAAGGAAGGGGACGGAGGAGTGGACCCGACACAGGGGAAAAAAAAGGTGGAGGGCTCGTAAAAAAAAAGTGCCAAAAAAAGAAAGGTTGAGGTTGACTTCAAGCTACTTGGGAGCCCAAATCGACGGGACAGCCATACACCCATTGGGAAATTAGGAAATAAAAAAAAGTCGGTCCAAACCACTAAGGGGGTTAAGGAAAAAACACCCACTTTTCAAAAAAAACAATAACAGGGCGCCTGAAAATAAGTACGAGTCACCGGGGCCCCACGCCAGAAGAAAAAATATAAGAAGGGGGGCATGGCAATGAAAGAAAAAATTATCACCGAGGATCTATTCATTCAATCAAATCAAAAGTTGGTCAGATAAAAGTCCAGGCGGGTCATTCGCAAAAAAATGTGCAAAACGCCCAACAATAATCCGCCGGAAACATAGGGAAGTAAAAAAAAAAAAAAACGGGAGAACTCACCAGACGAGGAACAAAAGTCAATGGGAGGGGCGAAAACCCTGTGGCGGCCATGAATGAAAAAATAGCGTAAAGATGCCACAACTTTGGAAGTGAATGGATCGCTTTGTGTAACACACGGGGGTGCACTCCACCCACCTCGGATACGCGCTTATCCCTCGGAGGTTGTCAATAGGGAAGCATAAAGGCACCCAACCTAGTATCCATCGTGGCCACTGGACGGCCAATTTTGGGGGAGGAGGAAATTGGAGGAGGGGACTGGGGGTGTGGGCACCAAAGGGGGGAAATCCACCCACAGGCAGGGCAGAGCAACAAACAAAAAACACCTCGTAGCACTGGTTTGCCCATAGGCTTGGGAAGAAAGGGGGCAAAAAGAACAGCATCTATTGGACCTGTTTGGGAGCCGTTCGTTGTGTGCAAAACTGGGAGCCAGGAAAATAAGCAAAGTGTCCGGGGGGATCAATACACTGGACCGGGGACATACCGGCCGATCCATCGGGGCAACGAAAACAGGACGCGGGAATCACCGGGGCAGGGTCACCTCGGCGGGTAAAACGTTTGGGCTCAGCGAATTGTCATTGTTTGACTAGGGAAGACGCGTAGAAAAAACAGACAAACAAAAACCCTGAGGGGAAGGAGGAAAAAGGGAAAAAAGAAGCTACAGGAGGTTAACAATGGCCACGACAAACTCCGGGAACAAGAAAACCGGCCGGCAGACAAGGGAAGATCCTCGGGAAAAAAGAAGCCTCCAAGGGGAAGAGCGGCAAATGGACCGGGAACTAAGTGGGCAAACACAAAGCGGACAGGACACGTGGGATCTGTAACGGCAAAAAAAGGGGGGGAAAACCCGGGGCCCGACAAACCACAGGGGGGGGAAAACGAAGTGTATGGGGCCGGAGGTACACGAAAGAAAACGGGCACTTCTCGGGTGGAAAAAAGCGCTACGCTGCAAGGGAACGGGGGGGGGATCAAGGCTGAAAACCAACACGCCGCGGATTTGAGCAGTAGGTCAGAAGCAAATTGGACCGGGAAAGGGGGGGGGGAGGGCATGTGGGGGGTGTACGAAGGGAAACAAACCCAGAGAAAAACGTGCCTCCAGAGGAAAAACAGACGAATAATCAGCCCCGCGTTTACGAGAAAAGACTCTTGGAAAAAATGCCACAAGGTTGCGCACAAAACTTTGACAAACACCAGTGTTTGTGGGGGGTGATCGCCAGGAGAAAAAAAAAAAAATCAAACCGCACAAGGGAGTGGAGCAGGGCGCAACCGCACCGCCCTGACGTAGAAGGTGGAACCTGCATGATATCCTCAACATCCCAGGGGCAAGGGGGGGCCAGAAAAAACTTTGGGGGCCTGTATGCCCTGCTGGGTCAAGATTGGGGGAGGCAATGATTTTGACAAAAGTGGGTTTGTCGGCCAAAACACATTTCTGGTTGGAAAACATACTGAGAGCCGGAATTTTGGGCTAACATGAGGTGGTGAAGATAAAAAGCCTCAAAAATTTCACAACAAACGGTCGTTACGTTAAAGACATCGCCGAATGTGGGGTTTTACTTGAAAACCCGCTTGGGGAAGACAAGTCCAATCGACCAAACGGACCCGGCCCAAAATCAAAAAAAAAAAGAAAACCCCTGGAGTTACTTAACTGCACCTAAAAAAAAAGGAATCACAAGAACCGAACCCCCCAAGGGCGCGCTGGAGGGGGGGTGAAAACAAACAAAAAAGGGTTAAAAAACCGAGGCGGTAAAAAAGAAGAGGATCGAGCGGGGCAAGTACGACCCAGGCCTCAGGGAGGGGGGCCGCCTCCTAAAAGGACGAACCTCGGGTCCACGAGAGAAAAAAACGGATACAAACAGGTTTCTTGGAGAGGGGGGAGAGACTTGGGGGGGAGACAAAGCCATTTGTAAGTTGAAGCGTGAGGAGTACATAGATGGAACAAAGGGGGGACCTAAAAAAACCGAGTCTGACGGGGCAACAGGACCGAAGAATCCAATGTCGGAGTTGAAAAGAGAAAAACCCGAAGGCAAATACGGAGACGTAAACAGCCTACGCAGAAAAGGGGGAAGGTTCAAAAATCAGAACGAAAGAAAAACAAAAGCGCGATCTAACTCGGTATAGGGGAAAGTGACCAGGAAGTGGTTGCAAAAAAGAAATCGGGGTTCGGGCCGCGAACAAGAAAAATACGACGGGGGGGGGGGGGGGGAAAATGATGTTAATACCGGGGGGGCAAAACAGGAGAACGGACATGACGACAAAACGGGTGTTTGGCAAGCTCTTGAGTCTACGTTGGGGGTGAAAGCCACCGGGGGCCAGGGGGGGGGTCCACCGGCACGGGGGCTGTTTCCGTGTCTGAAATTCCGGGCGTCGGACCGGTCCAGGGAAAACGAGCTGGGCAAGGAAAAAAGGTGGAACCCCTCCCGGGGACGAAGGAAGGCGAGTTTCCTAGGAAGGCCCAGGAGGAAGAACGGAAAAGGCAAGTTAAAAGGGGAAGGTGGGGTAGGAAAGGGTGTGTGAATGGAAAAAAGAGAAATCTTTCATGAAACCTCGACAGGGCGATGTCCATTAAACCGGCAGGAAAGGTCCCGAGGGAGGTGAGCCTAAAAAGGGGGACCGGGAGAAAAAAAGGCTGGATTGGGGACCAGGAAAGTCTGGTACGTCAAAGTCAGGGAAAGGCACAGGAGAGCCGGGTAAAAGGCAAGGAAATGAAGAGGGGGGGTTATCTCGGGTAGGGACAGGGAAAAGAAAGGGTGACGAAAACTTCGGGGGCAGGCGGGGCGAAAAGACCGCGAAGCGGGGGGTGAAGGAAAGAACCCGCACTTCTCTGCCAGGGGTCGAACGAGCAGTAGTATGAGGGGCCAAGAAAAGCAAGTCAAAAGTAAACAAGGGTGGGGAAAAGCGTTCCGCAAGCAGAAGAGTACTCAGAACACGAACGGGTCACCTGCAACGTGAAGAAAAAAACAGAGGGGGCATCGCATGATACGACGCAAACTCCGCCAGGTTTGAACCATCTCGAAGCGAAGATAAAAAGGGGGTATGGCACCTCTGGACGAAGTCGTCTAAAAGGATAGGGGGGGAGGAAAATTGGTCAGTTCAACAAAAAAAAAACAATCACGTCCCGATGTAACAGAAGGTAAAGAAGGGAAATCCTGTTTGGCAGCACCTGGGTACTGGCGAAAAAAATTCTGCAAGAAAAAAAAAGCAAACAGAATGTGGGACAGGGGACCAATCCACTGGCGGTTGGGGCGGAAGGACTGAATCTCCAGACAGGACCTCTAACGACAGGCAAGCGGGGGATTGGCTTGGAGAAAAATCCTCACACCAAGGCATCAACTCAAAAAGCACCAGGGAGTAGTTGGGGGGACACCCAGTGGTTGAATGAAGGGGACCCGAAACACACCAAACGGTCAAAGTGACACGGAGCCCTCACCGTTGCAAAACCGCTTCAAAACCGACGGGAAAACAACGGTTTGGGGGGAGTGAGCAAGATTCGCCCGGAATTGACGGGGGCCGGGGGGAATCACTCCTGTCCAAAAACGAGAAAAACGGGGGACCCAAAAAAGGGGAAAAAGGAAAACGGTACAACCCACCTGGAGGGGGAAATTCGTACATACTGCAAATTCAGCGTAGGCGGGTGGGACATGCGATGCGGGTGAGAAAACGAGCAAAAAAAAATATCGGAGGACTGGATCGAAATATGCGTGGAACACCGATAGAAATAGGAAAAACCGAACTAATGGAGATGACGGGCGATGCCGAGCGCAAGGCCCATTTGACAGTCTGCACGCGGGGGGTGAAAAGGCCAAGAGGAAAAGAAAAAAAGAGGGAAAAAAAGAAAAAAAAAAACGGAGGTCGCGCAGGAACCAAGCACTAGAAATGGTTGGGAACGGAACTGACAACTTGAGGATGGAATCATAAAAGCCTATCAGAATAAAAATAGAGATCAACACACCACAGGCGGGAAGAGAGATTGTTAAGGAAAGCACTAAAGCTTTTATGGAAAGGCCACAAGGAAGCACGGGGGTTCTAGGATGGGGGCTTGGGGGACGAAGGGAAAACAAAAGAAAGGGTGATGGGGAAAGGACAGGGGATCATTGGGCGAGAAGGGACCTTTTAGGCTTGGCGACACAAAAGGAAAGAAAAACAAATGGCGGCAAGGGAGAGACACCAGTCAAATAGAATCCAGGAAAGTTTATGGTGGGCCTCTGGAATAAGCAACCCTAAATAATCGGCGGGGATACGAGGGGGGTGCGGACGGCAAACCGAAAAGGAAAAAAACGAATTAACAAAAGAACCGGAAAGCTGACAAAGGGCTCGGGGTAAGAAACCCACAGAAAGGGTTTATTGTGGGGTTTGGGTACAAGGGGAAGGGTCGAAAAACCCAGGAAAGTGGGGACAAGAGGGGGCGCACGGGGTTTTGTGGGGATTCACGACAGGTTGTGATACAAAAGACGGGCTCTCAAAAGTTATCAAAGAAACCAACCTGGCAGGAAAACGAGGGGGGGTGGGGGACTAGGGATGGGGGGAGGGGGATGCGCCTGGAATCTTAAAACGTTGGGGGGGGTGGGGGAAGTACGCACAATCAAACGGAGGTTAAAACAAACCGGGAACAAAAACGGTCGCCGGGGGGCCAAGGAGGGGTTAGGACCACAGAACATCATCTTCACTGGGTCGTCAAGGCCCCCTTACGGTAAGCCTGAAAGGAGTCCAAAAATAGACGCAAAGGGGGGATCATGGTACCAGAGCCGGGTGTCAGGCAGAAGTTTAAGAAAAAAGCCGTGCAAAAACAGATCTTAGTTTCAAGAAGCTCTCATCCTGTGATCGATACTGGTGACACGAAGGAAAGGTTCTCCCAGCGGGGAGAGGCAGACACTTTCGTACGCAAATGGGGAAAAGCACCTAAAACGTTAATACAGGGTTGGGGGTGGGGGGGTGGAAAACCCAGGGTCACGAAGGCGGACTTCCAAACTCTTAGAGGTAGACTGATAACCGGTATTCACGTGTCGAAAAGAAAAAGGAAGTTTTGTCACGCCTTCCAGAAAAAAAAAAACGGGAAGGTGTGGGTGGGTGGCGGGGCCATTGTCCGCACGCACGACAAGGACGAAACACGGGTTCGACCTTAATACAGGTTTTCAAGGCCGCACCCGCCAAAACTCAAACGCATACGGGGCACCGGAAGGACAAGAAGGGGCATTAGGGATGAGAGCGCCGGGGGGGAAAAACTAACCGCTAAATAACGCAATCCATCCCAGAGGCCACCTGAAGGAAAAAAAGGCGTCGATGAAGGGCAAAAATCCATTGCAGAGGAACCGAAAAAAAAACGGGAAAGCCCGGGTACTTCTAGAGGCGCCCTTTAACGTTCAGCCTCAACCGCAGGAAGAAAGAAGGGCAAGTGTCCAGTCAGAATGTCCTGCACACGAGAAAAAGGGGCCGAGGGTGAAATGGGGGAAATACGCACCATGACAAACCAAGCGGCCTGAACGGCACGCCCCACTGCCCTAAAAAGGACCCCGACTTTACCAAAAAAGGAGAAAATGCACACTCAAACCTGGAAAATGCGTGCCACTGGATTTAAATCCCACCAGGAGGCGTTTTCCGTGAAACAGGGGGGCACGCAGCCTGAACAACGGGGAACAGACACCGAGAGAAAAACTATTTAAACCAAAGCTAAGTCGTTAGAAAAAAAGGGACTGGGGAAAGGGGACCAAGAGGATCCCTTCCCCTTCTCCACTTCATGTGGGAAAAGCACTTTGGGAAGGACCAAAAGAAGAGCAACGCCCGGCACATAGTGAATTCGCTGGCAGGACTAAAGTGACTGCGCAAAAAAGATTTACAATTGACAAGAGTGTCGGCGAAACAAAGCGAGATATCGCCTAGAAACTCGGGGTGTCCGTTCCACAAAAAAAACGTAGTTGAATTGACAAAAAAAAAAGGGCCCAAAATACCCGGAAGAGGGGGCAGCGGACGTGAATACGATTGGATGGACGGTAGCACAAGCAAAAAGCCAGAATGGAGGGTCCCCAGGGGATGACAATTGACGAAGATAGGTAAGAACACAGTTCAAAAATAGAAAGGGGGGGGGTAAGGCGGACCAAAACGCTTCACCCGCCATCATAACCGGATTAACCTCACAGGAAGGACCGCGCTCCAAAAGGGCGGAAAATAAAGCTGCAGGGTTGGGGTATGTCAAATGGGGGGTACTAGCGGGGGGGGGGAACAAAGGGCGAGGTCTGAAAGGGGGAGAAGGCAACGACTGAGAGAGGGGTTGGACACATGAGAGCAGACATAATGTAGCGACAAAGGGTGACCGAATGGTTTAAAACACCGGGAAAGCGAAAACACGGGGCCAGGGGTAGGTAACAGTGGAGATAGGGGAGGAAACGGAGTAGCAATGGGCTCCAGTTGTACGGATGGACGGGGGAGGGGGGATCGTGGAGGTGCCTCAAGGGTAAAAACCAAACGCACACGAAGTACAAACCAGCTCTAAAGAAAGTGGCGATGAAACTGTGGTGTCCTTTCCTCCCAGGGCGACAAGAGGACAACAGTTGAAGGTTCTTGAAAGGACAAGCTTAAGCAAAACAATAAAAAAAAAAAGAGCGAGGCAACATCAATGCTTTTCCGACTGAAGTTACAAAAAACGCCCGGAGGGTCCCAAAAAAACTTTTTTTTCCCCCCTCCCGGAAAAAAAAAACCCAATACCAATGGCAAGATCAAACAAGGAAATAATGCACAACAGAAAAGAAACGGACAAGGGTCGGAAAATGAGGGTTACAGGATTCTAAAAAATTCAGTAAGAATGGGGTCACGGGGAATACTCAAACTACATCATAAGGGGGTGCAGCTCAACTGCTCCAGGTGGCACCCGTTCGAACGAGGAGAGGGGGAGGGAGCCGCAAAAAACCTACAGGGTCCCGTTGCACTTCGTGCAGGAAAAAAACCCCAATGGGCCTGACAAAAAAGTGAATATCGTAAAAAGCCGCCTGGGGGGAGCGCTGTCCACCCAACACCTGTAATTGGACAAAACTCGACCAACGTTCACTCCTTCTCGGCCCTGAAACGGGAAAAAAAACTCGGCGTGGGGGGACAAAAAAGGTAGGGAAAACCACAAATACACACCACCCCTTGGTCCACCCCAGGCGTGTACACCAAGGAAAGAAGGCAGTAAAAGTCACGGGTGGGAGAAATGCAATTTAAGGGGGGGCAAAGTTGCTTTTTTTGTGTGGTGGACAGACAAAATGAATAAAACGGTAATGCAAAACAGCTCAAAACAGTAGACCATGGTGTGTGTCAACACGAGGGGGGGGGGGAACTTGGGGGTGGGAAAGGACTCCACACGCATGGCCCCAAATTTTGTGGGGGGTTGTGATTCCCTTGACGTTACCCGGTGAAAAAAAGCCCGAACAGGGAATAAAGACCCACTGGGGAACGGGTCAACAGCCTCTAGACACATGGCAAGTCGCGGTCTCGGCAACGGAGACGGGGTAAACCTGTGGGCGGGGGGCAAGGCAGGTAAACCTATTCGTAGTGTCGCGAGGCAGTTGAAGTCCCGGTGATCGGGCTAAAACACCTGACAAACACCAAACCACGGAGGTAGTTCGTACCCGCATCGGGCAAACGGCCACCATGAAATCGCGAGAAAAGACAGCCCCCAGATGCCAAACCAGCCAAGGAAAGACCGCGAGACGCCGATAGATCTCTAGGGAAAAAAAGGTTCCTAGGGGTGGTCTTGTGGCCCCGTACACTGGCTTATCGGGCCTCAGAAAAAATAAAACGCGATCAAAAAAACCAAGACAACATCGCTGTTGGGTGGAAAAAAAAAAAAGGGGTATAAACAAGCCAGACGGAACAAAGTTTCGAAGGGTGGGGGTTTATACGCCGGGACCGACATGACGGGGATTGTCTTAGGTATAACAAGCTACCTCAGGAGGGGACATGACAAAAGGAAGGAGAACACGATTTGACGCGAAAAGGGGGGGGGAAGGAAGTTGGGTGGGAGCGAAAAAGTGCAAACACTTGATGTCAAGTCGGAGTATAAATTCAAGACAGAGATAATAGTCCGAACGGGTAACATATCTCAGGCCCACAACGGTTTTGCACAACAGACGGACAAAAGAGGTCGAAGTAGGACCTGAGGAAAAAGAACCAGGCAAAAGGCGAAGGAGAGACGAGTGGCGCGAAAAAAGGGGGGGCAAAATATGATGGCGAATCAGTGTGCGAACGCCGACTGCATGGAAGACCATCCCATGGCAAGTTTCAACAACCAAACGAAGAAGGTTTGCCCCTGGGGGGAAGGGAACATCGGTGGAAAGAGAAACTAAATTTGGGGCGGAAAAGGGAGGGGAAAAGTTGATCGGCCCAAGTTCAGGGGGTGTTAAGGAGAGCAAATGTCCGCCCAACCGCGGGAGGTTGGGTGGGTGGCGAACGCGCAAGTGCAAAAAAACACCTCCTCAGACCGAGTCGCCGGGACGCTGTGGCTTTAGCGTTGTGAAGGAGGACGGAAGGCGCCTTCGAAACGAAACGGAAGGCCGGCAAAAAAGCACCTGGAGCAAGTGGATCTTTAGCCAAAACTAGATCAAGAAAACAGACAAAAAGTCAAGCGCTGCGGGGGCAACACTTTCAGGCAACAGCGGGGGGGGGTAAAAGACGGCAGCAACCGGCCGGAACATAAAAAGCTGGGCATCGGCCTCGAAAGCACCAACGAAACCTTTTACAAACGATAGTATACAAAACAACAGTGGGGGCTTTTGCTCGGGGGGGGGGGAGGAGTTGAATCATTTGGGAGGCAGGGGCAGTG
>Ga0179593_1536134_pt1 | contig 10343 bp, 14 predicted proteins | sample CZODoug2_1_08_16_FD_185931 | JGI IMG/M metagenome (GOLD analysis project Ga0179593, IMG submission 185931) | Vadose zone soil fungal communities from Angelo Coast Range Reserve, California, USA - CZODoug2_1_08_16fungal (PacBio error correction) | ecosystem: Environmental > Terrestrial > Soil >...
GCATGACTCTCAAATGCGCAAAAAGAAGAAACTTGTCGGTACACCCATTAAAAAAAAACACACGGGGATCTCAGAGAATCAAATGCCACAAAACTATCCAAAAAAAATGGAGGACCGGAGAGACCGAGGTGCGCCCGCAGGGGGGAAGAACGCTCAGGGGGATCTAGCCGAGTTACTCGAAAAACAAACAGGTGGGGGGTCAAAAAAGACCTTGTGGGGGGCAAGACTACCGACGCTAGGTGAGGAGCGATGCCGGAGGGACTCTTTGCGGGTTGGAGGGGGGTCATTTTTTGAGCCAAAAGATCCGGATACGCGACAAAAGAGGACAAAAAACAGCCATAACGGTTTTCAACAAAGGGAGTACTCTTGCGGAAGGCGTGCGAGAAATGAATGTGAGCCGTACAAGAAGGGATTGTGCAGGGGGTGTGGACCTATCTGGGGGAAAAAAAAGTCGGGAGGGGGGGGACGGGAGACGTCGAAAAAGGTGGAAGGAAGGGTCTATAGGAGGGGAGACGGTAAGACAAAGGGAAAAAAAATGGGGAAGCGGTGAAACTGGTGAGTGACGAAGTGAGGGGAAACAAACAGACGGGAAATCGCGGAGGGGGGGTCCGAAATTCGTGTGTGCGAAAAAAAACAGGGAAGTTGTTGACAAAAAACCACAAAAGAAAAGGGGTTTGAAGGCGGCTATCAAGGAAAAGGCGACGGGGGATAGTGAGGTCCTCGCCAAAGCTCTGATAGGTCAAAGAAAATGCTAAAAACAGGGGATCCTTAGAAAAAAGCGGGCGGTTTTCAAGGAAAGATAGTGCGATGGCTAAGAGCAGAAAAACTGACAGGCTTTAGGGGGGGGAGGTCTTCTCGCCGCAAGAAAGATCGCGGACAGAAGCACTGCAATCAGAGGCTTCGAAAAGGGAGCACGAAGGGCCTTAAAACTGACTGAGAGGGAGAGTGAAACTTCCCAAAAGGGGAAAAGAAAGGAAACAGACATGGCCCATGCAAAAAAAGGCCAGAAAGAAAGAAGACGACTTGAAGCAGACCCGGGAAAAGAACGACCCTAAAAGGGGAGAGGCGTTTGAATAGAAACTTGTGTACCTATCAAAAAGGGTAAGCCGTAGAGATGTTAATAAGTCTTGAAGCTTAAAATTTCGGGTCAAAAGCTTTAAAGTAGCAAAGAATATGGGAGATCAGAAGCTGCGAAAGCCGAGAAAAAAAACTAATGTTCGAGTGAAGGAAAGGGAAAAAAAGGAGAGGGATCCAAGTCCTGGAGAAAAGGGGAGCAAATGCAAGCGAGCGAGAAAGCGTGAAATGATGGACAAACCACACAGGGTTCAGGGGTCTCTTCGTGAATGCGTCTTGGGTCCGAAGGGAGAACTGAGTCAAAAGGACTATAAGAAATAAGGTAAACCAGCAAGGGGGAAACGACTCAAGTCTCTCAGAACCCCCGGAACGCTTGGAAAAGTCTGGAACCTTCGGGGGAAGCTGTAGGCATTGAAGGCTGAATGGGCTTTCTGAAAGGGACTAGAACTGAGGCTTTCGAAAAAGGGCCCAGGAAAAAGGGGGGAGGGGAGTGTGGGTCTCGCCAAAAGGGACGTTCAAGGGAATCTCACGGGGAAGATCGGGGAAAGGGCATGCGGGGGGAAAAAGATAACAGGCGCAAGCGGGGAAGGGTTTTGAGACCGGTGGGAAAAGCAGACAGGGGGAAAAGCGCGGGGCGGCCGGACGCTGGGGGGGAAGCTGAGGGGAACTAAAACGGCAGGAGCGGAAAGGGGGGGAGGGGAGGCGTAAAGATTTGGGACAGGATTCGGGAATACCACAAAAAAGTTAACAGGGGGGGGGGGACGCCGGCGACGGAGAGTTATCAAACGACTCGAGGAAAGTGGGCAAGTCCAGAAGGAGGTGGTCCAGAATACCTGAAGAGATTAGCGGGAGGGGGAGGGGCCTAACTTCGGAAAATTGGGAAAAGGTTTGAAAAGCCGTAAAAAAAGGAAACAAAAGAAATCATTCGGAAGATAGACGGGAACAAGCAATCGGGGGAAGAATGAAAGTACGTACAAAAATTAGAGATTTCTAAGGGATATTCGGTGTCGAGAAATAGAAGCAACACATCACTGGGGGAAACGGAGGATGTCCGGGGAAAAAAATTTCATCAACGAAATGATGTGGAAGGAAAATATCGGGGGAAAGTACGATGACCTTCTTCAGGGAGGCTTCGGGATCCTTACAAGGGGAAAAAAACATGTTATGCAAATGCAAAGTGCGGGAAAAAAGAAAATTAATTGGGAATTCTTTCGGAAAAGCGAAGGCTGGAGAAGGGTGGCATCTCATGGGGGGGGGCGCAGACCAGGGGCATCCGGGTTTCAAAAGAGTTAATAAGAACCACAGGGGAGGGAATAGGGCTCTGAGTAAGGGAAGGAGGAGAATAGGGACTTTAGGCATCAGAAAAAGTGAAACACCAGGAGACTTCTGAGCAATCGTCATTGGATCAAGGAAAAGATAGCAAAAGGTTCAGTAAGAACCTTGGTAAACCAGAGGAACTCTCGCCTCCCCAAATTCCTAGGAGTTGAGGGGAAGACCGAAAAATTCCAAAATCCAAAAAAGCGGGGGGACCAGCAGTTCTCCTCCAAAGATCTAGGGCTTAAACACATGTGGGTGTGAAGAAAAAAAGAAACTAAGGGGGAGATGGAGAGAGGACAGCCCTGTACTGGCTTCGTAAAAGAGCAAAGGGAAGCCACACAGAGGTAAATGTCCGGCCGCAAGACCAGTAAAGCAGATTGTCTTGCATTGGGAGAGAGGGGAACGTAAAGAACGGAGAGCTGAAGGGGGGGGGGGGTCTTAGAATGAACGATTAACAGAATCTTAGGAAAGGAAGAAGGCTAATGGGGTTGGGGTTTGGGGGGGTGGGTGGGGGGGGGGTTTGGGGGGGGGGGGGTGGGCGATCAGTCTCTATGTAGGGGATCTAGAAAAGGGGGAAGGATGGTCGTGTAAAAACGTGCACGAGGGAAACCAAAACGGTCCGAGAAGTAACAGCAATGCTTCAAGACACAAAGGGCCGTAGGAATCACCGAAGAAATCTATCAGGACTGAGGGAAAGAAGTCCAAAGAAGACAATAATTGAAAGTTGAGGAAAAAAATCCGGGGCCGGAAACGAGGGGAAGGAACTGGAGGAAGTTTAAAAAGAAAAATCAGGCCCGGAATCTAGAGGAAAAAAGGATTCAACTATATACGCTGGTAAAATGTCTTTAGGAGAGGGTGCGCCGAGGAAGGAAAAAAGCCCAAGGAAAAAAGATTACAAGTCTGGAGAGGAAGAAAAACAGCCGCGTAATAAGGACATTCCGAGAAACCCCTGAAGTAGCGAGAAGGGGCACTATAAATCAGTCTTTTGGAGGGGTTATCTATGGTAAAGGAATCAAAGGAAAAAAAAGGTCCAGATCCAAGAGGGAGGCTAGGAGGGAAAAGAGGGACAGGCTTCTAGATTTCCCGAGAAAAAATTATGGAAAAAAGGGACAGGGTAATCCGCGAAAAGTTTTACTACTGTATTGCGGCGGTACGGGAAAAAAGAGACAGTCCAGCGACGAGAATTGGGGGGGGGACACGATGAAGGCATGTACCGGGACACAGGTTTGGGCCATATGGATAAGAACCCTGGAGAAAAAAAAAACGACTTCCTCGAGCTCAGGAAATTGCTCTGAAAAGGGGGGAGGGCCACCGAAGGTGCGCGGGCTGCTACCGGGAAAACATCCCGAAAGGGTCAATGGGTTAAGGGAAAACACAGGGGGGTCCCGAAGAGCAATTCGAACAATCGATCCAGAAAGAGGGGGTATGATTTTCATAGCCGAGTGCGGATGCAAGATCTGTTTTGAAGGGGGGGGAATAAATGTCTGGAAGTCAACAAAAAAAGGGGAAAAATCTGCACTAAGGAGAAACGGACGGAAACTTTACGGATAAAGGGGAAAGGTCGTGAAAAAAGAAGAAAGAAAGCAGGGGAGTCTAGAAGCCTTCAGAAACATAGACACGGAAAAAAGACCTGAAAGGGGTATAGGAGAAGTCTAAAGTTGGACTTGGAAAAGGGACCGTACACCGGGTAACAAAAACAGAGGGACGACCTCTGAAGAGTGCAATTAGGGGAACGAGAAAAGATCAAAAAGAAATCTGAAAGCTCTACGAAGACGACCAACAGGATTGGGGGGGGGAAGGACGGAAAAAAAGGAAGGGAAAAGGGGTAGCGGGGGTGGAGATCAGCTAAAAAGCCACTCCTAAAGAAAAAAAGCTCATCGGAGGTGCGAGAATCCATAGCTCCACAAGAACTTCATCGGGGGTGGATTGGGAGAAGCGAAGAAACAAGGAATCACTGAAAAACTAAGCCATCGGGAAGGGGGGAGTCACTCAGAAAGGAAGAATCCTCAAGAGGAGGATTGAAATTCGGAAAAGATGGAGGCGCGGGGAAGGAAAAGGTAGGCATAGAGTGCGGGGGGGGAAGCCTGGTGCAACTCCTGCGGCTTCAAAAAAGAAGGAAACGATGCCGAGGAAAAGGGCGTGGGAAGGGTAGCGAGAAAAAAGGAGTTTGGGGGAACGCAGGGGGGCTTCCATCCTTTAAGGGGTGGACTCAAAACAGTTTTGGTGAAGTTTCAAAGAGCGGTTGGTCTAAAAACGAAATTAAAGGATCGGGGGAAACACGCGAAAGGAGAAAAGGAGAGAGCCAGGCGCGTGATCATGCTCGGGCTTTGGGGAGGCTTGGGAAGAAAACTCAGTGAAAAATACCAAGGCCAAAGAGTCCCTTAACAAGGGGCGCCGTCTTCGAGCGGAAGTCGAACGCGGCTGGGGCAAGGTTTGAGGGCCGCTTGAAAGAAACCCAGGTTCTCAAAAAAAAAATTTGGGAGCGGGGGGAAAAATATGGGGGGGGTTTGGAGAACCTGGGAACGGCGCAGAAGGTTTTCCGGCCCGGGCGCAGAAGAGTAGAGAGCAAAGACCAATAAAGAGCTCGGATCCAGACAGCATGACGGAAACTGTAAAAAAAGAAGGACGAAAAAGTTCGAAGCCGAGAGGAAAACCCCCGGGGAAGGGAACATTAGTGGAAGAAGATCAGAGAAACATGGGGGGGGGGGGGGGGGGGGGGGGGGGGGGGGGGGTGTGTTGGGGGGGGGTGGGGGGGGGGGGGGGTTGGGTTGGGTTTTTGGGGGTTTGTTGAGGATCTGGGGGATTTGGGTTGGGGTTGTGTGGGGGGGGGGGGGGATGGGGTGGGTTTTTGTTGGGGGTTGGGTGTGTTTGGGGAGGTGGAGGGGTTTTTTTGTTGCTGTATGTGGGGGTTTTTGTTGGGGGGGAGTTTTGGGGGGAGGGGGGGGGTTGGGTTTATAGAGGGGGTATTGGGGAGGGAGGGTGGGGGGGGAGGTTTTGGGGAGGGGGGGTGGGGTTGGGTTTTTTTGGGAGGGGGGGGGGGGGGTTTTGGGCTTTTGGGGGTTTGGAGATTGTGAGGGTCGGGGGTCCCTTCACGATGCACTTTTACGCACAGTGGAATGAGAAACCGGATATCCATATAGAAAAGGGGTTTAAGGCAAAAGGAGTCTCAACATTGAATGTCAATGTGTCTTCTAGGATAAACAACCGGGGATTTTTCAGGAGGAACAGAACCTCAGAAAGAAAGTGCAGCATCCTGCTCACTGGAAAAAGAGGAATCAAAAAAATTAAGTCCACAGGGCCAACTCTTTAAAGAGGTTGAGGCTTCCGAAGGGAGATATAATAAGGACAGAAAGGGGCTTTCTGACGGAAAAGAGGTATCGGAACCTCCGGGACGTCTCGCAATGAGCCAGGAAAAAGGGTCCTGATATCCTGCTTAGAGATGAATTGAACTCCAGTCGACGCATTTTTGAAGAGAATTTGGCTGAGGGGTTTACGAAAACAGAGACGGGGCAAAATGAACTTGATAGGAAATGTGTTATCCTTTGGAGGGTAGGGGAGAGTCCCCAAAAGGGAAGCTCCAAAACCCTGGGAAAGGTCGAAAAAAGGCTCAATCGGGGGCCTCCAAGATGGAAACGAAGGCCTCCTAAAGATGCGGAAAAAGGGGGTTTGAGGGAAGGTTTAACGGAAACTTACAGTGGAACTTACACGAACGTACGTCTTGAGGGGAGGCGCAGTTTGAAAAAAGGGGGAAGAAGGTCCAAGCCGGGTAAGAAGGACAGTTCAGAGCAGGAACTCGGTGGGGCTTTCATGAACGGAAAAGGAAGCCTCCGGTTGGAAGAAAGATTTAGCACATGAAAGGGGTTCTGAAACAGACTTGAAAGCTCACATTGGGGAAGAGAAGATATCAAGAGAAACACAACGAGGAAGTATGCTACGGAGAAGGATCCTTCGGGGAAAGAACGATTGGGGAGAAAGAAAACGTAGAGACAAGCCCAGCTCAGCCTTCTGTCAGGAAAGCTTCTCGAAGAAAGAACGACTCAAAAAAAGACCGCCCTGGTAAGGGGGGAAGAGGAGTCCACTAATGTTAAAGGGGAGAAAAGGGGGAAAAATGCGAGGGAAAGTAAACTGGGAGAGGAGGAACGGTTTGAAAAAAGTGTTTTTGAAAAAGACAGAGGGTTCGGGAGAAAAGATTAGAAAAAAAAGTTGTCTGAATAGGGTTCTGGGAAAAACTTCTGGGGGCAACAAACAAGAAGTGATTAAAGGAACCAAGGAAAGTATTCAAACCGAGAGTGTGAAGAATTAGGAAAAAACAAAATTTCTCAGAAACTCCTAAGACTCAACTGAAATATTCTCAAGAAACTTGAGTTTGTTATCAGGTAGCAAGTAGAGACCTCTACTCTGAATGAAATCATAAGTGAGTAGGAGGACAAGATGAATAAAGAAAGGTCTCTTTCGCTAGATTGCATCTTAAAAAGTCCTGCCCCAAGGGTAAAAGAAATAGGGACGCTTTCCTGGACCAATGAGAAAAGAAGAGCCTGGGGAAGTGAACAAGTGACGATGGGGTTCTTGTAAAAAAGGGGGGGGCGTAGCTGTGGGCAAAACAGAACCTCGAGATGGTGACATTCGACGAAATCTAAAAGGAGTGAGAAAAAAGGTCCGGGGAGGCCCGACCAATTTTGGAAGGGCGAAGAAGAAAAAAAACAAGAAAAGAACGAGGAATGACTTGGTATGGGGATGAACTGCACAAGGGTGCAATTTCTCGTCTTCTAAAGGGGGGGGCAGGGGGGAGAAAAAAAAGCCGAAAGGTTTCAAAGGAGCCGGGAAAAGTTCGAAATGGGAAATAAGGATTCAGAGGAGGGTCCGGCGATCGGAGATTCTGCTCATCGGCGCGTCGGAAGAGATCTTGTGCCTTAGGGGTTAGGGAGACCGAGGGTCTTCCTCGGACAAAAAAAAAATATTCGAGGTACTGGGGAAAGATTCGTGAAAAAAAAAAGGGATGGGTGAACTGTTGGGAGTAAAGAAAGGATTAGGGATACAGTGAAAAGGGCAGGTAAAGAATCTCCCGAGAGGTCCGGAGAAAAAAAAGGTTTACAACAAGGCAATCATGCACCCGGGGTTATATGGAGTTACAGGAAATACTCATATAAAAGCTGGCATCTATCCGGATCTAGGGGGATCAATGGAAGAATGAAAGGAATAAAAGGAGACCTGAAAGTCATTTACTCCGAGTTCCTCAGGATCATTATCCAGAAAAAGCCCCGGGGAATTTTGAAAAAAACCAAATGGAAAACCTTCACCAGAGGATATGGGGAACGGGAGAACAGCCATTTCAGGGGAAGCCAAGGAGCTTCATACGGAGGGGTATGAATCAAAATACACAAAGAGGCAGACTAACCTTGAGAACAGAGTTTAAACCTCAGAAACAACGTATTGGGGGAAAGGAACGCGTCATTAAATGGGAGGAAACTGAGATGAACTTCAAGGTATAAAACGGAATTCTATCGTTGAAACATGCAGGGCAGTGTTGAAGCCTAAAAAAAAAGCACGATTCCGGGAGGCTTGAGAAAACGGGGAAAAAAATGGGGTTTTGGGGGAGGTTTAAAAAAAATAGGTTTTGAGCTCCACTCATGATAGGGGGGGAAAAAAATCAGATTTTGTCAAGGGGGAAAGCTGGCAAGAGAAAGTTAGTAGAGACCAGGGGGAAGAGATGTAGGCGGGAAGAGCTTAGAGGGAGACCGAAAAAGATTTGGGCAGAAGTTTTAAAGAGGGAGAGGCAAACTGAACGCCGTGACAAAGGCTTAAGAATTCGGGGGGAAAACCAGCGGCGTCGGGGGACGGTGGAAAGAGGAGGACACGCGGGAAAGACCCATGTGAGCAGAGTTGCTGCGGGAGAAAAATCTCCGGAAAAGGTTTCTTGGGAAATCGGTAAGGCTTGGGGGGATACGGCGGAGCGCCGGGGTTGGGGAACGTCCAGAGGCAAGAAGGGACTAAAATAAAAAAGAAAAGAGCTCGAGAAATCGTGGTCCGATAAGAAGAAGTTTTCATGAAGCTTGCCAAGGACAAACCTGTGGAATCTTGAACAAAGGAAAGGGGGCCATTAGAGGGGGGGGTGCGAAAAACCCATTTTAGAAGAAAACGTCCATAAAAAAAAGAGTACCACGGAGGGGGCTTCCAAGTTGAAGAATCTTGGATAAAGAGGATCGTCCGACATGGAGATGTCAACAAGGAACTGGGTATTCGAAACTAATAGGGATTAGGAAGGCTAGTCGAAGGGAGAGTTTCGGGGGGTGTTGGGGGGGGGGAAAGTATTGACGAGCCTGTTTTTGGGTGGACTGGGGATGTCATAAATTAAAAAACTGAATAAGCAGGAAGGAAACTAAAGAGAACTCTAAAGTTAAGGGTTCCTGCAAAGGTAGTCAAGAAAGAGTAGACAAGGACTGAGAAGGAAAACCCGGGAAATCTGGTTACAATTTGGAAGGGGGTCCGGAGCATGCCTTTCCTTGGACTAAGGTCACTCAGATTTTGAAATCAAGAATGAGAAAGGGAGCGTCGAGGGGACTAATTGTTGCTGGGAGCGACCAGGGAAAACTACCAAGTAAAAGGCGTGAAAAAGAAAAAAAAGACATCCCCGAGCACCACGGAGGCTGCAAAAAACTGTATTGGGGTACTTGGGAAACCGGGTTGGAAGCAGAGCGGCTGAGGCTGGGGAAAATGTCCTCCCTAAAGGTAAGTCAGTCAAGCCTTAATACAAAAGGGGAGGCCTGCAGGGAAATTTGATGAAAAGGCCTAATAAAAGAGGTGCATGAAAAAGGGTGAGGCGAAGAGAAGAGTTTGTCGGGAAAAAGTAAAAGCAGCCGCGATTTGGAAGGGAGGAGAAACAAGAAATAAGAAACCAGAGGCACTTTCAAGACCGACAAAAAAAAACCTCTGTGAAAGGTGACCTGCAAGCACTGTGAACTTGAGGAACTGAGGAGAAACAATCCATAATGAAGATGAAGAGAAAAATTTGCGGAAAGAGGTGGGTGATAAAGAAAGAGAGAAAGAAGTATGAGAGAGTGAGGGAGAGGATCAAAAAACTTTTATGGAAAAGTAAAAAGGAAGCAGGGGAAGGAGGGGTTAGGCAAAGGGACTACGAGGAATACTCGTGGGGATGGTTTTCTGGTGTCGGAAAGGACCGGGCGTTTTTCTTGAAACAAAAAAAAATCCCCTCATTGCGGACTTCTCCGAGGACGGGCTCACCCCTCAAGAAATTACCTTATAGGAGAGGAAAGGGCTCAGAGGAACTTAGGGGAACTGAAGGGAGCCTCTCTACCAGAAGTTGGCCATGGGTGAATATCTGTTCAGGAATACGATAATAGGAATAACGGAGAGTCAGCTAAATAAAAAGGAAAGGGACTTTCAAGGATTTAACCTTCAAAAGATTTCTGCGGTGGAAAAGCCTCTAAAAGGAAAGGGGTCTTCAAAGTAGTACCCGGATGAGCGGAACTGAGGTAAATATGAAAGCCGCTAGCGAAGGTTTTGAGAAGGGAAAAGATTGGGTTTCAGAAAAGCCTTTAAAGGGGGTGGCAGAACTTCATAGTGGTAAGGTTGGAGAGGGATCGTGGTCCGGCAGAAGCCACAAGAGAAAGCCTCTACAAAAAAGAGGGTTTCCATTGCAAGGAGGACGCTCAAAAGGCGGGCGGGAAAGGGGCCTTTCGCACCCGACGGCGAATGGGTCGGAATTGTAAACGAGAAGTGCCCGCAAAAAGAAGAACAAACAGAGCCGGGAAGGGGGATTTAAAAGGGGGCTGGTTTTCTCAGAGCTTTTTCGGAGATTGGGAAAACCGGATGGGATCCCTTAGCAGAAAAATCCCAAGAGAAGGAAATTCAGTGAATGGAGAACGGGTGTATGTCACACAGGAACTGAAAAAACCGCATAGATCGCTGAGGGACTTAAACTCACCGAGCCCGAC
>Ga0179593_1721156_pt1 | contig 10343 bp, 12 predicted proteins | sample CZODoug2_1_08_16_FD_185931 | JGI IMG/M metagenome (GOLD analysis project Ga0179593, IMG submission 185931) | Vadose zone soil fungal communities from Angelo Coast Range Reserve, California, USA - CZODoug2_1_08_16fungal (PacBio error correction) | ecosystem: Environmental > Terrestrial > Soil >...
GGAGACGTCGTAAAGAACTTACGTGAAGTACGGCCAGCAAGTAGGGAGGACGATCCGTACCGGTTGACAGCAGAGCCGAGGGTAAAGGAAGCCGCCTGAAGCAGGAGCGACGCTAACCGAAAGCCCGAGGGCTTCAATGGGGGCCCCTAAGTCCCTACCGCAATAAGAAAAGAAAGGGCGATCCGAAGTTGCTGACCTTGAGAATGCGAACCCTGATTGACATGCTCCCTTAAAGGGATTGTTCGCGGGGGAAGCGCGCGTCACCTCCTGACCGCGAGCGTCCACCCGGCTAAAAACCCACGGGAGAAAGGGACGCTCACTCGCAGAAAAAGTGAACGTCCAAGTCCGCTCCCCGGGAAGGAGCACTAGTCTTTTCCAGGGGAGGAGAGAAAGCCGCATACGGCCGGCGCAGGTGTTGCACTTCTTGCCCGGAGGGGGGGGGATCGTTAATCTAATTCGACGTCTTTTCGAGGACCAGATGAAGTACAACACGAAAGAAAAAAAAAGACCGACCTGCACAAGCCGGAAAGGGAGTGCCCTGCTGGCGTCTGAAGCGCAAGGAAGGGAGTTCTGTACCTTTAGACGCAAAGAAGAGCCTACCACCGAGACACCGGGGAACAACCGCCGGCAATCAAGAGAGGCGAAGGGGACCAGCTCCTCTTATCTTCAGCATAAGAGAGAGAAAGAGCAACTCATGCCCAACATATCCCCCACGGGAATAAGGGGAGACGCCTGCACGAGTTGCGCCGGCATTATAGAGAGAGAACGATCTGTCAACCTCCTAATCTCGGGAAAACTAAAAAAGGAGAGAGAAGAGCTTTCTCCAACTCGCGCTTTCGCAAAGAAAAAAAGGAGGAGGCTGCTCGCCTTTTTCAGAAAACAAGCGCCGCGGGGTGACATTAAGAAAAGACGAGGAGACCGATGCGGGATTTAGGAAGGGAATCCGCTTATTGTCTAGGCGAAAGGGGGGGGAAGAGGAAAAGCATCACCGCGGCGTTTGGAGAAGGGAAAGAAAAAGGAGCTCGCTACCAAAAACGGCCGTCAGGAGGGAATCCTTGATCTGCTACAAAAGAGAAAAGGTGCGGCATCTGCGCTGCAAAGAGAAGAAAGGACGTGACGCTCGGGAAAGAGCCGCCCAAAGGTCATAAGCCGCGCCTAAGGAGGAAAAACCATTCTCGCAAAAGAGAGCGCGTGCGCTCTAGGCTAAAAGGAGAGAGGAAACGCAACAAAAACCCCTGCTGGGGGGGGGTTTTTTTTTTTTTTTTTCGGAGGGGAGGGGAGAGGGTGCCTCCTCTGAAGTTCATATAGAAGGAAAAAGGAGACGGACTCAAAGCGTTGCAAAGAAAGGAAGAAATGGGTTGCTCTGGGGAGGGGGCGCGATCATCGAAGAGGAAGGGGGGGAGGGAAAAAAAAAAGCGGCGCTGTGTCCTTCAGGGAGAGAGGAGGAAGGAGGTGTCTCCGAGTTGGTTGAGAAAAGGGAGGCGCCCTCGGCCTGCGTGGAGGAAAAGGTAACAGAAAGGCCCTTTTTACGAAGGGGGGGGGGCAACATGGCCAATCAACAGGGAAGGGAGGGAAGGAGGAGAAGTTGGCAGTTTAGAGGAGGGGAGAATCGCGTCACGTACCCTCATTAGAAGGGAGGAAAAAAGAAGGATATTCGACTCCTGCTTTCCCGAAAAGTGAGAAAAATTGGCAGTCCGGCGGATTTCTTGAAGAAGGGGGGAGGAAAAAGGAAAAGATCGGCGCGACTTAAAAGTTCTAAAGGAGAGATTGGAAGTCCATCGCTTTTTCTTCTTCTAGAAGTGAGGAAAAGGAGGGTTTTTCTCCTTTGGAGATAGAGAGGGAGGAGGAAAAAAGCGAGAGATGACGTGCGCCTGCCGAGGAAGAATCGCCGTCAAGAGGAAGGTAGAAGAGGAGGGGATTCTCAAAGGCGTTCACAAGAAAGGGGAGGGGTATCTTTTCCTTTCTTCAGGGGAGGGACAATAGCGGCATAAGCACATAAAAAGGAGCTGAAATCCTGGATGATGCGGGGGGAAGGAATACTGCTGCCGGCGGTACTTCAAGGGTCAAAAGTTACGATCTTCTCCTTGAGAGAGAAGAAGGAGGGAGGAAGGTAAGGACCGAACACCTTCCTATGGGGGGGGAAAGGGTAGAGCAGTCCAGATGGATGGTCCGAGGGTGCGGTGGAGAGGGAATTCCAAGGAGCCGTGACAGACCATCTTCTTTCGAGGACGAGAAGAAAAAAGGGGGAGGCTTCTCCTCTTCTTCAATGGGGGAGAAAAACTAAAGGCCATTAACGGAAAGAAGAAGGAAGGCTTGGCTTGGGCTTGGGGGGATCACGCTAAGGGAGAAATCTCGCTCGTTACTTCTTCGCGAGAGGTCGGGACCTGACGGAGAAAAAGAAGTGTCACGCAGGAAAATCCTCCTAGCCCGTTCTACAGCTTCGAGCTCTTCAACTCCAATCCAGGAAAGACTACTCCCTTAACATGGAAGGGGAGAGCGGTGGGAAACGAGAGGGGAGGGACGCAACGAAGCTCCGGGGGTAAGAGAAGAGAGATCCTGCAGCTCACGTCAGGGAAGAAGGAAGAAGGGAAATGCCGGCGAGGAGGGGGAAGAGGAAAGAGGTGTCGAGAATAGCAGGAGGTTGAAGTGAAGTTCTGACTACAGAGAAGAAAGACAGGGTTACGTTGTCAGACGTCCTGCAAGGGCAAACACTGTCGTCGAGGGGGTGTAGGTGAAGCCTTCTTGTCCAACGGAAAAGGGGGACCGCTTGACTATCTCGTAACGGGGTTGCCCGCATCCTGTGCAGCTCGAGAAGGCGTCTATCTACCCGAAAGAGGAGTTTCTCATATGGAGATGAGAAGGGGAGGACGTTAATATCATGCAAGGAATAAATGTCATCTTCGATAGGAAAGGTTCGACGCTGTCGGGTGTGAGAGAGAAGAGTGAGGACTTATGGCCTATGCGAACTAAAGGGAGGGGGAATTAGGATTTGGGAGGAGGCCAACCTCATCCTTTCCTTAAAGTGGAGGGCGACCCTGCGGATGATCATGAAGGACCTCTGCTGCAAGAGACAAGGAAGAAAAGTGATTAGAATCCTAAAGGGATATTGCCCTCTAAGTGGGAGAAGGGAGGGAAGCAGGTTTGGGAGGGCGTTCTGATTAATGCAGAGAGGAGAGGTCTTGAATCGTGCGGGAGGGGAAGGGCGCTTCTTTCTGTCGAATGGACAGGAAAAAAAGAAAAGATGGCCGGCCTCCGAAAAAAGGATCGTCGTGCTAGACGAAGCAGGAAACCTCTTTGGGGAAAGATGAAAAAAGAAAAAGAGTTCCGAGATACTCGACTAGCTGAGGGAGTCCAAAAAATAGAAAGGAGAAAAAATCGATGTCCTTTTCCGGCTCGAAGGGCGATAGATGCTTTCTCGCTCGCATATCATAAAAGGGGGGCGAGGAAAACACCGTGCGACAGAACCAGAGAAAGGAAAAAGAGGGCAGATAGGGAAAATCCGAAGAGACCGGAAGGGGAGCTTTCACAGGCGAGAGAGAAAACGGAAAAAAGCCTCTCTAATGGCGTTGGGAGGAAGAGGTTGGAAATCCCTTTGCCCGGGAGAAAAGGAAGTATAATCTAAGAAGGAGAAATAGAACTCTCGATCAAGGGTAAGAAGATGGGAAAAGTGCTCATTCTGCGAGGCGATCGTAGAGAAGAGTGACATTCTCTAGAACAGAGGAGAAGAGGTTTTCCGGAAAGGAATGGGGGCCGAGATCGCTTAAAGTGCCCGTAGGGAAGCCGGGAAAAGAAGTACCTGAGGTATTTCTTGATGGTAGAAGTAGAAATGACCAGATTGTAGGACATTGCTGAAGGAGCGGGAGGAAAAAACACAAAGGAAGGGACCTTAATCCAAAACCCCCGAGACAGGGAATGGCGTTTCGTTTGGAGTGAGCAAAAGGAAAAGGGAGGGAAATGCAAATCCTGTCCCGCTGGCTAGAAAGAAGAAAAAAACGCCCCACTTAGCGGCAAAAGGGGAGGCCGGCGTCCTCGAAAAAAATACCCTATCTCCTCTTCTTCGTAAGAGGCCTCGTCTCTCTCGCAAAGAGGAACTGATTTCAAAGAAAGCTCCCCGTCCGAAAAAAAAGGAAGGGGGAAATTTCCTTCCGTCACTCACCGATACGGGGGGGGAGACTATCCCGTTCAGCAGAAGCACACTTCGAAAAGAGGGAAATGCAACTTCTCTTACACCGAGGGGCCTCAAGAGAAAAGCCTTCACTATATTGCTAGGGGCGTGCACTTCAAAATCAGTGAAAAAAAGAAAGAAGAAGGGAAGATCAGTACTGTTCTAGAACTCTAAAGGGTTTGATCAGGGGGCGTCCATAACGCCGAAGGAAAAAGGGGAAGAAAAAGCGAATCTCTCGACTGACTCGGGAGGAGGGAGAAAGCACCTCGATGAGGAAGAAAAAAGATCAACACCAACAAAGGAGGAGGGGAGGTGGGAAACCAGGGGAGAGGCTCACAACTGGGTTTGGAGAAGAGCTTCTTTTGAAAGAGAGACGCGAAGGGCCTTGTTGCATCTCTGCCAAAAGGGGTATTTCCAAGAAAAAAGGGAGATTTTCTCGACAAGAAAGAGGATTCGCCGCTACGAACGGAGTTGTCGTAAAGGGCATAAAGAGAGCTCGCCGGTTTCGCTCAGTGAAAGGGAAGAGCGCTCAGGGATTTCTAAAGGGGGGGGGGGAGCCTCCCCTGCCCGTATCGGAGGGAAAAAAACCGGCCCTTTACCTTCCGTTACTCTTGGAAAGGAAGTATGCTTTGCGCGAAGAAGAGGGGCCTTCCTCGGAGAGAGAAAGAACAGTCTTGAGATAAAGGGGAGGGGGATTCTGCGATCGAGGAAGGAAAGGGGAGCACTCATTGTTCGTGGCTCAAGAAGAAAAAAGTTCATGGGAAGAATGAGGGGTGTCTTTCGGCACTCCAAACGAAAGGTGGGAAGGTGGCCTTTCTCAGGGAATTAAGGTCCTCGTCTCTTCCCGCGGCTTTGAGGAAGGGGATTAAAAAGAATCAGGGGGGTAAGGAGAATGCAATTTGAAAGGGAAAAAAAAGACAAGACTACCTCGTATGATGAGGGGGATCTCGACCCTCCGAAAGGAAAGAGCGGAAAAGAAAGAAGAGGTACCATTTGTCTCGAGAAGAAAGAGAGGAGGCGATCTCTCGCACCTGCGAAAAGAATTTATCTTTGAATCGAGGAGATTGCCCGAAAAGGAGAAGATCCTGAAGTCTCGAAAAGAGAAGGGCACGGCGGTCCAGAGAGGGTAATCACAGCTTCTGTGGGGAAAAAAAAAAAGAGGCGCCTTTCGCTCGAGGAAGCTCAACAGGCGCGTTCGCAAAAAAGAATCGGGGAAAAGAGAGAAAGGTTGTGGAAGAAGGAACTCGGCTTTAATCGGTTGCAGAAGAAGAAAGAAAGAAGAGATCGCCGGGGAGAAAGGGAAATACTGGAAAGGAGAGGCTCCCACACCAAACTCCAGCTCAAAAAGAAGAAGTTCAGCAGTTGAGAAACAAAAAAAACTGGTGCAGGAAGCTCCACGCGGGAACGCAGCGAAAAAAGGGAGACGGTCTGGGCCAGCTGCTTCGGAGGAAGGGGACGCAGCAGCGAGCCGACCTCCCCTAAGGTTAAGAACGAGAAAGGTTTCACGCGAAAAGACTCCTTCGAAAAAAAAGCTCCTATTGCCTAGAAAAGAGGGGAATGTTCAAGGTGCTCCCCGAAGAAGATTTCAGCCTAGGAAAAAAAAAAATCCTCTAGGTTCCCGCCGGGGAAAGAATTGGAGACTCTCATCTACAAGAAAAAAAATAAATGTCGCGAAAAGAAATTCCATCCGTCAGATATAAAGAGAAGAAACTCCATATCGCGAAAGGGAGTCGGCTTTACTCGCTAGGCTCTGTCGCATCGCAAACGAGTCTGGGAAGAAGGATCGATATTCCAAGGAAGACTTTCACTAGAGGGGATTCTTTGCAACCGGCTAGGGGAAAGGGGCTTTTAAAGCAAAGACTACCCAAGGAAAAGAGAAAGGGTTCCGCCGGCTACACCTGTCACCGGGAGATATTGGAAATTTCACGGAGACCGGAAAGAGGACTTAAAGCCTCAAGAATCTATATCACTGCACGGAAGGAGACCTAGAAAGGGCGTCTGGACAACCGGAGGGAAGGGACCTCCATCGGCAAAAGGAAAAAGAGGGCCCTTGTCATCACTGGGGAGAACTAAAAGAGAGGGGGGGAGGACTATCCGACCAGAGAGGAGGGGGAGTTTACCACCCCCGAGGAGAAAGGAAAGTTCATCCGTCAGGGAGGGGAAAGGGAGATAGCAGTGAAAAAAAGGAAACCTCGACATGGCAAGCCGGGAAAGGAGAAAAAAGTTTCGTAATAAATTGGGAGAAAAAGGGGGCGGGGCGGAGAAAAGGGGGGGGCTTTCACGCTCGCGGACGCGAAGGAAAGGAGGGAAGCACCCTCTTCATACATTCGGAAACAAGAAACGTGATGGGAAGAAAGGGAAGCAAATTACGGGAGAAAGGACTATCCGTTAAGAGAGAAAGATCTCTCCTAAGGGAAAAAGTCAGGAAAACAATCAAGGAATTCATCTCCGAGTTCCTTTTCTTAAATAAAAAGAAACCGACCGCAGAAAATCCCCCAGGAAAAAAAAGTTGGTGAAAAGAACCCAAAGGCGCACCGGCGGCCAGCTTTCTCGTCATTCGCGCAGGGAAAGCGTTCACTCCTGATGCTCCGCCGGAAAGGGCCAAAGAAGAGGAAAAGCTCACTACTCCCTCCCGGGGACTTCCAAGGAAAAGGGACTTGTAAGCTGCTCGCAGGGGACCTTTTACTCCTCGAGAAAGGCCCCTCCTCAACGAATGAAAAGAGGCACTCTTATCGAATAGCGGAGATAATTACTACTGGTCTATTAATCAATTGGAAGCCACAAGAGAAAAAAACACGTCACGTTGCTTTCCACGGAGAAAGAAATGACAAGTCGTTTCTTCCTGAGGGGGCCTAGTCGCCTACCACCTGGGAAAAGAACCGAGAAAGGGACACACGCGCCGACCCACTCTTTAACGAGGGGCCGCGCAACTCAGGCCCAAAAAGAACTGCTAGAAAAGAAGGAAAAGGAAGGAAAGTTGTCGGACCGAGGGAAAGCGTTCTGCAACCAGAAAAAAAAGAGAACGCTCTCTAACCCCAAAACAAGCGAGAAGAAAGAGGAATCGAGCTGCTGAGAAGAAGGGCCCCCTCTTCTCTTGGTTGACATTAAAAAAAAAAGAGTCTATGCGGGATGGAAGAACGTTTTTCGAGGGAGAAGAAAAAGTGGTATCGCTATCAGTACATCTCAAAAAGGATTATATTAAAAGAGATAGATGTGAAGAACCGCTGTTATGCCGGTGAGAAAAGAAACTCTGAAAAAAAGGGGAAAGCATCTCTCCTCGTAAAGGGAGGGGAATTTCCACCCTCGCCGAGGGAGAAGCAAGTGCTCCGCAGCCAAAAAAAGAGGAAAAAGGGGGGAAGGGGGGGGGAGCCCTCCGTCGGTTCGAGGCAGAACTCTTCGGCGGAAAGAAAAACCTCGACTATCCTGAGAAAAAGATTCAAACAGATCCGGATAGAAACGGGGGGAGGAGGTTGGTCCCGGAAAAGGAAGCTCCGCTTACTGCTGCAAAGGGAAGCAGAAGAGGGGAGGGGTGGGTCTCCGCGGTGGGGAGAAAGGGGGAGCCGAAAAGTCTCCCTTTCACATAAAGCCTTGTCCTTAAAAGAAAGACAAAGCCGAACAAAGGGGTGCAGGGCGAAAAGAAGGGAAGGCTTTTTGCTACTTAGGAAGATCGTCCTTAGCTAACGAAAAGAACCGACCGTGACAGAAAAAGAGGCGCTTGCTTGACGAGAGCTAGGACGCTCTTCGCGCCGCGAAAAGGGGGAAAAGTTCCGCGGCCGAATAACAGCTAGGGAGAATGAGCGTCCTTCTCCTTGGTTTAAAGGGGGCTCTCTGCGGGGGCTCTCTCGCTTAAAAAAGAAAAGTGCGCAAGGCGGGAGGGCGGCATTCTTTGAGGGGAGCAACTTCGGAGGGAAACTTGGGGAGGGGGAGTAGGGGCACAATAGCGAAAAAGATTCCCTCGGCGCTAAGGGGGACTCTTTCCGCAAAGGTTGACTCAAAACGCAGGCGGATCGTCCTCCTTGAGAAGGAAAGGACGAAGGAACGGAGGGGCACTAAAAAAGGGACGAGGTTTCGTGGCAGAGAAGAATCGCGTCCGCGAGTCGGGACGCATCCATCTTCTGGCCGGAGACGAAACCCGAGAGGGAAGAGGTGTTGCCGATCTGCACGAAAGAAAACCGTTAAACCGGCTTTGCCGGGAGGCCGATCTCACGCGCCTGAGGAAAAAGGACGTGGAATTGGGGAAGAGGAACAAGAACTTGTCAAGTCGGGTGGTCCAAAAAAAGCAGCTTATACCGAGAAAGAAGATCTCCTGATCCAAGAAGGGCTTCAGGAACGGTGGGAAGGGCCTCTTGTAAAAAATCCCTGTTTTTTCAAAAGAAATAAGCCTTCAAAAGAGGAGCGGCATAGGTCGAAGGAAGGCTCTTCGAGCGGGGAGAGGCTTCCGAAATAGCGGGGAGGAAAAAGACAGGTTGACGGTGTCCGCAAGGAAAAAAAAAGAAAAGCACACGTGGTCTTCTCCGGAGAAAAGGCCTTCTTGGTACAACATGGGACGAAAAGAGGAAAGGAAGCAGGTGCCGCTCGGAAAACCGGCGGAAGCTACGGTGGGGCGCAACGAGGCGCTTCCAATCAGCCGAAACCGCCCGAGAAGAGGTCTTTCAAAGGAGGGGTAGGCACCTCAGCCTCCTTCTCCTAGGGAGTCGTCGGGGAAGGCTGACGTCCAAAAGAAAAGTTTCCGTCGAACCTCGAAAAATGCCGAGGAGGTCGGTGCTCATAGTACGTGAGAAAGGGGGAAAGGCGCGATTCTCATGGTTCGCCAAAAAAGGAGAAGGCTTCCTATCCTTCTGAATGAAAGGGGCGGGGAAGGAAACTCTCACTGTCCCAGACCTTCTGAAAAAAAAAAGGGCCGCTCTCTTATCCGAAGGAGAGGACTTTCTCTCGAGTTGGGTAAGGGGAAAGGAGTAAAAGGGACGACTCTCTTTATCGGTATTCTTCGAGAAATCTATTTTCCAGTATTCCTGCACTACAGAGGGGGATTCTCTCTCGAAAAGCCTTTCTCTTCACCCGCACCGGAAAAGGGGAAACCCAACATGTAAGGAAGAGAAAGGGAGCCTCTCCCTGTTGGGGGTATCTCAGGGGGAAAGTCTTCCCACAGCCGCGGTCTGGGTCGAAGGAAGATACTACGAGAGGGGAAAGTCAGGATCTCGCTCAGGAGAGAAAGATGCTATCCGGTCAAAGAAAGAGAAATCGACTTGGCGCTCGGGGAAAAAGGTCTAAAAGGGGTCCTCAATCGGATCAATGGGAAGAGGAGAGAGCAGGCAGGTATTTCTTGATGGTCGGGGAGATTCGACTAGGACCAGATTGTGAAAAGTTCAAAAGAGAACCGCGACCGTAATCCCAAAAATCAGTGCGGGGCGTTGAAAAACCACACCAGTAGAAAACCAAAACGGCCACCTCCTTCCCCTGAAACCATTCTCAAACGACCCACTTGGGGGCAGTCGAGGGAAAATCGAGCGCCAGCAATAAAAGACGGGAGAGAGAAAGGGGCACTCGGGAAAAAAACGCTCACCCTTCCGAAAAAACGCCTGCACGGCGGGGGGAAAGACGATCCCCGGTAGAACAGCCCTTCGAGAGCAAACTTAGCGAAACCGGCGCGCGGGATACGGAAAGAAAAGAATGTAGCGGGTCTACTACGTAGATTCAGGGGAAAACGGAGAAACAGGGGGACGCGGGCAAAAAAAAGCCTTCTCTGCTAGGAAAAAAAAAACTAATTTCGATCGAAGGAAACAGTTCAGGGTTCAAAGCATCTCTCAAAGGGAGGACAAATCTAAGAAGAGGGGGCCCGCGACCATCGTCGCGGTCGCGGGTCGATCGCTTCGATGGTCTCTCTCTCAAGGGGAGAGGGCTTCCCGTCGGCAGGGGGGAACGGTAGAAAAGAAAGGACTACGTCTTTCGACCGCTACATGGGGGCGGAAGTGCCCGAACGCGACAAAGAAGCGAGCCGCCGGTTTTCTGCTCAGGAAAAACTACTGACTTCCTCCCCTGCCCGTAGAAAGGGAGACCGGCCGACGCGCTTTTTGGGGTTCATCCTAGAGAAAAAAGAGCTCCTCGTCATTCTCTCAGATCGTCGGTGCTTGCGCGAAAAAAAAGGGGACACGTAGTCATCTCAATTTTTGTAGGAAAG
>Ga0179593_1507076_pt1 | contig 10342 bp, 6 predicted proteins | sample CZODoug2_1_08_16_FD_185931 | JGI IMG/M metagenome (GOLD analysis project Ga0179593, IMG submission 185931) | Vadose zone soil fungal communities from Angelo Coast Range Reserve, California, USA - CZODoug2_1_08_16fungal (PacBio error correction) | ecosystem: Environmental > Terrestrial > Soil >...
AACTCGGGGCGAGGCGAGGGATTCTTCGGAGACGTCTTATTTTACCGAAGAAGACCAAATTCTTATCGATGAACTGTTCTTCAGCGTCTCAACATCGCCAAGCAAAGAGCATGTCAAACACGAGGATCACCAACTACTGACGGGAAAAAACGCAGAACATCTCCTCCACGATTGACGTCTTTGGGAAATACTTGGAACTCTCCGATCGCGGGAAGAGCAAGCTGGGAAAGGCAAAGGAGCCCCGCAAAGGGAGCAGCAAAGTCGTGAAGACTTTGTTCTCCCCGCTGCCCTGGGCCGAACGCATCATAGTGGTCAGCGAGGCGGACAAATTTCCTGGTTTCGCTTCCGTGTCTTTGACAATAAGGGAGACAGACAAGGAGAGGGGGAGAAAACGAAAGTGATAAAGTGATAAAAATTACAGTTAAAAATATGACCATTGAAAAACGGAGGAGCCATGCATATTTTTGGGGAGAATGAAGAAAGATCAATCAGGTAAATTGAGGGGGACAGGGTAACAGCTAAAGGGACACTCGTTTAACGCTTGGAATGGCAAAAAAAAGTCTTGCATAATGCTGTAGCATCAGGGGGGAGGTCAAAAAAAAAAAGGGCGCACGATCAAAATCGATAGGGAAGTTTGAACAACCATCGCAAATTTGGCGAAGGAACAAAAGCGATTGCGAGGGAGGCATAGGGGTAGGTAATCTATACGGACGTCCAGGCGGAAAACTCCCGAAGATAAAAAATCGAAGAGTGGGAGACATCAAGGACACACGAGAGGGAAGACAACCACAGGTCGCTAGGGGAGGGTCTTCCAACTCAGCGGGCATCTCCAGGAGCCTTCAAAGTCTCCTGGCCAAAAAAATTGTATGTCTTGCCAGACTCAAGGCCGGGGAATCGTCGCGACAAACGCGACGAGTCTGGAGAACAAAGCGGGCATATAAGTCCTGGGCAGCTTGGAGGAAAAGGGGTAGTGATGGGCAAGTAAATCACCGGTACTACGAGGCGGCTCAGAATGAAGTAGTTACCAGCAGCGTGTGCCTGAAGAGGACGGTGTACAGGTGAAAAAGATTGTACGAGTAACATGGTACGGCCCCCAAACACCCGCTGTGAACCCGTCCTTTACAACATGTGGGGCCAGAAAGTTCACCGAAACTCAGTTACTCCCTTGTCAACAGAGCAGCAAGTAACATGGACGACCGTTGTAGAGTTGACAGGGAGACATTGTAAAGGTAATCAAGTTAGATGCCGAAGGCCTAAAAGCGGCCGGAGCGAAACGGAGGAAGAAAAACAGGACGTGGAAAACAGATTCTCACTGGGAAAGGGCCCAGCCCTGTCCATAATTAGGAAAGGAGTTAAGCTGGCGGGAGAGAGTCAAGTCCATCATTTGATGGAACGAAAAGTTAAAAGAATACACTCGGGAAGAACGCAAAACCGCTGAGGTGATAAGGTGTTGAAAAACAAGGAGTGAGCCGGGGATTCATACTCGGACGAGCAATGTGCCCGTGAAGGGGAGGGAAGGAGGGAGGCAACTTCTAGTTCATGAGGTCGTTGTTACAACATTAAGGGGAAAGAGTTCTGTGTCCCTACGATGAGGTAAAGAGGGGCCATCTAAAAGACAAGAGGAATAGGACATTCATCTTTTGCAAGAGGGCCTTGAACAGTGACACGCAGTCGGTACGAATTCCAGAGACAAGAGGAGTTGGGTCGGCGGGTTCGCAAATGGATGGCGTTGCCATAAACAGCGAACGAAAAGTTAGAACAAAGAGAAAGTAGGGGAGGGGGTCGTCCGTTAGGTACTAAAAGGTTGAAGGGGGGGCAACGAGAGGAACGGCAGCAGGGAAGAAAGACCGGCTACCGAGGAGACGACTTGAAAATAGAATGGAGGTACGAATTGCAAGAACCGGGTCGGTGGGGCTACCGCAGAGGTACAAGAAGGGGCATCTGGCCAATCATCCGTTCCTAAACTGAGATTTGGGTTAAACCTCAGGATCAGTGTAATCCTTTTCTTCCGTTCCTAGGGAAGACCAGGTGTTTTACCGCGATATTGGGAAGAAGGGTTTCCCTGTCTTTTATAAAGCCAGGTGCGGGCACGTCCTCCTTTCGCTCATGGCAGCTGTTCAGAGGCATGCAGTTCCGTTGGGGACAGGGGGGGGGAAAGGGAAGGCACGGCATGATGGGGGAGTGAAGGCGATTCTGAAAAAGAAGGGTCGGCCAGCGTTGGTGGATTTTTAAGATTCGAGGTGAGTTCGTGGGGATGGACGGAACCCGCACCAGGGCTTGATTCCCGCTCTTCGTCACTAGCAAAAACAAAAGGGGGTCTCCTTCAAAACAATAAAAAAGAAACCATAAAAAAGAAAAACAAAAACAGCAACAGCAAATACATCTAAGACAATGCAAAAAAAAAAAAACCTCAAACAAAAAGGATGAGACATCATACAGCTAACACAAGACGAAAAAAGAGGAAAATAAACAAAAAGGGTGCGCGGTGGTGGGGGAGTCTCAGTGGCGCGGACCTAAGGTTAGGAGGGATTTGTGTGAACCCGAAGGCAAGTGAGTCCCTTTGCAATTTGACATGGTGGGACGAGGCTGGTCCAGGTTGGCGTGTAGAAGGGGGTCACGTGAAGCCTAGACGAGACCGCTCCGAAAGTCCGGAGAGAAGGGTTATAAATCAGGACTGCGCAATGGCTCATGACATGTTCGGGGGGCACTGATCCTAATTGGGGAGGCCTGGAGAAGGTAGCCCTTCAGCCACGGGGCATACGGGCGAAACAAGGAAAAAAGGCAGAATGAATCAAAACGCAAACCTTCCTTCCTCTAGGGAAAAAAGCGGTGTGGGGCGGGTCAAGGTACGGGGCTGCATCAAACCGCCGGCTGTGTGCTCCGTGCAGGTAGTTGCTGGAAATTGAATATCAAGGTATGATCGTGATCGCTGCTCATTTTAGTGGGATAAACGGGTATTGCCGCACGACAGAGTATCTCGGGGAACGCCAGCAGGGGAAATTCGCCCACTTGGGAATTGCTCCGCGTCAGTCATTTCTGGTTGGAGAAAAACAGGGGTGACCCCGGTGAATCTACTGATGGAAAGGAAAAAAAGTACTAATCCCCTAAAATGTAAACCACTGGGGGGACTGGATCGGCAAGCAGTTGTCCTGCAATCTTGAAGGCCGGGAGATGAACCTTCAAATCAAGCACAGTCAAGATCGTATGCAACTATGTGAGAGCGAAACGTCAACAAAACAAAGAAAAGAAGATTTTTCAAATACGTGGGGACTTGGAGGATAAGTACAACGAAGGGCTGGGAGAAAGTGATTACGAGACTTTTCAGAGGAAAACTCCGGAAGTCAACCCCGAAAAAAACCGATTTGGCGGGATCGATATCTCTGCCTCAGAAAAAGAATTGGCCGGGTGGCACCACTTGAGGAGAAACACCTCACTTAACTGCAAGTCCAAATGGGCCACTGAACAATAAGATCAGACGAGTCGTCTTAATACCAAAGATAATGAGGCCGGCATATTAAATAGCCTTTCTCGCCCATCAGTCCCGAACCCGGAGATACTGGTCACTCTCAAAGAAGAATTCGTTTATCCAAAACTTAAAGGGGGGGACATCCCAACCACAGCAGAGAGAGGGGGTTTTTGAGTAGGATGGCTGGGACTCCATTTTGGCGCGAAGTTAGAATCTCTGCTCAACGGGAGAAGGCGGATTGGAAGGAAGCTAAGAAATATGAGAAGTTCACTCATAACCGGCCCTCATAGAATTTGCGAATGGCCAGGGAAGGAGATCAAAAGGGCTTCAGGCCGTTTGAACTCCTGGAATATAGGGAAGAAACCTAAATTGACAAACAGGACAAGTCAGCGCGCTCAAACTCAATCCGTCGATTTGGTTTAAACCCCCCTACGCCGGACCACCTATGATGCCTAGAAAACGTGTCAAAAAAATATTCAAAACGATCATCTCAATGGCCGAGAGAAGCGCCCAACCCTTTCTCGGGCAAATTATGGGACCGTGAGGTGTGGGGGGCAAATTCATACTACTCTTTCAAGGTCGAAGGATCAAGCAGTGTCTTTAATATAAAGAAACCAAAAGTTCCACCACACAGAAGCGAGAAGAAAGACAACGGTAATGGAAAGAACCACATAAAGAGAAAACCGTAAAAAGGGCGTTCAGATTAGCCCAAACTCCGATGGACAAACACAGGCATGGGAACGAGGAGATGAGACAGTTTAAACCGAAACGTTTTTGGGTAAGAAACGCCGGGGAGAAACTTCTGACCAATATGAAGGGGGGGGGCAAAAGGAGCAAACCCTATTACATGTCGTGGGTAAAAGAAGAGTTAAAACAGAAAAGAAGTGCTAGGCGTCGATTGCATAGGCTTAGGAGAAGACTGAGTGTACCACTATTGGGGAAATTCCCCGTAGTCATCTAGGAGGAATCGTCGAATGTATGCGTCGGTCTCTTCAAAGAACTAGCCACTTGAAAAAAAGGGGGAATAATACCAATGCCTCCTACCATGCAGAAGGTGATCGGGTCCTTGTGATGTTGAGTGGAAAGAACAATTCTTGAAATGGAAGACCCCACAATAGGGATTTAGGGATCGTAAGAATGGCTGTCAGTTTAACCGTCCAGAGAAGAGTCCGGAATGGGGGGGGGGGTATGTCAATTCAAAAAGGAAATAATTATCAGAGGTACAAGAGCGTGCAAGAAGGGCCTTGGGGCTCCAACTCCAGAATTTAAAGAACGACAGTGGATCAGATCATTCAAAAGGGAAGGTCCGAGAGTCTCGAGAGTAGAAAAGGAGAGGTTCGGTAAAAGGGAAAGGTGTTGGCTATAGGGGAGGAGGGGGGGGGAGTCTCCGGTAACTAGATTAAGTGCTTCCAGAAAAGGACGTTACGCTAAGAAACAGCCACGATAATACCATGGGTACAGAAGGTGGAGGGGAAAGAAGAAAAGCTTTCATTGTGACGTTTTAAAGGAAGGGGGGTTCGAGTCTTCCTATGGGGGTTAGCTTCGTTTTCGACTAATAGAACTAGGGATGTTAAAACAGCCCAGAACGCGAAAACTGGCATCAGCGAAATTTCAAAATGTTACGCTCCTGGGGAGGGGAGAAAGAAGAAGGGGCTGCTGTAAAAAAGTCACAATGATGGAAAAGGGGAAAATCGGGTCTCCAGGACTAACATGGGGAGCCTGTACTCTATTTAAGTCGAAGTAATCGAACGCGGAAGGACATGACATTCGACAACTAATGGAAGAAGGGAGGGGAAAGCGTCGTCGTCAGAAAGGTGGACATTCATTTCAGAGAAGAGGGAAAGCAGAAGCAAGAATGGAGGGAAGAGTAAAAATCAAACAGCTGAGGGTGGGACTTGCGGGTATCGAGGAGCCAGCCTATCACAAGGAGAAAAAAAGGAAGAAATGGGAATTATACAGACTTGGTTAGGAAAGAAATACAAGAACAGCATGATACCGGGGGTCCCTGGTTCTATTCTGGTCTGATGTAGGGGTGTTGAAGGGAGATGGGAACGTTTAAAAAAGCAAATACCAGGCTGACTCCTAGAGATAGGGAGTAGACCTTGGGAAGGGGTAAGGCGTCGGAAAAAAGGAAATAACTGCGTTCTTCGCAGTGTTGTCTAAGATACGATGGAGAAAAGGGGTGATGCCCGGAATAGAGTAGCTTTGAAAGAGAGGTGAAACTTAAAATCTAAAAGAAGAAGTTCCCGTATCCTCCATGTCAAATAAAAACAGCCGACAAATCCGTGGAAAAAATTAAGGAGAACTGGCCCTTTTTCTCCTGGGCGAAAAAAGGGACACTTGGGTCAAAAAAGTCAATTGTCTTCAAGGCAGAGGAAAAAAAAGGGAAAACCAGCCGAAACATCAGTGGGCAAGACGCGCAAGAAAAAACGAAGGACGGAAACGGGAGGCTTCTCATTGGTGCCGCCAGGAAGCCGGCAAAGCCATTATGATTCCATTTGCAGACGTTCATAGGGGACGTGAGAAGAAATCAGTAGGGATGAACAAAGCGAGCCTTTTTGGAAGCGAAAAAAAGAAGGGAAAGATTGGGGTATTCTAAAGCCTGGGTCATGTTGAACCGGCTGTTTTATTGAAGGGGTAACGTTGAACCTGTTTTAGCGCGGTAAAAGAGGAAAAACATGTCACCTCTAGCGGGGGAGGGGGAGGATTAGTTTGAACCCCCCCATCCGCCGCATTAAAAAAGAAGACCTCCGCAAATTAGGGGAGAGGCACATAGAAAAGAAAAAAGGCCAAGGAGAAGGTGAGGAACCCTTCCTAGGACGTAAAAAGAGGTTTTTGAAAAGAAGCGCAACTCAAAAAAAAGGAAAGGGAGGGGGATAAAACTTGTCCAATTTTCAGGCCAAGTGAGACTCCGGTAAAAAAAAGGGGGGATAGGTATCTCAGCAAGGTCAGCATAGGGAGGGGAGAGGGCAAGGGAGACAAAGCCTAAAAACGTAAAGTCGGAGACGGGTTTTGAAAAAAAAAGAAAAAAGAAGAAATCGGGAAGGGAACTCCTGTTTTTTTGTACTTAATACTATTTGTGCTGCTTTGAAAAAGGGGTAGGGGACTCAGAAAAAAGAGCAAGGAGTCAAGAGGAGTGTACACTATCTAAAAGTCACCTTATCCTCTCAAAAACGGAAGAGGGGTGAGGGAAAAAAAAAGGATGAAGGCAGGAGGAGAGAAGGTAATCGGGGGTTTTTGAACATCTAGCAGCGCGCCTTATGTGGAGCTGGAAAAATTGCGCCTGAACAAAAAAACGGGACGGCGGTGGACCTTCACAAAAACAGAAACGGAAGCGGCCGGAGGGGGGAGGGAAAAACAACAAGAAAATGGTTCTGCCAACGGCTCAAAGGGGTCGCCCTTGGGAAAAAAAGACCGAAGCGGGGGCAGGGTAAGACGGTGATGGCGAGAGGCGAAGGGAAAAAGGAAAGCGGGCGGGAGCAGACGGCCTACCATTCAAATTTACGCAACGTGCAATCTCAATTTACTAAATGGGGAAAAGAAAACTAAACAGGCGAGACAGAACGAAAGTGACCTTATGGAAGATGGGAATGATGTGAAATTGGGAAAGCAGGAGGCGCTCTAGGCTTCTTCCGAGGACTGTCGGGGGACGAAAAAGCAATAACAACAAATGAGAAGTCGAGGATCTAGAAGGATTTGGAGGGACTTCCCACTACCCGTAACATTTGGAAACCGAGAAAAAAAAATCAAAAAAAAAGCAAATGCAGAACCAACCCAAAAGAGGGATTCGCATAAAAAGAAAAAAATGAAGGAGGGGTGTAGGAGTACAAGCCAGACCACCTGCTGAATACCGGAACGAGAATTCGGCTAGGAAAGGATATGAAGTCAGATTCCCAGATTAATTGAGATACTGCACATACTTTGGGCTCCGCTATCAGGCGGCCGACCTGGGATCAAACCTCATCCGTCTGGGGACAAGCGCGGCTTAACAAAACTTGACTTGGTTGGGACTACGGATGGTTTCCAGGGTTGGAGAGCAGGAGAAATCAAAAATGTAAAATTGAAAACACTAGAAATTGCTAAAATTATAAAAAAGGACAGATTCTGACTGGTAAAAAAGGGGGGGTAGACCTGGTCAAGGTTGGTATCTGAAAAGATAAGCCCGGAAGAACTTAGTAGTAGACGAGGGGGTACAGTTAAACTCTAGCCGCGGACTATTAATACGCAGTCAAAAAGGGGTGAAGTCAAAAAACGGACTGGCGGAAAAGTCTAAATCAAAGGAGGGAAAACTAGAGTTCAAGGCTATGGGGCTTTGTTTTGAAGGACAAAGTAAGTGGCGAAGAAAGAAAAGGCGACGAAAATCGATTGAGTCACCTTCGTCTATTTCCTGGGAAAACTAAAGAAATCGGAAGTGAAAAAAAAATCGAAGGGCTGGGGGAGGTACAAAAAAGTGCAGGGGGATGTTCAGGGAAGAAATGAGATTCAAGAAGTGTGGCGACCTACAGTAAGAAAGTTCTCCTTGACGGTCTTGAAAGAGAAAAAAAAGGGCGAACCGGAAAACAAGGTAAAAAAGCGAAAGCGGGTTTCTTGAAAAAGAGGGAGACATGAAACATTCTTGGAGCTGCAGGTCGCGTTGCTGGTGGTAAAGGGGGGGGGTAGTGAAGTAAAAAAAAAGGACGACATCGGGCAACTAATGGTGTTCTATCTTGTCCGTAAACTCGTTGTATTGAGAGGGCGCTGCTCCCTCATGTACATTTTAAACCTTTTCGCCAGGACACCCAAGTGGGGGGGGACCCTAGGAAGAAAAAGGTTTTGGCCAGAAGGGAACGAACTTCAAACTTAGTCGGAACAACCATCAGAGCAAGTCGTGCGAAGGGGGGAGAGGGTTGCGGCTGAAATTGCAGGGAGGGGCGACTGGAAAGAACAGCAGGAAAAAAGAGGAAAAAAACGGCTCGATAACCAACCGGTCCTTAAGGTCAACCAGCTTCTACAGGGAAGGAGGAAAAAAAGTCAAGAAGGGGCGGTATTGAAAAAAAGGCGGGAAGGATGAGCGCAAGGAAAATTTGATTTGAAAAGCCAAACTAGCTCGTCTCCAACTTGCGAAAAAAAACACGAGACGGGGAATAGTTGGGAAACGTACAATTCAAATCGGTATCCGTTGGGCGAGGGAGAGGCGAGAAGAGCAAGGTGCAAAGGGTGGACGTCTTCATGATCTTCATCTGCCGGGGTGATGAAAGTACTTCTTGGATTGGGGCAAACCGGGGCAGGAGGAAAGGCTTTCGGGAAAACGAGAAAAGGACGGGGAAATAGGGTGCCTCCGAAGACCGACGGAAGATTCGTCAAAGGTTGCCAGGGGTAAAAGGAAAAGGACAGCCAGGAGGGAAGAACACTCACAAATGTCGGGGTTAGGGAGGATCAATAACAGGGAAAGAAAAAGGACACGACAGCGAAAGAACGTTAGAAAAAATATAAACGGGGCGCATTCTGGGTCCTCTGAGGTTGTTCATTCAGGAAGGGGTTGAGGTTTGAAAGAGAAGGAAGATGGGGACCTCAAGAAAGGGGTGACTACAAAGAAGATGTAAGACAGAGACTTACTTGGTCAACCAACCGGGGCGGAAAAGAGACAGGGAAAGCTACGCATAACGTAGAAGGGGGGGAACTCGCAGAGGTTGAAACCAATTCTGATTGTTTTCCGTCTCTTCATAGCACCTGGACGGAGGCAAAAGAAGTGCGGCTGACAGGGTTGCCAGAAGGGGGTGTAAAGTAATGGGTTATCCCCCGGGCTTTGAAAACCGGGGGTCGTTGCTAAGGGAATCTGGGATCAGTGGCATTTTCGAGTCTATGATTCAGTTTTCGCTTTGTGGCTTCATTTCTTACGTTCCGTCGTGGGAAAAGCCAGAGGAGGCTCATGTTCTTTCCCAATAAGAAGGTTTCGGGTTGGAAAAGGGAGGAGGTTCGTGGGTCGTCCATGATGGGGGGATGAAGAGACCCTACATCTGCTTTATCCGAAGGGCAACTTTGCTCTGAGCAAGTCATATCCCGCCAAATCAGCAGGAAAAAGGAAGGGAAGATCAACGAAAAAGGGGGAATAAAAGAGTCAGGAATGGAAGAGGTTTTTCATCTTTTTGTGTTTCTTCTCAAAGTCAAAGAATCCGGTGTAAAAGCGTTATTGGGGGGGTAAAAGAAGTCGACGGAGGGGAAAAGGTTTAAGGGGGCCGCGGCATGGGTCCGTTTTTGCGGTGACTGTTCAAGCACTTCCGAGAAGTGCCGAACCGGCGAACGCAACAAGGTCGAAAAAGTGGTGGGAGCGAAGGAAAGGGGAATGTCATTCATCATTGACTTGGGAGACGATGATCCAGCGTGATTGAAAAGGTCCAATTACCTGAGCAAAAGGGAATCAAGGACTCTGAAGAGGGGACGAAAATGAAGGGCCAATCTTCACCAGCACGAAAAACGGAAAGAGATTCGGGAGGAATGGTGGGCGGTAAACAGAAATCTCCACATCGGCGTCTCTCCCTATGCTGATGTGAAGGGAGGTGACGTAGGAGAGGTCAATAATATTACTGGAGGCATTTGGAATTGATGTTGTGGCTGAGGATGTTGGATTGGAGGTTGGACGTCCATACACGGCATTACGTCTCCAGTGTGAGGCTCGGAAAGGGGGGGCAGGCTAAAGGGAAGGGCAAAGGAAAAAAGGGGTTTGTGTCCGGAGGAACTAGTTGAAAGCGCGGTAATTGTCTCACTTATGCTAGCCAGAAAAAAAAAGGGTTGGGGAAATCCTCGGAGTGGAAAAGTCTCAAAGAACGGATCTGAAGATCGGTCCAGCCCGGTCGTTCAAAAATCTTCAATCATCCACCTTATACTATTGAAAGTGGG
>Ga0179593_1512289_pt1 | contig 10342 bp, 8 predicted proteins | sample CZODoug2_1_08_16_FD_185931 | JGI IMG/M metagenome (GOLD analysis project Ga0179593, IMG submission 185931) | Vadose zone soil fungal communities from Angelo Coast Range Reserve, California, USA - CZODoug2_1_08_16fungal (PacBio error correction) | ecosystem: Environmental > Terrestrial > Soil >...
TAAGAGAGGTGCTTCCTACGGAGGGGACTTTAATTCGGGGAAAGGGGAAAGAAGAAAAAAACCATCGAGAAATAGAGTCCAATGCAGTGCGCGGCAAGAACAGGGCTGCGCGTCGTCACCGTAAAGAAAACTCTCAAGGAACAGCGCCTCGTTCCGAAGACATCTAAAGAGAGGCAAGGTTTTAACCCGGTAATTGACTGATTCAAAAAAAAACGCCTCTATAACACCAGTCTACTGAGCGATGAGCAGCGTCCTCGGCGTGTGGCGAAAGAGACAATCAAACGCAACGATAAAAAAGAAGAGAAAGGGGATTTTTCATACAGGCTCGACGATTCAAAAAGTGTAACGGAAAGTGCACCGACCGCCGCTAACTGTCATCGGGGGTGTAAGCGGGCCGACGGTAAGGCGTAACCCTCGTCACTTGGGAGAGACCGAAAAAGGCCTCCCTTTGTCGCCTTTACAAAAAGGACAAACTATCGTCCGGACGTGGGTTAATCGTCGATCGGCACTTGCTCTCCGCCATGCCAAAAAAGAAAAAACTTCCTTGGCTTTGATGATACAGGAAAACTACTCAAACCCCCAAACAGGGGGAAATTGATGCAGAAAAAAAGGAAGGAGGGGCATTCGTGGAAGTTGGCTCCCAATCAGTTTTTAGAAAGGCTCGGCAATATCCTAGTACGAAGGGGCGAGGAAAGGCCCGCGGTCAGGAGGAGAACTTAGCGAAAGGGGAGTCCGGCTGTGCTCCAGTGTGGGGTAACACTGCTACGTGTCGGCCGGCGAAGCCGGGGAGGATTGTTACCCACTCTAATAGCGAAGAAGCGACGAGGGTCAGGAGTACGCCCTAAAGCAGAAAAGGCGGTTGGTGCCAATGCCAGCCCGAGGAAGAAAAGAAGCGGTGGGTCGGCAAGATGAGGGGGGGGGTCAAAGAGAGCGTGTGGCAGGGGGACAGTCCCGAACTCGCGTGGTGGGTAGAACTACCACAAGGTACACGGGGAAATACACATAGAACGACCCTCACGGCGAAGAACGTTTAAGGGAAAGGTGGGGGGGGAAAGAGGGGGTGTAAGAACAACAGCTCGCAGTGTGCAGGAAAAACGTTGATCAACCCCAAGGGGGAAAAAAAAAACGCGAGCTTCAAAAGGGAGGGCGGCCCGAAAGCGATAGGGCCTGCTGAGGTTCAAACGGTCACGTGATGGGGTGAAATAGGAAAAGAATCAGACTGTTACCGGAAAGGAAAAACCGCGCCCGGAGTTCCTCAGGCCGGGGGGCGTGGTAGTAATGGGAATTAAAAAGCGTTGACCACGTATCCTGCGCCGATCTGAGGGCACGAAGATGGACCTCGAGTTATGGGCATCCGCTGTAGGTGTTGAGTAGGGGGTATGGAAGCAAAAGGGAAGGGAAGGGACAGCTCATTCCGTTCGGAGAAGGAGTGGGGAGGAAAGGTGGTTTCCAAAAGGCGCCACAAGGGCTGTACTCGAACGGTACCGGAAGAGCAAAATTGGAGGGGGAAAGGAGCTCCCTCCGACGATACCTTTTCCCAAAAACTTCTACTAAAAAAAAAAGGAGTGGGGATGGGGGTACTCAATCGGCGGGGAGCGACTTCAAGACGACTCAGGAGCGATTAACGTTCGAGGGACCAAGCGGGGGGGAACTAGAGGGAAGGACCAATCATAAAAAAGGAAAGATTCGACATGCTTAGGAGGAAGAAGTGGGTACAAGCACTGGGACATCACACTAAATAACGATCCGGGCCAACTAGACCTAAACGAAGGACCTTGAAAAAAAACGCGTAGGAACTGCACTGAGAAACTCGGGGGTTCGAAGAGACCTCCCCGCCGGCCACTGGGTGTTTGGGGTTTGGTGGGGTGGGGGGGGGGTTTCGGAAGCGGGCCGAACAACCTTCCGGCGATCGGTGGGGCCGGGGGGAAAAAGGGATTCTTTGGTGGGAGGGGAATAAAAACAGAAAAACGTCCTACCTCCAGCACCTCCGGGATTCGCAGCCCAAGAATCGTTTGTTGTGCAAAATTATTTGAAGGAAGAGAAACACTGTTACCGAAATAGTGCAAAAGAGAGGTTGTCCTCTTCAAACCACCAGGCAAAAAGACCTTTTAACTACTTGTTTGAAAAAGAAAAAAGGAGGGAGGTCAGGGCCCTTAAGCTGGTTACCGTGTGGGCGTTACACAAAATGAATGGTGGATCCCTTACTTGCCCTAAAGCAACCCTTCGCGGGTGAGAGGAACCGACCAAGGAAGTTCTCGCAGACGCAGCTGCGGGTGGGGAAGGGAGATCCGTGGCAGTACGCTACGACGCACGGAGTAGAGGTTGTCACGTCATAAAAGATTCACAACAGGCAAAACGCGGGTCGATCAAAAAATAGGCACCGAGTACAACTAACTATTCTACAACAAATAGAGGTAAGCGGGAACGTCACTCGGAAGGATAGGGAAGGCGTCGACCCCCGTGCTGAATCTGCGCGTCCCACTGGTCCGCTATGATCCAAAAGAAAAGATGTACTCGGGAGGGAAGGTTGATAGAAAGGTCAAGAACCAAAGGGGGAAACCGATACTGTTGCTGATACCGGACGGCGATAAACTGCGCAGGTGACGATCTGTGTCAAGCAGCAACCAGAAGGGTCAAAGGATAAAAAAAACAAAAAACTCTAACCGGGCGCGATGTGCAAAGATGAGGGGAACCGGAGGTGAGACGGGGTTAAAAAAAATCCGAGGTGTGACCTGAAGAAAGGAATGTAGGGGAGTATCGCCCGTGAATTAGGTGAAGCAGGAAGCAGAGGGAACGAGCCTCTGTCTACCAGCAAAACGCGTGGGAGGTGAGAGGGTAGAAAAGACTAGTCGTCGACAACGCCAAAAAGTAGAGTAAGAGGAGAAAGTTCCAGGGGTCTAGCGGGGCCGCGGAGATAAGACGGGAAAAAGGGTTAACGAGAAAGGGAAGGCGGCTCTTTATCCGGATGGAAATGAGGAAGATCAGGTAGAAGGTGATGCCGCAGAGGAGTACGACGCCTATTGCCGACATCTTCACAATACGGGAAGGAAGCGATGGTGCTTGAGTTGTAAAAAGGAAAAACTTGCGGGAGGGGGAACAAAAGACTTACGGCCGCCACTCGATACCAGCAAACCTGAAAACAACAAAGGAAGAGAGGGGAGAGGAAGCGGAGGAAAGGTAACGGTGCAGAGGAAGTCAAGTGTTCCCGAACGCCATCACTCATAGAACTGCCGGATCAAGAAGAAGGCGGGCAAGCCCCTCGCAAGCAGAGGTAAGGTACTGCAGGGCAGAAAAATCATCCGGGACAGGGAGCTGAGCCTGGGAATTCCCGCCGTTAGGGCTCAATAGCCGATCGAAACACGTAGTGAAAAAAATTCTCGGAGAAAGATTCTCGGGAGGGGTCAGACGATCGAGTATGTCGTGGCGCGAGCGTCACGAAACAAGTGCCTGAGGCCGGGCCGGGGTATGCAAAGCCAGGCGCGCCTTTGAACAAGAACTACCGCGATAGAAAAGGACCGCGTCAAATCAGGGTGACTGCAAAGTACGGCGGAGTCACCCCGATTGCAAGTACCAGAAGGCAACTGTATCCACATCAGGTCCATTCTACCGAAATAGCCAGGTAAAACGGTTTTCTTGAGGAAAGTGGATCGGACCAAAGCTCGGCAGCTTAAAAAGAGGAGAAAGACGCCCTCAGACAAGAAGGGTTCGGGTCTGCGAGAGTTCTCAAGGAAAACCCGTCCCCCGCCCGACCAAGGGAGGGTCGGAAGTTTCTTCTCGCATGCGGGACCAGAACAGGAAACTCCGCGAAGGTAACTCTCTCATCCAGACGCGTGACTTTCATCCCAAAAGCTCTCGCTTGGGACCAGGTACGAAGGAAGAAGCTGAATCCATGGTGATCGACACATGAACTACGATGACGATGAGAAGAGGGGGAACCCCACTCCGTCCAAAGGTCTCGGGTCTTCGAAGAAGAACAGGTAGACCGACGAATTTGCCACAACCGAGGGACTTATCCGTAGAGAATAACGGCGGAATCTTAAGCGAAAAAACGAGGAAAGAACACCACAACTTGTTGGCTCCCACGGGACAGAGGTACATGCCACAGAACAGACCAAGAGTCTTTGAAAACCTGTGAAGGAGGGGGGTTAAGGGGTGTAAGAAGACCACAAGCTCATGTGCTCGGTAAAAAACAGGAAGCCAGAATTATGGGGAAAACCAAGGGCCGCCGTCAAAAGAAAAAACTGGGTTGCAACTGCTGGCTGGCCTTCAAGAGAGGATAGCCACCCAACAAGTGGGGGAACATACTCTGCAAATTCCACCCGCAATAAGGAAAGGTACCTACGTGTTCATTTGGGGGGAGGAGGAGGCTTCGCCCTTGAGAAAAAACTCTTCCACTGGTCCGGCGCGGGATTTAAAAGGAACAGTCGTGGGGAAGGTTTACGGCCGGGGGTAGGTGTGATGGGAAGGCTGCCGGGGGGGGACAAAGCAGCTCACCCCGTGTCCGTCAAGGCTAATCAACGTTTCCGGAGCGAAAGGACCAAAAGTGTAAGAAGGTACACGGAAGAAACTAGGAGAGCCCAAGGAGTCCATCAGAGAGCAAAAAACAACGGATCGGGGGGGTGAGAGGTGATGCTACTTCAGACTAAGACAATCACCATTCAACCGTTCGGTGAAAAAAAAGTCTTAGCGTTTAAGAACTGAATCCAATGAACGCCGCTATGCGGCACTTCTCAAGTGGACGGCGCCGCCACACACAAGAGGAACCGACTCTATTACCTTCCACCAGAAAGATTGACTGACCGCTCTCAGCCAGGGGGGAGAAACCCGCGACAACAGCGACGACCACAAATGTCAGAAAGGGCCTCCGATAGGGGACAAGGTAAAAGAAAGGTGGTGGTCATCCATCTACGTGAAGGTTAGAAACGAACTAGATAGCGGGCGGGGAAGGAGAAAACTCTCTCGTGGTGCAAACATCTGGAAGCTCAAGCGAGCCTCCGAAGAACCGCGGTCTCTTACAAAAAAGTTCACCTCACACGCCGTGACAGGGGGAAAAAGACTGCGGTCTGTTCGTGAAGACCAGCGGGTACCCCGGGGCGACAGCCCCACTTTCAGCCGGAATTAAACTCGAAAGAAAAAACTGACTCTATCACAACGAATAAAGATCTAGGATAAATGAAACACCAAATTCCGTAAGAAAGCGTATCGACACGTCGACGAAACAAACAAAAAAAAAACCCGTCAGAGGGGCGGGACAACTGCTCGCAACTGCAAAACCCCACGAAACCGTTCGCACCATGAAACGTAAAGAAAATCAATCTGACACTAAGTGGAAGCCTGCTCGGGCCGACGCGACGGGGCCACCGAACCGCGGTCAAAGCAAAGTCAGACGTGCAAATAATGGAAAATGGCTCCAGCACGCCGGCGGTGGAGAGGTGAACTCAAGAGAAAGGAAAACTAAACTAGAACGGTGATTGGTTAGCGACTGTGCGAGAGCAGCCCGAAAGTTTCACTCGAAAACTGAAAATCGAAAGGGCGGAAAAGCGACCAATGGCGGATCTTGAACGGATAACGGGGTAAGCGAAAGCGAGGTGGTGTACACCAAATCATACGCTGACGCGGATCTAAACGGGTGAAAGGGGATTCACAACCTGGCAACGTCAGGGGGGTCAAGCTGCCCGCGCGTCGTTGGGTCTAAAAAGGGGGGGGGCTCGAAACCGCCATACTCGACGTACGAAGAGAGTACCGCGTGTCACGCTTTGGAAGGAGGGGGAGGGCCGCGGAAGGGGAAAAGGCGTACACGGTCCTAAAAGAGGAATGGGAGTCGCGGAACACTGAGGAGCCGGAGATCGCTCTTGCGCCTGCAGCATAGAGAATCTTCCAGGCGTTGATGCTGATCTCGGGGCTGCAAAAAGGGGAAGGACCCGCACGTCCGCCACGTGTTCCTCCCGACTAGCAAGCATCGTGAAACACGGAGTAGGAAGGAAAGAGATGCCCTTGGTGGCTCCGGAGTCGGGTAACACCTTGTTGGGCAATGTCTTGCGAACTCCCAGACCTAACGAAGGGAGAAGCCAGCTGCCATCGCGTCAATCAAAAAGCGGCGCGGTCAGGGAAATCGAATCACGCGACACCAGAGGGATATCGAAGCCGGCACATAGAGACCGTCGGTGAACACGTGGAAAGTAAGAAGGGGCTTAAAAAACGGAGAAGTCTCAACCGGGTCTATGAACACTAAAGGAAGAGGGCTGTCGACGCTCGGGAGGGGCACCGCAGATACAACGTCTCGCGTCTAGGGCCGAGGGGCCCAGTGCGAGACGAGAAGCTGGAACGCTACCGTCACCGATCAAGAAAAAAAAAAGAGGGGGGGGCAGTGAAGTAACACCTCGGCTTTAGGCTCCCCGAATCCGTCTTTGGTAACCTCCCCGGAAGAAAAAGGCCAGGTGTCGCCGAACTGCCCGGGGAAAGGGTTGCTGATGCCAGATCGTAAAAGGCAAAGACTCAGTCAACTTGGTCCAGCAGTCTCGGGTCGGGACCCCTTAGGTGCAGCTGCACTAATACCCGCCCAACCAATGGAGGGAGTGGCCGATCTGCAAATCATTCTGTGACGCCGGCGACGGCAGCTACCGGGGGGGGAAAAAAACGCCAAGCCTGTGGGGAAAAAAATAGTAAAAAAGCTCCAGGCCAAAACTCGAGTGGTGCGAAGCGATGTAAAAAGTGGAGGAGCCGCTGAGCCTACACCGGCGAAGGGGCTGCCGAAAGAGAAGGGAGGCAGTTTTACACAACACAAAAAACCAGCTCGTCAGTCCGGGACATAAGGCCAACGGTCCCGAATTGAGGAAAATTGCGGGTCTAGGCAACCCGCAGTACTGGTGCCGCACCAACAGTGCAGGGTCGCCCACCAGAACGCTGCAGCAACCAGAAGCACAAAGCCACCCCGTTACCCAAGTGGTGAAAGGTTGTATCAGCGCGGTGAGAGGGCTCGGTAAACAAAAATTGGTAAAAAAGGTGGGGCAACCACCAAAGAGTTAGGAAAGGAGCGGGGGGGGGGCTGATGCAAAAACTGGTAGGGGTGACAAACAAGAGGAATAGAGTAGCCCGTGTCAAAAAAACTATCGCAGGAAGGGCAAAGGTTTCAGTGGGACAGGGTAAAAAGGGGAGTAGACCGCCCCGCGGGCCACCTGACGGCCATAGGTCATGTCAGACGTCGTATGTGGGGCCTAGGGTAAGCCGAGGGGGGCTTGTGGAGGCTCCGCACTGAGTAAGTCAAGAGGGAATGGGGCCCTTGCTGGAGGAAGTAAAAACGACTCGTCCCAAAATGGGGGGGGTAAGGGGAGACGGGGAAAGGAGAAGAGGGACTGGTCGTCTTTGGTCGAAAAAACGAGAGTACCATCTCTCTCAACAACAACGGGGAGAAGATGGCTAGTCGGGGGGCGACTTGAAAAACGAAGTCAGCTGGAGCTTAAGGCCGGGCGAGTAAACTAACAGAAATCAGTGTACGAGCGTTCCGACGTCATCCAGGGAACAGCCAGGCTCAAGAGAGTTCCGGCTCCGCGGGAAAAAAAAAGCAACACCTATCCACATGCCGCGGCCAGAGAGAGGACACGACGGCCCTGGGGGACAGGAACCAGCGCTCTGACGAAAACCGGGGGGCGAAACTCCGCGGCCCGAAAACCAAGGCAAATTCCGGGTCGACAAACCGGAAAATTTGGGGGACGTAAAAAAGAGAATGCCGGATTCTGGTGCGAAAATCATTCTGTCAATAATCAGCGACCAACCTCGTAACCCCCCACGGCAAAAGAGAAAGAAGGGTGGTTGTGCAATGGCGCCACGGGGGTACGGAACGTCACCTTGCGGCTGGACTGGCCACCGTTTGCCCCAAAAACCACACAGTGGAAGGGGCCGCTGGGGGAGTCTGGGTAGGGGGGGAAGGTCCCGAGGGGGGGGGAACAGGTCGTCCCTTGTGAAAAGAGGGAAATCACAACGTCTCTCGGGGGCGGAGAGCCTAGACCTTTGCTCAGTAGGGCCTCATGAACTTGGCCCAAGGCCGAAAAAAGAGTATTTCGAAACCGCTGGGAAATCGTTATGTGTGGGGGACTCTCGCCGAAGGGGAGTAGAAAAAAGTCGCCCTTTTGCGAAAAGAGTCAGGCTAGCACCACTTAGTCCAACGAAGTTCAGCACAACTCGGGAAGAGCTGAACTTGACGCGGATGGAACGCCGGGGTCGGGCTCTTGCCCGCGTCGAACAAACTCCGGTGCGTGCGGCCACTGGTCCCGAATTGGGATTTGAAGGAAAATAAAAGCGAATGTTCTTGAATGTTGGGGGGGAGACATGGCGAGAGGAGGCCCAAAACAAAAAATGAAAAGACCGAAACAGATACGTTTTCTGGGGGACGGCGAAGGGGTGACGTGACCAGCCGGGACTAGCTTGTCCGGAAAAATGACGATCGACCGCAGGATGCAGAGAACGGGAGGATACGTGCTCCGCAGGAGTGGACACGAACGAGTGGTTAAGAGGATCAGGTGGAGGAAATACACCCTCGTGAACACTAAAAGGAAAAGGGAACTCTGGACAACGCGGGCATGGCTCGGAGAGTTCAACCGGGCCGGCCTGGCGCGTCCCGGGTGAGCTCGCAAAAAAACTACGATAAAACTGGGGCAGCGACGTCGTTTTAAGCGACCTTTTGAAAAAAAAAAGTCGCTAAAGAGGGAGAACCGGTTCCACGGTCACTGGAGGAAGCGAGGCGTGGCGGGAGGGAACGAGATGTCGCCGGAAGGAAGGGAAATCCCTTAGAGGAGAGGGGCTTGAGAGCATCTGCAGCACGGTACGGATAGAACAAAAGGATCGGAAGTCGCACACTGGACTTCACGACACGACTTCTGAATTCCTCCCGATAACCAACTCCGGGGCCCATCTCAACCAAACACAGGAGCAAAGATGCCCTGTGGTATGGGAGACGGCGTAAAGATCGGGCTTCTTGAATTTGTTCCCTGGTCAAAGATCAGCATCAAGACAAGTGAGAATCATCCCGTACCGCTGCTGGGGAAGCCCCGGAGGCTATCACCACTTCGAACGCTCGTTCACAGGAGGAAACGTAAGAAGAACCGACCAAAGGTGTCTCGGTGACCCTTTAATAATCCGAAAAAAAAAAACGCGAAAACAGGTCGAAACCGGTCGATCACGACGTCAGGAGGAGGGGACGATCTGAGGCGAAGCTTCATCACGGAAGCAGTAGCAACTGGGCCAGGACCGAGGGGCAACCATACCCGCCTTTGAACGCTGAACGCAACCGCCAGGCCGTCATGAGTGGTCGGTCTCGGCTTTCGGCTGTTTGCAGGTCCACCCTGCCCTATGAGGAAATGGTAAGTGTACCCCGCACGGAGAGGAGTCTGCGACTTGACAAAGATTCCGGGCAGGCTATGCCTCAGAGGGAATCAGAACATCCACTCGTTTTGGGAAAGAAGAGGGCAACTGTCCTAGCACCATTACTACTCTTAGTTTCTGGTAGGGGCGACTGATCGATTTAGGGACAATGGAAGAAGGACGAAAATCATCAGGAAAATAAGGCGGCAAGAGCCTGAACGCGAAAAAATCGTCCGATAGATGCTCTTTAACTTGGGGCGTACGACCTTGAAGACCGCGGGCTCCGGGTCCACCTTTCACTTGGAAAAGCTATGCGAGAAGGTGTGAATTCACTAACCTCTACGTCGTAAGTAGCGCGTGCTCCACAAAGAAGGGGGGAAAACCGTCCACGCCGGAAAAATAAGGTCTGGGATCTCAACCGAAGAAGGGGGAAGGGCCAGGGTGCACACAGTTCACCTTTTTACACCGGGTAAACTCGGGACATTCCCAGAACACCACCGGGCACGAACGTTCACATGAGTTATACGTGTGGTGTAAGAGGGCAAAGAGTCGGGAGGCTCCAACGCCCTTGCCTGTGTCAAAAAACAGCTAGAGGGGCTCCTCTCGGGTAAGAGCTGGAGGGGTGCACGGCAACGGTGAGGAAAGGGTGACGCCACCACTAGACTTGGGAAAAGCCATTCAACCAACCGATCGCCGGAAGGTCCGACGGGGAGGTCAGTGGGGGTGGAATGTGATTGAGAGAGTCTCGCCCCGCGGGTTTGAGAAAGGGCTAAGGAGGCCGCTCAACGGAAGAACCGTCGGGGTGAAGGCATAGGGCAGATAGTGTGGAGTGTTTTAAGCGCGCTTATAAACAGACGAAACGTTCAGAAAGGGAGGGTGCCTCTGTTAGGGGGGGTCGGTGCCGTAACGCGCGGGTCCCATAGTGCAGTAGCGAACGGTAACGGTATCCGCGTTTACGTAGGTAGTTGAAAGGGACAGTGAAAAT
>Ga0179593_1538421_pt1 | contig 10342 bp, 10 predicted proteins | sample CZODoug2_1_08_16_FD_185931 | JGI IMG/M metagenome (GOLD analysis project Ga0179593, IMG submission 185931) | Vadose zone soil fungal communities from Angelo Coast Range Reserve, California, USA - CZODoug2_1_08_16fungal (PacBio error correction) | ecosystem: Environmental > Terrestrial > Soil >...
GGAGGAACGGAAATCAGAAATCGCCTTGAAGGGGAAGGGGGGGAAGTCGAAGGGCCGAATGATCGACGGGGAAAGGAAAGGCTCTGCAAGGGGACGGCTATCGCCATTGTTTTCAGGAAAGGGGCAGCTGGCTTCTCGTATCTCTGATCGAAGAGCAAAAGTATGGCCGCGTGTTAGCTCTAAAAGAAGCTGTCTTCGATTGTGTCCCTGAAACGAGAGGGGGGTGGGGGTATGTGTCCTAAAAGAGAACTCTGCAACAAAAACTGGAGGGGGGAGCGATCAGGTCGTCAAAATGCGCAGGGGGAAAAGGGAGGAAGAAGAAGATAGGAATACAGCTGCCGAGAAAAAAACCGGGAACCAAAAAGTATCAGGCGATTGCGTATAAGGACTGGAAAGCAAGGACTAAAGTGAAACATATAGGCAAACAAGCGAACAGGCGAACCCGGACAAAAAGGAGGATGACAGTCATAAAGATTCAAGCGCTCAGGAAGGAGGGCAGGTCCACTAAGTGGATTCTGTCTGCTTCGGGGCGGGGAGGCGCAGGTTGAATGACTGAAAACCATCGACGTATTTAGGAAGGGTCAAAAAAAGTGTCAAATCAAGGGGAGGGTCAGATCATGAAAAAAGTCGCCCAAGGGGAGAGGGGATCGCCACGTTAGCGAATATGAGGAGCATCTGAATTCGAATCTCAATCAACCGGTGCCGGCGGATATCTGCGCCGGGGGGGGGATGTGGTGACCACTTCCACAATTGGATGGAAGAAGTGGAGAGGAAGGGGCTGGATTAAAGATGGCCATTGCTCCGAAAAAGGGGTGTCAGTTGAAAAAAAAGACGGTTGGTTCACGTGAGAGGGATGTTTCATCGGCACAGCGGGGGAGGAGGCAGACCTCGCAACAGAAACTCGAAAAATGTGTCCGAGCGGTGTCGGAAAAATGGAGGCAGGAGAAAAGGAATTGCTGCTCTATCTTGTGGGGCCCCCGAGGTGCTCAAAAGTCAGTTAGGGTCCGGGGGGCGTTGAGATGCCCGGATGAAAACGCGACGAGGTTCTTCGAGTCCGAATAAGAGGGAAGTCGATGGTGCAGAAATCCAGAGGAAAGTACGCAAGATTTTTTGGCACGGCCCACGCCACCGTGTGCGTGCTTCTCAAAAAAAGGATGGTGGCAACATGGTAAGCAAGTGCAATGAGGGGGGGAAGTCATAATGAACCGCATGGGGCCCGGAAAGACTTCTAGGGGTGTCCCGCCAACATTGTTGAGCAGTCAAAGGGAAATCTCGTAGGTGCGCACATGAAAGACGGGTGGTGAAAGGGGGGAGGGGGGGGAGGAGGTTCTGTGAGTGGTTACCAACGGAAACCAGAGCCACTTCCTTTGGAATGGTTCACGCGGACATGGGTGTTGGACACGGTTGCTGGCTATAGGGGAAGGTTCCATTAGGGAAGAATGAGGGGGTTCCACTTTTTCGAGGTGCAGACGAGGGGCTAGGAAAAGCTCACGAGGTCTGACAAGGGGGTCCATTCGACTATAAACTAAAAAGTGAGATGTGTCACAAGGCATCTTCCGATAGGAGAACAGACCACGTCAGTTACGCAACGACTTGCGCCGTTCCCATGAAGTCTGGCGGAATCAATAGAGAAAAAAACGCTCGTCGAGGGCGTTCGGGAGGAGGGATCCTTAAAAAAGTAAAGTGAGACTAAAATGGCGAAAACAAGGTATAAACGGGAGTTTAAGATCAACCGGCATGTGGGAGGGCCGCTCAACATCTGTCCAAATCGTTCATGAAGATCACTTTTGATGCGAGATGTTGTTACTCTCTAAGGCCTTGGAAAAGAAATTACAGAGGAATTAAGACGTAATGCAAAAAGAAGGGAGAAGATTCCCTGGCAGAAAAAGGTTGGTTGGGGGAAAAAGAAAAACTCCTGCGGATCTGTAACAAAGGGTCACAGGGGCTGTATAGCTGACAAAAAAAGGGTGTCTGAAGGACCCGACTGCGACAACGCTGGAAACAAAAGGGCATTAATAGTCAACCGCTGAGGGGACGTCGCGGCTTGCAGGGGAAGAACGTACTTCTGAGGTGGACGGTTGGCCAAGAACATGCCAAGACAACAACCCTTCTAACCCTAATTGGCGGGGTCGCTAAAAATCAAAAAAAAAAACAGAGGTATGAGAGGTCCATACCGAAATCCGTAGGTCGGGTTTGGTACAGACTTTTCGGGACGGACCGCACAACAGACACTGCTGCGAGGCCTCGGGGACGCTGCGCTTAAGAAAGAGAGCCTGCAGAACGTTCAAAAAGCCATGCCGGTAGGTCTCATTTCCAGAAAAACCCCTAGAGGGGGGGTGGAAACGTCCTCCAGAAATTGCCGATTGCCTTACAGCGGAGCTAAGACCTTGACACAGAAAAGAAAGATGCCTCAAATCGACACCAAGTTTGAAAAGACCGGAGGACGAACGAATCCTGGAAATTCAAAAGGAAAAACCACGCCCAGTCCGAGTCCACACAAAAGAGGCAAAAGGAAGGAAAGGACAGGTGGGATTCGGGCACCATGGGAATGATATCCTGATACATCAAGTACTGGAAACACGCAAGTCCGCAAACGATCCGCACACAGAAAAATGCACTAAAGAAGTCTTTATCGATTGGGGGGGAGTCGTGAACCAGAAACGAGGTGACGCGCGAAGGGACGGGAGCGGTATCCCTCACGATTGTTAGCACGGTGAACAAGACAGTTGCTCAGGGGAACGAAATCCCGTCCAGTGGTTCTTTTGTTAATGGCACGTCCATCCGGTACCGGAAGTCGGCGAGGGGTGGGGAATAAAAACATCACAAGACTAGCTAGAACAGTGAAGAAAAAAGGCGAAAATTAAAAAGAAAGAAAAGCCCCCAATCGTTCAAAACAAAAATAGCAATTCCCAAAAGCTGGGGAAGAATTCCCATTAGTCCTGGAAAGAGAGTTCAGCTGGTAACCACAACACAAGCTCGAGAAAACAAGCCCCAATAACAGTGGGATCGCTAAATGCCACCTTGACGCAAAAGGAGCCAAGGCTGGAGGAAAAATGTGCAGACAGACACCATAGAGAGAGTTAGCATGCGGTTCAGGATCAATAAAAGATCATACCAGACTTACTAAAAGGATCACAGCATGTAGCAAGTAGCCATCAGACGGGGCGAGCAGCACGTGGGACAATGGTATGCAGGGGATGTCAGGGGACAACGAGAAAGGATAGAAAGTTGAGGAAAAAGGGAAATCCGGGAAAATTAAGGAATTCTTTAGGGAGAGGGGCGTGCCATCGGACGGCGAAACGCAAAAAATAACGTACGATCTGGTGCACGGATAAAAACCTCTGGGGTAAACACATCAAGGAAAGAAGGGATCATAATGTAAGTGTCCGAAAAAGACCCCGTGGCGAGAAAACCAAATCTTGGTAGAGGGTTGGGGGCGAGAGTGAGCGATGTCTTTGAACCCGAAAACCAGACATAGCAAATGTGGTTGGAGGAAAAGATCCCACCAAGGGAAAGGAATGCTAAAGGGACATCTGGGGCAGGAACGGAAAAAAAAAAAATCGTAAGCCAATGAAGTCCCATGTGTATTTAAAAAGAAAAAGGACGGAAAAAACAAAATGTCGAAAAAAGGTTAGAGGGGGAGCCGCTCAAATGGAAGTGATCTCGGGATCATCGGGCACCTTCTAAATCAAACAAGGTGAATCGCAAGAAAAAAAACAGGTTTAATGCAACCAAAAACACATCGACGTTATGGGGGTGGCTATGGAGGGATGACGAGAAAGTGGCGAAGCCTAAGGCCAACAAAGAAAGGCGAAAAGGCTATATGCCGTTATTATCGTTCTGGAAAGGGGGAGCGCGCGGGGGACCTTGCTCTTCAATTTGTACGGGGGAGAAGAGTGTGGCCCAAATGTCTGCAATTTCTGATCGAAGGATTAGGAGACGCAATAGATACTTTGGTAGGCCCTTTGGGACAAGCGGAAAGGAAGAGGTTTAGCGTCGAACGGAGGGCTCTACGATGGATGATTGGGTGCGAAACGAGAGAATCTCAAAACACAAAAGGAGAGAAGCAGAAGAGGTTTGGGAAAAAGTCAGAGAGTCCGTGATGAGGAGAAGAAAAACCTGAATTACGAGAGAAACTAACCAACGCCCGAAACGTCGCAGCGGCGATCTGAGGGAGAAGAACATGTCTAAATTGAAGGGGGGAAAAAAAAATTGAGGAAGCAGACAAACTTGCAGAAGAGGACATAAGACAACCCGGGACAATCCGCAAGGAGAGGATAAAATGGGTGGGAGGGATTCACGAAGTGGGTGTATTCGGGGGAGCAAACGCGTTTACTCGCAGGGTGATGACTCAGTTATTCCATCGGTAAGCCGGGGGGATTGTGAGCGTGAATCCAGGTGGGGGAAGGGGCGTTGAGAAAGGAACTCGCGGGGATGCGGGATCGGATCGGGCAAAACGCTGATGAACGAGATGGCTAGGTGCGCAGCATGGGCTGCACGAATCCAGCAACAAGTTGCCCGAGGAGGAAAGGGGTTGACATTGAGAGGTTAATTGGGAAAAGGCACAGGGGAGGGAGAGGGGAGAGCACTATTTGAGGTTAAGACCTGAAAAGATGAATGCCGGTTAAAAAATTGGGTGGGTGGAGGCTTCGGTTCAAACTACGCAAACTCGGAGGCGCTTGTTGAAGGGGGTAAGGCGGCTTCGGGCGAACGAGAGGACGGAAAAAATAAGAGAAAAAATTGCATATGGTTTTTCGTAGCCATGGGGCGGAGGTGTTACACCGGGGAAGAAACTTGACTTACCTCCTTGAGCCTAGACCCCGCAGACCACCCCTCATCAGAAAAGGGTAATGGTTGAGAGTGTGGGGGGCAAAGTTCCCGGATGGCCGCAGAACTGCAAAAGACTGGGCCGGGGAAAATAGATACCCTTATCCTGTTCAATACCCACTCCCTGAGAATTCCCTTAGCGAACAGCTGGGGGTGGCCGGACTATTTGAAAATCCTAATTAGAAACAAAAAGACAATATGTTAAAGGTTGCCTCTACACATTATCTTCCGAGCTTATAAGAGATCGTTCATTAAAGTGAGTCGTAGGAAGAGTTGCATATCCAAACCAGGGGATTTTAAGTACGACATCTTCGATTTCCGGGGAGAGTCAACATGGTAAGCATGAGGTGGTCGAAGAAAGGGGACCCAGGGGGTGCGCCCTTCCTCTTGGTGGACAGTGGGGAAGTGTAGCGTGCTGGTTTGGAATTGGTCACCATCAATAACACGTTCAGGCTTCCTTGGTTAATGAAAATGGGGTGGAACACCTTTTGGGGGCAGAGGGGGGGCTTTTGTTCCTTCCTAAAGCTTGGTTGGAGCGTGCATGAAGTGGATTCTTGCGAAGCAAAAAAGCAAGGTGCAGAAAAAATCCTGTACGTAAGTACGACCGGGGCATTCGAGCTGAAGCAGATTGAGTTTATGGAGGTCACAACACGACGAGACACACGCTTCAGCCAGGGCACGGTGCGTGAAGAAAGGACAGCATCGTACTGTGCGGGGGGCCTCGCTAGGGGTCTGAGATCGGATCGCCAGTCTTCCAAAAACTAACCGGGCGTCAAAAGGAAGGTAATGGCTGGTTGTTGGCTTTTTGTGCTTGGTGACGGAGCTAGGGCTTTGAGGGAGGGGGTCTTAGTGCGCACGTCAGCCGGACGTGTGCGGGCCATGGGGAGGGAAGGGCTCACACTGCCCCCGACCGCCAATTTTTCATGAAACATATCCATGTGTGACCTGCGGGGCACTGCCTTGGCGAGGGGAGGTCATGAAGGCCAGAAAACGGGTCTTCAACGGGCGTAATCTGCGCCCGAGACAAAGGGGGTTTTCCTTTTCAGAAATGAGCTCGATAGAAGGTTCCGAGGGGGGAAAATAAAGAAAGGAAGTGACGGCTTGGAACAACAAGTCTGAAATTAGCCCTAAATGTGGAATGAAAAAAGGGCGCGAAAAAGAACGGATCAAAAGAAAAGGGACAAACGGGAACCTCTGCTTGCCCGGACTGCAGGAGGGAGTAGGGGCCGTCAGAAGCACGGCAGCAGGACAAAAAGGAAAGGGATTTCTTCGGGGGAGCGGATCTCAACAACAAAGTGGGAAAAAAGGAAGCATCCCTCCGAGTATCGAATGGGTGGCGCTGATGGCAGCAGGGAATTGACGAAACCTCAGAACCATCCTCCTCACGGAGTCTGCAAAGAGGAAACTAGTAAGAAAAAAGCCTCGGACGCGAAAAACGAGGTGTTACCGCATGCGTTCAATTTAAATAGGGCAGTGTGGTCACATCCACAGAAATTGGCCCGAGCCGGAGAAGCTGATACCTCTCATGGGGGGCACAGGAAAACAAAGTTACCAGAAGAGCAAATCTGAAAAAAAAAACGTTGAAGGACGGGGGACAGGTCGGAGTCCGCGGACGAATTCCAAGAGGACTGCCAGGTAAACAGATCGTGAAATGGGGAGGAGGGGGAAAGACTTGAAAAGGTTGAAAGTCAGCCAACATTTACTTGTATATGATGAACAAAAGGTAGGAGTCGGGGAACCGCGCATCCCCAATACCGGAACAATACTGAACTGAAGAAATCCTTGGAGAGGGTCTAAACGAATACACTTCAATCGGAACGAGCAACGCGTGAGCTGGGTTACTCGGCGTCAAAATGAAAAAGAAAGGGAAGCTGAGAGGGGGGGTTGAAGCAGACCGTAAAGAGATTTGTCTTTAATGGGAGGCGCGAAAAAGGAGTACCAGAACTCGGCGGATTCTCACGATAATTCGCGCAAGCGAGAAAAGGGCAAGGGGAAAAAGACCGGAAGAAAGAGGCATCAAAGGGAACAGTGCACAAAAGTAGAAAGGTCCCCCAAATCTGAGGGGATCATTCCAGGAGGGGTAAATCCGGGGCAATATGTGGGACACAATCAAGAAAAACAAAATACCCCCTGAACCAATCACCCCATAAGTCGACAGTTCGCCAAAGCAAGGTAATACCAAACATTAACTGCTTCGTAAAAATGAAAAACGACCGGAGGAAGGAACCATTCGGGGAAAAAGGAAAAATGAAACGCTCTACTCATTCGGGTAATACCGCCGGAAGATAATCGATCCTATCAATATCAGTCCGGTTGCGAAAGAATTGGAAAGGATGTTCCAGTTTTAGTCTGATTCTTCCAAGGGGCCACAAATTGGGGGCGTAGGAGCTGTCTAAGTGAGCACCCCATTGTTCCGCGTAGATTGCTCCTCGAAAGGAGGGGAAAATCGCAGGTCCCTCAGGGGAACCTCTTGAGACAACGAGGGAAAAGGAACGATCGTGTGCACGAGAACAGCGGGGAGAAAGAGCAGCAGAAAATCCGGAATGCAACGGTACATGGAGGGAAGCCGAACCGCGCAACAGCGATAACGAGGGAAGCTTGAAGAAAATCTTTTGGGGGGGCCGCGTTAGGACTCGCTTGGCAAACTATGAAAGAGCCTCCGAAACATCTTCGGGAAGAGAACGCATCCACCCCGGGGGCTGCGAAGGCCATCGAAATTAAGAGTGGAAAGGCGAAAGCCATAGGAGCCAAGAACATGGTGCCAGGGGGATTACACCCTTATAAATAAGGAACCAGCTGCTGTCACGGGTCATCGCAACCCGGGAAGGTGTTTTAACACACTGTAGCTCATAAGCAGATCGAAAAAAAATAATCTGGACCTGAGGAACAACGATCCACCTAAATATGGGTAATGATAGGGCCAATCCAAAGCCCCGTTATTTGGTAAGAAAAATACCAAGCCCACAGCGAAGAAGGACGAGAATGGAAAGTAGCAAAATTAGAACCCGAGGGCGAGAACAGAATCCACCACTTCGGACGTGAAAGACAAAAAAGAGGAGGGGAGGGACTACTCCAAGCAGGGAGAAAACGAAGTCGTTCCTGTAGTAGTCGACGGCAAGGGGGACTCGGAAGGGTTTTGTCGGCTTTCAGAAGTTTTTAAGTCCAGGGAGAAAAGCGTAGGCATACTAGGATTCCGGATTACCGCGGGATTGTTCTTCACCGCGTGTCGGAGTAGAGCGTGGTCAGGAGGTCATGCTTCAAAAGCCCAGGGGGGGGAAAAGGAGACTCCTGGAGCATTGGGAGATAAGGAAAGAGAGATCCCACCCCAACGAAGGGGGAAAAAGAAGAGAGAGCGACAGGTTTAGGGAAAAAAAATCAAACAGAGAGAGAAGGCGCGGCTGACTAAAAAAATGACAGAGTCTCTCGAAAAAAAACGCGTGCCCCGAAAATAGAAAGTGCGTCTTGAAGGAGACGCATGAGAGCGAGAAAGCCTCTTCAGCGGGAAAGGAACCCTGTCACAAGCCCGCTCACCAGAAAGTCAATACTAAAAGGCCTTCGAGCTCGACAGGAGCCTCTGCCCCGCACAAACACTTCTCTTAAAGGGTCCAAAGACCGATCAGACGCGGGGGTCTTCGCGTCAACGAGGGATTCGGAAGTCGCCGGGGGTCGGGGGGGAAAGTGAGAGGAAAGGGTTCCAGAAGGGACAGAGGAGCTTGGGGGGGAGTGACTTGGCATCCCGGTTTGTAGGGCGGGCGATCATTAACTTGAGGGGGGGGGAAAGTCGGATCAACCGCGTTGAAAATGGGACGCGATCCTGAATTTGATGCTGGTCAGTGGCGAACACGGAAAAAAAGTTTGTACCGGGAAATGACGCGGTAGAGCAGTGAGCGAAAAAAGGGGGGGGGGGACAACTTACTCCCCCTAGGCAGCGGAAGAAGGGGCTGTTTCTCGTGCCTGACCAGGAAAATGTGCGAATTGAACCGAGCCACTTGTGTGGTTCGGAGGGGTAATACGAAGGGGGGGTTACTTAGCTTTTCGGGGGGGAAACGGGAAGGGCCTTCCACTCGGGGACGATCCGCAACAAATCCAAACTTCGAAAAAATCTATGGGGTGGGGAACGCCATGGGCTGGCGCGGCGGGGGGTCAAAGTTTAATTCAAAGAGGCCTTCATGCTTATAACTTGCTTGAGAAAAAAACCGGGTTTCTAAGGGAAAGATCGTAAATTTTCTGGGGGGAGACGCCAGAGTTCCACAGGGGGAAAAGTCCCTCCTAATGGTCGGGGGCCGGGATGACAGAAGCGGATACAATGCTCACTCTCAGCGGGAAGTACGCAAGATGGTTGGGGAAGATTTGCACCAAAAAAAACAATAGGTGAGGCTGAGTCGGACAGAAAAACTGGAAGGAAAACGTCAACGTCTACATGATGGAAGGTTTTCCGCGGAAGTATTAGGGGGCAAGACTTACTGCAAAAAAAAAACAGCAGGGAGGCCATTACGCGCTTAAATAGTGGGTTTTCGCTTGCAACAGTGTTGGCACTCAGGGGATGGTGGAGAGCAATGCAGGGAGAAAAAGGGGGGGTGTGCCCGGGGGAGGATGATATCTATGGTGGATGCCGGGGTTGCCAGGGGGTCGGTTTGTTGGGGGCCCCAAAACTCCAAGGCGAGGGCACTGCAGCGTCCTGGGTTCCCCGAAAACGGGGGAAAACATTGACTACTTGTGGGAAAGGGGGGGGGGGATTTCACGCGAGCTTTGCCTATTTCCTGCCGCTGATTTCCCTTTTAAAGAGGGCGCGGCGCTGGGGGAATCTAAAAATCCGCGGGGGTGATTTTAAGGAACGCGGGACATGAAATCCACCCTAAATCCAAAGTTGAAGGGATTGATGGCGGAGGCAACAAACCCCAATAAAGAAGAAGGGGCGCAAACCCAGCCGCAAGATGTATACCAAAAATCGACAGGGATGCAACAGTTTCCCGATTGTAATTTCGAAGCAGCTGGAGGAACCCACCGCACGGACTTCCGCAGGAATTGATTTGAGGCGTGTGTTGGGTGCGAAAGGCGGCTTCTTTCCACACTAACAAATAATCGGTTTATAAAGAGAGAATTCCCTTGGGGGGGGCTTCATTATAGGGGTAGAGAAAAAATAGGGGGAGCGTTCATCCCGGATCGTTTGCGATATTTGAAGCGTTAATCATGGCGGAAGCTTAGTGGGGTGAAAAAGGGACGAAGGATGAACAAGAGTCTTCCGCTTATTTTAAGGGATCGACGAAAACCTTGGGTTTCAATGTAATCCGAGGGGAGTCACGCTGTTGCTACCGGATAAGCTGCAAGGTCAGGGGAGACGCTGACCCAAAAGGGTGGGTCCTGAAATGCCCTAAGGATGTAAAATAGTCGAGCGGATCGGAATTCACGAAGATCTGGCTACGCTCTCGGAATGGGCATCCGCCATGGGGGAGGGTGGAGGTAAGGCCGGGGTAATGCCGTCAGACAGCTAAACAAGTCGACCCACTGATTAGCG
>Ga0179593_1559979_pt1 | contig 10342 bp, 13 predicted proteins | sample CZODoug2_1_08_16_FD_185931 | JGI IMG/M metagenome (GOLD analysis project Ga0179593, IMG submission 185931) | Vadose zone soil fungal communities from Angelo Coast Range Reserve, California, USA - CZODoug2_1_08_16fungal (PacBio error correction) | ecosystem: Environmental > Terrestrial > Soil >...
TCAAGGAGGGCTGAGGGGTTGAAAGGCAAAACCAATCAGAGTTGGGAAAGCAGGCATTACACACTGGAAAGAGGGTTCGAGGGAAGGAAAAAAAATTAAAAAACCTCTGGGAGCACTAGAGACCTGTACCTAAAGGAACTACATCATGAAACAATGGGAAGGCGGGCTCCTCGATGGAGCAGCGCTTGAGGGGAAAAGCCTCTGGCACAGGTGCTGCATCGTGGGCTTGGAAGCAGAAATGAAAACCACCTTCTGCAAATGACGCAAAGAAGAAAGGGGAGTACTTCCTCACCAGGGAAGAGACGATGGGGGGGGAGCAGGGGTGGCAAGCACCGGGGGACCATATACCAACAAAGATTCTAATAAAAAGAGGACTAATTATGTTCACATATGGTTGATCTTAACCGGTCACTCCACTCCAGGAAAGAAAGTTATCCGTACGGTGGTCAAAAGTACCAAGTTTCATCGGGGATCAGTGAATGGCATTGGGAAAAAAAGGGCTTTTCTTTGTTGCTTTGAAAGGACCGGGATTGTCAAGTGCCTCCCTGTGGTCAAAGAGATTAGGAGGACTCAACAGCCACCTGGTTGGAAAGAAGCACATTTGGTTTTCGAAATGGGGAAGGGCACTAAACGACTCAAAAAGGACAAAGCGGGGAGGAAGGAGAAGGTTTGGTCCATAACAAAAAATGCTGCCCAACTGCAGTTAGGAAAGCCCGGTCTTTTAAGAAGCGGCACGGAAGAAGGGGAAGGCGGATTCTGGGCTTGGAATCCAAAGATGCCTAAAGGGAAAATATATTGAAAAAGAGCAGTGCAACAGACTAGCGGAGAGGGGGGCTGATGGGGGGGCTGCGGGCGAAAACCTCCTTTCCGACGCGAAAAAAAAAAAACAGAGAAAAAGATCGGTGAGGGGGGAAAAGCCAGATCCACTGCGCTAGGAGACCAGGGGGAAAACAATAAAGGCCATCGCGGGGAGGGAACAAAAAATTTTGTAAGGGACTTTCTTGTCTTGGGGCTAGTGTTGGAATGAAAATGGGGGGCTCGTTTTAGGCCGGCAAGGGGGGCGCCATTATCAACGATTTTTTCTGGAAAGAGGAGAAACGAACGAAAGAAGAGTTAGAAATGGCTCACAAAGGGAAACCCACACGATTCGCTTGAACTCTGAAAGCGAAACGTAGTCTCAAATTCGTCTAGGGGGGAAGAATTCTGGGAACAAAGCAGGGTGGGCAAGGGGAGAAATCGTACGGTGACCAGCGTTAGAATAAAGTACTTTCCAAGTTTCGAAGTTGAATGAAGCGTTCCGGGGGACTCTCGATCGTGCGAAGGAAGGATTTTGAAAGTTTCACCAAGCGCAGTTAGTTCCGGGGTAATCTAAAACCTCAGCGCAAAGAAAAGAGAAAGTCCATTAAAGGTTGTCGTTTTGCGGGGTAAAAAACAATCTCGACACAAACAGTGAAATCCCTCGAGGGGACGCAGGGGCAAGGGGAAAAGGGGTGAGCAGACAGAGGGAAAAAAAGGGGAGGCACATCAAAGAAAAAGGGACGCAGACCCAAGCAGAATTAGACCTTCCTTCGGTCCGGGGGGGGGCAGGGAGGGGGGGTTGGCCGCCCAAAAATGGGAATAAAAACAAAAAAAAAAGGAGTATTAAAATAGTAGATTTCAATGATGTCGCAAACGAACCATGAAAAGAACCGAATGGAAAGGAATCTTGCTTGGGGATCTGCTGCCCTCAAGGGGGGGGGGATGAAAAGATTCTTCCTCAAAACGAGTGGAATGCCGATCCCAGGAGCTCAATTCGATTTGATTGGGTGGTCCGCAAAAAGCAACAGAAGAAAAAAGGCCGAGTTAATTGATGGCGGAGAGGGGGGAGGTTGGAGGAAGGGTAAACTTTATAGAAAACACACGAACTAACAGTAGGTTCGCGACGGGGGAGTAAACTCAAAAAAAAATCAAGGTTTGGGGGGGGGTGGCAAAAAAAAAGCGAGGGGAGTCGATCGCAAGGGAAGTACCTAAGAAAGACAAATGCAGAGAGCCCAACTTGAAAAAAAAACCATTTCTGTCTTCTCAAACCACCTGTGGAAAGGGGATGGAAAAAAAAGAGGGGACATCATGATGCAAAAGAAGAACAAAGGGGACATTTGGGCCTCTTCGAGTGAGGGTCTCCATATATCGCGAAAAGGAGACGGGGGTTTTCAATTAAGGCTGCAGGGGGGATCGTTCGTTGCGGCCGAAATCGCGGACCAAAGAACCATCCCATTGATAATTTGCGGGAAGGAGTACGCGAAACTGGAAAATAGCCATTGAGAAAAAAACTCCCACGGGGGGACTTCCGAGAACCAGGGATCCAAACTGAATAGACAGAAAAGGGGGGGCGAAGACGCATCGGGGCAAGAAGAGATCCTCTTGAGGGGGAAAGAAAAGACCAAGGAAAGAGGAGACCCGGATTCAAAAAGCGGGAGGGACAAAGTGCTCTTCGCCCGAAACAGGGGGGCAGCAGACCCAGCACGTCGAGGTGAAAAGGGAGGGTGGAACTGAGGAGGGAATTGCAAGAAACGGAAGGCTTCGTTCATCTTGAAAAAAGGACAATCATACGAGGAAGGGAAAAGAAATACAGACAGGGGGGCTATTTCGTACAAGGCCGTGACTCCGAAAATCTTGTCCGGGGGAGGGGGGGGTTATGCAAAAACTAGCAAAAAAACGGAAGTCGACCCGAAGGGGAGGGGGTTGTCAAAAACCGCTGTAAACCAAATGTGAGTCCGCTTAGTAAAAAAGGGGGAATTCCCCTATCACCATTCTGAAAAGAAAACACAAGGGGAAAATCTCCCACAAAGAAGCCCATCAAAAAAACCCAATTGGGAAATGAGATTGAGGATGGGGGGGTCACATACTAACAGAGAAAAAAAGTCTTGGGGGGAGGGAAGGTTTGCAAGGCAACCCATATGTGCACCCGAAAGGCCAGTCACCTCAAAAAAAGGAGGAAAAAGAGGGAATTCTGGTGATAATTGCGGTTTCGTGAACCACTTCCGTCCTCAGAAAGGAAAGCACTCGGTGTAGGGGGGATACCATAAAGCTGGGGGGCCTCTATGCCGTCAGAAGGGGAGCTCAGGAAAAGGATTTAACTCCAAAAAACACCTCACGGCCGACCACTGAATAATAAAAAAAAGACCAAAAGGTGCTTTAACAATTAGCATGAACAATTTGGGGGGGACGACCAGAATGCTTCTATGTGGGACGGTCCGTGTTGTCATTACTCTGGGAAACAGCTCTGGTGTGGGGGGTGGGTTGGAATGCACCCGAATCGAAAAAAGCGGGGGGGGTACTAGTGGGGGTGTAATTCAGACGACCAAGGACAAGGATGGTGTGGGGGAAATTATTAAGAAAAAAGGCGATTTCGCCAAAGGGGAAACACTGGAACTAAACAACAACTGAGGAGGCCGAGAAGAAAAAAAAAAGAAAAATGGGGAGAAAAGATTCAAAAGAACCTCTTAGTTGGGGAGCAGGCATTACACCAACTATGAAAAAGGCATGTGGGGTGTGGGGGGGGGGGGTGTTAATGTCGGCACGTGAAGTAACATATATTAACCATCGGGAAGAGCCTCAATAAAACGGAGCCACGCCCCAGAACCAGGGGAAAGACCTATATGCATTCTAATTGGTTTGAAATCGCTGTAGAAAAGGGGGGGGGGACTTCCCGTTGAAATGCTCTTGAAAGTGCTTCTAGGGGTTGGGTTTGGAAGAAGGGGCATGGACTTCTGAGGACGCTCGGCTTCTACAAGGCAAAAAACCCCCCCTCTCCACACCCAAAAAAAAACAATTGAGGAGTAACGGATCTTGCGGGACTCGGGGAATGGGGCGGGCCGAGGGAACAGCACCTCAGCCTCACCATAAAAAGGAACCAAAGAGCGATCCGCATGAGAAGAGGATGGGCGCCGGGGAAAGTGGGGAAACTTCAAAGCCAACGCAAGACGGGTTCCCGGGGACGGCTCAAAAAAGACAAGTTCATCACTGGGGAAGTGATGGCTTGGGGATGTTGCTTGGGGTGGCGAGAGCTAACGGCTCCGGGTGGGGCTTCCGAATGGTTAGAGGAAAAAGAGGGGTTTGTGACTTCCTCGAAAGGTGGGAGCAGCGGGGTGGGAACGGGCAAGCAACTAAAAAAAATTTGGAGGGTTTTCATAACAAAAAGAGGAAACACGCATGTAAAAACCCGGGAAAAAGTCTGGTACGAAAAGCGAAAGAAACTGGTATGGGGGAGGGGCGTGCGGATGCTGTGGGGGGAGGGGGAATGATCAAGAGAGAAGCAGCCACGAAAAGGAAGTAGGATCACAGCCCCAACCTGAAGAGATTTCTGCTGCCGAGCGAGAAAAAAGCAGGTGAGACCTGAAGAAATTGAAATCACCGCGATCCCCGCTGTTGGAGGTAGGCACACGAGATCGTCTAGAAGGAGCAATCAGCCCCAAGGCCCATCGGAGAACATCACGTTTGTGAGCCAGAGAGGACTGGCCGTGGGAAAAGAACGGTGGATTGAGGGGTGAAAAAAGTTTCCGCTCGGTGGGGGGGGGAGGTCATCTTTTTGGCGCCAGAAAACCAAATACGATTTTTTCAGAGAAGATGCGGCGAACGAACGAGGGGAAGCGAGCAAGAAGAATTGAACCCCGTCGCAAGAAAGGGAGTCTCTTTAGGGGGGAGGGCGACGTCCAACATAAAAATGCTAGAAGGTACTACACCGAAAAGGAGGGAAGGGGCACATCGACCATGGGGGGGAAGGATAATCCCTCCATGGTATCCTAAAAAGGGGACGCAAGGGTTTAGTGCGCGCTTCTTGGGTGGATAAAAGCGATCTTGCGACCACCTTCCGGAGGTTTTGCGTTGAACGTAAGACTGTTTAGTTAGGAGGCTTCTCACCGGGGCAAAAACCAAAACCTCCTCGATAATGCACAGGCGACAAGCCTGAATCGTAGGGGAGACCCCCAAGGAGAACAAAAGCGTTAAAGACAGCGGAAAGGGTCACCCGAGCAATGAGGGGGTCTTTAAACGCTTTTTAATAGAAAAAAAAGCGGGGCACTCAGACTCCACAGATTAAGGGGGAGGGGAATCGAGAAGGTTCGTTCGTGGCGCGAAAAGGATCATCTCCAACCACCGGAGGACAAAGAAAAAAAGCCCCGGTGCTGGCGCGCCAAAATAACGAGGGATACAGGGGACCCTTAATCAGGGGAGGTGGGGTTATGGTGCCCCGCAAAAAGTAAGGGGGAGAAGGGGGGATTTGAAAGAGGAAAAACGGCTAAGAAATCACCCTCTTCTTTAGGCGATGGTGTCAAAGTCCGCAAACCGCAATGAAGGGAGGTTGCCCGAATATGTATGGCTGAAGGAAGGGTTGAAAAGTTGCGAAGGTGTTGAGAGATTCCAAATTCTTCGCGGGGGGGAGGGATGGAGAAAACCAAAGAAATCTTCAAGGGGGGGTGGGGGGAAGCGGGAGGGCATCCTTACGGAACATAAATCAACTGAAAAGTCTAGAAAGAGGGTCCCTAGGATAAAAGAAAACAAATAGTGCCCATCATTTCCCTCAAAGAAAAAAGGCCTAGACAGACTGTTGTGGCCGTCTGATTTGAAGGCAGCCTCTAGAGGGGAAATAGGGTAATCTAATAGGGGGGGGGTGAAGGGAAGTCAGAAGCAAGATTTTTTTAAAGAAAAAGAAAAAAAAAAAAGAAAAGCTGGGGCCTGGGGCTGTGGGTGTCCCTAATCACAGCGTACCAGAAAAATGAAAGGCACCTCCTCATTTAGGGCTCCAAAAGAGCCCGAAAACGAGCAAAACGTCTCCATTTGAGCACAAAAAAAAGTTTGACCCCAACGGCCAGGAAAAAGAAAGAGAAGGAAGTGGAGGAAGAAAAGAAGGGCCTTATTGGGAGATAATTCACGAGGGGGGAGGACGCCTAAAAAGACTATGGACTACAATAAAAGAAATAGATCCCTGGGGGAGGGGATTCAAAAAAGGGGGAGTATACAGAGGAATACTCTTATAAGCATCCACACAGAGGCGAAGAAGGGGGGAGGACTTTAGTGGTCGGGAAATATCGGGGGGGGCAGGAGGGCTTAGGCAATCTGGGGGGGGGATAGCCAAAAGCCCCGAAAGGCCGCATACCATAAGTTGAGGGGGGACCAGACTATTCCGTGAAAACGGGGGCACATGGTGGGGTAGTAGAACAGACAAAAATCGTCTACGCCCAAAGGAAACCCAGAACCTGTGGAAAATGGGAGTCTTCGGAAACGCGAAACCCCACAGGCGTCGAGGTGAAAGGAACCCAAAGGCCCGACCTTAAGGGAAAAAAGAACATGATAAATGGAAGAGAGACAAAAGCAAAAACGCAAGCCCAAGTCCGATTCCTGAAGAGGGGATGAAACTTGTTCTTTGAAAAAATACGTTAAAACAGAGGGAAAAAGGAAGGCGTGAATGGCTTGGTGGTTAAGAAAACAAGGAAAAAACGCTGAAGAATGCGAAAACCTTCTTTTGTCAGGGTGTCTGCTTTAGGTGGCCACCCAGGCAGTCGTCCGCGAAAGCGAGGGAACTTTGAGAAAGAGTCCTCGCCAGGTGAGACAAGGGGTAGCCCGCGATGAGGCGCAAGAAGTAACGCATTCCAATGAGAAGGGAAGAACCCAAAAAAAAAAAAATCTTACGGAAAAGTTCCACGTGAAGAAAGAAAACGCTCTACAGTGAGAGCATGAAAAGGGTAAGAAAAGGAAAAAAGAATCAAAGGGTAAATGTATCGGTCCAGGTGGAAGGGAAAGCTGGTTCAATCGAGGGTTGGCTAATGAACACTTACAGAAAAGAGGGCTGTAAGAGTGGGGGGGTGTAATGAACTTCTCGTGATACCAAGAGGGTGGGGGGGACATCTTTAAAAACAAGGGCGATGTACAGGGGATCAACAACACCAACGGGGAGAAAGGGAGAGATTACAAAGAATCTGCGTGGGGGGAAGGGTTACAAAAAACACTAACGTTGGTGAAAAAAGGCAGTCCACAAGGGGGGGGGGGGTTTTTTGGGGTGGGTTGACAGGTTTCGATCGGAAGGGCAGGATGAAAAGAGAGGAACCATCTTAAAAAAAATCTAAAACATGGTGGAAAATTACCCGAGGCGAGAAGCTTGTAGAAGAAAGGTTCCATTCTAAAGAAAAAACGCTGAGCGCGCTTTTCGAGGCAACGGGGGGGAACACGTAGCTGTGCTGGAAGGGGGGGGGGGCGAAAAAAAGGGAAGGGTGATCTCCACCGGCGAAAAAAAACTCGGCAGAGAAGGGAAGAAAAAGGGGGGATTCTTAAGTCCTCAACAGGGGGGAGTGTCGCGATCGAAAGGGAAAAAAAACGGCCACCGGAAAAAAAAAAGAAACCCAAAAGAAGGCGAGAAAGGAAAAACGCGTGATGGGCGGCTCTGGGGAAGGGGGGATCGGAGGCCATCCTCCCATAGAGAGGGGTTTGAACGGGGGGGAGAGATCCTGCAAATAACGAGAAAAAGGGAAATTTATCAGTGTGGAGGGGTTGTCCGGGGGGAGGGTGCTTTGTGAGAGAGGGAATTTCAAGGGAAGAAGGTGGGATATGAAACGTGGTAAGGCTTCACGCCACCTATGGGTAAGGAGACGCACAGGGGGTGGAAAATTTTTGAAGGCGAAAAAAAGCTTTCTGGGCGGAGGGAAAGAAAATTGATGGCGAGGGGTGAAAACATGCTGCCAAGAAGTATGCTCTGAAAGGGAAGTACTAAATGTATGGTATGAGGAAGGACGATTAATGGGCTTGGGATGGGGCCGTAATCACTTCCGGGAATAAGTGGCGGGAGAACCCGCATAAAAACCAATAGCAAGCGTGCGAAATCGATTGGGACTGCTGCTTTCGGGAGAGGACTTCCGGGGGGAAAAAAAAATTTTGAATCACCAAAAAAGATCTCGGTTTTTTTATGCGATCCCACGAAAAAGAGGGGAAATCCAGCTTATCGAAAAATAATTCGCCAGCATTCATAGAGCCATCCGGGAGGAGGCCGGGGGGGGAGAAAAAGTGGGATTTTTTGGAGGGGGAAAACTGGCGAAAGAAGGGGGGCGAGTCTCTCTTTGGAGGACATTAGAAAGAAAAGGTTCTCAAGAGGTTCTGGGGCGATAAGACGGCAGAAGAAAACAGGACATCTTTCGGTTTCAAAACAAAAAAACCCCGATTCGCGGGTTTGATAGGGTCGATCGAAGGAAGCGAAGAGGCAAAAAAAAGAGTTCGAATGGCATCAAGGGAAAAAAAAAGGGGCACGATCGACCAGTTGTTGGGGAGAAAGCAATGGTAGCCATCAAAAAAGGAAAAAAGATTGATTTCAGAGAAAAAAGAGGAAGGATGCGATCAGACATAATAGGGAGTAAAAAAGGGGGTTTGCGTTTTCTCCGCCAGGGGAAGGGAAAGTTCGTGGGGAAAAAAGAGAAACCTCATCTCAACCAAAAGGGACTGGCGAAAAGCAAGGGAGAAAAATGGTGGGAATTGCTGCAAATAAAGCTGAATACAGAGAGGAAGACGTGCGCAATGGGGGGGGGAAAAAAATCTTTAAAGCAAGGAGGACCCACCAGCGCGGGGTAAAACAATAAGCAAGAGGGCACGGGGGTCTTGTCATTGTTCAGGAAAGAAAGAAAGTGATCAGAGAAAAAACACAAAGACCCCTTGCTGGGCGCGCCACGCGAACAATACGAGGCGGTAAAGCTGCGTGCCCGCGCTGGGGGGGGGGAAAAGAGAAGCGTTAAAGATGCGTCTAAGAGGAGATGAAGGGAATCGAGGCGGAAAGCGCAAGGTCGATGATTGGTGGAAAAAAAAGAAGAGTTTCGCGCCCGGAAAGGACATTATCGAGGAAAGGGGGGATAAGGAAGGGTGCTAAGGGAAAAAGGAAACTAACAGGGGGGAGTCCTCTGCGGGAAAAAACTCCTTCAAGGAAGGGGTTGTAAAACGATCGGGAAAATTACCTACCCGAACAGGGAAAAATCAAGGAAGCGCAACACTTGGCCCAAAGGGGGGCTTCTCCCTCAGGAAAACAAATGTGGATCGTGCCAAAGGGCGGTGTCGTCCATTCATGATGCGAACGCGCCTGGGGAGGGAAAGTTTTACGTACAGACGAAAGTCCTCCAGGGGGGGTGCGACTTGGTGGTATCGGGGAGGGACAGCAGGGGGGGGAGGGATGTCCTGCCGAATCTTCCTGACCAAATCGTATTGACAGAAGGGGCTCCAAAAAATATACGCAAAGGGGAAACGCTTCGCCGGGGGGAGGGAAAAAGAAAACACGTTGATAAAGAATATCACGAGGATGGCGAAAAGTGGAGAACTCATGGGGGGGGGTTTGGGTGGAGAAGAAAAGACGGGGGGGAGAAAGACCTCCTATATCAGGGCCTACAAAAAAAACAATCGCGCGGGGGGGGGGGATTCAAATGCGCGTCGGAAGGGAAGGATATTCGGAAGAAAAGGGGGTGCATCGCCATCACAGAGGGATAATGTTGGGTATGCGGGGAAGGGCAATATCTTTCGCAGAAGATCCGGGTCAGAGGGAGGAAAAAGCACATCATAAAAGCCGCAAGAACTAACCCTTTGAGTCGGGCGTAAAAGAAGAGCCGTGACGCGAAAAGGGGCAGCATGGTGATTGGTGTTTGCCAAACCCTAAACCCGGGGGGGAGTCGTTTCTTCTTCGTCCCAGAGGGGGAGGGAGAAAAACCCAAAGGGGCTGAGGAAAATTGGTCCTTGCAGCACGATCAAAAATATCTATGCCCCACAGAGGGGGGCAATTACCTACAGAGGGAAAAGCCCAGCACAAATCCAAAGCCATGATGTCCGGGGAGGACGTAGTATCCTTCAAGGGAAAAAGACATCCGGAGGGGGGAGAGGCTTTTTCCTTTTGAAAAACATAATGTGCCACAGAAGGGGAAACCCAGAAGAACACGCGTAAGGAGGAATTTTTCGTTATTCTGGGATTGCGTGTAGGGGAAAAACAGGTCTATGAGGAAAAAGCCTCCAGGGGAGCTAGAGGAGCCAAAGCGGTGGGGAGAAAACTTGTTGAGGGGTCTTGTAGCCGCGATGAGAAGATCATGAAAGGCAACAAGGAAAAAGAAAAAACCCGGGAAAAAAAAATAGCTTTCCACGTTCAGAAGAGGAGACAGCTAGGGGGAGGGAAGAAAAAATTTCCTGCTCCATATATCGAAAAAGGGACGTTTTTATTAGTGAGAAGGAAATTTGGGCTCAGAGGGTGTGTTCCTAATTCAAAAACATGAAAAAAAAAGTAATATTTGTGTAATGCCTGCAGAAAACCGTAAATGCGTAATTGGGGGGTTTTAGAGGAAGAAAAACAGGGGTA
>Ga0179593_1606697_pt1 | contig 10342 bp, 8 predicted proteins | sample CZODoug2_1_08_16_FD_185931 | JGI IMG/M metagenome (GOLD analysis project Ga0179593, IMG submission 185931) | Vadose zone soil fungal communities from Angelo Coast Range Reserve, California, USA - CZODoug2_1_08_16fungal (PacBio error correction) | ecosystem: Environmental > Terrestrial > Soil >...
TCTCACGAAACTCCAAACAACGAACGAACAACACGGAACAAAAAGGGTGAACAGACGCAAACAATTTTTTTAGAAGGAAAACACGGGCAACCTGAAAGCAAAACCCGGAAAACGCCACAAAGCCTGAAAAGAAGGATTGGAAAACAGGTGACTCGCGAAAGACGAGCAAAAGACTGGTGAAATCGTTGGGTGGTCGGTTACATGGAAAGTACGAAAGTTTACATTAAGTATGTAGAGGGTTAAAGGGAAAGGGCAGTCCAGGAGTTGCGCGAAACAATCAATGGCCTGATGTTGGCACACAGACTAACCGAGCTATAACCAATCAGGTGGGAAAAGATTTGGGTGTGGCGATTAGGTCATATCGCCCGGTCCCATTAATTTCCCTTTCTTAAGGCTGAATTATTTCGACAACTACATAATTGGAGTTACTACCCCTCAGAACTAAATGAATGAATTGAGAGATCAGAGGGGGGGAAAACGATACTTGTACGCCCTTTCCGAGATGGTGTCGCGTAACGGAGGTCCTGGAAAGAGCAAAAAGAGAATATTGACGCCGTTGAGCCCCTTCCGATTGGAACGGGTTTGAAACTTGAGGCCCGCCATTGGGAGGCCGGGAAAAAAGGAGGGAATTCATGTCCTTATGTTAAAAGAGTTCGTAGATCATAATGCATTACTGCACTGAAAGGAAAAAGTGACAAAGGATGGAGCGTAGCGGGTGGCAATCTTGAAAAGACAGATCATAGAGAATTAGGGAAAAAGAATAGAGATTTTTTTTTACCCCCTTTGTAACTTTTAAAAGGAGACACCGAGAGAAAGGGGGGAAAGGGGGTACCTGGCCATGTTGTTTTTGGGGGGGGGCGAGTGGGAGCCCCACCTCTTGAACATAAGGACATTAAAATTGACTAACCACAGCGGGTCCCTAAGGGGGAAAGCGGTGATAGTTCCAAATTCCAAACTCAACCCTGGTCCCTGGGGCTCCCCAAGGGGCCGTAATCTAAATTTATTTTGTGTAAATTTAAAGGTCGTCTAAAAAAACTCTCCGTTCTCACCATAACGACATACGTAATTTCTTATAAACTTAGGGATCGGGGGGGGAACTGGGCTGGCAGAAAAGAAATCAGACAATTTGGAGTGCCGGCGGTAATAATGAAAGGAGAGAGTGATAAAAAAGGGGGAGAGACCCTAGAGATGTAAGGCAACCCGAATAAGAATATCGCAAATAATTACAATGGAATCGGGGACAAAGATGGTGGAAATAGGGATAGAGTGGTGCGGCAAGTGATTGTTCCGAGGGGGATCGCAACGCCACCTGCTGCAACCAACGGCCTTTTCAACGATATGGGTTTTGGGAGGTAAATGTTAGGAGGAATGTAACGTGAGGGAAACGCCCAAAGAAATCTTTTGAAGGGAAAGGGGGACCACTTTGGAGACCGCGATGTTCACTGTTCTTTGGTGAGGAAGGAATGTCAAGGGGGGGGAAGTTGAAAGGTGGGCAAATCCGGAGGTGTCCTTGAATGTGGCGGCGGGAAAAAAGGGTTCAACCTTTGTCGGGGTGGGTTGATAGACGTGGGACATGTGGGGGGGGGAATTAAAACCCGAGCTCAACGGAAAGGGTTGGAGGGAATGGGAAAAAAAGAAATGGTTTCGTTGCATGCCTTGAAAGTCACAGGCAAGAACAGGAATAAAGAGAAAAATAGACAGCACAGAAACAACCTGCCAATTGCCCCAAGGTCTAAAATTGGGTCAAGGAAATGAAATGAGGGGCGGGAAGGAAAGGGCAAATAGGAATGGAAATTCCGTGCCCGGTTTAGACAGGGGATAAGAGTCATTTGAAAACGGTTCTGGCTGATAGGGAAAAGGTTGAAAAATCAGAAGGTCACGGGGCCTAATTGCTGGGGAAAAAAGGTCGGGGGGCAGGGGAAAAAGTTAACAAACCAGGGAAATTGAACTGATGCTGTGGTGGCAAGGGTGTCTTGGGGAAGAGGGATTTGAACCAAAAAGTGGATGTAGTCGAACGAGCCTCAGGGTATGGGAATGGGCATGTCAATCAAACTTATAAAAAGGGGTTGGTCAAGGAAAAGGATACCAAATCCAACCCAGGAGTCTTCGGAAGGGCAAATAACGCGAATGCGATCAGATGTTTGCGGGGTCCTTAGGACTGAATGGCATAGTGAACGGGTCAGAGCAGCGTGGGCTTAAACTTTTCGGGGGAAGGGGGGGGAAGTAAAAATAGGGAAAGGGCCTATCCGGAGGAAAGGAAAAGCGAAGGGGTCTTCACATTGGTCCATCTTACAAGCCTCTGGAAGGACAAAAAAGGCGAGATATATAATTGTTTGTGGCAGGATGCCGGAAGATCCAAGGGAAAGAAAAGGGTTTAACTTTAAAAGAAGGGGTATGATAACTAGGGTCTCTTACTTCAGAGCAAATCGGGGAGGAAAGACTCCATCAAGGGGGCTTAAGAAAAATTAAATTTATGGGTAAGAGGCATGTCCTGTATTGGAGCTCCTCCAAAAACAACGAGAAAGAGAGAGGGAAGGGAAGAAGGGGGATGGTGATATGAGTGAGAGGAGAGGAAAAGGTGACGGGAAGACTGTAACCTAAAATTAAAATGGATCTCGGAGCCGTGTATCGCAAGGGTACCCAGCACCGGTGTTGGGAACTTGTAGTGAGAGGAAAGTTGTTTTAAGAGCTTACCATAAGGTTTACTGGTCAGGCATGTACCAAGTCCCAAGCAAGTTGTGGAAAGGCTAAAAAAGGAAACACACCCCCCCGCGGATAAACCAAAATCTATAGGTTTGGTTTTGTACCGAATCCGCGTAGTGAGGGAAAGGACCAGGGGAAAAGAGGACTGGGAGTTTTCAATCGTGGAAACGTGGGGAGAAAAATTGTGGAAGGGGGGGGATGGAGAAAAAACAAGTCAGAACCATATCCGGAGGTTGTGGATAAGAGGGGAAGGAGGAGAATGAATTTCCCAAACCAAAAAACAGTTGGGGATGAGGCATTTAACGTAGGATATGAGTTAGAAAAACCCAGTGGCCAGGGAAAGAATATTCAGAAAGAAGGAGGGGGGAACGAAAAGTCCACTTGGGAGACGGTTGAGTTGGTATGAAAGGAGACCAAGAAGTAAATCCAGCGGCTGAATGGTCTACCACTGCAAACACCCGGAAAACATCCCACTGAAATCAAGGCCTAAAGTGGAATGGGTCTCAACAATAGGGGAACAAAAGAGCAGGGTACCCAGGGAGAAGCAACTGGGAAAAGATGGTGATTAAATGGGGGTTAATGGACTAACAAAAAATTTAAGAGAAACCTCCAAAGAGGGGGGAAATCAGGATTATTCAACACTTGGGAAAAGTCTACAAATGGTCTTTTTTAAATTTCACTGATTAAAAAGCCCCAGGAATCAAAAGGGAAAGAAAAAATCAATTAGCATGGGAAAGAATAATAGTAAAAGTGGGCAATGGAGGTTTCTCGGTTGGATGTCTACCTGAAAAAATGGGGGACTCACTGCCATGGACGAGTAAAACCTTAGTTGAGGAGGGTTGAGGAAGGAAGACAGACCGGGTCCAATGACAAAAAAAGAAAGGATAGTCGAGGAGGGTTTCAGAAAAAGAAGTCTAAAAAAAAGACGAACAAAAAGGGACACTCCAGTGTTCCGAAGACTTCCAAAAAGGGGTTTGGGGGTGGTTTTTTTGTGTGTGGGGTGGCAAAGAAACTCTGAACAACATGACCACCAAACGCAGGCACGACCTATTTCATTACAAAGACAGGGGACATCGTCGAAGAGTGTGGGGAGAAAACCTGGGAGATAGGGGGGGGGAGGGAGAAAAAAAGGTTAAAGGGGTAAGAACTGGAAAGGACATAAAAGGGGAACATGAAGGAAAAAGGTACCCGTTGGTTGAAGCCCATTTGGATTTCTTAAGCAAGCGGGGGCCGAAAAAAGATCCCTAAAAAAGAGGACACATCATATACCCGATCCAGTTTTTAAGTAAAGGGGGAATAGAATTTCCTGGGTAAAAACCGGGAGAGGGGGGGGGCGCTTTCTTTAAGAGGTTCCTATTGAAAAGAAGGGTTTACGGGAGAAAGAAAGTTTAATTTAAACCGCAAACAAAAAAAAAAGAAGGATGATTATTTCGCAGGCAGCAGTCTTTGTAAGGTCCGACACGATAAAAAAGAAAGGGAGAAAAAGTCGGATTGGAGGGTTCGCTTAAGAAACTTGGTCTGAGACGCACACTGGGGACGGGTAAATGGGAAAAGTGGGGAAAAAATAGTGGGGGAGCCCATTAAAGAGTGGGGAATAAGTTAATTGATGGAAAAGCTTGAAAAGGCGGGAAGAGGAATCAGTTTCATTGAAGTATGTTTAAAGGTGCGGGAGACATTGCAGGACAAAAAAAAAGGGTTGCCAGATGAACTGGGGAATCCACAGTGATTAAAGTAGGTTTGCAGAAGTTAAAAAAAGTTCCAAAAAGTCATGATGAGAAGAGAGAGATTCCGGGGGACCTTTTCAAAAAGGGAGCAACCGCTAAGGAAGCTTGGGGGGGGTGTGATCAAAACCGCACGGGGGGGGTGGAAGAAAAATCTCCGGAAGCACTGTGAAACATAAGGACAAACGGATACAAAAACCGAGGGGGGAATCGCCGGCAAGGGTAAATCAATCCACCGAGAAAACATCCAAATAATAAGGGGTTCTCAACGAGGTGCGGGCGTGATGTGTGGGTCAACGTTACATTTTCGTCTACAGAAAAACTCTCGCGTGTAAGAACTCACCCAAAGGTTCATACAAAAAGGGAACGTGAGGGACCTTTTATCTGGGCGTGACAGGTCCCAGACTGAGCTGGAAAAGAGGTGGGCATTGTAGAGCTAATGGTAGGAAAGTGGAGAGAAGGGTTGGGACATATACAATGAAAAGAAAAGAGGGGGGGAAAAAAAAGAGAGAACAAAAATATAAAAAAATAAATAAAAGTTTCGGGGAAAGTAAAATGGTCGAATCTTGAAGTGAAAAGCAGCAAGGTGTCCGCTTTTTTCTGCTCACTTTAACTGGATGAAGGAACGCGGCCTAAGGGGAACTGGGTTGTATTTAACTTGTCGGTACTGTAAAATTTCCGAGAAGGTCTGTAACTATCCCCAACGGAGAAAGAAGTTGAAAAACTTTCGCTGTCACCTGTCTGGTGGGTAATACTGTCTTGCATGAGGGTTTGGGGGGAAATGTTGAAGGGGGAAAGCCAAGGGGCCTAGGGCTACGGGGGAAACAATGGTGGGGGGGACGGAGATGGACCTTGGTTTGGGTCTTTCTTTTTGAGGAGAAGGGGCTGAAATAAGCGCTATCAAGAAGGAGGGGGGTGGCCGTAGGGGGGGGCCACCAGAAAAAGGTCTTGGGGGAATGCCTGAGTGCCTAGACTAAAGAGGGGTTAGGGGACAGGAGAAAGAAGTATGGAGTACAAGCAACAGATCAAAACCTGCCAGGCAAAAGGAGACCAGATCCCAGAGGGAAGAATGTCTTTGTTGGAAAGTATTGCCAATGGGAAGTTAATTTTAAGGCCTGAAAAAATACAGGGGGGGAAAAATTTTGTGAGAAAAAGATGTGAGGAAATTGTCGGTGATCGGGACCTGGGGTGTTCTATCAACAGCAACCGATCATCCAGTCACAATGGGAGGGGTGTCGAGAGGGCTGGTCAAGTTCTGGCCCGTTCTTTCTACACATGGGAAATTGAGGGGTAAACAGGGGGGGAGTGGGCAGAGGTAGGTGAAGTGAGAAGAAAACGCAAGGGGAACGAAGGTGTGTCGTATTTGTTCTCTGGCAACACTTATAAAGGAGGGGAAAGGGGGGAAGAACCAAGGAAACCCTCCTGAGTAATATGCGGGGAAAGGGGGAAAGGTTATTGTCCTGGAAAGGGGGAGAAGGAAAAATTTTGAGGTCAGAAGGAACCCTTGGGAGTTCCTCCCTAAGATAAATCTTAGACCACAGGTAAACGGGGAAAAAGGGAGACTTTGGGGGAAGAAAATGTTACTTTAATCGATGAAAAGGGGAAATCGGCAATTCCGAGAGGAAAAAGCATCACGTCACATTTGTTCAAAAGGGGGAGCCAATTACGCGATGATGGGAAAAAAAAAAATTAATAAAAAAAAAAAAAAAAAAGAAACAAGAACAAAAAACAAAACGAAAAAAAAAAGAAAAAAAAAAAAAAAAAGAAGAAAAAAAAAATAGAAACAAAAAAAAAAAAACAAAAAAAAAAAAAAAAAAAAAAAAAAAAAAAAACAGGAAAAAAACCCCAGAAAGGCGGAAAGAAAAGAAACACAAAAAAACAAAAAAAAAACAAAAAAAAACACAAGGGACTTCATTCTCATTCGAGAGGGGGGCAGACAGGCCTTCGAAACCTGGGACCCTCCCACCCGTTTTTGGGGGGGAAAAGGGGGGGAACCCCGCAAGAAAAAGGAATGAAGGGAAAACTAACAGTGATCCAAGTTCCAATATTAAGGCTCCCTCTTTGGAAGACTCAACGTGCTGAGAGCTCGTGAAATGGGGGGGGGTACCTAAGGGAGTAGGTGGACAGCTCAGTCAACACAACAAAGGAGGGGGATTCCCCCTAGAATCAAGCAAAAGCGATGTTCCCAGAAAACGGTTTGTAAGGAAAGCTCTGTATGGGGAGTCGGGGCCCAAGAGTTGACCAAGCCCTCGACACGGGAGACTCATCCAACTGGGGGATTTCTAGACCGTTTACGTGCGTGCTGTTAAACTAACAAACTTTGGGTATTTCCCACGGCCGAAAAGAAACAAATCTAGGAGATTAATCTGCATTTTTGTGGTGGGAAAACATCCATAGCGCGGGAAGGGGGTACGAAGTGAAAAAAAGGGAAAAGACGCGATTGGGGCACTGTTAATAGCCGTGCGGTCGGCAAGGGGGAACAAGGAAGGAAGTTTTAAAAACCCCCCCCCACCAAGCCCCAAAAAGAAGCCTAAAAGGGGCCAGAACGGGGAAAGATTTGTCAAGGGTGGCAAGCACGGGCCGATAAAGACGCGGGAAGCAAAATAGGGGTCCCACAGCACTTGAGTTTCCAAACTAGTCTTTGAAAAAACTTCTCTGAATGGGACCCACCCCGAACATGGAGACTCAGGAGGGTTGAACGGGGTCAGGAAAAGGAGAGAGATTTGAAGATTGGGAAAATACCAGAAGAAACCATGACGGGGGGAATCAATGTCTAAGAAGAAACATCAAAGAAAAAAGAACCATGAACCACCTGAAAATGAAAATGGGGGACCATGCATCAGAGGGTAAGGGAAAGCCGACAGTTGACCCCCGAAAATTTCACCACTTGTAAAACAGTGATGAAGAGAAGGGGGGAGGGGGTCGCACGAAGGAAAAAGAAAAGAGGGTAAAAAATTACATCCATGGCTTAATTCACGGTTAAAGAATTTCAAACGTACAAAGGGGACGTCTAGTGGCCTATTGAGAGCCAGCCCAGAAAGGATGAAAAAAAAAAAATCATGCAGAAAAGAAGGCGATTAGGGGAAAGGGGAGGGGGTTGTCGTTTGGGAGGGGGACCTTCAAGTGGAAGATACAAAAATGAGAAAAGGAACCTTAGGTTCTTAGTTGGGGGGTAACGGTGAGGCAGCAACTGAAAGACTGGGCGGGAAAAGGGGAGAAGGGGCGCTGCGGTTTTCAAGAAGTTCTAAACTGGTACTCGAAAAACTAACGCACAAAACGGAACAGCAGCAAAAAATTTGTTAACCGAACAACCTCGGGCACAAGGGCACCTTCACAAAAAAAAAATAAAAAGGGATGTGCGGACAGGAAATGTGGGGTTCGGAAAAGAGTGGCCTCAACGAACTAAGATTGGTTAAAGGGTTTACATATTAGAGGACATGTACAGGTACCGAAAAAAGTAATTTAAAAATATGGGGAAAGGGGACGTGGGTTCAGACAAAGGGGAAGTTCGCATCAAAAGAAGAGGGCCTTCAAGGGGGATCCTACCAAATCATAGACCCATCAATTGGAAAGTAAGTTGGTCTCTTGATGGGAGGGGGGGGAAAGACATTAGAATAGCATTGGGGAGAGGGTCCCTTTAACGGGTAAAAAAAGAACTCAGGACGATTTGATGAACTCCCCAAAAAAACACTGGGAAGGGAGGGAAAAGATCATCTTTGGATTTCAGCACCGAAAAACATCACGTGAGTAGTTATGTAGGGGGAAACGAAAAAAACCGGGGCTGGGGACGCCAATTCAACGGGGGGAAAAAAAACAAAGTTACGCAACGAGGGGGGAGCCCAGTCCCGGAGGGGGGGGGGGGACGGGGCCCAAAGGAAACCGAGGTTTGGTCAGGTTTTCCTGGAACTTTCTTGGGTTTGGCCTAAAAAACCCTTCCAGGTGAGGGGGAGGAATTCTCGTCGCTGGTGGTGGTCGGCGGCAAGGGGTCTCTCTCTGGAGGGAAAAAGGGTTGGGACACAAAGTTCGAGGTTATCGTGTGTGGAAAGATGCCAGTGTCCCCAAAAGAGCGCGCGCGCGGATAAAGGGTTAGAAAAAAATGCCGTGGTGTGGTGTGGTGAGCGGGAAAAAAGAAGCGTCGCGCGTAAGTGGGGGGGTTGTGAGGTGGGGGGGGGAAAAAGGGATGGGGGGGTGCGTGAGTGATAGTTACATCGCACCCTGCTACTTCTGGCGTGGGGTTCACGAAAGGAGGGGGAAGAAAACGCGAAAAAAAAGGCTATCGAAAAAGCGCCAAGCGGGGAAAAGGGGAAAAGTCATCACTCCGTGTAATGGATACACCTAGGGGGGGGAAAATAAACCCGTGGTCACCGTACGGAGGAGATATAATCTCGAAGGTACACAATACAGACGAAATTGCTGAGAACAAAAGTGCGGGGGAAAGCTTTCTAAATAGTCAAAAGGAGTAGGGGCTGCGGGGTCAAGGAGATTGTAAAAAAAAATAAGGGGGGAGGAAAATGGATAAAGAATATAATGAAGGCCAACCAAAGTGGAAACAAGATCGAAAAACTTAAAAAGATAAAAATTAGGGGAGTGATCGGTCCCATAGGGGGCACAACCAAGTCAAGGGAAATGTCGGGAGGGGGAGCCACATCCAAATTCAAGAAAACCCGGAAGTATAGGTACCTTTTAACTTGAGGGCTGTAAAAAGGTCAACTGGATAGAAACGCGAGGGAAAAGGAAGTTTTTCACAAAGTCCTTCGAATGCTAATCTGGGTCAAATCACGTGGGAAAATTGAAATGCCCTTGTATGTGGGGGGGGATCATGTGGCCCGGGGGTTCCGTGAAAGTGGTTGGTGTCAGCAACGGGGTTTCCCGTTTGTTTTTCGTAGTGTGAGAGGGAAGGTGAAGTAGAAAAAAAAGCGGACTCCCTGGAGGGGGTGCTGCATTTGTTTGGGAAAAGGATCATGGGGAGAGAAGGGGACGTTCAAGAAAACTAAGGTTTCAAAAGGAAGGCCACTTATTGAGAATACAAATGGCAGGGAAGCAAAAAGGAACCAACCCCCTTCAATTAACTATACTGGTCTTGTTCCAGGGGAAATAATTAAGTTGAATCAAAGGGCTGTCGGTGGAGAAAAAGAGGGAAAATTATAGGGAAAGGGGTCCAAAACAAATTTGAAGAGTACCAGTGTTTGAAGAAAGCCTGGGGGGGGGGAAAGGAAGTGACAGGTCAGGAAAGCGTGGATCACAGAAAGAAAAAGGGGGCTTGGTTCATATTACAGTTTTTCAGTTCTCAAAATTTCCAAATGAATTCCGTTACCCGAGAGGGGGGATAAATGATGCCGGGTGCGTGGGGTCTTTGGGTTATGGTGGGTTCTCAGTCTCAAAGTACTAGGGTTGTATAGTGGGGGTTCATGAAAAAAGGGGGAATAGATGAAGGGGGGGAGAGGAGTGGGGAACCTTCAACCTCCCTGAAGTAAAAAGAATATGGGAGGGTAAGTTTGTTATTCCTAAGTAAGGGGTTAAGATTAAAAGGGAAAATGGTTTGACTGTCCATCAAGGGTTATGCAGAAGTCAAGGGATTAACAAGGGGGAATGTGAAAGGGGGCGAGAGGGTGGAGCGGTCAAAGGGCCGAATGGCAAAGGTCATCAAAATTCAAGGGAGAGTTCCAAAAAGCTCCGAGAAAAGGTTTAGAAGAGGAAAACCAACGGGGGTAGGGCACTCCCAACAAAAAAATTGCAGGTTGGTAGTAAGGTCATGATTTAACTTTCTGGAACAGTGGAATAATTTGGCTTGGGTTTAAAAAAAACGGTAAACGGCCCTGAAAAACTTAATAACTGCAAAAATAGGAATTGATAAACTCTGAAGCTCCTACGTTGAAATAAGCATTACAATTGGCAGGGGGGGGTACAAAAACGATGTA
>Ga0179593_1759460_pt1 | contig 10342 bp, 14 predicted proteins | sample CZODoug2_1_08_16_FD_185931 | JGI IMG/M metagenome (GOLD analysis project Ga0179593, IMG submission 185931) | Vadose zone soil fungal communities from Angelo Coast Range Reserve, California, USA - CZODoug2_1_08_16fungal (PacBio error correction) | ecosystem: Environmental > Terrestrial > Soil >...
GGGGGGATCTAAGAAAAAAAACGGAGAAATCGGAGGGGAATGGGGGAAGGGAAAAGAGACCACCTACCTTTTCTATGAAAGGAACGTTCATTGTTGCGTGGTCAAAGAAGAGGAAGTGGGAGTAGGGCGGGCCGGAGCGGAGGAGTCTACAAGAAGGGACGGTCGTGATCCGCACATGGGAGAGGTGGCGAGTACTTTACACAACGGTTAGGCTTATTTTCGGGGGAAGAGATAGTCCAAACTGTGCTGCGGGGAGGGGGAATCTGAAATGGTCGCGGGAAAAAGGAGCGATAAATTCGGCGCCGTGGCCGCCGAAAAAGGAATGGGCGGCACGATGTCATAGGGAATGTCGTAAGGTCGCCTTGAGTCATGCAAAAGATTGTGGATGGTGGGGGAAAAAGAAGGTAGAGGGGAAGAAGGATCTCTAAAGAAGTCTTATGTTCTTGGAAAGGGAGGACATCAACCTAGCTTATAAGGGAAGGGGAAAAGGAAAGTGAATCTATCAAAAAAGGGGGACACAGAGACAGGGCCGATACGCCAACAAGGGGATCTCCTGTCTCGAGAGAGGTCGCGCGAGGAACCTAATCGGGGGAAAAATGGGGAGGGGCGCTATTTTTAAGGGATGCCCAAATGGGTGGGGAAAGGTAAGTCTTCAAGAGGAGCAACACGTTTGGGAAGAAGAGCACAATTTAAGAAGGGGGGACATGGATATCTAAAAAACGATTAGGAAAATAAACCGAAAGGAGGAGGAAACTGTACACTTGGAAGGAAGAAGCACACTCTTCGGGGAAAGTAGGGATCTTTTTCCATCTGTACCGGGGGGAAAAAAAGTCGAGCCGTTGAGCGGGGGATTTGATAAGGGAGAAAGCCTGCTGCGGTCTGACATAGGACATGATCTTCTTTTCATAACGTACGACGATTACCGGCTGGAAAACGAAGTGCCGGGGAAGGGTTCTGACTGAAGGATCATATTTGTGCGGAGGGACAAAGTCGTTCTAAGGGGGGTCCAAAGACTGAAAAATTTCATAGAGGAAGGTCGTTGTTTGGCGCGCGGGGGAAAGAGGAACTGGGGCGGTCGTGTAGCGAGTAGGGAAAAAAAAAATCGATCTTTCTCACAGGAAAAAGGAAAAGAGACTCTAACCTCAGAAAAATTGCCGAAGAAGGAGAGGACAGGAGATTCCGCAGGAGGGGGGGAAGGGGGTTGTCGGAAACCCCATGGAAAATTTAGAGCAAGAAAGGAGGAGAAAGGGGGAAGGGAAAAAAGGCGGGGGGGGGGGCGGAGGGGGATTAGGGGACGCCAAAAGCGGAAGAAAGGGAAGTCACTTAACCTCTTGAAGTGTCTTGACGCGGGGGGGAAAAAATCCCTGCTGTCCGGCAGAGAGTGTACGTAATCGACCTGGAGAAAAGGAGGCCAAAGTTTAGCAAGGTATTCTCAAACAGAGGGGAAAAAGTTTGATTCAGGAGTAATAAAAGGAAGGGAGAATGGGAAAACGGGCGCGGAGGAAGCGTCCCTTAGCAAAAAGCCACCAAGGGTGGGTTGAGGACGAAACCTTCAAGGCAAGATTACTGATTGCGGTCGTATCAAGGTGCAACTTCTTCCAAGCCGGCGTGAGAGGAGAGAGGAACCCGCGGGGAAGGAAAGAAAGAAAAAGGAGAAAAGGGGCTTGGCGGAGGGAGGTCTTTTTTAGGTTAAGATCCTATCCTTGCAAAGGAAAAACATCCTTTCATCCGGGACTCAACACCAAATTAATTGAAGGGTAATCTCAAAGTGGAAAGAGCGAAGGGTGCACGTGAGGAAAAAAAGTGGCAGATGGAAGGGAAAGGGGGAGACAATGTTATCGTAGGAAGAAAGTCTTATCTGAGTCCTTGACCGGCCACAGGTCTTACTTTCAAGGGGGATGAGGGAGGAGAGATTGGGAAGAAGGTTAATCCCTCCTAAGAAACTTACTTCATGTGGGAAAAGGAAGAAAGGACGAGAATATCGTCAGAGAAGAAAAAGAGAGAAAGATATCTCTGCAGTAAAATCCACCCCTTAATTCAATTTCGGGAGGCTACTAGAGGGGCGGGATGAAACATAAAAAGGGCAGGGGGGGGGGGGGGGGCGCTCTCAGCCAGAGAAAAGACCACTTGCCTCCCGGGCGCTTCAGCCGCAACAAGGGCGAGAGACTCTAAAAATAGAAAAGATCAGAACGCCCTCTCTCCCGGAGAACTGGCCCTAAACGAGGGGGAATTCTAAATCCCTGTGGAAATAGCTTTGGAACGGATTGGAAGGGACAAGGGAACTTAGTGTGGAAGGACAGATTAAGGATCTTCCAGAAAATGAAGAACAAAGATAAAGGGAGGGATACGACAAAAAAATTGCAAAGAAGCGTCATCGACGCCACGCGGCAGTTGCAACTGGAAAAGAGAAGGGAGAAATCAAGAGAGGGCTCGAAGTGGGAGGACAGGAAAGGGAGCGCCTGGCCGCCGCTAAAGGAAGACCTAGCAATCATTCTTCTAGCAAAAACGCTATAAGGCTAGCGCGTAAAAAAAAAAAGGGGAAAGGGGAAATCCTGGTATATGTGGGGGTTATGAGAAAGGGGGGCAGATCGATTTGAGGGGAAAACAGCCCTTCCCTGGAACTGGACGGCTGGTGAGAAAGGAAACCAACCAGGAAAAGGAAACGAGGTTTTTCTTCAGAGGGGGGGGGGGGAAAGGCGGCTGAGTTTTGCTAAAGAGAAGCAATCTCCGGTGGGGGGGAAAGACAAGGGAAGGGCACGCTAACGGGGATTAGTGGCAGCAAGGAAAAAAAAATGTTATACCGAGATAGCTTCCGGCGATTCCTCAGCAATCCCGAAAGGTAGCGTCTTAGTGGGGATGATGGACCAAGAAAGGGAGAAGGGGAAGCTCGCGCATAAAAGGAAAAAGGCCAAGTTTCAAAGGCGCGCCGACGAAGAGAGGAAAAGCACCGAAAGATGAGGGAAAAAGCGAAGGAAGTCTCACGGTGAGGCCTCCGAGCAACCACAATATAAAGGGAGACAGCCCGTCCCGCCTTCGGGCGCCGGGGACCAGGAGAAGGGCGTACGGTTCCACCAAAAAGTGGAAAAAACTCTCAGAGAAGAGCCCAGGTAAAGCCTCGAGAAAGGAAATCGGACCAGATCCCTCCCGTCGCAAAAAAAAAAATCATAATTTTTCCGAGACCCCCTGGTCAGGAAAATACAATACATAGACGCAACCAGGAGAAGTTAATAGAGGGGGGAGGGATTACAGGTACCAGCGCAAAAAAAAAAGACGGTTATCTTCCATCATCGGTCCTCTCATTCTTAACAAAAGAGAAAAAAAGGGGTAGGAAAATTGGGAAAAACCGAAAAGCCAAGAGGCAAAGCCCTCGTGCAATCAGGAAAAGGGAAAAAGGGGGCAGCTCGAATCTTTTCACTTAACACCAGCGAAAGAAGCGGTTTTGTCCCCAACCGAAAGAGGGGGGGCCACAACAGGATCGGATAATCGCTCTTCAGGGGAATACACCCTATTTTTTGAAATTCGCCGAGAGGCGGGGTGGGACAGTTTATAGAGAGAAAAGGGAGAGGAATACTAAAATGAAGAATTCTTTTCTATCCAAAAAGAAAAAGAAAGGATCCTGCCCTGCGTGAAAGGAGAAAGCCGCCCGCCGGACACAAAAAAAAGAAGGCAAGAATTGACTTGAATAGGTGGGCGGGAGGGAGAGAGGAAACTCGACTCCCAGCGGACGCACCTGAGCTGGTTAGGTCCCGAACGGCGAAGAAAAGCCAGGGGAATTTAAGAACGCGACAGGGGGGAAGGGAAATATGGAACCGGAAACCGTCCCTCCGCCAAGGGGGGGGAAGAACCTTCGCAACGTTGTTGATCACGCAGAAAAAAGCTAAAGGGAGGGGAAAAGAAGAAACCAAGGGAAAGAAGACTTGGTGCGCCGCTGCAGGAAAAGAATACGCCACTCCGCTACGCGAAGCACCCTGCCCGGATGAAGCACAAAGGTATTCACAGGGGGGAAAATAGGGGTAGTGAAGAGGGAACAGAAGATTTCTAAGGGGAGGGGGGGCGGTCTTCGTATAAGACTCAACACAACAACGGAGAGGAAGGGAGAGAGGGTGTGGTTCTCGAAGAAAAAAACAACAAAAACTGAAGAAGGCGGGGACAGGGAAAGTCCACTCCACCTACCTGGGGGCTTAATCCCGGCAGTGTGTAAAAGAAGGGAGGAGTAGATGTGGGGGAGGGGAGGGAACTTAAGCTGCAAAACAGAAGGGGGCTGGGGGATTCTTTGATAGAACGGGAAGGCGAGGACTTTATATTTCGCCGCATATCTACGAAAAGAGAAGGGTAGGTTGAAAATAGGGGGGAAAGGGCAAAGGGAAAGATAATCGCTGAGAGGAGGGGAAGAAGAACTCATCTTCTTGCAGGCTCTCGACAGGTAAGAAGAGAAAGAAAAAAGGGAGTCATTCTTACTATTGTGGGGAAGTGGGGGGGGGCAAAGCGGGGGTCGAGAGATGAAAAAAGAGAAGTAGTAGGATGGGAGGGGATAGAAAGGGAAAGGGGCCTTTCATCAAACCGAAATACATTAAAGTTTCCAGAATAGGGGGCAAAACCCAACAAAAGAGAATACGGTCGATAAAGAGGAATGGAGAGGAGAAGCTATTATCAGGAAGGGGGGGGGAGACGAGTCCAACCCCCTATCTTGTGGAGATGTTTAATTGGTAAGAAAAAGTAGATCTGAACACCACTGGGGAGGCGAAAAATCCTGAAGGAGGAGGGAGGGGGGAACGTTTTTCTCTGCGAGGGGGGAAAAAAAGAAGAAACATTATTTTCAGTCTTTGTGTTAGGGGGGAGATCGAAACCGAGGAGAACGAGAAATTCATAGGAGTTCTTAACCTTGAGAATCACAAGAGGGAATGGCGAGATCTTTCGGGGAGGTGTCTGATGGGAAAAGGGGTTCCGAAAGGAGGAGGACAGTTAATTCCTTTTGTCTCCGAATTCTAACGGGATGAAGAGGGGGCTAGGAGAGGAGAGCGGGAGGGGGGTCTGGGGGAGACCCTATTATCGAGCACGGGCTAGGCATTGGAGGGGAAGGTGCTTGGAGGGAAAGGCCAAAATGAAAAGCGGAGGAAAGACACTTGAGGGATGAGATTCTCATCTGTCATCTTTCGGCAGTGGGGGGGAGATCCTAGCGTAGGGGAGGGGACTTTCATGGAAGGAAGAGGAGGAGTTCAATCGAGAAAGGGTAACATCATTGCTCACCTAGAGAAGATTTTCTTAAGCAAAGGGGAAATAGACTGAATCTATGAGAAAAGGTCAGTTTTGCGGAAAGGAATGGGAATAACAGAGGGGGGGGGGAAAGGAAATACTTTATGCATCTGGATTTTTCTTAGGGTATAAGGAGTTGAGGCCAACATCGAAGAGAAAACTAAAACTTGGGGAAGAATAGGGGGGGGGTTTCCTCTCAACAGAAAGGGTCTCCGGCCGGTCAATTTTCAAAATCTCCCTTCCTCGTCCAAAAGAAACAAACGTGAGAAAAGGGGAAAACTACCAGAGGAAAGATGTGCCAAGGGGGGGATCTGGCGGTGTGAACGCGGGGAGAAAGGCTCTAAGAGGAGAAAGGGCGCTAAAAGGGGACAGAGCCGAAAAGGGGGGGTTGACGTGACGGGGACGGTGACCCCCGGAAGAAAAAAGAGGGGTTACCGGGAGATCAAGGCGCTTGTTGCCATTTTTAAAAGGGGGTGACTCTTGCATCAGATGACAAGAGAAAAAAGCGAACGAAGGAGAGATTTGTAGGAGGGATTTGTTCTCAGAAGGGGTGAATATAATTGTCTACACCTCAAGGGTAAACGTCACAAAAAAAAGAAAAGCGTTGGAAGAAGACAGCGACATTGACCACAAAAAAGAGAAGGGTGCACTTTAAAAGGTTCAGGAAGGGAGAAACTTAGATAAAAAAAGGGGGGGGACAGGATCTTAGAAGTGGCCACGCGTCGCGGGGGAATGGCTTCAAATCGGAATTTCCCTGGGGGGGGGGGAAAGCAGAAAAGATGGGGTCGGAAACGGAATGCCGTCCCTCTTAATTGCGGGAACCGAAGAGAGGGGGACAGAAATTTGAAAGGGGGAAAGGCCTAGGGCGGAAACAACTTATTATATTAAATATAGAGAGAGGGGATAGGCCCTTCAGATAGGAACAAATAAGAAGGAAATTCCTCAGGGTATTCCACCAAAACTTCCGAAAGAGCGAAGATCATCAATCAGAAAAAAGATTCCAAAAAGTAAAGAGGAAGGGATCACAAGTCCTTGTCTAGGATACCCTGGGATACAAAGAGGGCTCCTCAAGAAACACCTTTCTCAGACCTTCGAGGGGAGGGTTTTTCGTATCTACAGTGAGAGTCAAAAGAAAAGGAAATGCTTTGTGTGAAGGACAGGAGTGGCCCCAGGGAAGCGAATTGAAACAAAAGCGGGGAGGAAGAAAAAAAAAGGCTGAAACGACCATCGGCAGACTGAGTTCGAAAGATATATAATCTACCACCTCATTCGAAAAGAGTTGACAACTGGGGGGACCAATCAGAGAAGAAGAGCCTCCGAAGAGTACACTCTTCAAAGGACTCCTCTACCGGACCGGAAAAAGGAACTTAGAGACCTTTTTAAGAATAAAAACGAGATAGAACTAGACTCGGGAAGAAGTGGAAAAGCCTTTTATAAGGGGAATGATTATACTTTCTAAGTCTTTTTTGACTAGTACTTGGGAAAGGGAGACAAGGAAGGAACTTGCCCGGAGGGAGAAAAAAGCTGGGGAGGAAACCAAAAGGGGAAAAAAGAGGGGGTCTTAAAAGGAGGGGGGGGGGAAATGTTCAAAAAAAGGGGGGCGAAAAGCGCTAATACCAAAAAAAAAGAGGAAGGGTTGAAAGGGACCGGGAGAAAAAGGGGGTGAGAACGAAGTTCGGGCCAGTAAGGACATGGGTTTCCGAACAAAAGGAGACCTGGGGAGGGAGGACTGGGGGCATCGGAGGGAAGAATCCCTTCGAAATCTTATTTGAGAAAGGGGAGGACCGTTAGGCAAGATAGGGGGAAAGGGTGAACGAGCGCGCAAGAGAAAAAGGAAAATTTCCAACAGGGAGAGAGAGCGCCGATAAAAACCACCTCCCGAAAAGAGGAGCAACACAACTATAAAAAGAGGAGGAAGCAAGAGGCAACCACAATATAGAATGGAAAAAACGTCCCTCTTCCAATTCAAAACTCGCGATAACGCGTCGTTACGAAAGCAGGGGGGAACATCAAGAGGGAATCGAAAGCGAGGGAAGAGAGCGTCCAGAGACCGTGATCCGGCGCAAAATGACTTGAAGTGCGTCGCGAACCCGGGTCAAAAGAAAAGAAATATCCTCCACCAAAGAAGAAAAAGGAGAGAAGGGAGCTGTGGGAGAAAGAAAGAAACGTCCTAGAGGGTTTGCTTTACAAGATCGGTGGGAGGAACGCGGCCCCTAATGTCGGGGACGACGCGCAAGCGAAAAGGGGAAAAATAAATACGCGGGAGGAATGGAAGTTCCTCGCACAAGGGGGGGGGCAAGCTCGAAGCTTTTAAAAAAAGAGCTCCTAAGCGTTCACAGGAAAAAGCGAGGGGTTACCTCGGGAAAAAACATAATAGGAAAGAACGAGCCAGGCGAGAAAACCGGGGGGTTGCCGGGAGCTCCCTTGGACGAAGGGGAAAGTGGGGGGGGAAACGGGCATGAGGAAAACAAAACCGGAGCCGCTCGGTTTTGATTAAAAAAGCCCCTCCCGACGAAAAAAAGCCGGGACGGCGGAACCTTGCGGAGAGAAGCACGGCCGGAAAACGAACAAGCGGTCAGCATGAAGCACAGAAAAAAGAGGATTGCGGATCTGCCGACCTGTCGAGAAAACCGCATCTTTTTTCGGCTGGGGGAGAAAAAAAAGAGGCGCCGAGTCTCTCTGCGGCGGAAGGGGAAGATACAGTCAGTGAAACTAAAAAAAAGAGGGGGGGTCGCTATCAGGGGAAAGGGAAGACGTTTTCTAAGAAGCCAATCTACTTACATGTGCAAAAAGCCAACACTTCTCTGTGGGAGAGAACGAGTTGGGGGGTTCCAAAGGACCCGGAGAAAAACGCCAAGGCGACGCGCACCGCAAAAAAGGAAGAAAGGAGGAAAACCTTTAGATTAACCCGTCCGGGTTTTCGGAGAGTCCGCAAAGGGCACCCCTCCTCTGACTTGTCTGAGGGGGAGTAGAAACCATCTCTAGAAAAACAGGGGAAAGATGGGTTGGTGGAGAAAGGGGAACCCACGTCCACTGAAATGCGGCTGTCAAAAAAAAAGCCCACCGACCGGTTTCCATGGAAAAGAATGGGAAGTCCCGCGGTGTGAAGAGGCTCGAAGTGGAGGGAGGAAGGGAAGGAGGCGAAACCTCGTCTCTCACAAAAAGACGTTGATCTCACATGGAGTAGGAAAGGACGGGTCTAAAAAAGGAGGAATTTTGTAGGAAAAAAAGGAGGCGTTGGAAGGGGGGAAGAGGGGAAGCTACCTTCCGAGAATATCCTCGGCTCCATTTAGAAAGCAACCCTGCGGATGACTGGCTGGAGGGGATAGACAGGGAGAAAAAAAAGCATCTCCGTGAGTCCATGCGAAGGGGTTTGTCCGTCGGCGGGAAAAAAAAAAAACCCGGTTCAAAAAGAGCTACGGTCGGAGGAGGTTGATCGCCAGGGATCACACCTGGAGAAAGGTAGGACTCTAAAATGAAATGGAAATCCAAAAGGGGGGCCCACACTCGCGAAGACAATTTCGATAAGAAAACGGGAGGTATCTAAGGGAAGGACATTAAAAAAGGAAAAGCCCTATCCTTTTCCGACAACATCTTTGTGGGAAGGGAAGGGGGTCGCCAGCGATGGTGGAAGTTGTAAAGGGGGCCAAAAACCTTGGGGCGAGAAGAAAAGCATATTCTTTTTATTCTGACGGTTTCGAAAAGGTCGATTCCAAAGTCCGTAGGTTCCAGGGGGGAAAGAGATCGAAAAAGGAGGCTACCGCTAATGACTCTTATTGAAGCTTCCTGGAGAACAAAGAAAGGGAGCGCGAAAAAGGTCGTGTAAGTGGGGGGAGGTTAAAGAGGGGAACGGGTGTCGGAGTGGATTTCAGGAAGGATATTTGGAGAGGAGCTGGGGAAAAGGAAAAGAACGCCCTGCTGAGATGACCTGGGCGAGGCGGAAAGAGGCTTTGGGGAAAAGCGGGGGTCGGGGGGAGGGGGGGGAGGGAAAGGAAGAAGGGGTCGTCGTACGTTGCGGAAAATTGACCCTCTTATTACGCCACGTTAAGGGAAAGGGGAGTCAGAATCTGATGGTGGGAAGGTCCTCATCGCCGGGAAGGAAGGAGGGGGAGGAGAGGTCGAGGGAGGGGGGGGAGGAGTGTCTGATCTGGGGGATAATCTATCTTGCTCCCAGGGTAAATCAGGGGAGAAACTTGCAGAAGGGAGGTCATGGGGCCAAGGGAGGAAATATTCTCATCTTTCAGTTGGGGGGACGGAAACCCTGGAATGGGAAAGGATAATCAAAGAGTATAGGAGAGGTAGTCCACACAAGGGTTGCTATTGTAATGGAAAAAATGCTTAATCCGCATTTACGGAAAGGAAAACTGTTGGAAAAGACAAACTATTGAAGGTGATGGAATCGGTTGTGGAAAGAATTCTCCACCTCCGCTGCTGGAAGAGGGGCCATTAAAACTCCACTTCCCTCGTCAAAATCGGGGGGGGAAAATGGGGGCACGAAGAAGACATTTGGAGGAGAAAAAGATGTTCCACTTTTGAGGAAACTGGCGGGTTAATCTATAGAGAAAAGGAGGGGGGCTGTGAGATATAAAAGACGAAGGATTATGGGGCGGGAGGGCCAGGCGCAGAAAAGGGGGGGGGGTGTACTTCCTTTTCCTTAAATTCGCGCGAAGTAACTGGGGGAAAGTCTTAAAAAAAGTGGAGAGGGGGGGAACGCGTCAAGAGGGGAAGTATGGACTTCCAGCTTGACAGAGGGCTAAAAGAAAAAAAAAAGGGGAGGGTAGTAGGGACCAAGGAAAGAGGGAGGGGGGCTTCATCCAGTTGGGAATCTTTGCTCAATTGCGACAGCCTTTCCCTTGTACAAAGGCAACAAGAGGCAAAAGAGGGAGGGAGATTTACCACACATCGGAGGACTGTCAGAGAGGGAGCAAGGAGAGGGTGCGCCCATGTTTAGGAGAGGCAAACGTGGGAAAAAAGAATGAATCCGGACGTCTCGGAGGGCCTGCACGGATGGCTGATAAAAGGCGGGCCCGCACAAAGACGGTGAGGTTCAAACGAGAGGGGGTTCGGGCACAACTTCCTGTGTAAGGGG
>Ga0179593_1244808_pt1 | contig 10341 bp, 11 predicted proteins | sample CZODoug2_1_08_16_FD_185931 | JGI IMG/M metagenome (GOLD analysis project Ga0179593, IMG submission 185931) | Vadose zone soil fungal communities from Angelo Coast Range Reserve, California, USA - CZODoug2_1_08_16fungal (PacBio error correction) | ecosystem: Environmental > Terrestrial > Soil >...
CGGGGGATTACCGCGGGAGTTACTAAGGGGAAACTCAAAAGGCCCCGATGATCAAACAGTAGCACCGGACATGGTCAGTGACCCAACTGTTTCCAGGGTGGAACCGTCGGGAAACCAAGGAACAAACAGTATATATGGGGGAAAAAAAAAGGCCAACAAAAACAGTGCGGCGAGCAGAAAAGGTGGCTGGGCTCACTTGTCGTCCCAAAAAAAAACGGAATCCCATGAAAGTGGGGGGAAAAGTCCATGCCGGGGTTACAGCTCGGGAAAGGGCGTGCATGTCGCCGGCACCACAACGAGGGATGAAAACGAGAATGCGGAAAAAGCTCACGTATGGAACTGGGGCGGAGGTACAGGAGCCAAAATGGGAAAACAAAACAAACGCGGTTCTTGAATACACACTAAAACCGCTAACGGGCAAGGAAAAAAGAACTAAGACAAAATACCACAGGGGGATGACCTCGGGGTTAACCAAAAAACCCACACAAGGCAAAGGAAACTACAAATAAGGGGCCGCCGAACGAGCACGAAATACAGAAAAAAACAGGGGCAGGACGACCGAAACCGAGGAGGAATCTAAAGGGTTCGGTACCGACCATGCTACTTAATCAGCGCGAAAAGACATATCGCGAATTGGTTAAGGCCAAAAGGGGGGGGAACCAAGCCCATGAAAAAACTGTAAACAGTTGGAACGAACGTAAAATGGTGTATCGCCTGGGAAACAGTACAAGAGTTGCAGAAGAAAAACCGGAAAAAAAAAAGGAAAACGCATCAAGAAGGGGGAAAAGGAAACGGCCTCATCCTTCAATGGACATGATCATCGACACAGTCGCTTTCAAACAAAAGACAATAAGCGAGAGGAAAATGTGGAGGAGAGAAGGTATCCGAAGGAAAAAGAGAACCCGAAAATCCAGGGCCAGCCCTACGAACCGGAAAGGCATGGGTGCCAACAAGAAAAAGTCCGGACACAAAAAAGGGGAGAAGGGACGGCAAGGAAAAGGGGGGGACAAACACAATAATCAAAGAAGGAATTTAGGCACAAAACGCCCGTAGAAAAAAACTCACGTTATAAGCCCCCAAAAGGTAGGAAACCCCCAAAAAACACACAAAAACATGGGGGGAAATGGAGTAAGGCCCGCAGCAAAGTATGCCCAAGAGTACCCACGACAACGCTTAAAAGTCCCCAAACATAAGGACAAATAAGGGAGGGACCGTTCCAAAGAAGGGCGACCGGGAAGACACAAACGTGCCCAAGGAGAATAGGCCCGAAAAATGAGGGTTACGGGGGCAAAACCGAGGTAACAACAACAACAAGAAAGAGCCAGAAAAAAGCTAGCGGGGCAAGGAAGTTGAGGAAAAAAAAAGGGCGTGGGGCTGCACGAAAGGCATTAAAAAGCCCGCGGCCGCATCAGGAACGGCTTCTGTGGTAACAGCAGGGGTGCAGGCCATGGGAGTCCGAAGGGAGGGAAAGGGAAGTCCTGGAGAAAAGGATGGGAAGGGGAAGGAGCTGGTAAAGAGCAACCGGCTTGGCCGGGGATTGGTGGGGCGGGAGGGGAAAATAAAATAAAAAAAGGGGAGCACGAAAGGAAAGAAACACTCAAAAATCGAAGGAGGGAGCAGCAACCCAGAGAAAAAAAGAATGGTCACTGAAAGACACCGAAACGAGCCGTCCCCAGTACCCGCAAAACAATTTCCCAGGGAACCTGGGAAACCGGGGGGCGGGAGGAAAGGTAAACTCCGAAAGAAAAAAAAAGCAGTCAGAAGAGAACGAGAAAAAAAACAGAAAGAAAAAAATACTTAGGATGCAAATCTAGAGGAGTTACTTGCGATCGGCAACGGGGAAGGAGCATTTTGTCAGGAGGAAGAACCAAACAAGTGTGGGGGGGGAGGTAAAAAAACCCACGCCACGGAAGGGAAAGGGAAAACAGGGCATGGTGGCCAAAAGTACAGCCAAATCCCGCCGGGAAGAGAAAATTATAATTCAGACAAGGAGGGTAGGGGAAAGAGGGGAGGGATAGAAGGGCCAAAAAAAGGCAAACGGTGCGGGCCGCAAGGGAACGAAACATATTATTAAGAAACAAAAGGATGGAAGGGATCTATATACCAGGAAAAAAGAGGGGAAGGGGGGGGCACCGAAAACAACAAAAATGCGCACCAAGGCAGGAAAAACAGGAAAGGTAACTAAAAAATCGAATTAAAGAAACGGGCCAAGTAAAAGAAGGGGGGTCCAAAAAAAACAAGAACGCCTGCGGCGCAAATGGAGGGGGGCAGTGGCGAATGGGGGAAGTTTCAGTGACAGCCTCAGGTGGGCAGTCAAAAAGTGAGCTGGGTAGAGGGGGGAATTGGCGGGGGCAAGGGGAAAGACCAAAGGAGGAGCCAAAAAAAGTAAAAAGCCGAGACGGGGGCAAGAAATAAATCAGGGAGAACGGGGGACAGGGGAACGCATCACAGTGGGAAGGGGAACTGGGGGAAGGAAAGAAAAAAAACCAGGAAAAAGTGGTAACCTGAAGCATGTGCATGTGGGACACAAGAAAACGGCAGAGGGGAAGGGGGACTTATAACACCAGGGGAAGAAAAAATGTCATTGGGGAAGACTGTGAGGAGTTCCAATAACTGGGAAAAGTTAATAAATGATATGAGTGGGGGAACAAGAGGCAACACACTGGGCAGGGGAAGGTTGGGACAAAGGGGTTAAAAGTTGAGAGGGTAACAATACGAAAAGTGAAAAATTGACAGGAAAGAAGGGGAGTGGGGGAAAAAAGAGAACTGGGGAGGGGGAGGATCGTCAAGACGTAAGGAAGATGGGCATGGAAACTCCCACAAGGTACTCGGAGAAAAAAAAAGAGGGGACGAAAAAGAGAGGGGACAAAAAAAAAAAAGGGGGACCATCTTCAGGGAGAGGGCAAGACACAAAAAATGGGGAAGGGTATGAACAAAAAGAAGGGGGGGGAGGAAATCAACGAAAGACATGGGTGTGGACCAAGGGGAGGGAAGAAGGTTGGAGGGAGAAAAAAAATTCGGTCATGAGGTCAAAAGGAGGGGGGGGGGGGTGTAAAGAAAAAGGGGGGGGAGAAGGGGACATGGCTTGGTTAGCAAAAAAAAAATACAGTAGAGGGGGGGGGGGTATTATTCCAAAAAAAGATCACGGGTAAGGGGAAAGAAGTGGAAAATAAAAAGTGGAAAGGGAAAAAGAAAAAATGCGAAGGGAGAGGCAGGTAGGGGGACGAAAGTACGGGAAATAGACAGTTGAAAGGAATATGAAGAGGGGAGGGTCCTAGTGGGGAGGATCAGGGGGAAAAAGACCAAAAAAGAAAGCTTCAGAAGAAAAAAAAAAGAAGAAAGATGAAACCAGAAAAGGAGCCCGTAAGGAACAAGGGGGTAAAGGGGGAATTAGGTGGAACACAAAAATCGGAGAAAAGGACAAAAGGGCACCGTATACAGAAAAAGGGGGGGAGAAGGAAAATAAAAAGGGAGGAACAAAAAGTCAGTGGCCCAAGAGCAGAGCAACAAAAATGGGGGCGAGGGGGGGGAGGGGAGAAGGGGCCAGGAAAAAAAGGGAAAAAAAAGGGGATGGAGTACACAAAACAATTACACGGGGAAGGCAGGAACGGGGAAAGATTGGAAAACAGGGTAAAAAGAGGGGAAGGGGACAAAAGAAAAGACGAAAACCTGAGAAAGGAAGTCGGTAACCAAACGCATGGCAACTTGCAGTGGCGGAGTATACAGAAACAAGGTAAAAGGGGGGGCCACTTTAAAGAAAATCAAAAAGGGGGAGAAAAAAGGGGGGTTGCAAAGAAAAAAAGGTGGGGGAAAAGGGGTGAGAAAGTCACCAGGGAGGACGCCAAGGAAGACAGTGACGGAGAAAAACGAGGAAACACTGAACAATGAGGCAAAAAAACAAGAAAAAAAAAAAAAGGATAAAAAAAGAAAGACCTGATAAAGAAGAAGGGAAGGAGGGGGAAGCGTACAGGCATGGGGACGGAACAAAAAGGGTAAGGGTTGAAGAACACACGGGGGGAAAAAAATAAGTAGAGGGAAAAAGAGAAAGAAAAAACGGAAACGGCGAAAGTGCCAAACCGAAAAAGGAAAGGGCGGGGAGGGGGGGAACAAACGGGGCAAAGGGGCCCAGGGGAAGGGGGTACAATGGCAAAGGAAAAGGACCTAGCAAGCTAGACAAAGGAAAAAAGGAACAAGTAAAAAAGGCGCAGGAAGGTTCCAGGGAACACAGGAAGAGACCCCCAGAAGAAATGTCGGGGGACAGGGGAAAAAGGAGGACAAAAAAAAAGATATCACCCCAATGTCGAACGCGGGTTGGGGGAAAGTCACCTTAGAACGAAGAAGAGAACGAATGACAAAAAGGGGAAGGTAAAACAGGGAAACGTCCACGTCCAGGGGGGTGGGAAAAAAATCCTGGGGGACAAACCAGCCAGATCCTCTCTGTTCTGGAACTTTTACGGACATGAGGTAGCTCTCTGGGAAAATGCTCAGCCAGATGGGATTCCGCCACTGCACTTCCGCGTTGGTTGGAAAGACACCAAAACAGGGTGAGGGGCTGGGGGACCCTAACGAAAGGGAGATAGGCATAAAACGACGGGGGGAAATTAGGGGGGGCGACCGGGCCAAATGTTGTTATGACAGGTCAGGGCAGTAACGAATTTTGGAAGGGAAAAAAGTTTGCAGAGAACCTTTTAGTCGGTCAAAGAGGCAGTGGGGCAAAAAAAAAAGTCGGGGGACAACACATTGTTTACAGGGGGAAAGACTACGTCACAGGGTCTTCAGAAATGTAAGGGTTGAAGGGGGTTGGGAGACCGGGGAACAATCAATCGGTGAGACTGGTGGTTCCAGGGGTCCGAAACAGGGGGAGACCCAGAAAAAACATATGAGACCGGGCCGCGGGGGGGGGGAAACGGGGTTTCAGGGGTTGGGGGATAAATAGCGAAGGACGAAAGGCCCTCGTCCGGACTCCGGCGGTTGAAAACAGAACATCAGAAGAAGATCTCCGGAAGGACCGGGGGAATAACGGCCACCAGGGGCCTTGGCAAAAACCCATCAAATTGGGGTCCCAAAAAGATCCGGGGAAAAAAAGGAAGCACATGACAAGCAAGTGTTTTCCAACCGGGCCGGTGGAGCAAAAAAAGGAGAAACCAAAAGCGGCGTAGTGGCGGGGAAAGAAAAAAAAAAAAGAACACGTTAAGTCCTGAGACCACGGTTTGTTGTCAAAACGGGCACATGATGGCACAGTCCCAACCGAAGGGACGGGAGTAAGGGGTGACCCGGGGAAACGTTGGTCCCTGGGGGCACAGAGCCAGGTTGTTACCAAAACAGTTGATCCGCACAAAAAAGGGGGTGACTTACCGGGAAAAGTGATTTAAAGGGGTCCCAAACATAAACATGACTACACCCGCACTGGGACCCGGAAAATTGGCAAACACACAGTGGAAAATACCTGTGGAGAAAAAACCGAAGGAATGTGACTGGGGTCCAGAAAAAAAGTTATATGTAATCAGGGAAGGCCCCAAGACAACCCGGGCGAAGGGTGGTCGTGAATGGACTAAGCCTCGAGGGGTGGAGTTGTCCAGAGTGAAAATCCCCACGTGGAAGCCACAGGTGGGGAACCACAACCAAGGGGACAGGGGTTCTTTCGGACGTTTTAGAAGGGGGGAGGGGGAGGGGTGGGTGGTTGGACCAGGGCTAAGGGTGTTGCGGAAAAAAATAAAAGTAACGCCAAGAGGAAATTGGGAGTGGGGGGGGGTAGAACACCAGTTTTCAGGGGGGGGGGTGCAGGTTTGGTGAATGAAGGGGGGAGGAGTTCACGAGATGAAGGCCGTCCCGATAGATGAATTCGGGGTAACAGGGAACAGACCTGGACGAAACTGGCAAAATTGATTGGCTCGTCAACATGCGGAAATATTCGAAGACTTTATTTGAAGCATGATGGTGAGGGCGGAAGTCACGCTTTACGGTGGCTAACTGGACGTGCGGGGGAACTAAATATGGGGTGGTTGTTCTGAAAAAAAACGTTCGGGGCCCAGCAATTTTCTTCGATCCCGAGGAAAAGTAGACCATCGTAGTACAGGGGGACAGCCAAAGAGGACGAGAAAAAAAGCATGCTGCAAGGGGGAACGAAGACCAACGACAGGGGGGCAAAACGGGGGACACGGATAGAACAACAAACACAGGCGGGTGGGTGCCCCAGCACGAAAAAGTCTTGATCCGCGGTACATCACAAGTGGGGGCGGCGGCAACAAGGGCCGGGTGGTCATGGAAGAGAATAGATGGCAAAGCGGAAGCAGGCTCGGAAGAAAAAAAAGAAAATCAGACAAGAGGCCTCACCACCCCTCTAGACAGAAGCAGGGCAACATGGAACAAGATACAATAAGCTCTCACAACACAATTATAGGAGAACAGAAATATATCTGACCATCTTGGGAATATCCGTGCAGTGTCCGAAGGCGGGAACTTTGAAAAAAAGACAAGGCGGCTGGAGGGGGGACGGTCGGCAAAAAAAAACAGCAAAACTGAATACATTCCCAAAAAAACCGGAACGCCTCAGGAGCAGGAAAAAACGGTCCGGGGTCCCCACCGAACTCGTCCTGAAATGAAACGCGAGGACTGCGCAAAAAATGGGAGCGGGGACACACTGCGATGTTCAACGGGATCCAGGAGCGCCACACCTCCCCCTGCATGTAAACGTCGGTCAAGCCGTACCGGAAAATCCTACAAGAAAAGAAGGAAGGGGGCACGGGAAAGTGAATACGAGGGGTCATTAAAAGAACTCAGCCCGAACGCGGAATGGGCCAAAAGCAACCGGCGACAACGAACACCTTTTCCAAGTGGGGGTACACGGGGCCAGGCAACGGAAGTGGCGGAGGGGGGGGCGAGAATATAGGGGGAAAAAACCGCCCACCGGAAAGTTTGATCACAAAAAGGACGCCAAAAGTCATGATCCCGTCTTCCAACCTCCTTCGCGCCGGGGGAAGCGCATCATCAAGAAGTTCAGGCCTCGAAACCGGAGGACCATCATCAACATCGACGCCTTGGACAGCCCGGGGAACGCGCCTGAACGCCAAAAAAGCCAAAAGTCAAACAGCACCTCACACGTAAACTGACATGGGGGGGGGGTAGTCACCGCACAAAAGGGGGCTCAGACCGCCTGATTCCTAACTCAACGAAACGAGGAGAAACAACACACCCACACACTGTTAACCCGTTTGACCACGGTAGAAAAAAAAAACCTAACTTCTGGCCCAGGGAAGGGGGAAAAAAAAACCAAGACGAGACTAAAAGGAGGGGGGGGGAGAGAGGGGTTAACTCAGGAACACGACCACGCAATTCAACAGAGGTCTGTGGGGCGAGAGGGTATCCTAGTGGAAAGGCACAAGTCCATGGTCGGGGGGAGACATTGGAAAAGACATTGCACCCGTCGGGGTGACCAACCAGAGCAAATCAAACCCGGGGGGACATTCGGCTGAAAACGTGCCCGAACGGGGGGCCAAAAAAAAAGAAACCTGGTGCGGAGTCTGGTGAAAAAAAAACGCTTCAAAATCCCAAAAGAACAACCAGGGCGGAGCGGAGACGGCAAATGTTACGTGCAGCAGGAACCCCCGGACACCGTGCTCATCAAACAATGGAAGAAATGGCACGCCCACTGTACCCGCGGGGGGCATGGATAAAACTAAACCGGCCCAGGGAAACAAAGGGTCATGGGGGCCGGGCCGGCTCTGGGGACCGGCTAGGGAAAAAAAACTGGCCAAGGCCTCGGCCCGGGGAGTCCCTCGGTTGAAACGCGGCGCGTTCGAAGTGTTAGGCAGGGGACCACAGGAGAAGAAGCAAGCGCGGCGCGATGAGCAGAAAAAGGATCCCAGCGCAATCAAAGTCAAGCGGGTGCTGGTCGGCAAGCAAAAAAAGGCTACCGTTTCAACGAAAGCTATGCACGGCAATTTCCCCTCAAAACCACCTGCAACTCAAAAACGCGGGCTAAACGAGCGCGAGTCCGAAAACGTCATTCTTCGTCAGCGAAGGCAACAATGCCGCTCCGACGAGCAATTTCCGCGAACGCGCCGAACAGGCGTGAAAAACGCCGACTTTCAAGAATCACACAAGCAGGCAGTCCATCCTGGCAGGGGCAAGTTGCGCAAAGTAGGGCAGAAAACTGTCTTTCGGGCCGCAGAAAGGTAACGAGCGACCTCGAACGCTCACAGCGGGCCCAAAAGAGATCGGCGGTTTAGACCGCGCTTGGAAAAAAAACCTGGAGGGAAACAACCAGCGTTTGAACGAGGGGCACTCCGGGGGGAAGAACTCCAGCTAAATGGCCCGGCACCGGCCACCAGCGAGGACCGGGGTTGGACTATCATCGAAGCAAGTTAGTTCACTAACTGGGCCTCTTACGCGAGCGATGAATCAGGGGTTCACCCGTTCCCCGAACGACAGAGTGTCGCATTGGGGGTAGGAAGATCAAAACTGTCAACCTGGCAAAAGGAATCGGGCGACAAATAACACAAATTTCCGGGGTCGCGAACAGGGCTGTGCGAAACAGGTACTGGGACGAACAAGAAAAAAAAACGCCACAACTCGACGGGGGGACTAGAAGAGGGGCCGGAGGCGGTCAGAAGGCCGGGCCTCGTTTCTTAACAAACACGCGACCAGGTGCAAAAAGAGGAACGGGACAGGGGTGACGGAAACCACCCCCCTTGGTGTTCCAGGTGGACTGGGTGGCGTGGCAACATGGGAAAACGCCGGGGCGAAAACTGGAACACGCCAGGGGGCACCGGAAGGTGAAGCGAAAAACGAGGTGGAAGGCGGGGAACGGCAAAAAAAAAATGGATCCCATTCAACGGTTTGGTGCCAAAAACAAACAGGCGGCCATGTAACGGGGACAAGCCCGACAACTGGCATTGCGGGCAAGGCACTCCCTTGGGGCACAAGATACCGATGTGGCAAAGGGCGGGAAACACCGTTGGGGGAGAAAGGGAGCTGGCAGGCGTGCCAAAACGTCAATTCAAAAACAAAAAAAACAAATCCGCTTCAGGGCAGGTCCCGGGGGCCGCAGGCGCCAAGTGTGTGACGCGAGGCTTCAAACGCAAAAAAAAAGCCGGCAAATGTGCGCATGTTCCACAGAGGAAAAAAAAAAAAAAAAAAGAACAAAAGGAAAAATCAAAGACCTGGAAACGATGTCATCGACTTACGCCGAACAACGGGAAGGTCGGGGACAGCTGCCGATCTGGAACCAACTTGTGCCAGGCAAGGGCATAGGGAGCCGCCCGGCGAAGATGTGTGGAGAGGAAAAAGGACTCGTTCAGCACTCTCACACCGCAAACGAAGGACTACGAACGGAAAAAGGTCACTGCCAAACCGGAAGGTATCTGCACGGAAACTCTGTTCACCCATCTAAAAAAGGCGGGGGATAAGGCCAGGGGGGGGGGTTGTGTGTGTGCAGTGGTGGGAGACGACCGCTGGCCTCAGAGAACAAAAAATGCACTCCGAGCCCAATAACGAAACAACCTGATCTGGGGGTTGCCCAGCAAACCACATGGCGGGAAGGGAAATCACCTGTAGAGGCGCCGGAAAAACTTGGAAAAACCTTGCCGCAAAAGTAAGCACCGACCCAAAAAAGGTGTTTGTAACAACCTCCCCAGTTGAAAAAAAACGCAAGTTAGGGCCCCCAGCTTAGCCCACCCCGCTAGGCACCCAGCCCGTTAGGGGAACCCCGCCCGAGGCCACGAAAAAAGGAAAAAAAAACGTTAGGAGGAGCCCCGGCCCATCAGCCAAAACGGACGGACGTACAGGCCAAAACGGAACAGACCTTTAATGCCTGGCAAACGGGAGGAGGTGGGGGGGGTGCGCCTTAACGAAACCAAGCCACAAAGCTACACGAAAAAAAAGGTTTCCTTACATCGTCCTTGGGGTCAGGTAAGGCTATTGGCTCAAAACAACACTCGGTCTCAGAAGAGGGACGGTCGTTGTGGGAAAAACGAGGGCATGCAACCGGGGAAGTAGAGGGCAGGGCAAACAGGGCGGGCCCCCGGGGGTGGGGCCTGGCCTAGAGGACAGGGGAACTTACCATCTATAAACAAACAAAAAAAAAAGGGGACGGTCATCATCAGTAGGGGGGAAGGGGGGAACCCGGCGCCTAAACACCGGGCAAAAAGCAAAACAGCTCATGCGTCAGCGTGAAAATCCACAGCAAAAAAAAAGGAGCACATAACATCAAAATGCCGAAACTTCTTACAAGACGAGCAAGAAAAAACAGTAACAGAAACAATCCCGGCCAGGTGAAAAAAACACCCCGGGCAGCACGGAACGCCGGACGACAAAAACGCATAGAAAATCTGACCCTAAATG
>Ga0179593_1277397_pt1 | contig 10341 bp, 14 predicted proteins | sample CZODoug2_1_08_16_FD_185931 | JGI IMG/M metagenome (GOLD analysis project Ga0179593, IMG submission 185931) | Vadose zone soil fungal communities from Angelo Coast Range Reserve, California, USA - CZODoug2_1_08_16fungal (PacBio error correction) | ecosystem: Environmental > Terrestrial > Soil >...
CGTATCACTCGTGGGTGTGCGCGGCGTGAGCTAAAGAACTGAATAAAAAGCAACGGGGCCGGGGGGAGGGGGGTGGGTCCATGGAGGGGAAGAGTAAAGTTGTTACTACAGCATGCATCCGAAGCGTTAAAAAAAAAGAGCCAAATCTTACGAAGGGTGGGAAAGAAAAGAATAGATTGTAGTAGAAGAGTGCGAAAGCAGTCAAAAAGGAAAACTGAGGTGGCAAAAGCAGGTAGAAAGGCTTACCGGGGGAAAATTGACTAGAAAACGACATCTACAAAACACGGAAGGAAGGAGGGTGGTGTACCACTTTAATATGGGGTTACAAATGTCTCAAAAGAGGACAAAGACTTGTCTAAAGGGGGGAAAAATTGCAAGACGACCATGCGAATGCTTACCGTAGGGTTTTCCGGTTCTGACATAGGGGTCTTAGGGATATCTTTGTTGGTCGTGGGGGAGGGCCGGAGCGGACGCGTTGGGGGGGCGGCGTGTCTCAAACATGAAGAAGTTGACAGGGGAAAAACCAGGATAGAACTAAATTGGATGACCAAAAAACGTTGCGTCCAGAGGGGGAGTGAAATCTGTTTCATCTCCGTCGGGGGAAAACCAAAAGGCGAACTTTCCAGTAACAAGGAAGAAAAAGGGGGGAGGAATAAATTATAGCAAAAGAGTCACACCAAAGACGCGGGGAACGAAACATTAAAGGGGAAAAACATGACGTGAACAAAGGGTGGGTTCTGCCCTGTGAAGGAGGGTGGGCTGTTTATCAACGGAAGTGGTGTGGTGATTCTTCTGACACACACGCAGAAAGGAACGGCCATCAAGTGATAGTGGCTCGGGCAGTACGCGGGTTGGGTGAAAAAACAGGGGGGGGAGAGCGGCAAAACACACTCGGTCAATAAGGAAGAAAGAAAAGTTAATCTGTCGTCTCTTCAAACCAGAGCGGCTAGGGACGGGGAAGTTTCACCCTAGCAAGGGAATGGACGATTCGGACGAGAAAGGGACGTAAGGGGAGGTCCCAAAGGGGGGGAAAAAACAAAGAAATTGGAGAAAATCCTCTACATGAAAGAGGAGGAAGACTAAAGAAAGAAGCGACCAGCAGTCAATTCCTGAAGAGGGAAAGGGACTCAAGAAATCATGGTCATTGCACGTGAGCAATATGGGGCGCGGAGGGGAATTAGAATCAACTGTAAGGAGGGGAATTCCACGATCTGAAATGAGAGAACTTTCCGGGGGAAGGGCTCGAGAACAATGGAAGTCAGAAAAAAAACTAATTGACCGTAAAGGCGGACATAAGTGAAAACGAAAAGGGAGGATACCTAAAAAAAAGTCAGGGGGGGAGGTAAGGATAGCAACATGACTTGTGCAATCATCATCCCCGTGGAGAAAGAATGGGCACAAAAGCTAAATCAGTTCAACTTTTAAGAATGGGAGGAGATTATCAAATCAATCCAAACAAAGGGGGAAATAAAGCAGGCATGAAATGGCGTGTGGGGGGAGGGGACGTATTGAGGTCCATCGCGGTGGCAGAATGTTTGAACAAGACGCTGACAAGGGGATGGGCCCACGGGTCTTTCGTGTGAGGAAGTTCGGAGTCAACAACCCCCACACAGAGGGGGGGGGACAACAAAGAGAGGCAGAAGTAGAAAAAGGGGAAAGAAACAGGGGAAGCCCCACGTTAAAGAAAAAAGACAGCAACCCCAAGATTGAAAAATACACAACGAACAAAAACAAAAGCAGGAAAGAAAAACTGTTTGGTGGATTTGATTTTCGAAATCGGCCAAGGCATTATCAGTTGGCCACGAGCAATTAAAGGGCGAAAAAAGAAAGAATGGCCATATCAGGAGCATAACTCATCACAGAGCTGACAAAGGGCGTGTCAGGGATTCGAATGCCTGGTCCACATGATACGGAAAAAAGAAAGTCGAAAAGAAATTCCGGAGGAGTCGACAGTAAAGGGGAGGCGAAGGAAAGGACGCTCAGGGTCCTTGAATTAAAAATCCAGAACGGTAGTGATGGACGGGAATGTAACAGGACAGAAAAGAATGCAGTCAAGGAAGAGGCAAGGAATTGCAGTTTGCGAAGGAGGCTACCATGTCCCAGTCGTGTGCTAGTCGGGGGCGGACGAGTTCATGAAAGAATGAGGGGAAAAGAGGCGTCGTAATCACCTTGCGGAGTCTATAAAGTGACGGCAGCCAAGAATAAAATCGCGGTGCCTTACGAAGGGAACAAGGGCAGGTGGGCCCCCGCCGGCGTCGTGTGGCTGTGGACAAAACAGGGGGTGTGACTAATCTCAAAATGGGTCACTAACCCACAGGGGGGGAATGCAAACACACCAGGTCAAAACTAACTACGCACGAGCAAACGAAGAAAGGAGAACGTTCGAGAAATAAAAAAGTAAAAAGGAAACAAAAGCCAGGCCAAAGGGGGGGCAGAAAACTGGGGGGGAGAGGGGCCCTTGGAGGAAAGGTTGCAAACCTCAAAGCACCGCGTTATAGGGTGAAAGGAGACGAAAAAAGGTGGGTGAATTGGGCCGGAAAGTTGGCGGCGGAAGCCTTCAGGGAGTAAACACAGCCACGCAAAAAGCACGGGACTACAATCGTAGCTAAGCCGCTTTCGTGAGGGGAAAAAAAGGGGTAGAGCGGAGAAAAACCGCAAGGACGAGAAGGCAGGAAACCCGAACATCGAAAAAGAATCCGGAGACCACTCCATAGGATCGAAAACTGAAACAATCGGGGAGAGGAAAGAGAAAAAAAATCCCCAGAGAGGGTGGGAAAATACAGGCAGGCGATATGGAAAAATTGTGGAAAAAAACAGAAATTCAAAAAAAAGTTCAAGTCAAGAGGGGAAAAGGGCTGGGGATTTGCTGACTTCATCAAGAACGTAGGGGGAAACAGGGTCCATCATATTCAAGGGAAACCTCGTATACGAAAGAAGAAGGTGGACTTGGCAAGATCGGTAAGGAAGAGGCTAAGGAATAAAAAAAGGCTAAGAACAAGGAGAACGCGGGCTGTCAAAGTGCAACGCCTGGCCGGATCGCTGCGTACCAAGGTCCTGAAGGCCTGCACCAGAAAAAGGAAAAAAATGGCCGGTGAGGAGAAGTTACTAGTGAAATGAAGGGGGGGAAAAACACGAGAAAGAACCACCAAAGGTCGCTACCAGGGCCCCTAAGGACTCTTGGCCATGTGGGGTTGCTGGGAGTGACAAACACACACAGAAGTAGGGACGGAAACAGACGCGTGAGACGCTGGTGGGATCAAGGAAAAAAGGAAAAGGGTTCCTGAGGCAGTGAAGACAAGAGATCAAAGGCAACCAGAAAGATGCTAGGTAGATGGGAACCGAAGGAACACGTTAACAAAGGAAAACAGCGGGGGGTCACCTGACACCGCGAAATTGGAAAAGAGAGGTATAGAAACACAGTAAGAGGGGGACGTCAAAAAGAAAAAAACGAACAAGAAGAGGGCGTCTCCCTAAAACGCAAACAAGGAAAAAAGAACATCAACTTGACTTAAACATGAAACAAAGGCCGAGAGGTGATACACTAGGGGGGCTACCAGACAACGACGGGGGAGTCCTGCGCACGGACAAGGAACAAATGATTAAGGAAAGAGTCCTGGGATGGAGGAAAAAGGGGGAAGAGAGGAACGGGCTAGGGTTTTCGAATAAGGGGGGTGAGGGAACAAGCACACACGGGTGTCGTGATAATAGCAGCGACAACATAAAGCAAAGCTTCCGTCGTATGCTGGGCGCGAGACTTGGGCCCGTAAAAGGAACATCTGATGGCTCTTAGGGGGAAGACCATACTGAAAGAAGGAGCAGGAGTGCGAAAAAGAAGAGGGGAGCAAACTAGAAAAAACGGGCAAGCGGGAAGTTGTAGACGTCAGCGTGGAATGCAAGCTAAATGTGAGGCATCATATGCACTTCAACAACAATCACATACGAAGAGAGGTGAGGGGATTTACCATGTGGGGCGGCGCAGGGGACTGAAAAGAAAACATAAAACCAATCTGAGGCAAGTGAAGCAGGGGACACACACTGGGTGGGGTTCACTCAAGGTCACGACATCAAAACCAAATCCAAAAAAGGGGCAAATTGGGGGGAAGGAAGGGGAAACGATCAGGTGAAATATCCTATCTTGATGCAATTAGGAGGAGAAACGTTTTGGGGACATCTCCTGGAGACATGGAAGGATACAGATAGGGAGGGAAACAAATAGAAACAGAAGTCATCCTTTAACAGACAGGCAGGAGGGAAAATGACAGCGACCAATGTGGAACAGGTAACGGGGGGAATGTGAGCAGAAGTCTCGCTTTTCAACTGAGGAAAACGCAATAAGAATTGGGAAGGAGAAGAAAGGCCGAAAGGAGGAGAAACGAAAGAAAGGGTCCGTCTGGAAAAGAGGTATGCCACTCTCTCTTTAGTCCATTCCACCATTCACGAGTGCACGAACGTCCGGGGGAAAAGTATGCTGGTGTGGAGAAAAAGAACAGCTCACTTGATGAGAGCTTACCGTCACACCAGAAGAGAAAAACTGGGAGGAGCATAAAAAAAAACCGTAGGAGAGGAAACATAGAGATAGAAATAAAGCCTCAATCGAAGAGCACGGGTAAAAAGTGGTCGAAACATTGACGGGAAAGAAAAAAACTGAGGAATGCGTCTGCCGGGCGCAAAGAGGACTTGGGACGGGGAGCTAGCCTAGGCCAAAGAAAACAGATCAACTGCAACAGGTGGTAATGCCGCAGGGGACAACAAGGTCGGGTCGCTGTCAGTGGAATAAGAAAGTAGGCAAAGGGGGAAAAGGAAGAAAAGCAGGGGCGGAAAACTCGGTTGGTTGGGTCCTATGAATAAAAAATCCGAATTAAGAACAGAAATAATAGGGGGGGAGAAAATAGAGAAAGGTGTGGGGGGGGGCGTAAGGGCCCAGCAAAAAAAAACTGGGAAAGCATACGAGGGGAGAAAGGGGGGGCACCTGAAAAGCGTCCTTCGTTGAAAATTTTCAAAGAAGGATTGGTCTGGGCTCTAACTACCAAGGAAAGAACTCAAGGGCGGAAGAAGGGTTTTATGGGGTAAGATGGGGCAGAGGAAAAAGCAAACTGTTAACTCCAATACGCTGCGGGTGCTGGGGTTCCAGGAAGGGCATGTAGAGCAGTCCAAATTAAAGGAAGGTGGAGTCCCCTCGGTTGGGGAATAGGAAAAATAAGTATCCACGGAGGCAGATGCAAAAAAGATGGCCGTTTTCGGGCCAACGGTCGGAAGTGATGACCTGTAGGGGGGTGGGAGTGCAAGAAAAAAAATAAAGTTACAACAAGAAGTATTTCAGGAAAAAAAAACTAAGCATCGCAGGAAAATGGGACCTCTTAATCGTCAAGGGGGGAAGGGCATGGGGTAGAAAAACATGAAAGCCAAATACATGGGTAAAGAACAAGAAATAACTCGACGAATCTTGCGATTCAAAGAAAAGAAGGGCGGGAATCAAAGGCGTCTGCGAATGGGGGGGGGCGGTCTTGGTCGGAAGAAACGAAAAACGAGGGGAACTGATAGTTTGCCCGAGGAAAAAGAAAATATATTGTGTGCTAGAAAAAGGGGGGAAAAGGGGGCAGGGAGGAGAAAGAAAAAATTCGGGGGTTGGGGTTCCGGCAACATGAAGACAAGGTTCAAAAAAAAAAGACTAAGCGCAGATCGGGGGACTCATGGGGGGGTCATATGGGTCAAGTAAGCCAGCAGTCAACCAGTAAGGGGCCTATGGGTCAGACCCAGTTCTGCGATCTTTAAGGAAAAATGTTAGGCAGGGACAAACGTGCAGTGTATGTTCAGGGAAAAAAAGGGAGAGGGGGGGTCTATCACTCTAGTCGCTGTTCCGAGTCATTTACGGGACGGAGAGGACCTTTTCTTTCCCCGAGTCAGAATTGGGTAGCAACCGCCTCGAAAGGAGGAAATAACCTCCTACCAGCGAGCAAGGGGGGCCAAAAAACGTCAAGATAGTCCGGTCCGCTCGCTACGAGGGCGGAACGACAAGGGAAAAGGCAAAAATGCTTACGCAACCTCGAAGCTGTATTCAAACTGCGGCGTCAAGTGTCTAAAAGTTCCGAAAAACGGCCAATAGTGCACAGCCAAAGGGGTAGATTCAAGCCTGGTGGGGGACACACAGTAGCAAGCATTGGGGGTGGAACCAAAAGGGGCCATCTTCGCCTTGCAAGGGTCGAACTCTACAGATTCTCAGGGCAAAGAGCAGCGTCAACGCATTGCCGACAATGCGACTCTAGTGATGGGGAAGAGGGAAAAACTATGAGTCTCTCCCTGAATACAGGTGGGTGGAGGACGGTGATGGGGAAAAAAATGAAGGGGGGCGGAGTGTTTGCGTGAGGGAGGGGAAGGTCCTACGGTGTCACGAACGCGCGCACTACGATGTGAATAGACAGTGGGAGTGAGGCAACACAGGGGAGAGTGAAAAAGCCACGGGTCTGTCCGTCGAGACAACGAAGGGGAGAGAAAAATGTCAAAGCAATTGCGTGGGAAAGTTGACTACGAAAAACAAAGAAAAGGCTGTCAGTGCAAAAGGATACAAGGGGGAAAAGAGAGAGCACAAGGTTTGGCTATTGGCCTGGCGCTGGCCATACGGAGGAATCCTCTGAATTCTATGCGGAGGGAACCACTTACCTGGCCTCGATCTGGCGGCAAAAAGCGGGGAGCAGAGAGTTGGGGGGAACAAAAAAAAGTGGGGATAAAAAGAGGGTCCGAACCATTGTTTCTCTGGGAGGCAGGTCCAGTACACCATTCAAAAGAAAGAGCGGGGTGGGTCCAAGCCATGTGGTGGAGTGGACTGGAAAAGCCGCTGCGAAGAACCAATGGAACGCTCAAAAAACGAATTAAAAAATCCAAAGGGAAACCTAAGGTGGTGTACAAAGAAAAAAAAATAAACACATCAAAGAAAAAGGGGTGCATCGCGAGTAACAAAAAAGCTTGGGGCAAGGTGCGGCGAGACCAAAAAAAGGAAATGTAACACAAAAAAGGGGGCAGGAAGTTCTGCAAAAAAGGGGAGGGGAGGGCGGGCAATTCGAAATCAAGAGAGGATGCACGAAATCTCATTGAGAAAGGATTGGAAGACCCCCCCCCCACAACTTGGAGTGGGGGGAAAAAAAAAAAAGAGACCAGAGTAGGACGACGAAAGAAATTGACAAAAAAATCAAAAGAAAGGCGAAGAGACAAGGAAGGCCTCGCACAAGGGAGAGAAAAACATCTCTAGAACACAACGTTCGAGGGTAACCGCTGGTAAGAAACATGTCTTGGAAAGGGATGACAAACAATAAGTGCGAGGGATGACGCCCCACAGGGCAAGGGATCAGCATGGAGAAGATCCAATCAATAACCATTGTTGATGAGAAGAGTTGGGGTCAAAAAATTGACGAAAAAAAGATGGCGGAAGCAAGTGTGAGAAAAGTGTCTCGAAACAAGGAGGAGACAAATTGCGTGGCCGGAGTCGGGTGCAGACGATACTAAAAATACACGGTAGGACGGGAGAGCGCACAGAGTCGAGATCTGAAACCCGCAAGCGCAAGTGGGGCCAAGACGACTCCTTGTGCACAGAGCAACGATACTGTCTCTCATCGTTGCAAACCGCGCTAGCCAGTAGAACAAAACGGCAAACAAACATCGACTGCGGGAACAAACAAACGGGGTGGGAAATTGTAATTGAGGACCACTTAAAAAAAAGACCATGCTGGAATCAGGTGCAAGAAGGCGGGGAGCAGCCGTCGGACCAGAAAGAAAGGGCCAAGAAGTGAGAGCGATCCATAGCGAAAAGGGGGGGGGTGAGGGATTCCTGGAACAACTATGGCGGAGGAAGTCTCAGGTCAAGCCTTTCCGGGGACCAGATGGCAAAGGCGGGACTCTCATAAAGAGTGTATACGGTCGAGAGGACACTAGGTAATAGAGTAGATCGTGAATTCACCATAAAGAGATGTAGGGGGAAAAGGAAAAGAGTACGCTCAAATTACGAAAAAAACCTACAAGTGCCAGTGCTTCCTCAAAGGTGCGATATGAAGGAAATTTGTGCAAACGAACCAGGCGGAGCGTCGAGGGGAAGTCAAAAAGGCTAGTCGACAGGAGGAAGATGTAGGTGGTTGGGAGAAAGAACACTCCATTCGGGGAAGAACCAGCCGGGAAGGGGAACCGGCCAGGTAAGTCACCACAGATGGGTGAGGCACCCAGCTCAGAACTGGGTCAGGAAAGATTGGGACTCTGGAAAGTGCGAGAACAGAGGGGGGAGACAAAAACGGAGGCAGACAGCCACCAAAAAAAAGGCCAGGGTGGAGGAAAAGAAGGGGGAACTCAAGAGAAAAAAGGGAGAGACCGTAAGAGGGAAGAGAAGACAGAAAATCAACGCCAGCGAAAAAAGGGCAATCCCATGTGAAATATGTCACATGCGGAAAAAGTGCAAGGCCCACAAGAGAGTGGTAGTGAAGAAAAGAGGGTGCAAGCAAAAACTCTCTCAGCTAAGAGAGAGAGACGTGTGGTATTCATTGTTACGGTAAAGTTTGCAGATCGGGGGGGGGGCGTGGAAGGCACCTGCTCGTAAAAAAACGAGAGACAGCCCGGGGAACGCAGACAGGAGGCGGGTCGGGAAGTAGAAAAGGCCTGAGAAAGACCGCATAAAAAGGAAAGCGCGGGAGGAAACATCAAAATCGAAACCCCGCTCAGATTTCGGCGGAAGAACCCATCTTCGGTAAGGAAAAACAGGGAAGGAAGTCGGGTCGCTAGATGGACCGGCGGCCTTTTTAGAAACTACAAGGAGAAGATGACCAAGGGGGTCCGCACCCAGGAAGTGGGGGGACCCCCACAGCCGCCGAAGTGTGTGGTATTCAAAGGGGAGAAGGGGGAGAATGGAAGTCCCAAAATCAGCCTTTTCATGTCACCCGGGAGGGTGCCTCCTCCGGTTGGCCAAGCGTAGTTCCTCGACGGATAAGAATAGAGGACCGACTAACACGGGGAAAGGGAGAAGAATCCTGCAAAAAAACTGGCGGAGGCCGGCGTAGTCATTACCAAAAAAGGAAGGCATACTAAGCAAAGCAAACCCCGTGACGTGTGCTAGAGCAAGGGGGAACCTATCCAGGCTGGCGGCGCTCGAGCAGGGCGAGGCTACTACCAAAAGGGAGGGAAAGTGCCTTAAAATACTTGGCCCAAAACATTGGAAAGACAAGCTTTTCGAAAAGAGAGACAACGCCAAGGGCGTTCCCACGTGAGGGGGGGGGGAAGGAAGGGAGGGAAACGCATAGATCTGTCTCAAGAGCTTCACGAGGAAATGGGGAACAGGGATCATTTGCACGACAGCAGGGTGCGGCATAGTAAATCCGTGGATAAAAATTGCGGGAACACAAAAAATAGGGAGGGGTCAAAGGGGGAAGAGGAAAAAATCTCAGTCTCGTGGCATCGATCAACTACAAAGAAGAACCAAACGGGAGTAAACCATCCTTAGCTAAGAAGTGGGGGCCCTGGTACAAGGTTAATTCTAAAAGTATCAGCTGTTATGTTCGGGGGGCCAACCAGGTTGGGTTAAGAATGAAAAATTACCTGCCCAAGAGGAGAGGAAAATTTCGGCCTTGGGATTAGTAAACCGCGAGTTTGGGAAAAAGAAAGACTTGGGGTCCATCGGCTGGGGTTGGCCGGACACCAACATCAGCAAGCTGGAAAAGACGGGTTCAGGGTACCGGTGAACGAACAACATGAAGAGGGTCATCTCAAGCTTTAAGCCAAGCGTAAAAGACGTAGAGCTCTTAGACTAAAAAAGAATGGGCGAACCTCTTCGGGATAGGACCTGATGCAGCGATAGAAGGAGGAAGAAATCCCTAAACAAGCGGGTCTTGAAGGTAACAGGGGGTTGGGGCAGACACCTCCATCCACTCCAACCACCCCAATCTGAATAGCATTGAAGTTGGCAGGGGGGACCGGTGACGAAAAAAAAACCATAAGGACCGGGGGAAAATGGAAAAAGGGGGAGAAGGGAATCCAGATCAGGGGAACTAGCTCGTGGAAGCAGAGGAGGCTGAGAAAACGGGGGGTTGGTTTGGGCCTGCCCTGGTAACGGTGCGACTAAGAATCAAAGCCCTGTGAATGCGGAGCGAGATGACAAATCCAAACACGCATCGACCGCTCGCTTTAAAACCAGGAGGACAACAGGAAAAGCAGTCTCGAAAGCAACAAACGGAATAAGCAATAGCTCAGGGAAGTATTCGGAACCGGCGATTGAGTCCCCGGTCAAGGGGGGCAGAGTCTGTACCCGGGGGGGGGCCGCGGTGGTGGCGAGGAAACTCCAGGACCTTCGGGAAACTGAACCGAGCAGTATGG
>Ga0179593_1316963_pt1 | contig 10341 bp, 15 predicted proteins | sample CZODoug2_1_08_16_FD_185931 | JGI IMG/M metagenome (GOLD analysis project Ga0179593, IMG submission 185931) | Vadose zone soil fungal communities from Angelo Coast Range Reserve, California, USA - CZODoug2_1_08_16fungal (PacBio error correction) | ecosystem: Environmental > Terrestrial > Soil >...
AGCCAACCTTGTGAGGGAGGAGGGCCGGAAAAAAAAGCCCCCTGTGTGGCCTCTGGCGTGCCAGCGCACGTTCAGGCTCTTCCGAAAACAAGAGGGACACCGGGGGGAAAAAAAAGCTCTGACAACCTGCCGATTCTGAGAAAGGTAGTTAGAGACAGTCATATAGGAAAATCCGAAAGCGAACCCTCCACAAACGTGTAAAAAAGCCAAAAAGGGAAGGGGAAGCAAGAAAGGTGAAGGGGTCTTGACGGTACAATAAGGGGGAAAAAATCGTAAAAGTACCCGCAAACGACAAAGATGAATACAAACCTTTCCAACAGACGCCCCCCCCGGGGTAAAAACGCGAGGGAAAGGTTGGTGGGTTTTGGACACGAAAAAAATAACCGGGAAAACCCGGAAGGAAAAGGGGTCCGTCTTTTCACTTGTTTGGGGGGGAAAAAATCCAAGGGGGTGGGGTAAGAAGGGAGAACACAACGCCGGTTCTCATGGAAGAAATCTAATTTCGCCATAGCCTATACAGGGAGAAAAGGGGGAAGTAAAAGGAAATTGGGAACACAACGAGGGGGTAAGAAAATTCAGGAGAAAATTACCGTCGGGGTCTTCGTACACCAAAAAGGGGAGTCTTAAAAGGAAGCAGGAAAAAAGCGAGAAGGTTGTCAAAATTCGGGAAAGAAAAAAGACCTAAGCCCCGCGATCCCTCTTGGGGATATCAACTTCTATCTCATCTAGCAACGAAGGGATAAAAAAAAAAAAAAAAAAGAAGAAAAAAAAAAAAAACAACCCCAAAACAAGAAAAGCGGAAAAAAAAAAAAACACAGAAACGCCCCAAAAACCCACGGTGGGACGCTTTCCTCCCCACCCTTCGATCCGCGGACCTGTGGGGGGGACGCAGAAAGGTTATAGTAACTGAGGGACTAGCTCGGGAGGAAATCTACAACCAGTGTGGATCGATACAATAAAATTAAACAAAAGAGAAGACAAGGTTCCGAAGAAAAAAACAAAACATGAAAAAAACAACTAAGTTTCAAAAAAGCGTTCCATAACACATCGAAAAAAAGCAGTAGAAGAACCTCAGAAGGAAACACCCCGAAAGGTTAAACGATGCCGAGGGGAATCCAGACTACCCTCACCCCATTTGAAACGAATTGAAAGGGCGTCATTGGAAGTGGCAACCACGAACGGCAAAAAGGAAATGGGGGGAACTCTATCTTGCCAGGAAAAAATGTCATCTAAGGGCTAGAGCATTAAAAATCCTCAGAAAGGGGAGGAAAACAGATGGGGAGCGGAAATGGAAATGTCAAAAACTGGCGGGGGCCCGGCTTGGAAAGGGGGGTCATTTTCCAAAAAGCAAGCGCAACTGATGCCGATAGCGAAGGGGAAACCAACAGGTGAGGGTAGGGGGGATGGACTTTAACAACAGAGTAAAAAGAAATTGTCGAGGTCCGATCTGATGGAAAAACATTCGGAAAAACAAAGAGATGAGTGGAGGGGTGGAGGATAAGGATATTGCCGTAAGATCTCAATCAAAGGGGACGGAATCTGCTAGTCTACGGCCATTAGGAGTTTACCCGCGGACAGCTCACTATACCGGCGTGGGTAAAAAGAAAGGACCGAAAACAGTTGGGGCGCTCAATGTATCTTAACAGGGATTATCTAGAGAGCAAAAAACCGACCTGATGCTACTAACCCTAAAACAGAGTCCACCGATTACATCTCTCAACACAAAGTGAAGGGGGGGGGGGGAAGGAGGGTCACAGGGGGTTTCAGGCTTTTTCAGGGTCGGGTCGAATCAAGGGGGCAGAGAGATAATCACAGATGGGATGTACAAGGGGACGGATGACCAAAATCATTTTGTGGCAGGGACGGGAGGGATAATCGGGGCGGGGTTAGCTGAGATGTAGTCAAGGGAAATAAAAGAATGACAACCTCCGTCACAGAAGGGGGAAAGGGTTCAGTCTTCATGGGAAAGACTAGGTACTTAATAATGAGTGTGTAATAAAAACACACCAAAGAAGGAGGATCTTCATTCAGGATGTTGAAATGGAAGTCGAAGGAAAAAACAACTTAAACGTTGTTAAGACCTAAAAGATTTACCGGGGTCTTTTGAAAAGCTCACGACAGCACTCGGTGGCGGGGTTGGGGAAAAAATCACAATGGGACCGGAAGGGGGATTCGCCACTGCCATTGGATTTCAAATCGAAAAAAAAGGGGGGGTTGCGAAAGGAAGACCTAGTAAGGGAAGAATGCGAACGGGGGAGAACTAAGATGAGAAAAAGATCAACCGTGCAATGGGGGGAGGGGGTGTGTCATGTCTTGGTTGAACCAAAATTCTACACTAGGAAAATTGGAGTGATGACTACTGAGCAAAAGGAGGGTAAAGGTGGGGGGCTTTGGTGGGAAGCTAGACTTTTTAGAGCTTTGGTTTGGGGGGATTGAATAAGGAAATGGTGGAAAAATTCGTTGGGTGTGGTTGTGGGTTTGAGGGGGAAAAAAGGGGGTGAGGTATCGGAGCGCAAAAAAGAAAAAAGGGGATGTCGATGCTACGGATCTTGTTCAATCCGGGGAGATCGGTTCAATAAAGAAATGGAGGGATGCGATCACAACAAAAGAACTATCAAAATGAGATGCGGAGAGAAAAGGACGGGGCTATGCGCAGGAGAAGGAGAGAAAAAACAGTTTATAGAAGAGGGAACCTTGGGGGATCGAGAAAAAACTTTGAAAGGCACCGACATGTCAGGGGGGCGGACGGGCGTTGTGGTCGAAATCCCTGGGGGGGGGGGGGGGGGGGGGTGAAAGGAATCAACAAGACTGGAAACAACCTCATCTCAAAAAAGAGCCAGGAGGAGACACATCTGGGGGGCCGGGGAACCACAATAAAAGTCTAGGAGTTCACTCATAAAGGGTCTCGGAAAAGGTGACGTATTCACTTGTGAATGAAACCAAACAAAAATGGAAACGGAGTGAAAACTGCAGTCTTACGGAAAAAAAGGGGGGGGTACATCCCCAAACCCCTGGGGGGAAAGAAGGGCTGAAATTATGGGGGGACGTGGTTTCAAAAAGGGAGTTGGTTGTCTTGCAAAAAGGAACAAAAACTGGGAACTCTTAGGATCCAGGGTTTGGAGGGGGGGACTATTGTATGGGTTATCATTTTGCATGGGGCGGCAGGACTGGTTGACCAGATTGGTGCAAAAGTAAGGTGCTACCAGCCAACGCTCCCTTCAAAAAGGGGGGGAGCGGAAAGGTGTGCTTTTCGGAGGAATAGGGGGGAAAGCGGCTCAATAATGGTCATGACAGGCACTCTTTACGGGACAGCGTCTTTTTTCCAATGCTTGGGGGAAAACGGAATTGGGGTCAATAAGAACGTGAATTGGGGAGGCTCAAGAATGTCAAAAAACAATAAGGGAGGGGCTCTGTCACTTACTCCCCCCTCCTAAGGGGGTTGCCAACTTGGGCTAAAACAAGTATGTCCGGAAAGGGTGGGTCAGGGGGACAATCATTACACAACTCTTTCAGTTAGGAAAAAAAGAGGCCGAACGGATTGCAATACGGAGAAAAAGGAATCTCGAAAACGACAGGGGGGTCTCTGTCCTTCAACTGCCATGCACCCTTATCGATTAGATATCCCGAGAAAAAAAATGGGCAAGAGCGACGACTGGACTGGTAGCCACATAAAAAAAAAAGCACGATCATTAATCAGAACCTCTTCTTCTTCCAAGACGAAACGAGTGAGGTGGGGGATTGGGGGGGGAACCTTGCTAGCTCAAGGAATGCTCAAGGGGGGGAACCTCTACGTAAGCCTCCCAACACTCAATTCAGCGAAGGGAAGAAGCGATAGGGCATCTAGAGAACAAGGGATCTCAACAAAAATAAAAGGGGGGGGGAAAGAGGAGGAACCGCCTCGAGATCTGGACAATATGACGAAGGCACGTAGTATGAGTGTTTAGGGAGAGGTGAAAGGGGAGCCGGCGAGAAGAAGCAGTGGGGGGCGAATCCCAACAAATACACGATTGAGAGGGGGGGGGGGGGTATACTGGGAGGTGAATTCGGCATGGGCTTGGAATTTTGACTACCAAGGGGCCATTTCTTCTCTCTCCTGCCCTGTGCTGGGTATCGGGGAAAATACAGGAATACTTCGGAGAAGGGGGAAGAGAGACGGAAGGACGAGTCTGTGGAGAGAGAGGCTTTTTGCCTTAAGTGAGGGAGAGGTGGTACAGTCGTGGTTTCTAGGAAAAGGTCGGGGTTTGTTGGGCTTTGGAAGGGAACCAACCAGAAAGGGTGACTGGGGGAAGGTAATGGAGAAAAACCGGGGGGGACACCTGTGCGGGGGGGATAGAAGTGAGCCCAGTAGGGGGGGTTCGTGGAGTGGGAGAAATAAGACACATGGTATAGAAGACTCACATCGGGTCCCAGCCGGGAACAACCGACGGGACAGGAAAGGGACTAATGATAGTTGACATCAGGACAAGTATTCATCTAACGCGAAACCCAAAGAGAAAATGTGACGAAAGAAAAAAAGACTTGGAAGCCGACATGTGGAAAAGGGGGTGGCAGGAAAACGGAGGGAAGAAATCGGGTAAACTCCCCAAAGGCCAGTCGGAAATAATATCACCAAGAGTCCCAGAAGCAACCGACCGTTATCCTCAAGCTTACAAAAGGGGGGGGGGGAGTGGGGGGGTGTTTTATCCCCGACCCAACTAGCCACGGAACAACGCATGACATGTATAAAAACCTTATTCTAATTGTTGGGGGTGAAGGGGTTCTCTGAAAAAAGTTGTAAGGGGGAATGAGAGACTCCTTTGGCACTTTTTTAAGTCAATGGAACAAGTCCACAAGGAGATAAGGCGGGCCCAGAAAGGGCCGGCATTATATAGAACGAGGTCTTTCCATGGGTAATCCTTAAAAAGGTGGGAGAAGAGGAGCTTGAGGGTTCGGCATAAAGTCGGGTTCGTAGCAACAAGGGGAGGACCCCAAAGGTCTTCCAAAAACACTAAGGAAGAAACCTAGGATCAGGGTCCCTCAAATGCGTCTCTCATCAAGAAAAATGGCATGTATAAATAATGGGTAGCACTTCGGACGGAGACGAACGAAGGCACTACTTAATCATGAAATTATTAATAAGTGAATTTGGCCTCATAAAGAAAATTGAATAAAGGGGGGGGGGGGGGGGGGGGGGGGGGGGGGGGGGGGGGGGGTATCTGAAAAAGAGCGGATACTTCTCAACGTATCCTCATAACATGGACCATCAAGGATTTAGGGAGGACCGATACCTTCCATGCATGGGATCATAAAACAAAAAAAACACAGCATTCACCAACAAAGGGCTTACAACATCAGTTCCCAAAATCGAAAGATTCCAACAAACGTCCACAACAAAAAAGAACATTCCTGCTATTGCGAAACGTAACGGAAAAACACAAACTTTCCTGCAAAAACATGAGCTCATGCAATTGGTTGCCAACAACGACCTTGGATTGGAACGAGAATAATGGTGGGCTCTTGGAAGATAAAAGGGAGTAAGACACACGCCTTAGGCATCCTAGTCAAAAGAGGAGGTCGAAACACCATCATCTTTTGAGTAATCAGGGGAGGGCCATGCAAGTGGTGAAGGGGGGGGCTGGTGGTAAAAAAAATCCGGCTAACCTATTGCATGGGAGAGGATCGCCGGGGCACAAAGAAACATTACACTATGGTTTGTATGTGAAAAAAAAGAATGTCCGTCCTTTAAGGGAGAGTGGAAAACGATCGGAGTTGCATCATTAACGGGGAAAGAAGGTGTCTTTATGGGGGTGGATAACAAGAAGGAGAAGGAGCCGTAAGAGCCGCTTGAACAATCACAGGGGGGAGGAGTCAGTATGTAGGCAACGGGACAGCGACCCCAAAAATCTCACTCACCTAGGTTGACAAAAATTAAAAAAGAGAAAGGGTGTGGCGCGCTCAAAGGGAAACATCTGGGGAGGAATCCTCGAGAAGATGATCCTCGGAAGGAAAAAAAAACAGAAAAGCGTCCCCGTCAAAAGATCAAAAAAACGTATGATAAGAGAGAGATTGACTCAGGTGTGCGCTTTTGCGGGGGAAGTCCGAGAAGAAGCGGGTTCATCGCGAGGGGGATATCACGAGATTCCCTTGAAGAGCAAAATCCAAGTGTTGGGAAAAGGTCACAGGGGGTGAACTGCGAGTAGATTTACTACGAGGGGCGGGCAAGGTGCCGAAGAATGACGTAAAGAAGTCACCTCCGAGTGGGGTTCAAGCTGTGGGAGAGAAAAAGGGAAAGAAGTAAATACAGAGGCAAAAAAGAAAGACAAGCTTCTTCTCTAAAAATGAATGTTCCATCAAAAGAAAGCTGCAATAACCCAGAAGTCAATCGTTGTGAGACAATACAAAATAAAAAGGGGAAAAGGAAATTGTTGACAAGGCGGCGCGACGGCCTAGAGAAGGACATCAGTCGCAAGTGTTTGGGGGGGGACAATGGCAGAAGGGCCTGGACCCAATGCCACTTGAATTCCGAGCAAAAAAGAGGTGGTCCTAATGATCGTATCTGGCCTAATGCGCTGGTAATGATCACTAGATTATTCAAGGAGTAAACCGAAGGAAATACGGGAGTGGGGGTTACCAAACAATTTAAAAAGGGGAAACCGAATGGGAGGAAAGGGGGATGGGGGGGAAAGGCAAGGGGCGGACAAATACTCTTTTCGTTTATGAGGGTCAGGGGAGGGTCTTCAGGGTTGGGGTATTCGGGTCTCTTGGGGGGCGAAGAGAATTTTAAAACTGGGTGTGGGTTCAGTGTTCGGGGGGGAAACATTGCATAGAGTGTGGGGAAGAGAGGTAAAAGCTAAACTCAGTCACAAGGAAAAATGTAGGGGGGGCTATAGAAAGTTGCCTCTCCGACTTCTCACTCAGGCAATCAGAAATGGTGGCTGCGGCTCCAAAAAAGCCTTGAGCCTAGGTGGCATGAGGCAAGGAGAAAGAAAGTAAGAATGTCTCATTAGAAGTGAAATATCCAAACTAAAAGATTGGGTAGTAAAGATGAGGTTCTGCGAAAAAAACAGGGGGCGGGTGCTGGAAATACAGGCCTCTATGGGGCACAGCCTTCGTTTGTGGAAACGAATATTGGACGAGAGTGGCAAGATACCGCTGGAAGAAGACATCCTGAATCATTCCATCGACCAAGAGGGGACGGTCCATTTCACTTTGACCTCAGCTTCTCTCAGGCCTATTGCGAATGAGTAACTTTCGGAACTGAACCCCGAACCCGGGGGGAAGAGACAGGGACTTAAGACAATGATTGGGGGGAATCCCACCAAAAACATTGAAAGATGCCAGGGGGATTGATGAAAACTTATGGATGGGGTACCAGGGGTTCGGTGAAAAAAAAACACTCACAAAAAAGACAGAGGAGGGAGGGAACAATGGTTTGGCGGTCTTTTTGAAAAAATTGGGATATTCTTTTTATCATTTGTTTCTTGGCGGGCGTACCTTTGAAAATTTAGGGCTACGTCAAAGATCAAAAAGAAGGGATGAAAAAGGCCGTGGTGGGGAGCGGAAAAGGGGGAGGAGTTGGTAATCCGTGGCTCTTGAGTTCACTGGAAGGGACTCTAAGATGCGAAGTCATCTAGGGAATAAAAGGGGGACAAGCGGGGGAAGTTTTTCAAAATCTTTTCAAACGAGTGGGTGGGGTTCTCGGCTTGCTGCTGCTAACCATGCAAAAGAATGGTGTCTGGCAAGGAGGGTCAAAACCTCCTCAATGTTGTCCCCAGCTTTTGTTATAAGAAGCCTAGTACAAGAGGAAGGGGGTCAAAGAGGGGAAAAGGAAAAAAGGAAACACCTAGGGGGGAAAAGGTAGGTAAAAAACCATAACTCCGGTTGATAACTGAAAAGACCAACCAGATCATACTAGAAAAAATCTCTGGAATTGAAATCCAGGGGCGAAGGAACCTGGACTAAATGGGATTCTCAAAGAGACAGACAGGGAATCTGCAAAAACATGGAATAACCGTTCAGTTCCCAACAAAATAAGGATAATATTCAAATAAAATGCGGATGAACCTCTCACTCGAGTTCTGGGTTTGATAGGGAAAAAGATCTAAAGGAAGAGACATGTATAAAGTACGTACCACTGGACCACTCAAGAGGGACCGAAGTGTACGAATCTTGCAAACAGAGCATAGAGAAATACTATCCTCTCACAACAAAAACACTTTATATAAAATATAGATAGGGAGCAGGGAGATCAGAAAATTCTATGCTTCATTAGATGGTGGAGGGGGGACTTTCGAGGTTGAATGAAAGGGACCTGAAGCTTAAATCAAGTTCTCAATCCAAAATCACGAAGTTATAGGTGGAATGAGTTGAAGTGGACTGGGAAGAGGGCTTGTATGGACAATTTGGGCAGGGGAGGGAAATCAAACGGTCGGCCCTTGGGTGGAGGGTGTGGATAGCCGTAGATAAGGTGAATAGTTCGGAGAGATTGTATGAAATTCGTCTCGAGAAGGCTTTCTGGCAGGGAGGAGGGAAAATCAAGGTTGTACACAATGGGTGTAGAGGGGGGGGTGTTTTTACTTGTGACTTGGAAAAGAAAAAAACATGGAATGGGAAATAACGCAGGAGTGACAAAACAGAGGGGGGGGGACATTTGGGGGGGGAGGGGTGAAGGAACACCATTCTAGGGGGTCTTAGCGTTTAGCCTTGCATAGCATAGGAATATGAATACACAAATCGGGGGCTTTTCCCAAAAAAAAACCGACGCTGGTCCAATCACGAAAGGGGCTGAAGGCGGTTAAGACAACATTTTGGGGAAGCGAAATCGACCAACTAGAAAAAGGGGGGTTCAACAAGTCTTGGAAGACTCAAGTTCGAAGGTTCTTTGAACGTCGAAAGAAAATGCAAATCTGAAGTGAGGCCCGCAGAAAACCGTGATTAAAAAAAAATAGCACATATGCAAATAACCACAAGAAAGGAGAATCAGAGATTTGGTGATTGTTGGGGGGGGGGGAAAAAGAAAGCCCAAGCCACGAACAATGGGAAGTAAAGAAGCAAAAAGGCCCTGGGTCATTTTTGGTGGGTATAATAAAAATCACATGGTGAAGGGTAGAAGGAGAGAAGAAAAGGGGCCCTTTGGGGGCAGTCATTGTCCAAGTAAAAGGGAGAAAGGTCTCCAGGGCTACGGAAATATAAGACGATTCATTAAGGGTACACCGGCAAATATGTTTTCGGAATAGAGGTCGGCGGGAGGGAAGAATTCGGGGAGGAAGGACTGGGCCCCCCACGGGATCGGTCACACAAAGGGGGGAAGAAACTCATACGAAAGGGGGAGGTGGGCAAGCAAATAAAAAGGGGACGGGAACCAGGACTAAGATTTTCCGAGGAGAAAACAATAGTGGGAGGGGGGGGGGTAGATCTAATGATAAGATAGAAAGAATTTAGAAATACTGTGCCTCATTCAACCCTAAGGGATAAAGGCCTTTTGTGGAGCTCAGAAATTGTCGTGAACTGACTCTGCGAGGATAGAACGGGACTAATTAGCCCGAGGGAATTTAAACTTGTACTTCTTCACTGGACCTTCAAAACAAGCTATGATTGTAGAAGAAAAACCACCAAAAAGCATTCACCCCCGGAAGGGCAACATTCTATTTAAAAGGAACCCACACAAGATGCATTCCTCCACCTTCTCAAGCACTTGAACACCAAAAGGGACGGTTGTGAAGAAGAGTCAATGCAAATTTTTCCTGGGGACTTAGTTTCCAAAAGGGGGGGTGGTTCAACGACATTGCACTAAGGGGGGGGCAAGATCATTATGTTTCTCTTTAATAAATCTCAGGGAAGCCAAGGAGGAACTAGTCGAGGAAATGTCAGAAAGAAGCTGGCTAAAATCCAAACAAGGGCCCGGGGGTGGCGGAAAGCCCGGCGGTTCAATGGTCAGATTTGGTAAATAAACGCGAAAACGAGAAGGGCAAAAGAGGGGGGAAAGCGCAAGGGAACCCCAAGGTAAATATTTTGTATGGGGCTAATTTGAAACGTCACTTGTCATTCGATTGTCAGGTCTGATGGGAAAAGGACAGGAAAAAAGAAGAATGTCGGTCTTGGGGGGGGGGGGGGAGGATCCTCTTTAAAATTAAGAGGCCATCATGATCTGAATAAAAGGGAACCTAAAAAGAAGGGACGGACGTCGGACAGAAAGGGGATTCAACTTGACTCGTACATCGACAAGATAGAAAAAAAACGTAGATGTTATACAAATCTGGGACCGAAACAATGGGGTGGTCCATAAATGGTATTACACAACTGTGTGATAGAATCTAACCCAGCCTCCCGGAGGCGAACGAACCAAAAACATACCGGGGAAAG
>Ga0179593_1394966_pt1 | contig 10341 bp, 16 predicted proteins | sample CZODoug2_1_08_16_FD_185931 | JGI IMG/M metagenome (GOLD analysis project Ga0179593, IMG submission 185931) | Vadose zone soil fungal communities from Angelo Coast Range Reserve, California, USA - CZODoug2_1_08_16fungal (PacBio error correction) | ecosystem: Environmental > Terrestrial > Soil >...
TTGAAGGAGGGCTACCCTGCACTGTCAAAGCGGCCCATTGCAATAGCTGAATCGATGGACCGATCGTCTGGTGCGGTCTTAAGGGAAAGACTGGAGAGCATCCTTAGAACATAGGTAGGGAAGAATGGAAAAATTGTATTTGGTGAGTCAGAAAGAAAAAAGGGAAAAAAACGTGCAATCAAAGAGAAAAAAAGGGAGGGTAAAACGACAGTAAAGGGCGTGGTCGGCTGTCGGGATTCTCTGAGAAATCCTTCGGGAGAACAACAAAAGAAAAGGAAAGGCAGAATGGGGGGGAAGAAAAAAAAATTAAATCGTCCCATCTACGGCGCCGCGTTTCGCGTCGCGCCATCTGATATCGATAAGGGTCCGTCAGTATTTCCGTAGGGAAGGTCGCATCCTCGGAAGCAAGAAAGTGTCAGAGCAGAAGAGAAGGAGGCCGGCAGGAAAAGCAGTAAGCAGAAGGCCGAGTCCGGAGAAGAGTAAGTCGTTAGAAAAGAAAGGAGAAATAAAGTTTAAATAAGGGGCTGGCTCCTCAGGGCAAAAGGAAAAGGCAATCGGGAGAAAAAAAGCTAAGTCTCAAAGCGAGACGATACGGACGACGCCCACATGGCAAAATACCAAACGGCACCTCCGTGGGGGAACGATAAAAAAAAAAGGTGAAAAGCCTCAAAGAAAAGGGAAAAAGGGAAAAGAGAAAGAAAAGAGAAAAACGCAAAGATGGACGTCATTTGGAACCTCACTTAGAGGGGACTAGAAGGTAGCTCTTCCAGAAAAAGAAAAAGGCTTAGAAAATCCAAAACGATAGAGGAAAATCATTATCTTGTCCCCGGCAACCGATCAACCTTAATGATGAGGGATAGGAAGAGGGTCATTCACTGAAAAGAAATGACATTGGAGAGCCACGGCGGGGAGGAGGTCAAACTCATGACTTATCGGCACCACGAAGCGGCCCACAGAACGCCGACTTGACCGGCCCTTCCGGAAAAAAGGGGTACCAAGGTTGTGACATTCAAGAAAAAAAAAGAAGGAAAGAAAGTCACTCGACCTAGCTTTATTGAGGGGAGGAAGAATGGGACTCGACCAATGGTGGTGAAAGGGGGAGGGGAAAAAACCACAGCCGAAGCCAAGAATCATGCCCGTCAAAGCCGCTGGCGATAGACAGAAAGAACCGAAATCAAAAAAGCTTTTGGAAAGTACCACAACCCTTTTAAAAGAAAAGGTTGGGGCCGAGAAGAAAAAATGGGGAAGAAGGGATTAAAGGGAGAAAAATAGGCCTATTGCGCAGGATCTAAAAATTCATACAAGGGGGTTTCAATAAGGGAAATCCACAAAGATGAGGAAAAAGAGCTATAAAAAAAAAGCGATTGAGATGGTCTGAGGGTGACAAATCAGGAAGGCAGATAGAAGTCCTTGTACTATGTTGGCTGACCATAAGTCCTAGGAGGAGACGAGCGCTCAACTGAAAAAAAAAAAAATTCAACGAAAAGGAGCGACCAAAAGAACGATCGTCTCACCAACCAATTAACGACAAAGGGCTTCAGATCGAAAATAGAACCTCTATTAACGAAAAAGAAAGAAGGGTTGTCGTAGAAAAAAGGAAGGAGTCAAAATCTGATCAACCTGGGGGACAAAAGCGGACAAGAGCGGGAGGCGCGATACCTGCCTTCCTCAAGAAAAAAGACTAGAAATCCAAAACTGGGAAGGGGGGCATCCTTTCGAGTAAGAAGATGGAAGGAACTCTCCACAGATAGGGGGAATGGGCGAAAGAAAAAGGATCAACAGCGATCATGTCCAGTTGAAGCAAGCCACCGACTGTGGTCAGACGTACGATTGACTGAGAGAACTAAAAGGTCACCTCGTTCCCAATATTCAGAAGGGGAAAAAGATTCGCGCCGTAGGAAGGGAGATCAGGGGGGCGGGTCAGAACAGACTAAAAAACAACCTTAAAAACTTAAGATAACAAGCAAAACCATCAATGTAGCTCGATTCCGGTAAAACAGATCAACATTAGTGAACTGGACTGGAAGTAGAAGGAAAAACAGCAAGGGACACTTTTAGGGAGAACCGCCCTCTATAACGCAAATCCAAAAACGCACTGACCAGCAAGTTTTCCGATGATCTTTCCTACCGGTCAGCAGACTTCCGGCTTCTAGGAGGTTGGGGAAAAAAAGTTGGCTCAGAAAAGCAGCGATATTTGAGGAGTCAAAAAAAAGGCAAATTTAAAACCTTCCAGGAAAAATCCCAGAGAAAGGGGCCCCCATCTTCTATTTTCTCTAGAGAAGAAAAAAAAAAACAGCGTCCGAGGAAGGGAGGGGGGGGGGGTGGGGACCAGAGCGTTTCGAGTGCCGTCTCGGGGTGCGGCTTGACCGGGGATAAAAAAAACAACAACGAGTATTAAGAGAGAAGCACTGTTTCCGACAAAAGGAGAAAGTGCAATCGTCGTCAGCGAGGGGCCATAGAAAAATGATTAAAAAAAAAGGTGAGTGGACGAGGGGACGAGCCAACGATCTAGTCCGACAATAGAGCCGCGGGGGTCTAATGGAGAGTGGGGGAAAAATGCCTTTTAAAGGGGGCAGTTGGTTGAACGAAAATTAGCGGGGCGGGGGGAGGGGGGAAGAGGAAGCAAGAAGTCTTGAGACAAATCGCAAGAGATAGATCAATGATGTTGGCGCCCGACATTAGCTTTTGAAGAGCGCCTCGAGGAAGGAAAGGAAATAACCAAGACGGGGGGGGGGTCAGGATAAAAATAAACCCCGGCTCGCTAATTCACGTTGATCGTGTTTTTAAAAGCGAGAAGGGATTGGTTTTCCAGGGAAGCATGCAATTTTTGAGGGGAAGGGCGCTTGGAAGAGACTCAAACAGAAACGTCAAGGGAACAAAGGCGCGAGTTCAAGAAGGCACGGCTCGTTGCGAATTGTCCGTTAATCACGCACCGAGGAGGGGAAGCTACAAAGTCAATTGAGGGGTGGCCTCTTCAAAAAGGAGGGGAAAAAAAAGGGAAAGGGCTTTTTACAGGATGTGCGGATCAAGTCCATTGCCCGGCGGGCATGATCATGATTAAAGCGCAAGGATTAACATTGTCTCGTGGGAGGGGACAGACGGCGAAATCGTGAGTCTCGTATTAAGTCGGAGGAAAAGAAAAATCGGTCCAGCTTCCACCGGTTGCATCGAAAGAGAGTCTGGCTTATTCTGAAAAAAGAGGTCATCAGATGGGGGTGGTAAGACAGCTCCGGTGAGGGAAAGTCGGAATGAGAAGAACTGGTGACTCGCATTGTTTGTGGAGACGATCTTTCGCTGGGGAGGGGTAAGAGGGGGGGGGAAAGGACTCAGGGGGGGGGAATCAATGGAAGATTATGCCTGCGTTTGAAAGTCGCACATTTCAGGGCCGTTAAGGAAGGGGGGGGGGGTACTTAAGGGAAATGGGGAAGGGGTTCTACAAATAGAAAGAAAACACGTTTTGCGATAGCGGAGTGCTGGGACAGGAAGGGAGGGGGGCTAATGTCCGACTTGGGGGCTCAAGGGCTATAAGGGGAAGGGGGGAAAATTCAAAAATTCCAACCTTGACATAAGAACCATTCTGGATGCGCTACAAAGCGTCTGAGCAACGTGTTGTTGGTCAACGGAAAAAAAAAAGCGGGTTGATGGCATGGAGTTCGTAAAATGAGAAAGGGGGGCGGGGGGGGGGAAGGGGATAGAATCAGGGAGCTGCGGCGTGGTTTTTCATCATCAAAAAACCACCATTGTCTCGACAGGAAATTAAATAGAAAGATGGAAAAAACCTTGCTCGGTATAGGGGGGGAAGTAAAAAACTATTGGTTAAAACGCGAAAAGGAACGGGGACGGCGGCAAGCGGCGTCGAATCTGTGGGCCCGCTGTGTCACGTGTGGTGTCGCCGTAGACGGGGGAAATGAGTCTGAGAGGGAGAAGGGGCTGAGGGGGAAGACAAGGCAAGTATTCCCTTTCTTATCATAACCAGCAAGCAGCATTACCTTTTGAAAAAATCTTTTCCGGGACAGAGATGGGCTTTGATCAGGAGGAAGTCAGGTTGAAGGGTTTTATGGGGGGTCGCAGAAGGGAGGGGGAGGATAGAAGGCCGAACATTCATCAGGAGAAAAAAAAGAAGAAGGTGTCAGAAAAATTCGGAAGATGGGATTGTGCTCGGTCGGCGTACTACCTCTACTAAGTCCGTTTACTTTTATTGGGAACGAAGTGTGGGGGGAAAATTCTGCATCTCGAATGTGTCTCGCATGGGAAGTAGTAAGGGGGGGGAGGTTGAAAAAGGGATTTAACTAAAGATCAATGAAACTTATCAGAGGGCAGGCCTTACGGAGGAGGCATCCTTGTAGTTGAAAAAAATTGTCGTACGACAGTCAAGAAGGCACTTACTATCTAAAACGGAACAAGTCAGGCAACGAACACTGACTTGCAAACGGAGGGAAAGAAAAACGTGGAGAGGAGGACAAATTCTGTGCTCGGGGAAAACGAAACAGCATCAGCTGGCGTGGGAACGGGGGGAAGGAGGTGGGGGTGTGATAAGGGGGAGAGAAACCATAAGATCCGTCCAATAGAATGGGGCGAGGCGAAACGCTCTCACGGAAGATGGATCACATCAGAGGAAGAGAAAAACATTTCCTAATGGAAACGGGGGAGGGGTATGGGGGGGCGTCTAAGAACGTCGTAGCGGAGAATACCACATCGCGAAAAAACTCCCTTCCGTGGAGATGATGATGTAAAAAGGATCATTGGGGTAGGATAGGAAGTTCAAAGGCCTCACTCCAGCCGAGGTGGTTCAGTATGCACAACGAAAAGTCCTCCGAGAAGAAGAAAAAGGGATTAGGGGAATGCAAGAGGGACTCAAGAAAGAAGACCGCACAAGAAGGAAAAGAGTCCATCAGATCAGAAGGATAGGCTCGCTGATCGCGACACAAGGAAGGGTCTTTCGCTCCGGAAGAATAGAAAAGCTAACAAACAACCAATGGGAGGGGAGAATATAGATTGGAAACATGCTTCGAGCAAACCCTGAATATGAGGGAGTCTATCCCTGCTGAAAGGAAGGGGGAGAAATTACCTGGAGTTCTTGGGAAGTAAAAGAGTGGAAACTAAAAAAAAATCGCCGCCTGCGTCAGCCGCTTCAATGTCGGACTTGTGAATCCCGACCACCTCTAGGGGGAAGGAAACTAACATCGATAAAAGGGAAGTGAACTTTGAGAGAACACATTCCAGGTTCGGGGGGTCTCTCTGTCGTATTCTACCCGGGGGAACGCCTTGCGTGATCTACAAAAGAAACGCCTGCTAAAATGAAAGTTGTACTCCGGGGGGAAAGGGAGAACTGATCTGACATAAAGCCTACAGCAAGTTTCGCGGAACCCATCTTATATCTTAGGGAGACTTGCCTGCAAAGGGGGACCGGAGAAAAAGTTAAGCAAAAGGGGAATAAAGTATGAGGGGGAAAAAACTAATGCGTCTCTTCGATCGTCGGCAGCAGTTTCAAACTTTTCCGCTTTACGAAGGAAGGAAGAGTATCTAATGTCTGGTAAGAGGCTTAAGAAAATGGTAAAAAAGTGGAAAAGAAGGAAAAAACAGACGCAAGTCTGCTCGGCATTGAAGCCGACGTCCTTCGCCAATCATACCCACTCCCCGGGGAAAATACGCCCAACATTGAAAAAAAGGACCGCCGCTGACCCTTAGAAAAAAAAAAAGCGGTTTCCACTCAAAATAAAACAAAATTCCGAGAAGAAAACGCCGACACGAGCCAAAAAGACTCTGACGGACTGAACAAGAGGAGTAGCTATAATCGGGAAAAGAGAAAAAAAACCAACAGGGCAGTACGAAAACCCCATACCAAAAAACGATAGAGGCAACGGCCATGGACAGCGCTTGCCACTTGCGACAACCGAATGATGGAGGGGAGAGTGAAGAGGAGAAAGAAAAGAAGGTGCCGGGGGTATAATAGGAGAGAAATGAAAGACTCAATAAAGGAATGCGAAAAAAAATTTTCCCGAGGCCAAAAAGGAATAACAGACTTGACGCCGTAAAAACCGGAATTGCGCTCGGGGTACCAATAGGGTGGGGGAAAAGTCACGATCAAGGAAAAAGAAGAAAAAAGGGGGGGATGGCTCAGAAAGGGAGAGAAAAAAAAGGTTTTTGAAGGGTCTCAAAAAGAGAAACCGAGCCGAAAGAAAAGCCAAAGCCGCGGGAGCTTCTTCAGGGCACTAAAAAACTCGCAATCAAAAGATGGGGGAGACTACACAACAACGTTGAAAAGGAGAAAACGAAAAGAAAAAAAGTTGACTCAGGGGTTTAAATGGGGGGGGGAAGGACGTGAATACGGCTCCCATACGACAGGAGCGAAAATTCCGAGAACCAGTCACCTACCTCCACTAACGACACCAGCACTCAAGAAGAGGGAAGGAGGGGAGGAGGGGCAGTCGATTGGGGGGAAGGAAAGTACTGAAATCAGAAGGAAAGAACTGCCTCGATGTGCGACCTCAAGAAGGACAGTCGTCTGCCTAGGAGACAACTTGCTGCGGTCAAAACGAAGGAAGGAAATGGAGGGAATAGAGGGGGGAGAGATGGAGGGAGAGAGGGGGTGACGGGAGAGGTGAGGGGAGGAATCGTCGGGGCGAAGTGGGGAGGGGCAGAGGGTGAGGGGGGGAGGAGGCGGGAGAGGGGGGGGACCGAGAGAGGGGGGCGGATGGACTGAGTGGCCGGGGAAATAGTTGCAGGGGGGGGGGGGGGGAGGAAAGAGGGGGGGGGAGGAGGGGAACGGGGTGGGGGTAAGTGAGGAAGAGAGTGGTGGAAGAGAGGGGTTAAGGGGGGGTAATGAGGAGGAGGGGGTGGATTAAAGGAGGGAGAGAATAAGGGCGTGGATGCGGAGAGGAGGTCAAAGAGCCGGAGAAAGGGTGTGGGGGAGGAGGAGGGGGGGATGGGGAAGGGGTGAGGAGGACGGGAATAGAAGGGTGCCGGGGGGGGGGGTGGGCGTCGAGGGCGCGGAGAGGAGGAAATGCAGGGGGAGAGGGGGGGGGGGATAGGGGAATTAGCTCTCAAACTGGGAAAAAAGGGAGGAGAAGATCTACTTACAGAGGAGGGGAGGGAATAAAAAAACCACAATTCAACTGAAAGTCAACTTAGGAGAGAACCGAAGATGCTTACAAAAACCCGATTAGATGAAGTGTTCAGAATATTCAGAAAGTCGCCATCTAACAAATGTCATTCGTCAGTTAAGGGGAAAGGGAATCTGTTCAAAGGGATAGACAGAAAGCCGAAAATAACCAGAAGGATGAGGAAAAACACTGAGGCATCCTTCGATTATCATCAAGGAATGCAGGCGGAAGGAAAAAAAGGGAATGCTATCTCACTACAAAGGAATAAAATATGAATTCCTGTACGGAAAAAAAAAGAATTGAGTTTGTTGGGGAAAAAAGCAATTAAAGGGGAAGCGAAGAGAAACAGAAAGAACCAGGGTGAAAAAGATCGTGAAGGAATTGAAATCTTCCGCCCCGCCGGAAAGGAAGAGACAGTTTTTGACAGGGGGAAGGGCAAGGAAAGGTCACCACGACAACTTCAAAAAAAGATTGAAAAAAATCACGTACAATTCAACGGTAACGAGAAATAAACAGATTAACCGGAGGCCGGAGCAAGGGAGAAATAAACCACCCGTTTCAGGGAGGAAAAAAAGCGGAGAGGTCGAAAAAAAGGAGGACAGTTGGGAAATTAAAAAACGTTGATCATATTATCTTGACCGAGAGAAGAAAACCAGTATGCTGAATGGAGGGGGGGAATTGTCTGACAAAAGGCGACATTGGGGGAGCAAACACAGTGAAAAAAAAAAAGAAAATTCCTTGAACCCCCTCAGCCAGACAAAGAAACCCCGCGGCTTTGCGCTAAAAAACCCGCGTCAATCCACCGACGATAGTTGCCAAGAAAAACGAGCACTATTTCTACGGGGCTGAAAGAGAAACAAGGGGAGAAAAAAGTGATCTCAGAAAAAAACGAGGAAAAATAGAAGTGGACGACAAGAAAAAAGGCAGCCGTCTAAATCACAGGGTTTCGCGCAACGACTCGTCGGTTTGATTGACACTGGTTTTTGCGCCGAGCTATTAGGAAAAGATTCCAGGAGCGGGAGGAGGTCTGGTAAAGGGATGGAGGGTTGGCAGTGGTAACAAGGGGGGTATCGAGGATGGGTTCGGCAATTTCAAACCAGAGCCGGCATTCTGGAAGGGAGGCAAAGATCATCTGGGAGAAAGGGGGAAAAAAGAGAGGTGGAAGTCGAGAAAAATAGAAGTTTGGAAGGGACTCCACCAGGGAAGGGGGGTCAGTCGAGGACCGTCATCGAGACTGTTTATCTGTTTCAGGGGGGTCATCTTCGCTACAGGGGGGGGGAAGGTATATAAAAGTGGAAATGAAAGGACGAGGTTTTAATAAGAAAAAGGCAACGTCAAGGAGAAGGAGGCTACTAGGTCAGCCGAGCAACTAATCTTTGTCACTCGGTTCTTGGAGTGAGCTGAAGACATCGGAGAAAAAGAAAAAAGACATTTTGGGATGGGGGAGCAGTACTGGGGGGAAAGAAAGGAAATGAGGGTGAGACTGTCTTGCAGATCGGAAAAGAAAAAGGAAGTGGTCCGAGCAGGGCAGGGGATAGAATATAACTGGGGTAGGAATGAGAGTGGGGGGCTGTTTGGAAGCTGTGTCTTGTCTGTGGATCGCGACCTATCCGAAGAGTCAGACTTCTTAACAGGGGATAGTGGGAAAGATTAACCTGGAGGAAAAAAAAAGGCAGCTGGAGAGTGGGGTGAATCGAAGATTACGCGAGAGATAGATGAATGTTCTCTGAAGGGGTTGGGGGGCGACGATCGTAAAAGGTCTTATCTGATCGGAGAAAGAAACATGCACAGAAGAATTCCTACTCCAAATGAGAGGGGTGGGAATGGGGAAAAGATGTCAGGAAGGGAAAATAGGAGGAGTTAAGGATTCTTACGAATATCCCGCAGAGAACACGGATTTTTTTGCGAAGATTCTTTCGAAAGGGTGGAGAGGGGATGGGAACTGGTTTAAGAGGAAGGGTCGATCCAATAAAGGGACTGGGCCGACAGAAAACAATTGAATACTAAGGCGCAAATCTGGATATCGCTCCGGCCCAAACGTCTTGGGAAAGGGTTTGTTTTCTCAAAAAAGGGGGGGGGATGGGGAAAAAAAAAAAAAGGGTATTGAAAGAAGCCAGAACTTTTGGGAAGAGGATCAGGCTCGTCTGCGGAGGGGTTTCGCATACTCTTCCCAAAAAGGGGAGTCAGACAATGAGGGAGAACGAAAAAGACTGTTGCGGGGGGAGGATAAATGATAGTAGGAGGGCAAAGGTTGAAAAAAAGGACGGTAGCTGAAAGTCGAAGGGAAGAGGGGGACTCGGTGCAAATGCGTGGGGGGGTCGCCGATATCGTCATTATTAGGGGTATTAACGTTAGGAGCCAAGACGGGCCAAAAAATAGGATTTAAGAGACTTAAGAATAAATTAACCTAGAAATAAGAAGTCACCTTGAATAGGGAAGCAGCGCTGGATCATGGCGCACTGAAGATCGTGGGCCAGGGGGGTTGGGTGAGGGGGCTTGGACAGAGGTGTCTGGGAGGAAAAAAGCTAAAAGTAGACCGAACTGCTGTTCATCCGAGGAAGAGTAATGGGAAGGGGGGTCTAAATTCTGGAGGGAGAAAAAAATGCGGGGGTCTTTTGCTGAGTGGGACACAGAAATTTTTGTCGAAGGCGTCAGAGGGTCGTGGTATGGGCGCAATTTTGGGACGGGGGGGGGCGGTCGTTGCCTGGGCGTGGTATCGATTGGGAAGGAAACAGGGACTTAAACTGCCTCGAAAAAAGGGCGTAGTCCATCTCAGGGGGGTTGACAAGGGGTCTACGAGTCAAAAAAAAGACATTACGATCGCACAGAAGAGGGGGATAAGCCGTCGTCAGCTTGCCTTTAACGAGGTTGAAGGGAAAGAAGAGGATGACCTAAAGAGAAAAAATAAAATGAGTTTCTACTAAAAAACACAGAAGAAACAGGGTCTGGAAGGAGGGACTTCTAAAGTGGGGATCGACTTCAATACTCCCGCGACCTCCGCATATAAAGGGAAAAAAGAGAGCGAGCAGAAGAAGGGGAGAATCTCTAGCATGGCAGGCTTCACACTTTCCTGAATGATCGCCGGATGGGGGAAAGGGTGTTACTCAAGGAGGAAGGGAGAGGGAAGCCGAACAAGCGACAAAACCCAGGAAGGAAGAAACGGGTGCAACCGGAAAGGTTACGGGGGTGGATTAGATGGGAGAGTTTAACTCGCCGCGGTGTTCTGTGCCCCAAGGAA
>Ga0179593_1420020_pt1 | contig 10341 bp, 12 predicted proteins | sample CZODoug2_1_08_16_FD_185931 | JGI IMG/M metagenome (GOLD analysis project Ga0179593, IMG submission 185931) | Vadose zone soil fungal communities from Angelo Coast Range Reserve, California, USA - CZODoug2_1_08_16fungal (PacBio error correction) | ecosystem: Environmental > Terrestrial > Soil >...
CCCGAGAGAGAAAAGATGTGTTTCAGAAGCGAAGGGGTCAGTAAAACAGGGTCATCGACACCTTCAAAAGGGGAATTCTAGAGAAGAATTATTAGGAGCAAAAAACCGCCTAGCAGCAATGGAGAAGGAAGGATATGTTCAAAAAAAAACTTTCAGCCCAAGTCAACGGGACAGCCGATGGAAACGAAGGAGGGAACGCAATGAATGTATGCCACTGGACTGCGATCTCAAGTAAGAAGTTCGAGCTCATCAAGGCCGGGGGGGGAACGGACACGCAAACACTGGAATCTAGCGAATAGAGGTTCGCGGAAGAAACCGAATCCCCAGGAGAGGGTTGGGCCACAATGCCAAATGATAAAGAAAAAATGAGTAGACAACGGGGGTGATGAACCACCATTCACGGTCGTAAGAAGCTATCCTAAAAAAGAGGAAAGTAGAAGTCTACGCTGGGGGGGGACATTACCGCGGGCACGAGGAGAAAATGGCAACTAGCACAGGGTTTTGGGGGGGGGAAAGAGCACTGAGTCCCAGGACTGAGGGTAAAAATTTGGCAGAAGAGGGGCGCCTCCGAAAGAAAGGGAAGGGGAAAAACGTGATTGAGTACCAAAGGCGCATTCCAACTAAGGGGCGATCCGATGGGATAAAAAGAGGGTAAGGGGAAGAGGAGACTCGTTGTAGACGGAGTCGGGTGAAATCCACAGTGAAAGAAAACGCTTCGCTCAACGGGGAGAATAAAGAAAAAAGGGGAGGTAATAAAAAGGCAGGGAGGCTCACTTTGAGATCGTCGTACCTAAAAGTACGCGATTAAGAGGGGGTACCGGTGTGGGTAAAGGAAGTGACTGCAGAAGGGGGATCCCGTTATTCGCGATTAACGAGAGAAAAGAGAGCATGAAAGGAGCCGGGGACATAGGACAGGATGCCTGGTTTAGGATGTGCAGAAGGAAAGTTCAGGACGGCAGGGAATTCCGGCCTCTCAAAGGCGGAAAAAGGAAAAAAGCGAGATGGAAACCGTTTTTGCTCAGAAGAGGAGATGATAAACGCCACCATGAATTATGGAAAAAACGAAGAAAGCAAGGGCAACGGGAGAAGAATGGAAAGATACGGCCGACATAAAAAAAAGGTTGTATGACTGAAGTCGACAGGCTGCATCCAAAACTCTTCAGAGGAAAGGAGGAGGACTTGCACATCCAGTAGGGAAAGAAAGAGAAATGGTTGCTCCAAAAGCAAAAAAAACCGCCACCTACCAGGTACAATTAAATTGATCACACACAATCCGGTTCCATTCCTAATAAATAAACAAGGAGGGGGGGCAGCATCCGGGGTCAAACTCCAGAGCCGACGAATGGAGGTTTTCCAACGACGGAGAAAATCGAAACGATCAAAACCCATCTATAGGCAGGAAACAGCCCCATAACATCACAAAAAGGATCAAATTCAATCCAAAAAAGAAGGAAAGGAAACAACTCCTCGCCAAAAAGATATGGAACAGATGAGAGTACTCTGGGAATTTGAAAAATTAGACGCCTGGCTGAATGGGGGTATGATCCGGCGGTTCAAAAAAACTTACGGCCGTTTGTTAACCACCAGAGAAAAGTGGTCCTAAAGAAAAAGGAATTCTCCGAAGGAAAAAGGCCAAGAGGCCAAACCGTAATTGAGGAAGAGGGAGTCATGAAAAGGAGAGAGCGGTTAACTCAATGGGGCTAAAAAAGGGAAGGGGACGCAAAAAAGAAGTCGAGGACAAAATGGGAAAAAGGGTAAGCGCAATCCCAAAAACACATGTTTTAAAGAAAAGGTCAGCTCTAGCCTGCTTTTAAGGGAAACGACCCGGAAAGGGAGCAAGGGGTGGGGAGTGGAGTTTTTCCGATGACCAAAAAGGTAGAGTCGCCTATCAAGTATTGCCGCAATGGGTTGAAAAGAAAAGGTCCCTAAGTGCCTCGATGAAGAACATAAGATAGCGAAAAAAAAAAAATTTGGGGGGGGGGTGATGTCGAAGATAAGAAAGAGAAGCGTGAAAAGGTTCTAGAAAGGTTCTGTATTCCGGGAGGAAAAATGCGGACTCGCAGGGGGGGAGGCCGACAGCGAACTCCGGGGGAAAGAATCGCGGACACACCACAGATCACCAAACTTGAGATGAGGAGGATATTTGAAATCGAAAGCAGAGGACGAAGCGCGCCCGCTAAAGGGCAAAGGGGGGAATGAGGTTAATCCGGGTCAACATAGAAAAAAAGTAAAAAATTAGGAAATCTTCCTCCTTTCGAAGCAGAGAACGAAGGTACGTCTCGCGTCCGAAGGGGAGGGGAGCATCTTTCAGGGAAACTTCGGGTGTTTAAGAACGTGGGGGAAAGGAGGGTACTCGGAGAATGACCGAAGGATGACCGGAAACTGGGAGAATGGGGAGGGGGGTAACCACTTAAGATGAAGAGGGGAGGAGGACTGGGCAAATAAAAGAATCCGGAGGAGAAAGGACAAGGTTCCCGGTCAAAGCGAATAAAATACCTTGAAAAGCTTGGAGCGGAAGCGGACGGAGGGGAGGGGGCGTTGCGGTGGGGGGGAAGACATATGCGGGGAGTTTGCTGGGGGAAAGGTGGGCGAAGAGGGTAGATGGGGGGGGAAGGAAGTTCGCTAATCTGGAAAAACCCTAGGGAAGGTGACGGCTGTACGGGATGAAATAGCGCGAAAGGGGGACCCTAGGGGGGAGGGGACTTAATCAGGACCCCTAGGCAGGGGGGGGAAGATCAGGAAAAGCCATGTCCCTTTGTAAGAGAGGACCAAGGTTGTGGCGCGAGTTTCAAGGGAAGGGATGGGAAAGCAGGCAATTCCAGAGAAAGAGCCTTAGGAAGAGATTGCTACAAAAGAAGAAAGGAAGTTCAGAAAAAAATTTGTTTGGGGAGGTAGGGAAGAAAAGGTGGTGAAATGCAGCTGAGGAACATATCCCTCATAGTACCATCATACCTTGGGGGTTACAGAGGGGGGTGGGGCGTGTCGTGAAGCGGGGAAAAAAAGAGGGAGACACTTTTTGGCCATAGCGCGCTCAATTAGAAATCAATTTGAAAAGGAAGGAAGCGGAAAAATTGGGTCAGAACAACCTGAACGAAACATGGACAAGGGGAAAACCGAGACAGTGAATTGCAGAGGGGGGAAGAAGAGACGGATCACTGGATCAACAAAAAGTAAGCCGAAAACATCAAAAACAAAAAAAGGACATAGCGTAAAGGGAGTTACGAAGACATCAGAAAGGACATTAAGAAACGGTACACACTTATTTCCGAAGGCCAAAAACGCCAGAGGGAGCAGCTGGAGCAGGTTCGGGGGGAGCCGCTGAGAAAGAGAAAAGAAAGCGCACTCTGGGGGAAGGAGAGAATCACGGCAAGACGCTTTCCCGGTACTCCCATCACTGTTCTCCATCGAGCGAATCGGGGGTGGGGACTGCGCCTGCTGCCTAAGAAAAAGTGTGAGAAATTGAACAAAACAGCGTGCCAGCAAGAGTGAGACAGTCAAAAAAACTCGGGACGGGAAAACTCAGTGCGAGGCAAACCCAATTGAATCCAGTCCATGGCCAGAGTGTAAGACGGCCGCGTGCTGGAAACAAGTAACAACAGGGGGACAGTCCTTCATGAGAAAGGTTTCGCGGGCGACCTCACAGGAGCGAAAGAAGATGAGGGTGAAAAGAAGCTATACCTCTCGCAGTGTTCGGGGATAATATATTGCCGTGCAAGCACTCTCGAACGGGGATTTCAGGTCGGAAACGCCGTTGTAATAAAAAGCTCGTTTTGTGAAGAGAGAAGAAGTGCTGTAGGTGCCAGCAGTATCACAGGGGGAACTGAAAAACGTGGAAATATAGGGACTGGAGCGCCGAAGATCCCTACTGAGCTCGCCACCATAAGAAGCGGCGCAGGGGAGTTCTAAAAATGAGAGGGGAAACACGCAGTTGAGGGGGATGGCGCTGTCACTCCATAGATTCTTGGACGGGCAGCGAATCCAGCTGGGGGACAGGTAACTGAAATGGGTTGGGAAGGAAAAGCAGAACGAAGGGGGTAATCGACTCAAGGGGCGCGAGAATACAATTGAAATTTGGAATGGAGACAGTCGAAATAAAGAAAGAAAGGAAAGCTTCAAAAAGCACGCGAAGATTTCTGTATTGGAGTGACTACGTCAGTCCAAGCCTTGGGGGTAACAATGTGAAAGAGAGACGACGGATTGAAACTCAAGAAAACCAGAAGGCAAGGGACAAAAAGATACAGCAAGAGCAAAACCACCTTAGTCATGAGGGAAGATATTTCGGGGGAAAAAACCTTGAAAGGGGTGAAGTTTTTTATTGGAGGCAAAGAAGGCGGGGGAGGATAGTCACGTTCTCCAACAGGGAAGAGCGGAAAACTGCAGATTCCAAGAAAAAGCAGAAAGTCAATGGTAAGAGGGAGATCATGGTACGAGTGGAGGAAAAAGTGGACTGGGGAACACAATGACAGGCTCAGAGAAAAGAAAAAGCAATCTAGTTCACGGAATTCCTACTTCATCGGGGGGGACACCTGTCAACACGAAGGGAGGCGCTTACCAGAATCTGATGGAGGGACAAGCTCACCGTGCTACGTCAAGATGAATTCTTTGGAAACGGAGGGTTCGTCCTCGAAGAAGATGTGGGGGAAGGCGAGCCAGGAAGGGGGGGATCCTCTAGGGGAAAAAAAAGGATGACGTCAGAGCTCAGTGGGGTCATAAGGTTCAAGGGACTCTATGCACGAAACGAAAGCAACCCGGGCAAACTGAAGTCACAAAATCGTGGATACAACGGAGTAAGGGGACAAAATCCCTGGGGATTGCCCTGCAAGCAGAGGAGAAAAGAAAGAGAGGAAAGTAAAATAAAATTCGAGGATAATGCCAGACAGGAAGCCGAGTCGAGGCTCTACGCAAAAACGAAGAACCGGACTGGGGGTGTTAACAGGCAGCAAAAAAAAGCAATCAGGGCACCTACGGAAAACATTGGAAAAAGGGAAAAAATGGGTTGCTCCCGAGGGCACTTAGTAAGAAAGGAGGAATTCGTATATAGTTTCGAGACAAAACAGTGGAAGAAAGTGCCAGCAGGCGATCCAAATATCATGGGAGAAGCGCTGGAGAGGGATCTGACTAACGAAAAATTAGGATGCGGAACGGGGGGATCGCAGTACAAGAAAAGACTCAAAGCCCTTTATACAAAAACAAAAGGAAAATTTCTATAAGCGTACGCGGGAGGGGGAGGAACGTTTGATGAGTGCGGAAATCTGTTAAGCGAAGGAAGGGTCAGTGGTGGGAGTCTGACACCGTGGTTCGTTCGACGCGAAAGAGATCAACAAATCGACATGGAAAGCTGATTCGTTAAATATTGACGGGGAGCGGGGGGAGAGCAGACCCTAAGGAAGGGGGGAAGTCGCGTCCGGACTCCTGGCAAAAGGATTAAAAAAAATGGCATCCAGAGGATCGGAAGTTGCAAAAAACGCGAAGAACAGGCATACGTAAGACGTCGAACAATGAAAGCAAGGGCGGGAAGGAAGAAAAAAAAGGTTGACGCGGAGAGGAGGTGGCGACAGAGTCTGCAGAGGGAAAACGGGAGGATTCCTTTCCATAACGTGACAGGCGATTGCAGACAAAAAAGCGCCCCGCCTCATACCTTAAAGTGGGGAGGAAAAGAGGATAACAACTATTGGCATGCCGAAAAAAGAAAAAGATAGAACAGGATTAGAACAAGAGGTGACAAATCCGAAACAAAAGACTCCAGGGGAGGAGGTTAAATCCCCAGACACCCTAAAAATAAGTGCTTGCCCAAGGCACGAAAACCATATAGGGGGCAACAATAACAGAAAAGATTCAAAGAAGTAGCAGGGCAAAAAAGAAGAAAGCGTGATGACCATATTCAGAGGGAAACCGGTTTTGGCTGCCGATGATTTGGGAATCCGGGGGTGCAGGCGAAAGGCCGAAGTGCCACCAAGACAGGTAGGAGACGATCCCGTCTGGAAGTCAAGAATTAAGGACGCTTACCTAGAAAACCGTATGGATGACAGAGTGAGTCGAAAATGAAAGGGAAAAGAGGGGGCTGGTCATGCAAACGGGATGAAGACTTAAAGAGTCGAGCATGTGAAGGTAGCAGAAGAGTGGGGAGACGGTTGGCAGTCTCTTAATACTAAAGAACAGCTTTGGCGCATGCGCGGATGGCGGGGTCAACGTCGATGAAAACCGCTTCTGGGGAGAAGGAAAGGAAGAAGCTGCAGAAGGGAGGTTGACTGGAGAAGACCCGGGGCTTAGACAAAAAGAGGAAAGGGAGAGAGAATCAATAGGCAGATGGAGTTTCAAAAGCGGCTCAAGAGGGCTGCGAAAACGCCGCAACCGCAAGGGGGGGAAGGGAGACGGAACCCGAGAACAAATTTAAAAGAAAAGAGCAGGGGCTTGGGGACGCATATTAAAAGAGGACAGAGAAAAAATTTTTGTCATGGAAGTGAATGACCGGGACGAACTTAGAGGAATCCTCAACGTAATGAAGGGCACGAAGTTTGAATTAGAGCTCAAAACAAGCTGAAAAAGAAATTTCACCGGACTTTTGTTAACTGATTGGTCGTAAAAAAGAGAAAAAGATCAGAGGAGGGGGAAAAACCCACGGGAGGAGGGAGCGGGGCGCTGAACACATTGAAGATCCATATGAAGCAAAGCTAAAAAGTACCCCTGTCTATAGGGTAAAGAGGCAAGAAATTGAGTAGGATTCTGGAAATTCAGACGGAGGGGCGACGTCCCGGGATTGGAGCACCGTTTCGGGTCTTGAGTGGACTGGGGGAAAAAATGGAAGGGGGTTTTCCCCGATTGAAAATCATAGGCTGAGGGGAAAAGTTCTGATGATGAACCGTTGACGAAAAACTGTTGCGATCATGTTCGGTCTGGCATGACCAGATGTGGAGAAAAATCAGGACCAAAGTACCAGGGGTCAACGGCGTTAGGCACGGGGGGAGCCAATTTCTACTGGAGGGGGAAGTACCGAAAAAGGGAAAAGATCATAAAGAGGGCAGACCCAAAAAAGATTTCATAAAACCAGTGTTTGGTTTTCGGACGAAACGGGGGGGGGGGTAGCCTATCCCAAGTAGAATCTTCGTTTTAGGGGGGGAGGGGTTAGAAGATGCAAACTTGGGGTTTGGGGGAAAGAAAAAAGGGCGTCCTCGCACGCTGATTTGAGGAGGACGGAATTCAGCTACGTAGGGCCAGGCAGGGGGGAAAAAAAAGCCAGGAAAAAAACGCTTCGACACGAATTTACTCATGATATAAGAGCTGAAAAAAGGGGGGAACACCATTCCTCTTCCTAAACACCAGAAAAAAAGATTAGCTTAAAAGGAGGTAAAAAGAGATCCTCGGAAGGAACAAACTAAAGGAACAATTCGGAACCGTTACCAGCTCGGCAGGGTCCCTTTCTTGATGGACAATTGGGCCCGGCTTCGGCTTAACCCTAAAGAAAGACACACCTGGATTTCGTCAAAGAGAGTGATTTCTGGGCGAACATCGGATCGCGGCGGGAGTTGGGGGGACTCCTGTCCCTCAATCACGGTTGGTACGCCCAAGCCCTCGGGGGGAAAAGTAAAGCAACTCTTTACCGGAAACTCAGGCGAGGGCAAACCCAGTAAGGGCTCAAAGGTGGCAAGGGCGGAAAAGACTGGACAAAAATTCTATCAAGGGATGGATGTAATCCAAGAAGGGACGAGAACCTGCATGCGTTCAATCATGAAAAGGGATCGAGATTAAGAATTGTTCGTGGAGAATGCCGGAACAGGTAGGGAGACGGGGAACGAAAGGGAAAACTCGAGGGGAAGAAAAGGTAATTCCTTTGCTAATGTCAAGTTTGCCCAAAAAAAAAGATCGAAAGGTATGCTCTACGTTATTCCTTGAGAATAGAGGCCGTGATCGCTCAAAATAGGGAGAAGAAAAAACGCATGGGCGAAAGTCACGAAGCCGTCGGACGTGATAATGGGCGCCGAAAAGGGGGAACCTCCATATCAGCTAGAAGGGTGTTGACAGGGGGGGGTTTATGCCTTGTCATCCGGCCCGAAGGGGTATAGGTGGTAAAAGGGGGAAAACGGATATACGGGGGGGATGAAAAAGAATTACTAAAAACAAGGAGAAGGACACGCTGGGAATGCGGTGGAAGGGAGTCTGATCGGGCTATCCTCCAGCGCATGTTGGGGGAGGAAGGGAAAGGACGCAAGTAATGAGGGGCAAATCGAAAAGGGGCAATCCTAACAATCGACACATTCATCGAACTGAGAAAAAAAAGGCGTAGGAAAATATATGGAAATGTGATGGGGATCATGTTCCGGAAATGGGGGTGGGCCTAGGGGCTGGGGGGACCAAGTTTCTTTCGTCACTTTCATAAAACGAAAAAAACCGAGTCCGAGAAAAGAGCAAAGGGGAAAAAAAAAAACAAGGATCCGCGCGTCGGATACTTTAGGTCGAACGGGGGCTCATGCACAACTGATGAATTCAGAAGAGAAACCGTAAGAAAATACAAGCTGAGTGAAAAAGGGCGAAAGCCTAAAAGCAAGCGACCAGGGAAAAGCCAAAAGGAAAACTGTCTACAAGCGAAATGTGAGGATCCAAACCGCGGTACCAGGAAAGATCATAATATTCTGACAAGCTACTTGCGAGAGCCCGGTGTGGGAAAAGCACGAGCCGCAAATAGGGAGAAGCAAAACGTATACAATTAAGAAAAGTAATATCAACGGAGAGACTATGGACTTCCTGAAAATACAGGAGAAAAAGGAAAGCTGTGAGTACACAAAATCGAGCAGTGGTTTCTTAAAAACGAGTTGAGGGAGGAAAAAAAATGCTTTTGCAGCATGCTCAAAGGAGAAAAGACTGCGAAAAGGAGATTGAGGTTAAATCATGATTCAAAAGCAGGAAAAACTTTCGAAAGAAGGCGCTTGGCCACGAAAAAGGATGGGGAAAGAATGCACGCTGGTGAACGGGGGGGTAACAAAAACGAGAATCCATGGCAACAGGAAAATGGGGGCATGGGGTGTGACCCAACGAAAACTTATCCTTCGACTAGTGATGGGTCGAAGAAGGGAAGTAGGTTCCTACCTTTAATGAATCCAGAACCCGCAGTCCAAATAAAGGACGGAGAAAGCCATGTATAAATAAGCTGCAAAGAGGGCCAAAGAAGGGGGGGGACTCTGAGAGGGGTGGAAACAAAAAAGGGAAGGAAATTTAAAGAAAAGGAAGGACAAGCGGACCTTCAGATTTTGCAGAAAAATCTGAAGGGGGGCCATGTAGTCGGTAGTTCAGCAGCCTTTGAGGGGCGGGAAAGTCGGAAGGAGCTGGCTTCCTCAGTTGGGAAGGGTGTGTTGAAAAAAATTCGCGTTTTTCTCGTGATGCGAGAGGGAGATCAAAAAAAGAAAGAGCATTAAAAGCGACAGTTCATAAAGGGGACGGATACTGGTCTAGGGGTGCGAACAAGGAAGGGGGGAAGAATTGAAGGAGGGGCCTGCAAAAGCGTGCAGTAAGAGAAAAAAAAACAGTTCTTCCGATAAACAAAAGTCAGGAATGTCAAAAACCGCAAAAGGTGACAAAACAAACAAAGGAACTCAGTAGGAAGGCAGAAACAACTTAGGAACGCTGATCTGGTGGAAAAGTCTCCAAAGAAGAAGGGCTCTCAGCAAAAGGAGGACCTGACCCGAAAGCCCTGACGAGGAGGAATGAGACCAAAAAGAAGACATTAAGTCGGATCCTGCGCGGCTACAAACCTCGGTTCAAGAATCAAAGGTAAAAGTCGCATACGGTTTAAAAGAAAAAAATAGGACTACCCTTGAAGTGGCAAGCGTCTCAATAACACCCACGAAGAGGCTTGGGAACAAGGCACATCCCCGAGAAGGTGCTCAAATAAGCAAGAAAGGAGCAGGCCCAGAACAAGGTGGTAAACATAGGAAGGTGACAAATTTGATGAGCAGGCAGAGGGGGTTTAGGGGGGGAAGTAACCTCTCTTGAAATCAGGTTTAACAGAAACAGTTTTCGAGAGAAGAAGAAAGGGAGGCAAAAAATCAAGATCTGGGGCAACAAAGAAAAGGTAACCACAACAGGATGACAGATCTCCAGAAAAGCAGATGATGCCTTCATTCAAAGGATGACGCCAGACAGCGATCATTGCACGGGGGGACAAAAAAAAAAGGGGCGCCTCTTGGGCAACGTCGAAAAGAGTTCAGGGGGAGGGTTCCAGAAAAGAATCAGCGCTTGCAAATATGGGTGGGAAAAAGTTCTTGAGGAAAAGGGGCGTCGCTGTCGGCAGGTGTGCAAAGGGAAAGGGGAAAGGCATCCTTTGAAATAGAGAAGTGGACATATTCAAGG
>Ga0179593_1571575_pt1 | contig 10341 bp, 13 predicted proteins | sample CZODoug2_1_08_16_FD_185931 | JGI IMG/M metagenome (GOLD analysis project Ga0179593, IMG submission 185931) | Vadose zone soil fungal communities from Angelo Coast Range Reserve, California, USA - CZODoug2_1_08_16fungal (PacBio error correction) | ecosystem: Environmental > Terrestrial > Soil >...
AGATCTTGCAGAAGTTGAAGAAGAGGAGAAGAACGATTCACTAGCTTGGACCGCGGAAACCACTCGCCTGGTAAAGGGGGGAAGTGACTCATCGAAAAGACGACGAAGCGGAGGTGTTCATGCCAGAAGAGGGGAAAGAGGTTGAAAAGCTAAAGATTAAGAAAGAAAAGGACATGGCAGAAGGGGGGAGCAACCGGCCCGAAGGATCTTGGCCAGTCCGAGGACGGAACGGGGAAGAGACTAAAGGGGCCCATGATTTGCACGCGGAAACAATTGACAGTGCATTGGGAAAAGGGAGGGCGAACTCCGACCTTTGGGAGCGAACAGGGGCAGAAACCCACCAAGTATGCTCGGTAAAGCCACTATGGGGGACATAACTTTACGAAGGGAAAGGCAAAAAAGGGGCGCAGTCCCGAGAGGGAAGTGATATTGAAAAGGTCCTGGAGCATGTGAGGGCTGTTATTAGAGAGCCGAAAAAAATGGGGAAAATTCTTGCCACGGCGCGGTTCGGGAGCTATGAAACTGAGAGACCAAGCCGGACAATAGAGACCAACGTGATCATTAAAAGCGGAAGGAAAGACGCCGGATCGACGATAGACGCAGGATCTTACACCGAGACCGGTTGCCGCTCGCAGGGGGGGGATTCAAAAGATTGGACAGGTTTGTGTGCTTGCATTGATATTTATCCCTTATTAAAAGAAATTATCAACGGAGGAAAGGAGCAAGAAGTGGGGGGGGCGTACAGATTTTAAGTCCGAAACAATTAAAGAAAAAGTGGAAGCAATTCCTTATGAAAACATCCAAAAAAGAGCCAAAACGAGAGGGGAGGATTAGAAAATCAGATAACCGCGTCGGAAGTCGGAAGGAATCGGAAAACAGGGAAGCGACCCTGTTTACTAAAACTCACCGTTACTCCAGGCTCTGTGGGAGATATGGTACCTCAATTTGGGGGCCGTAAACTGCGGAGCGAGGGCTGGATCATACCATACTCCAAGAGGAGAAAAAAAAATAGTCACACGCACCACATAACGCGAGCCATTGGACTTTGGACAAAGTCTGTCTTTGTCCTGGGACAAAGCCGAGTAGAATGATTGGAAAGTTACGCGGATAGCGGACCGGAAGGGGTTAAGGAAGAGGGAACCGTGCAACGGCCTTCCACTATTAACCTGATGGAAGGGGGGAGAGCTAAAGCGCGTACGTGGAAGGGGGGAAAAGCGGCCGAGTCTTTAAAGGGGGGAAGGAGAACTGAAGTAGGATGCGGACTCTGCGAGGTTTCGAAAACCAAAGAAGGCGTCAGATGTGCTAATCGAAAAAGAAAGATCTTCTGGGGGGTGTAGGGGGCGGGGGTAAAAAAAATAGCGAGGGGCTTTGGCATAAGCAAGCTGGCGCTGCGCTTTAAGTACTTGGGTCGGGGGCTGGTGAAGAGAGAAAGGGGCATGCTACTGGGGGCCCTTGCTGGCGGAGGCCAAAAAAAGTGTGGTCTCAGGAGCGAAAAATGGAGATTATCCGATCTTCCAGGAAAGGGGGGATGGTGTCGCCAGGGGGCGGGTTGAAGGTCCAGAGAGAAACGTAGTATGCCCAAGAAAGGGGGTGTGAAACTTCAAGGGTTAGAATAAAAAAAAACCAAGTGCAATTTGTTGATTACTGTCGGAAGATCTCAAAACAACAAAGGGAGGGGGAAGAAGAGGATCGGAAGGAGCCACCATTGCACTGGAGGTCTGGGTCCTAAGGAATCTGGAGGGAACACCTCTTGGGCATGTTCCTTTCTGGGGTTCTGAAAAGGGCAACCTGAAGAGGCCCTCTTGAAAAGTGGGGCAAAAAATCAAGGCCGCGGATTCATGTGGGGGAAGTAAGGGAGAGAAAAACGCTCGAGTGAAGGTTCCTCCCCAAAAGATAAGTGATCCTCCATATTCGAGACGGCAACCGAAAAATGGAAACAAGCGAGGCGCAGCGCAATCTGCGGAGCAACAAGCCTCAATTAGGCAATACCTCAGAACAAATCAAAAAGGAGAGATTCTAGTAGCAATATTCCCGGGCCGACTGAATTGGTTTCTACACTAAAAAGATCCGATGAATCTGGTGGGTCACGATTGGAATCATATTCACTGAGCAAGAGCGAAGTAAAAAACACCTTCCTGCGCTTTTAAGCGGGCTCTTCCCAATCGGCAAAGCATTTTGAATCGGATTCGCACGGTGCGGTGGCCGTAAAGGCCACCGCGAGGAATAAGAACTGGGCCTAAGCTCGATTGGACGCGAGCCTGGGCGAAATGGAAATGGGGGTGTAAAATAGAGGAATGGCGGCTCGGGGGTGGCGTGCCACCTCGATTTTGGGGAGAGGGAGACTGCAAAAAAAAAAAAAGAAAAAAAAAAAAAAAAAAAAAAGAAAAAAGGAAGAAGAAAAAAGCCTGGGAGTATGGTCGGACCAGGAGTGCCGCTAAGGGGGGAAAGGGCAGAAAATCACGATCCTGGAGAGGTGAGCTTCTTATAACCCGGAGGCGTCACGGGGACTGTGCGCGCAAGATTTCACTGAGAGGCAGGGGTGAGCGGGGGTCGAAGTTAATCCTACCTCGCGGGGGAAGATGGGGATTCTTTCCCGGAAAAGCGACAGGGGATCCTGAAAATAGGGGCCTCAACTAAAAAAACGCAAAGGGGAATCCGTGCATTCGCTCTGAGGGAAAAGAAAATCACCCTAGGACAAAAAGCAACTCAAAATGAAAGTCGCCACCAGATCGGGGCCTGAGTATGCAATACGATTTCGCGGGGGGGGGGGCGCGGCCGGCGAGTCGATAAAAAAAAGGAGTCCTGAAGCAAAAGTCATGCGAGTCCCTACTGATACCGAGATTGGCTTCTCCTCTGCAGGGCGGCGAACCCAAGGGCTGGGGGCAGATCATGAGTTCCATGTTCCCTTGACGAGACATAAGGACCAGGGATGAGCCAGAGCACACTTCTCGGCGCTGGTCGCCCTTTTAAGGAGATGTTCGGAAATAGGAGGACGAGCCAGGGGTGGAAGTGGAAGTTCAGTTTCGGCGACAGGTCGGAGTGAGAAGGGGGACAAACTACTATCTGCTCCATCAAATCAGGACTGTTCAAGCGTGCAAATCCTGGGGTCCCCTTGACTACCTCTTAAATAGGCGGGGAAGTTCCTTGCCGAACGTGGTCCAGATCTCTGGAGGGCAGGGTAAGAAGGAAGGAGGCATGGGAGGGAAAAACTAGGAAAGGGAATTGCTGCCCTCAGTGCCAACTAGCGTGAACCTCGTGGGGAAGCCAAATGGTCCGCTGACGTCGAATCAAGAGGTGGTTAAAGGTTCCCAAAGTACCCAGGGGTGTTCGCTGGGGTAAGAGGAGATTAGGATGGAGGGATAGAGGAACGCTGCTATCTCTAATTTGCGCCCGTAATATCCTCAACAACAAAGGGGTAAAAGGAGGGAATGTCACAAATGAAACGTTGAAGACGCTCTACTATGCGATCTCGAAAACCATAAGCGGGAAAGAAAAATCGAAACGTGGGTACTTTGGAACGGGTAACCACTCATCGAATATTCCTCTAAAAGAAAAAGGGGTGTGCATGCACCTTCAAAAAAGTTGGCAAACCAGGGGCATCCTTGATGAAATCGCGAGAAGCAGGAACAGAGAGGAGTGAGAGGTCATAAGGAAACGGAACACGGACGGACTCTTTTTAGAAAAGTGGACAGGGGTTGGATTGGGAAACTTTACTTATGAGGGAGCAAGAGAGACGGGAGCGAAAAGATAACAAACCTTTTTTCCGACTGAAGGCCAAGACTGCCACAAACATTAGTGGCTAAAAAACTATGGGGGGGGAATTTCTCGTTACCGCAAAGAAAGTACAGGGACGCAAGGAGTCAAGGATGGATCGCGTTGTATATCGTCCGCGGAGGGCAAAATGGAAAGGCTGCAGAACTGCACCCACAGAGGGGAAGAAAAAAGCCAAGCGCCTGTTCCTCAGAGAACCACGTGAGAAGAAGCCAGCGGTAGAAAACAGCAGAAAGGGGGGTCGCGAGACGCCGCGAGTAAAAACCGAGAAAGTGTGGCAGGATCAGGCCGACCTGTGGTGGGAGATAGGGAGATGGGGTGAAGGGGGTCGGGATAAAAAAGGGGACCCCACATTCACGGAGGGAATGCATTAGTCGGGGTACTGACCGGGAGGAGGAAAGGGGGGTCAGCCAAACCAGGTCTCTAGCCACCGGGAAGGGAAAAGGACGTATGGAGAGGCTTGAGGATGTACTTTCGACAGCAAATCTCAAAGCCCAGGAAAATGCCAGGGAGGGAGCAAGAAAAGAAGAAAAAAGGGTTCTAAACGCTCCCCTTGAAGACCATGATCTGGAGGGCGAATAGAACTTTGGCCGACGGAGAGGAGCGAAATCTGGTAGTAGCCCATAAAAAAAAAGGGATGAAAGGAAGAGAGGGAAGGTGAAAACACAAAGCGCCGCCATTGGAAAATTGAAAGCTTTATTGGAACGTCAACAGGAAAATACCAGAACAGAGGAAGGTCGTCTTGAAAGGGCTTCGAAGCAGAAGAAAAGGGGGCGGGGGGGGAGTCAGAAAAGGACCGTGGCGAACGCCCACGATTCCACTGCGAAAAGGTGAGAGATCGGGAAGGCGAAGAACGGTGGCCAATTGGGGAAGGCTGGAGGGCTCAGCGTGAGATCAGTAACAATCGAGAAAGGAGAAAGAGGGATGAATGGTAAAAAAGGCTCCGGGCCCGGGTAATATTTGTGCGCGGCTAGAAATAGGTAATCCAAAAAGATCTTCTGTGGGAGTGGCCAGGGACGGGGAGCGTGCTTCAAGCACTTGCAGATGAGGAGGTCTACGGGGGGGGGCGTGCCGTATATTCATGCTGAATCATAGCCTTTTGTCAGGGCTTTGAGCAACTTACGGCGAAGGGGGGAAGAAAAAGGGAGATTGAAAAAATTTATTCCTAGGTGGAAGGGGGGGAACCAAAGGAATAAAGGGGAAGGGAAAATGCCCTAAAGAAACCGGAACATGCCCCGATTTGTTTCACTTCAAGACGATGCGGAGGAAAGGAGAAAAGAACATGAAGGTGAATTGCGGACGAAAGATCGATACAACAAACAAAGAGGAGCTTGAAAAACAGGTCAATCATGGGGTCGTTGGGAAAAGGCTAACGGCCTCAACTCTATTCGTCAACAAGAGTGCAAAAAGGGGGTGCGAGGGGGCTTCACTTCAACCTGAAGATGCAAAAATCAGGGAGGCAAAAAGACGCAGAGGAATAAGAAATGTTGGTTCGAGAAGATTCAACTTTTCGACCGTGAAGGCCTGCCACCAGAAGGAAAGCAGGGGAGAGCTAACAGATTCCAAGCAAACCGCCCTGAAAGTCGAGACGCGCAAGCGCCAGCTCTTCGGAAGAAAAGATAGCAAGGAAAAAAGGGAAAAAACGAAAAAACAGAAATCTCGTGGTATTCCCGCGGAGAATTTCATTGAAAAGGGCCCCGGGCCACGGGGATTGTTTCGACAACCGAAAAACGACATCCCTTATTGAAAAGTTCGCGATTGTATCTATCGAAAAAAAGCTGAGCAAGAAAAAAGAAAGTCCAATTACTGCGGTCGATCGGACCCTCTCCATCAGGAAGGGAAGGGTTGAAAAGGGAAATGGGGGTTCAGGGGTGACGTAAAAACGTCCAAGCCGGCCGGATAAAAGGACGTAAAAAAAGAGCCGGGGGGGATGACCGAGCGTTTACGCAGAAGAATCCGGGGGAAGAAATTCAAATTTCGGCGAGTGAGTGTTTGCGTGCCACTTGTGCTTCGGCAGGGCCAGATTCCGTCATCGATGGGAGAAAAGGTCTGGAATCAGGCCGCAGAACAAACGTGATAGGTTTCCCAGATCGCAACAGATCCTGGATCAAGTTAGCTGGAAAACCGGGCGCTCTTCGCAAACCACACAGGATTTCAGGGGGAGCGAAACGTGGGGGGTGTGGGGGGGGGGGGGGGGGGGGGGGGGGGGGGTGGGGGGGGGGGGGGGGGGGGGGGGGGGGGGGGACTAGGGCCTGGGGCTACTTCCGCCCCGCTCTCGTTTGGGCGGAGGTTTGGGCCATACGGAACAGGCCCGTGGCGAGCGAACCGGAGTGCGGAACGGAAAAATGCAAGAAAAAAAAGAAGAGGCAGGCGAATCATGCGTACGCTACAAGGGAAAGGGGGTCCTAAGTTATCAAAGAAAAGCCGAAAAACAAACTGTCGGAAAGGTTATACGAGCGAAAAAAAACAAAGAAACTAACGGATGACATATGGTTGACAGACCGGCGTCTCGCGGCGGCGGGGGCTGACCCTCCAAGCCTGCCGGGAAGCGCAGCGAGAACCGGCGCAGGGGCTTCTCCGCTTGAAATCGCTCAAACCATAGCCGGGGGGCTGAATTAAGGGGACCATGGGGGCCCTTGCCGAGGAACAGGGCGGGAAAAACCAGGGGGAGACAAAAAGAATAAAGATAAGTGCGGCGCGAACCGGAAGGGGGGTCGGGAAGTACCGAGATGTGCTGTCCCAGAGTGGCGGGAAAAAAAAGACTGGTGCTTTGAGGCCTCAAGTTCGAGCAAAAGGGAGGGAAAATTCCAATGCGCAAAGAAACATCGGCACTAAAGGCAAGTGGACGGTTCAAGCGCAAAATCCTTGGAACAAGAAAAAAAAAGATGAGGAAGTGGGAATGAGCGAGAAATAGCAAGAGAGGGTCGTTTCAGTTTTCTCAAAAGAGTCAGGTCCAATGGGGGAACAAGAGCTGGCCTCATGCAGGGTGCCAACTCAAAGAGGAAACCAGGGGGGAAAAAAAAGAAAAGTTGAAGCGTCTATTCATTTCGATGTGGTTAAAAGGGCCCAAAGTACTCAGGGGGACTAGTGGTTGAACGCCAGCTTGGAGGGAAAAAGAAGAAAAATAGAATATTCTTCAACGTCTGAGATCTCTCAGATCAAAGGGACTCTCTCACAAAAATAGAGAAAAGAAATGCGAGGGGGCTGAAGACGTTGTAAGCTCTCTACAGATTGAAATAAGGAGACAAACGAAGCATAGAGGGAACGCGAAACCAACGCGAAACACCTGGGAGGGGGGAACGCACTTCATACGAAAGAGGACTAGAAAGCTTCACAAGTGTTCACGCTTATTGGGGGCAAACCTCTGGGAAAGAGACTTCAGGGAAAGAGGCAGAAGGAAAGGCAGTTGGTTATCACGCGGCCAAAGAGATCTTGATATTGAAAACGTGAAGTTTTGAGGTCGTAATGGGCCCCAGAATGTTCACAAAGCGTCACGCAGATGATGGAGCAGGCAGAAGGGAAGCGGGTCGAACTTCCAATGTTGGTCTCCGAGAGGAAGGCAGGAAAAGTGCAAGAAAACGACAAAGGAAAGAACTTACTCGTTACCGGACGCACCTCAAATTCCAGCACGAGTGATATGGGGGGTGACCTGGAGAAGGGGAGCACGCGTTCTTATCTTCAGCGGCAAACTGGAAAGAAGAGGGCAACGGCGCGTGTCTCGCGATTCGGGAGAATCGAGCAGGGGGCTAGATAAAAAAGACTTGGAGAAGCGTGGAGTGGGAAAAGACGGCGAAACGTTATCGCGATCGCCCCGCGTACAACCCTATTGTATAAGTTAGGGAAATCAGGAGGAGAAGAGTCGAAGGGCGCGGGTGTGCTTGAAGGGGTCGGCTAAATTAGGCAAGACGGAGCTGAAAGGGCGGATCTTCGTGGGAAGGTGGGAGAAGGTACCGAATCAGAACGTTCGCTAAGCCACCGGGAAAAAAAATAAGAGAACGGAGCGGGGAATTACTTCGACACATCATCTAACCGAAATTTTGGGGGGGAAAACGCAGGAAAGTGAGCGCATCAGCGGCGCGACCCGGGGGTCAATACCCAAATTGGGCAGATAGGGCATCTGGGACCGAAAGGTAGCTGCGGGGGGCCACAGAAAGGGCCAACCAACCGCATCGAAAAGTCAAAAGAGGGTCAACGAAAAAAACATTCCAAGGAAGCAAATGGAATGTGCAAAGGGATAAGGAGTAAAAAAATTCTCTCAAATCGAGAGGGCGGATTAAAAGGGTGCTAGAAACGGTGGCCGTTTTAGGCACGATTGAAAGAACTCCTTGACACGATGAACTGTGGATAAAGGAAAAGATCGAACGGTCGCAGAATGGGAAAGGGGGCTAAGAGAAGAAAAGCATTATTGCTCAGTGAGATGATACAACGCGAACTTATATGAGACGGTCAGTGGGGCGACCAAAATTCAAGGGCGGCCAGGGGATAGGGGTATAAACGAAACAACACCATCTTCTGTGGTTTCGGGGGGGATTTTCGAATGAAGAGGGTGGACTTCAGAAGCAGCTGGGGCGCGGCGTATTGGGTCAGTGCGGCGAGCATCTGTGTCATCTTCTCGGCTTTGCTGTTGAGGGGGGGGAGGCTTCACGGAAAGTTGAATCTCCAAGAATGGGAGCAAATTCTGCCGGTGTTTTGTGACCAAGAAAGAGGAAAAGGGTGAGGCCAGAAGAAGAACCGTACTTGCAAAAAGAATGTGTTGAAAAAGGCGAATCGAGGGGGAGATTCAGGCCTAGAAAGAAAGAGGGCAAGGGGGGGGGGACTGACGGCAAATCCGCACAACAAACAAAGGAGGGAGGGGAAAGGATCAAAGGACTTGGGAGTGGGGGGTTCTCAGGCGAATGCCGAAAACGCGGGATTCTAAGGGAATTCTTGCATAGGAAGGGTCAAAAAAAAGGACCTTCATAAGATGCCGCCTAGCGTGGAAAAAAAGACAACTGCAGGGGAAAAGGGGTCAAGGAGGGGGATTCACCTTTTCGGACTGAAGGTAAGCCACCGCCAAAGGCGGCAGGTAGAAATTCTTATCAAGCCAGATGCAGAAACTACGCAACCAAAAAAAAACAAAAAAGCCAAAAGTCGACAGCATCTCAATGCTCCTAGAAAAAAGGCGGAATTGCGCCAATCCGCCCGAAAAAAAAGCTCGTAAGTGAAAAATCTTAGACAATATTTAGAACGAAGAAGGGGGGGGAGCAATCTCCGCGAACGCATCCCTATGTACAGAGGTGGACGCGAGAAGCAATGAAGCGGATAGCCACGCACCGGGGGGGTAAAAGGCGGTAATCTCTCCCCGATCCAGCAGTTGAATGTGGAAGGAGGAAAAATGGAAAGGGGAACGTAAAACTTCTCACCGAGGCCGTATAGAATCCTTACTCTTAGACGATCTCACGAAGGGGGCCTGGACGCGACAGGGCAAAGGGGGGCAAAGGTGTAAAAGAGAGACTTGCATGTGTGCGTGCAACCTTGAGGGAGTCGGAGGGGGGAAAAGTCCACCGTCATCATCGCTTGGATTATGGGGGGAATGACCAGATGCCTCTCAACCAGGTGGCAGGGCAAAGTGATAGGAAAAAAAAAAACAGATCGCAAAGACTGGATTAAGGTGGTCTTAGAAACAAGGGGAGACGGAGTAAATGGACAAATGGGGAACGCGGTGATATGACTGTCGAGTAATCCTCAAACCGGCCTCCTCTTGGGGGGAGAGGTGGTCTAAAGCTTTGCCCAGAAAGGAGGCCCGAAGCTGTCCTCCTCCTTTACCCTCCGAGCCGTCAAGGAGAAAAATCATGCAGGGAGTGGGGGAAAGACCCAAAAAATCACTCACACAACCTGTCTCAGTGTATTGACCTGAGAAAAAAATAGGCCCGGCGCCCATAAAGGGAGGCAATAGGTGTGTACGAGGCCGGCGTCGTAGGCAGAAAGAAAAAGGGGGCGATAAAAAAGCTGGCATGCGCAGTGTTCCTCTAGAGAACCGGGGTGCGCTTTCGACTCCTCAGGGACAGGGAGGCACCAAGGAGAAGCTCAAAATTCCATGTTGCCCTTTGGCGGACGATAGAAGAAAGAGAGAATGCTCACCGAAAAAAACGACTGCTGAAACGCAAAAGAAGGTTTCTGGCCATATGGGGGAGGCCGATCCAATAATTTGTTTTTCCTTTGGGCCAGGGCAGGACGGCGACAAAGGGGGGGAAGCCCGGGAAAACCCGCTCGACGATACACATCATCAAGGGGACGGGGGAAAAAGTTCAAATCAACGGAGGAACATAGTCGGTGAAGTGTGCCGTGCCTTCTGAGAATATGCCAGATTCTGGAGGGGCATTTTAGAAAAATTGACAGCCTAGAGAGTGAACTGATAGGGACGGACGGGGAAGACTCCTCTTGAACCGCGGGGGGAGAAGAACCACACATTTAAAAAATGAGTTGTTACCAGTTCAAAAGTACCCAGTTGGTTCGAGGGGGTTCCTCGAAATTTAGGTATTCGGGAGAAAGAGGGGTACACGTACAAGATCTAGACCAGGTCGCACCGTA
>Ga0179593_1648685_pt1 | contig 10341 bp, 16 predicted proteins | sample CZODoug2_1_08_16_FD_185931 | JGI IMG/M metagenome (GOLD analysis project Ga0179593, IMG submission 185931) | Vadose zone soil fungal communities from Angelo Coast Range Reserve, California, USA - CZODoug2_1_08_16fungal (PacBio error correction) | ecosystem: Environmental > Terrestrial > Soil >...
AAAAAGGAAAAAAGTGAAGGGAGAGGGGGGATCGAAAATACGCTGAAATCTCTCAAGGAAAACATCACGAACAAAGGGAAGAGCGCAGGAGAAAAAGTGCAAGCTCCCTTTCTGTGGGAAGAAGAAGAACAAGATCGAAAAACCACGAACGCCAGTGCGCAAGGTGGGGGGAAGAGGAAACCCTCAAAAATGGAGGAAAGGATCCTGAAGAAGAAAAAAAAAAGGTGCTGCATTTTGCGGAAAGAAAAGTATCCGAGAGAAAGGAAACCCCCTTTGCACGAAGTAAGAGGAGCGGTAAAGGGGGGCAAAAAGGCTATTGAAAAAAGAATGTGACCTTCTGTCGGGAAAAAGGGGAAAGAAATGCGATTCCAAAAGATCCCAACATTACGACACCGATGGGGGAAAAAAAAGGGTTATTCAGAGCAGAAGGGGAACAGAGACCCGTAAAAGAGAAACCCCTGCCAAAAAAATGTATTGGTCAGGGCGCAGTTTGAGGTGCCTGAGATACAAAAACCATCATCAAAAAAAGGCGCGCGGAAGATCCGCTGGGAGGAGGCAAAGAATGTAAGCGCCCAAGGAAAAAAAGAGCAAAAACAAAAGTCAAAAAGGGTGGCAGCTCTTTTAAATTGCAGAGAAAAAACCCACATAACAGTGACACTGGGCAGGAGAAAAGGGATGGCGGAGGGAAGGGGACTCCACGAAAAAAAAGAATCGTTGGCGAAAAAGAAAACGATGAATCCGAGCATCCATCAGAACAGGAAAACCGTCTGAGCAAGAAGTCATTACACAAAGACGCGGGGATCGATAGAAAGATCCCCATGCGTCGATACTAATGAGTAATGAAAAAGGGAAACGCTGGCGGGGGAAAAAGGAGGACTGAATCAGAACGCCACCCGGAAGGAAAAAGAGAAAGAAAGGTCTGTGTATCCAGCCGCAAAGGAAAAAGAGGAGAGCAGACCCGAAAATCAAAGAATGGCTAAGTAAAACGGGTCAACGAGATGTCTTGGGAAGGCAATCCAAACAACCCTGCAAGCAACGGAAAAAGGGGGGAAAGAAAAAAAAGAACGACGTGAGCGAGGCAGCCAAGGAGGACGTGTCCTGCCAACCCCTCTGCTTAGAAATAGAGCCAAAAAAAACAGATCGGGAGGGGTGAAAAGAAAATCGTCGTAACTCCTGCCAAAGAAAGAAAAACCGGCAGGGCCGACAAGAGGAGCGACACAGCCAGGAAGAAAAAAACTCAATGACCCAAAAGAAGCGTGTGAAGGAACGTTCAAGGAGAACAAAAAAGAGAAAAAAAACTTACTTGACCACACCTGGAAGCGGTTGCGTAAGCGGAAAAGTGGAGTGAAGGCAGGGAAAGCTGAAAAACGACAGGCAGATTCGAGCCGTGGAAAGTCCTAATGCAGAAAAGGAAGAAGGGATCCGGTTGGAAAAAGAAAGGAACACCCCACTGAATCAAAAAAAGAGGAGGAGTAAATAGAGATATTGGGTGAAAAAAGGGGGATGAAAACGTCAGCCATGGCCTTCAAAAGAAGGAAGGACAAAAACTGGAAGATCTGCAAAAAAAAGTTATCATCTCCCGCCGGAAAACTCCAAAGGAAGAGTAGTGAACGAGGTCCCATAGGGAAGATCCTGAGGGAAGAAAAAGGCGTCATAAAACAGTAGGGGGAAGGGGAGAAACTTTTATGGAGTAAAAAGGGGTCAGAGTGGAGGAAAAAAAAAAAAAGAAAGCCGCGATACTCGATCGTACGGAGAAAGAAAAAAGTAATATCGAGGAAGGGGAAGAGAGGTGACGTGGATCCCACCACGTGAAGGCGGAGGAGGGTTGAGCTTGAGGCAAAAAATGAGGAGAAAAAAGGCTATTCACTCTCACTTCGGGAGACCCTGGGATTAGAGGAGAAGAGTGCTGCAGGGCATCTGCGGAAAAAAAACAGCACCTCCACGTAAAAAAAAGGAAAGCTATATCCATCGGAAAAATAAAAAAGCGATCGGACAGTTCTTTTCGGGCTGGAAGAAGAGATCTTGAGGAAGAAACGGGTGTCGTTCTATCAGCAGAAGCATAATAAAAGAAGCGACGGGAATGCCCTGATATCGAGCGGCGCTAGGGAAATGGACCGTGGGCAAGAGAAGTTTGACCTCGCCATGAGGAAATGGTGTCTCAACGATGAAAGGAGCATCAAGGGCAGCTCTTCGCCAGCCCGGAACTGAGAGGAAAAAAGGCCTGTGGGGGGGACGGGTTCTGCAAAACTGAAAGGAAAGATTTCTTCCATCGCTAAGAAAGAAACAGGTGGAGGAGGGCCGGGCGCGCTGGGGGGGGACGCGGGTAAGGGAAACGCAGGGAAGAAGAAAGGCGCTCCCTGCGGGAGGGAAATGAAGGAAATTTTGTACAGAAAATTCAACCTGGACACGAAAAAAAACTAAGTTTCAGGGGGAAAGGGGCTTCTTTGTTTCAAAGGAAAAGAACTCTCAGAAAAAGGAAAATAACAAGTCGTCCAGCCGGAAAAGGAGGGATTGGGGGGTGCAAGTGCGAAGGGCTCCAGAAGGGTGAATGTCGGTTAGAAAAGATTGAAACGACCGGTCCCGCGATCGAAGAGGTGTGGCCAGGGAAAAAGGATCTTAACCAAAAGCACCAGGGAGCTTGCTTTCAGGGAAAGGATGCTGACGCTGGCGGAGGTCTCCAAAAAAAAGGCGAAAAGGGCGGCCATCAGTAAAAAAGGGACTATGCCATGTCGGTGAAGGCCACCACAGGAGGAGTCCTCCACGATCCATCGAGGGGGGAAAGAAAAACGATGGTTGAAGACGAGGAACGTATTTTCGGAAAAAAAAAAGGTCGTACGTGCTTGCCCAAAGGGAAACTCAACAAAAGAAACAATGTTGACTCACGTTGGTCAGCATCGTAAAGCAGGGGGACGATTACGCTCTAAAAAGGGCCAAAGAAAAAATCCCTCTCTTTAGATCGGAGAAGGAAGGGGATGGCAAAGCAAGGCATCTCCTCATGCCGGGAAACCGTCGAGAAAATGATAACGCACTACGAAAAAAAAAAAAACCAAACGTCGAAAAAGAAAGGGAGCCGCCAGCGTCAGCATCCAATGGAAAAAATGCTTATCGGGAGTGGCTGGTAAATATATCCATGTGACCACAAAGGGCCTACAAACACGTCGTCAGAGGTTGGCAGAAAAGACCGTTTAACTGCAAAAAGAAATCGCAAAGGGGGAATGAAACTGCTTGCGAAGGAGGGAGATAAAGGGAAAGCAAGAGGAGGAGAAACAGATTGTCATGCAAAAAAGTGTTATTACATAGCTGCGAGTAGACGGAGAAGACGGAACGAACCCTCAAAGAGGGGGGCATGTCACTTCCGGGGAAAAAGGGGTACTAGCCCGCCGCGAGAAAGAAAGCAGGGCAAAGGACGATGCGTTCAGGGAAAATGGGAACAGCGCTCCCTGAACAAAAAATCATATCAATAAAGGGGGTGGTTATCAGCGTGAAGGGGAAGATAAACAGTCCTAATCGCCAACAAAAGGTAGAGGAGAAGTTAAAGGGAGCCGGAATCTATAAAAACGAAAAAAAGGCCAGTTCCCACAAAACGAATTAACCTAGAAAACATCCAGCACTCAGCGGAAAAAAAAAAACAAGGACTTCTATTGAAAGTCCACGTCCAGGACGAAGACAGAGCAATCAAAGGAAGTCGATACTGAAGGGTTAAGAGTGAAGTTTGGGGGGGGAAAAAAAACGCTGGCGGAAAGCTGAATAAGAACGCCAAAGGGGAAAGCAAAGAGAAGTTAATAGTTGGAAAGAAAGGGCCGAGAAAAAAGGGAGCGCTCATCCTGAAGGGGGCACTTTGTAACAAAGGCCCACCGCAAGCCGCCCAAAAAGGAAAAACGCTTTGCAAAAAAAAAGACCCTCAAAAGAAAAGACGCGACTCAGCCATGTAGTGAGAGACGGCCGAAGAAGGGAGCTCAGAGTAAGACACAAGAGGAACAAAATATTGAGAGGAGACAAAAAAAAACCCAAAACATACCGAATTCTGCAGGGAGAGGAAAGTATAGAAAGAAAAAGAGTTAAATAAGACACGGGTTAAGGAGAAGACTGGTGAAAAGAGGAAAAATCCCGTCGAAAAGTAGCGGAACTGCAACCTGAGACAGAGCGTGTGAAGAGGAGGGACCTCTGAGTTTTCTAAAAGAGAAGAGGGGAACCCTCTTGCGGCGGGAAGTCAGACAAAAGTGGGTACTCAAGAAAGGGAAATTGAAGCCTCACTGGCGGAAAAGAAGGAATCTGAGGTAGCGTTCACCCATAGAAAAAAGGAGGAATGAGGGGTGAAAAAAAAGGAGATTAAAACCGGCAAAGTTCAGTATTACGGTGTTGGCAAGGAGAATTAGTGTGGGGCGAAGACAAACATTGGGGGCGGGGGGGCCCAAACCAAGGAAAAGTTCTGTAAAAGCTGGAAGAAAATCCTGTCAAGGACTCTTCCGCCGCCAGAGGAAAGACAAGTCGGTCATCGCAGGATATCCGGTCCGAAAAAAAGCGCCTTTCATACGAACCCAATAAAGAAAGGGAACCGTATGCCAGGAAGGGGCGGCAGCGACACCTGGGAAAAAAAAAATACGTCGCATCCCCAAGAAAAAAAGCGTAGGGAGGAGGGGCATAGTTGACAAAGAGACGAAAAAAATATGGGAGCGGGCAAGAGAGAATGGTTCAAAAAGGGAGAAAGATTCTTCCTGGGAGGTCGGCCGAAGAAAGAAAGTCGTTCTTTTGCGGATAAAAAGAAAGAAAGGAAGAACAACCGCAGAAGGCAGTAAAAAAAAAAAGTGCGCAAGAAAAAGGAACCACGGGGCCAAACAGCCAGCGCATTCGGCAAGAGAGGACGGCGCCAACGCAAAGGGGACGGCCTGGATCACCGACACCTAATACAAGAGGAGAAAACATAATTGAAAATAAAAAAGAAGACAAGCCAGCGTTCAAAAGACAAGGAGGACGAACGGAAAGCGAGATTGCCCGGGAAGCGTCCGCTGGACACCGAGGGACAAAGGGGGGAGGGGCTGGATGGAGAAGGGCGCTGTGTCCAACATTCTAGGGAAAAAGGGAGATCCAGGATCCCGCCGGAACTTCGCGGAAAGGGTAGTGTGGAAAAGCCGACCGGAAAGGCTCAATCTCTTCAGAATTCTATCGAGGTTGTGCTGGGGAGGGGGGGGGGGGATAATTAAGAAAAACAGCTGATAAAAAAGAGAAGCCGCGAGAAGTAGCCGGTAGGCGGCGATGTTGAAGAAGGAGGACACAGAAAGAAAATGAAAGGGGATTTGCTACGGGGGGGGGAGAGAAAGTCAGCGTGGAAAAAAAAAACGTATCAAAAGACAGAGGACCTGACCATCTGTTTCGTATTGGGAATCGGAGAAATCGAAATCAAGAAATTCACCAACGAAGGGGAAGAATCAACGTCGTTGCAGTGAAAAAAACTTACTGACGGGAAGGGAAAGGGCCTATGCTTATACGGCTGGAAAAAAACACGGGCGCGAGATCATTGGATGAAAGGAAAAAAGCTGTGTTCTGGTGGCGAAAAGGAGAAGCAAGAGGAAAAGGTAGTGTGCGCCATCATTGTGAAAAAATGGGGGGTAAAAAGTGGAGAAAGATCGTGCGGAGGGCAGAAAAGAAGAGGGATTGTTTCCAGATCGAAAAAAAAAAACAGTCGCGAGAGAAATGGTTCGATCCACAAAATTCACGAGTAAGAAGGAAATAGGAAAAGGTGCCCCTCACGGTGTGCAATCACGAAAGGAGTTTTGAGAAAAAGAGGGGAAAGAAAAAGGAAATCTCGCAGCTCGCGAAAAGAGAAACACACTCGCGGAGGAAGAGGTGATGGAAATCGGAAAGAACGTGTTTTTGCCAGAAAGAAGCAGGGACCCGGGCAAGGAAAAGGAGAAAACGTTGGGCAGCCGGGGTGGGCAAAAAAAACATCGGACCGCCGGACAGGGGAAAAAAAGGTCTCGCAAGCAATCCAGAGAGGAGAGGCTGGGGGTAAAAGATATCCATGTGCCGCAAAAAAAAGGAGGCAAGAGGGAGAGTCCGATCGGCGGGGAAAGAAGGCATGGCAACTCTTACCGAGCACTGCCCCGACATCTTCTTAAGGGAGAAAGTGAAAAAAAGATCCACCCCCAAGAAGGAGGGCTCAGTGTTAGCACCCTTAGCTTCGAGTACGCGACAAGGGGAAAAGAGAAGACCCGAAGCAAAAAAAAAAACCGCGAGAAGGGGCTGGTCCTCGCAAAGGTTAAGTCGGTAAGAAAATCGCCGAAGGGAAAAACTCAAAAAGCAAACGATTCGCAAAGCACTGGCAAATTTAATCACCCACGCGTCCCGGAGAAAAAACGACTGTAAAAGAAAAGAAGCTTCGGAGGGGAAAAGGACCGAATCCAACACAAAGAACAGTGCGATCGGGGGGAAAAAAGAGGATGGCGAAGAGGAAAAAGGGATAAAAAGGGACGCAAGAAAAGAAAAGAAAACGCAAATGAGAGAGAAGAAGGGGGAAACTTACTTCCAAACCAAAAGGGAGTCCAATCGGTAGGAAGGACACGCCTCCGACTAAGGAAGGAAAAAAATTACCCGGTTCGAAACTGGAAGGGACGAGGGAAAGGGGAAGTCTTCTAACAGGCTTCTGAAAGAAAAACCGCAAAAGATGTGATTAAGAGATCCATAGGAAGGTTGGCCACACGAGCCGTCACGGAGAAAGGAAGCGAATCGCTGGCACTTTGGAATAGATTGCTTGCGAAAAGGTGCAAGGACAACCATAAAGACTGCAGAGAGGGGGAAGCAAAATCCTCATCAAAGAAAGCAAAAAGACGGGAAGAAAGTGAAAAAAACACCGTGTGAGCGCTAGGTTCGCCACAACCTACGGGGAAAAGAAATTCGTCGGAAAAAAAAGACCGCCTAACAATGGGGAGCGAGACACCTCCCATGATGTTGCGAGCGTTCAAGTAACGCGGGAGAAGTAACTTGGAGAAGGAGTTCACAGGAGAAAGACATGCAAGGCATGAGCCCGTATCGAAAAACAGATCAAAGCTCGAACCCAGGGGTCCGGCGAAGAGACTGGAAAAAAAAACCAGATTGCCACGAGGGGAAAACCGTTGTACTCCAACACGTGAATGAGGCCCGGGAGAGGGTGAAGTTGGCGGTCACGAAAACGGAGGAGAGGAGATTGGGTGACCGCCAACTCCAAAGGGGGGGGGAGTGAAAAGAAGAATAGGAAGGGAAAAAGGCACTTGTCTAGAGGATGACGTCAGGGGTCAGAGGAAGGCCTCTTCCCGCCGGAAAGAAAAGGATACGGGGACGCAAAAAACGGAGGAAAAAGGGGAGAATATGCGACCGGAGAAACAACGCCGTTCAATTGAATTAATCGGACCTTGGAAAAGGAGCTTTCGGTGATCGGGACGAGAAAATTCATGAGAAGTCGATCGCAATGTCTCCCGAAAGAGGAATTGTCGGCTAAGAACTTGTTGGCGAACGAGGGGGGACCTCTGAGCGCAAGTTTGGAAAAACTGGGCTGGTCCGCGCTGGAAAGATCGTGTAAAAGGGGGCTCAGGCACACAGCAGGAGGAAGCCGCTGGTGGCGGCCGAACATGAGAGGAAACCAAACTAGCCATCGCCAAGCAGCTCATAGAAACTAAAAGGTGAACGGCTGGATCCAAACAGAAAAGGAGAGCTTCTTCATCAACATGAAGAAAATTATTCAGAAGAACGACGTTCGAGCGGAACGGGAAGACAGACTGTAAAATAACGCTCGCGTAGGAGGAGGGAATGAAAACCCCCCGCCCAACCCGAGGACTGTGTTTGAGAAGAGGGAATGGGGGTGCAAAGGGAAATTCTATGGAACGGGAGAGACCGTGATCGACTTCCGGAGTCGAAAGGGATCGCCAGTGTCAGAGGGGGGAAAGTAATACTTCGCTGATGAAGAGGCCCTTTGAGATCTCAGGAGGGCTATTAAGGGGTTGGGCTAGGGGAAACGCGAAAGGGCTCCCCTTAAGAAAGTACGCTCCTCATCAAGACGGAGGGGTGCTGAGCCTTGTCACAGTAAGGGAACTAACACAGAAAAAAAAACCCCACTACAGAACGAGGAAAGGGTCATGGCTTGTCTACGGGTTTAGGAAACGTGGGAGAAGAGGGAGTAAGCCGGATCAGATAACAAAAAGAAAAAAGAGTTTGTAAGTACTTGAACAAGCGACGGAAAAAAAAAAAAACGAATGTCGGTTCGTCGAGAGGAAAAAAAAAAAGTTGCAGTTAGGGGACAGAGATCTGACGAATTTAAGGGGAAGAGGATCGACGAAGCAACTTGACAAAACAAAAAGGAAAAAAGAAGGGATTTCTTCCATCGAGGATGAACTCTGGCAGGAGGAAGGCGTGCGCCGGTTTTTCCGCCGCGGAAAAGGGGGGGGGTAAGACGGTTTCCCCTAAAAAACGGGGAACGGTCAGATTGGCCGAAAAAGTTCGCGGAAGAAATCTAACGCGGGATTTTTTCCCGGAAAAAAAGGGTGTGATAAATAAACTTGAGCGCTCCAGCCAAAAAAAAGAAGAAAGACGGGCTGGCCCCCCGTGAGTGACAATCAGAAAAAGGAAAAGAGGGGAGGTTAATACGTACGCACGATGTTCGTTTGAGGGGAAAAAGAAACAGGAAAATCTCTAAGAAGAAAACATAAAAAAACGAATCTGAAAAAAAAAAGAAAGAAGGCGCACGATCTGCCCTTCGATGGTCTAAGAAGGGTATGGGGCATCCCTCCATGCAGGGAAAACAGAACGAGCTCAGAAAAATAAAAAAACCGGTCCCCAAAAAAAAGCCGCCATCGTGAGAGCGAAAAGAAAAAATCACTCCTGAAAAAACAGGAAGGAAAGTTTGCTGGTAAACTATGGAAAGTGATCCAAAAAAAGCATCGTCAGAGAAAAAAGATTAACTTCAACGACTAACGAAATGGAAGAGAGGTGAAACTGCTGGCGCAAAGGCGAAATGAAAAGGGAAGGGGAAAAATTGGCGCCAGAAGAAGGGGTGTATGATCGTCGGGGAAAAGGGACAAAAAACACAAAGAAAAAAAAGAAAATGAACGCCCTAAATGGGCTGAGGTAAGGTGCTTGAAAGTGAGCCAAAAAAAACCGAAGAAGGCGGCACGATTCGGGGAAATTTTCAAAAAAAAAGAAAAAATGTAATCACCAAGCAGGAACCACCAAAAACGGTAAAAAAGGGGAAGGAAAGCTGTGGCCGAACATTCATATGAAAGAACATACTTTCAGAAAGAACAAGTCAGTAAGAAGAGGGATAACTCCACTTCCAAAAGGGAAACTAAGAAAATTAAGAAAACGCAAAACCATTCTTCGGGAAAACAATAGTTCCTTTCACGCACCGAGCGGGAAGGCATCACCAAAACTGAAAGATTGAGCTCCCTGAAGGGAAGAAAGTCTAACAATCCGCTGCTGACTAAAAACTGTGGAGGGGCAGAAATACAGCCAGTTATGTTGTCTGTGAATCAAACAGGGCAAAAGCAAGGGTGAGAGAAAGATGGTATATAAGTGAAATGGTCCTCTGAAGTCACTTGTCAAAAAAAGGATAATGCTTAAAAGCAAGTACGACAAAAGTGAAAAAAACTGGAAAAAAGAAAGTGATGGCGCTATCCAAGAATAGCGAAGAAGGTAATAATTCTTTCGGGAAAGGAAAAAAAAGGGAGGGGAAAAGTCCTTGGGGTCACCTCTAAAAAAGCCCGTCAAGGTAAAGGGGAGATCTCTGCAGGAACCAATGAAGGTGGCGAAGTTGCAAATGACCACGGTTTAACATGCAAAACGAAGAGGGATGGCCCGACAAGGGGGAGAAAAAAAGATCCTGACTCTTTATCGAAAACAGGAAAGGGAAAATATTCCCGAGGGAAGAGTGAAATGAAGCCGATTCTAAAGGCCGTTGTGCTAAGGGCAAGACAACGAAGAAGGGGACCGTTTTTCATAAAGGGGAGAAGGGGGGAAGGTGGGAAAAATCGGGAAGGAGTAACAAGAAAAAGCAAGGAGCCTCAGATGAAGGGGAGAATCCTGGATGGGGAGACAGGGAAGAATCAAACAGGGTCAGGAAGAAAAAAACTCCAGCTGGAAATGCGCGGGGACAAAGATAAGATCAGGAAGAAGAGGCAAAGAAAGTGAAAAAAGAGAACCGTTATGCCAGGGAAGGCGGGACGAAGCCACCTTCATGGAGGGGGAGCCAATGTCGCAAAAAAGATCGGCGTGCGGCACAGTGACGACGAGGTACGTGGAGAAAAGAGAAAAGAGGTCGGGGGAACAAATTTGGCAAAAGAATGGAAAGGGGGGACAGTCCCCGCTATTCCGCGAAAA
>Ga0179593_1349626_pt1 | contig 10340 bp, 6 predicted proteins | sample CZODoug2_1_08_16_FD_185931 | JGI IMG/M metagenome (GOLD analysis project Ga0179593, IMG submission 185931) | Vadose zone soil fungal communities from Angelo Coast Range Reserve, California, USA - CZODoug2_1_08_16fungal (PacBio error correction) | ecosystem: Environmental > Terrestrial > Soil >...
CCAGTAGGTGTGCAAAACCATGAGAAAACAGTGAAATTGCAATAGGGATAAAAGAGAAGGGATCTGAGAAAAGGGAACAGAGATCAAGTAGCGTGTGGGCAGAGGTGGGAGACTCGCGCTAATGTAATCAAAAACAATTTGGTTGACACACGCAAAAGAATACTTGGGATCGGCTTTTGAGAGGTTAAACAAGCTGGAAGAAAGTTGAAAGCTGCCACACCGAGCCATGAGTGAGCATTACTAAAATGATGGGGGGGGCAAAGATCCACTCAGGGAGGAAAAAGGGGAATGGTTGAAGCAGAAAAATCCTCGGAGGATATACGGGGAACTCATGGGAAATGGTTTGTTGACGAAAGAACGAAGAACTTTACATTAAGGATAGAGGCATCACCTTCAAAGGGGGGACCGCTACTCTACTCTATTATGTCGATTGGCGGGGATTCCGCAAAAAAAGTCTGTCTCTCAGAAAAAGAGCAATTCACACTCGAACAAAAAGACAGAAGTGACGTATCTGCTTGGAGAGGGGGAGGAGGAAAACTGCCCCTAAAGCGCAATTCATCTTCTCGAAGAGGCGTGTCCGCTTCAAATAAGCTGCACAAAGCTAAACCAGGAAGCGTGGCATGATTCTTTCAAAATGCAAAGTTTTGGTTTCGAAAGGGGGGAAAATGCTGGCGCCTAATCATTGAAAGGACTTGGGAAAACCAATGCGCCGGAAGGAGAAGGGGGGTAGTGTGTACACCAAAGTTGTGGACCTTCTCCGGCTCAATGAAAGAAAAATGATCGAAATCTAAGGCGATTCTTCGTGGCCAGAATTTTTACCGTCGGGCAAAACAGGGTTAGGACTGTTTGTTTAGTCAGCGCAGAGGTGTGCGTGTGCGTAGGAGTTGTTGTGCACAGTCTCTCGAAGAATAGAAGATCTTGTAACGGTACAGGAACGGTCTACTTAGATCCCCGCCTGTACGTTAACACTCTAAAAGGTCTAGACCCTTCGCTCAGTTTACGGTCTCAAAGTGGATCACACGTAGAAGCAACGACGGTGGCTCGATATGTAGGGGGTCTTAACCTATCGCAAGGGGGGGGGTGCTTAAACATCTTCGTACAGAGTCTTATAGGCGCATGCTATCTTGAAGAATCTCGCGGAACGGGGGAAATGGATTCGATTCAAATGGTAGTCCTTTATACCTGCGGCGGGGCAACTTTTAACTCAAAAAGAAATCTTTCTCTGCCTTCAAAATCTTAACCGGTAAATTTGACTGTTGTTGACGAGAAGGTGGGGGGGGTGAAATCTATACGTGCATCAAAAATTAAAGATACTAGCGAAATATTAGAAATTCCACCAAATAACTCCTCACTGCAGGGATTTCCTAAGAGGCGCTGAGACTCTGCGGAATTGATAAGTCAGTCCCGTCACGGGGTATTGAAAAGCATGAGATGGTCCATAATTTGGGAATCACATTCTGGAAATTCGGTGTAACGGGGGGGAAGTAACTGATATTAAAAATTCGGACGGTCGAAGTGGTGTTGTGCCGAAGCTAGTAAAAGGGGGGCAGCTTCGAAAATCGTTGGAGGGGGGAGGACTGTCCATAAAAGAAAAGGCAGCTAATCCAATTATCTGCAGCTTAAGAATTCGACGGAAAATGACCAAAAAAAAGGAAATGTAGAGGGACACTGACCAATAAGGAGTAAATCTGGAGACTGTATCTCCTTAAAGGAACAGGATCGCCCAAAAGGGCGCAAGTCTTCACAGGGGGGGTAAAAATTTCTGGACGAAAGAGCATCTTGCCAGTCTTCATAGGCCGAATTAAAAAAGAGAGGCAGCTCTCCAGAACGAGATGAAATTCCAAGTTAAAAGGGGTTAATACGTTCCGACATTCGCGGGGGCAAGCAATTGCCTTCTCCATTCTTAGTGTTGGGTTTCACGCCTGAGATGAGGGGTAGGAGAAAACTGAAACATCTTGCAAAATTAAGTATTGTTTAACTTCTCCGTAGTAACGGCTCGTCATGACTGTCGACGGGAAAAAAAAAGACGGAAAAAAAGATGACGGAAGCGAAAGGAAGCCGTTCAGCAGGGAGACTTACTTTTACTACTATTACTATCTTCCGAAAAATGATTTGAAAACGCAGATGATTTCACGAAAAAGGGCGGCGAGATGGAAACCTGAAAATGAAAAAAAGAGAAAAATCCGTTCAGAAAAAACGAAGTGTTCACGAAGAATAAGTAAGGCTCTAACTAGGAAAAACTGCCATGAGAAACCGCTCGTAGTCTGCAAGAACGAGACAGCAATTGTGAAAATACCTACATCATCGAAATGACGGCATACGAAAAATATATCGTCTAATAACCTCCACTGTGTTGGGTGGTGGGGGGGGGTGGGGGGGTTGGGGGGGGGGGGGTGGGGAGGGGGTTCTGGGTGGGGGGTTGGGTGGGGGGTGTGGGTTTGAACGGAATTCATCGGGATAAGAAGAGTCTACTCACTTAAAAAACTGGACACTCGAGCCATTCAAACTGAAACTGTGGCGAGCCGGTCCAGAGAAAGGGAGACAAAAGAATCCGCAAACCCCAGAAGTTTTACTGGAACTCATTCAATTTCAGTTGAGCGATAAAGACGGTGCTCTATGGACAGCGAAGATCTCTGGGAAACATACGCAAATAGGACTCTAACGGTGAACTGTTTCGGTCTACTAAGACGTAGGCCAAAAAGGGACTTTTTTTTTCCATAGAGGTGGGGAAGACCCTCTATCTCTTTCATTGCTGAGAATAATTAAAAGCTCAGAATAAACAGGATCTCAAAGGGTCACCTCGCGTTCGAACTCCTCACAGAGGAGCGACGAGAGCTTTGGACAATGAAAAGTGGGATGACCATATTACGATGAGTAAATGGGGGTCAAAAAGACATTTGTAACTGATTTCCTATTTCAGTAAAGGGCTTCAATACAACTGAGAAACCGACGATAAGAAGTTTAAACCGGTAGAATGGAGTGGGTTCCAGAAAGTACTGACTGAACTCTTTCGAAGGTCAAACTGATAACTAGAATCTCGGGGGGGAATAGAGGGCTATAACTAATTCCTGAAAGAAAGCCAGGATGAAGAAAAGCGGCGCTGCAACAGGGTTTTGATAAAAGCTTTAAGAAGGGAGGGTGAAGTTCTTTTGCTATCTTAGACACTCATAGTGAAATGATGACTCATTGGAAATGCAATCGAGGAAAACTTCCGCATCATCCCAGTGGTTGTCGGCGAATGAACTATATAGGGGGAGATCTTCAAGGTGAAAACTTGAGGGAGTAACGGAAAGTGTATCTCTATTAGCATACGGGGGGGTAGGAATTGCTAATTGCTGGTGACTGATAGGAGGAATTAAAGTTACGCACCTTTATGACGCATAACAGTTCGATACGAGTTCAAGAAGGTTAACTAGTTTATCATGAATATGTTCAAGCCTTTGGGTCGGAAGAGAAAAAGCCTGTGCGTTTTCTCGACGCAAGATCCGCGAACTTGGCCGTGAAATTATCTATTAAAGGAGAGGGGGGGGGAATCATACCAATATGAGATGACACTTAACGAGGGGGGAATGAAAAATCGGAAGCGCAACGATTACCTAACAAGCACTTCTTACGGAAACCAAGACTTAGGTGACCAATGCTTTGAGGACGGGGGATAGGTATCTGAATTCTTCCATCGGCCCCAACCCTGTCGAGGGAGACGCCCACCGCGAAGCTTAAAAGCGGATAGAAGGAAAAAAAAAGAACAGTTACGGTCTTATTAACGCGCCACGATCGGCAACGAATAGAGGGTGTCATAGGTTTTCTGTAGAGAAGGAAACGTCAACCTTCAAAGCTCATTGATCTCAATTAACGATTTGACATCATAACCATCGAGAAGCTAAATTGACTCTATTGATCTCTTTCTTGAAGGAATTGGGCGTAGAGAAAAGGGCCGCAGCATCATAGATAAGAAAGAAGAGTAAAGAGAGCAAGCGGAAAAATCCATCGGCCGAGCAAAGAAAAGTGCAACCATTTTTGAGGGGACTGAAACTCTACATGGAGCCAACGCCAGTGAGTGTCCGCGTCCCGGCGAACAATAGAAAGGAAAAACGCTCCTAAGCCATCGCTGAAATCTTGAGTCGGAGAAAGGAAAGGACGCGGTCATTTTATCTGAATGATGGGGACCGGAATATCGTCAAGAAAAAAAAACACTGGGAGGAGTATTCAAAAGAGGGAGATCCGGAGACCAGCCGAGCTAAAACTTAAAGAGGAAGGAAATGATAGACTCCCGGATTTCAGCGATGCTTTCTTCGAAGTTGGGAGAGAAAAGGCCCTGTGCAATGGACGCGGACAAGAAAAACGGCTTTGGCTTAGGGGAGCTTTTTCCGGGGGGGGAAAAAAACGCATGTGTGGGAAGGGGGCATTTTGACAAGAACCCAGCGGGATGTTGCCCGTTGATCTGTAAGCGGAGGGGGTAGAATCTCTGGGAGAGGGGGAAAATTTGTGAGCAGCAATTCAGGAAAATCTGATCCAGACAGATAATCTATAAAGGCAGCTGTCAGCTCCTGATTTGTGATAAGAAACGAAAAATTTGGTGAGAACAGAACGGGAAGTTGCCGTCGTAGGATCGAGCAGAAAAGACTTGGGAAAAGACGTGAGGGAAGCGGGGCGCTGTGAATGGAAAAGAGGAAATATGGTTAGTGGGTTTCGGGCGGTCCATTGTAGCGAATGTAGAAGCTTATCTGTTGGCGATAAATCGAACATTGTGTGGGCGATTGATATTCAAGACCCGATCAACTCTCACGCTGGAACATCAATAGGGGGGGGAAAAAAGTAGGAGAAGGAGTTAAGTACCAGTGGGACCATAAGTGAGGCCAATAGTTCTTAAGAAAAATTTTGTACGTGAAAGCCAAAAGAAAAGGTCTGAGGCCCAAAGCTCGGTTGCAAAGGTGGTCGGGGCAAAGTTTTTTCAGGGGGGAGAAAGGCAGGCGAGACGCATCCAGGTTATTTGGAGAAAGCCCAAAAGTCTTTGAATATTCTCGGACAGAGATTTCTGAACGAAGTTGAACGAGTCAAGAGAAAGTTACGGCTTCAGGGAAATGCGCAGTAGTGAAAATCGGAAGAAGAGGAACAGAGGAAGCCCGAAGGAAACGATAGGCTACATAGAGGGAAAAAGGTTCCTGCTTAAAAATCCAGTAAGCAAATGACAGATAGCGATAAATACGGGAAATCGCCGCAAACCAAAGTGGGGAATGAGGAGGACGTTCTAGCAGGTAAGGTAAATGGAGATCATGAGAGCGGGGAGTTCTTTTATAGCAAAGCAAGAACAGAGTCGACACTTGCAAAGGAACTCAGTGTCGTCAGAGGGTATTTAAGAATTAGGGAGCAGTAGTGATGCTAAGAGATATATTTGAAGGAGGGGGGCCAAGGTTAAAAACTGGGTTTTGTGTCGGGGAAAAAAAAAAACCTTAAAAACTTACAAGGGCGTAAAAAACTTCGGATGAGATAGTGGCTTTCCCAAGGGGTTGGGGTTTGACTGTGCAATGAACTACAAGTTAAGACCATGTAAGGAAACATGGCTACCAGAGTAGAGGGTACAGGCCCATTGGAGTACCCGAGTCTGCTGGCTGGAGATTGTGTCTGGGGACCCGTAACCGTCCTCTAATTAGTTGATTGGGGGCGAGCGGGATAATGACTTGTAAGGAGAGGAGAATCTCAGCGAGAAACGGGGGAAGCCTGTGCCTCCTTCATCGAGAAGAGACATTTCAGTTCGCGTCAGAGTTTGAAAAAGTGCTCGCTTCCAGGCTGGGACTCGAGAACCGCGAAGTGTAGGAACCAGGGTCTATCTCCATTAAGACTGAAGTGAATGAGGGAAGTAACACGCTGGAGGAGGAAGTAATGTTATTCTCCCGGGGAGGAACGGGAGACGCCTGGAAACAAGTGTGAGTTTGGGACTGGCAAAATGGGTTACAAGTGAGCGAGAAGAAGGGAGGTAAGCTCAGAGATAGAGAAGGGACGCCTTTGCAGGTAGAAAGGAGGAGGGTCTGCTGCCTGATTTTTTACTGAAATGGGTGGATAGGGGACAATTGCTGGGCTCTGCTCGCGAGACTAGAGCATGTCGAGAAGGGGAATTGGGTTTACCCTATTTCTAGCGCTGAGTTCTAGGGGGAAAAACTGAGAATTTTGTGTTTCTAAGTGTATGGTGGAAAAGGGGTAGGGACTTGGGGTTAAAAAGAGCCTCATCTTTTCTAAATCATCGTGGAAAATCCAGGTGTTTAGGTAAGGAGAAGATTATTAACTGTGAGATTCTCACCGGGCGGATCCGAAGAAGAGACTGCGATGGACTCCATATTTTTCGGAATGGAACAGTTCGCAGTACGGGGTAGGAAAATGCCGGAACGTTAAAAATCCAGTCAGGTGGGGAAAACTTTTCAGACCTGTTTGTCGTTCCTGAGACGAATGACGAAGGCGTGAAAATTTAACCATCAAGAAGGAAAGTAAAGGGGAAAAGAGAAGGGCTGACCCTTCTGTTCACAGAAAATGTAAATTGGCAGTCCTCGACGGGAGATTGTATTCTGCGAGCGGGTAATTCGCAACAAAAAATGAAACAAAAAAAAATACCCCCATCCTTCCATAGCGAGGGAGGAAGAAGAGACCTTGTGCAGATTGAGAAGGGAGATTTACCTGTTTCCGGGAGGCAAGGAATGCTACAATATTACGGTCGGGGTATGTGAAGGGGAAATAGACGGTTTCCTGGTGATTTTGGGTAGATTACTTCGGAAAGAAGTTCTCTGTAAAATTGGGGCGAATTTGCGTGAGGGTATACATTCCTTGAAACATCCAACGCTGTGGAAGAAAGAAAAACATTAGACGAATGACGAAAACGACATACCGGCTGAGTTTTAATTTGGGAGAGGTCTCAGACAACCCCGCATTTTGGGGGCGAAAGAATGGGTGACAATGTCTGGCGCACCTCTGAATGCCTTCACATTAACAAGGAAACGTCCGGTGCTTAGCAATCTCTAGGCGAAGAGGCATAGGGAAAAAGAGACATGGCGTCTTTAGATGGGGGGGTTGAAGGAGTAATCTTCCAGCAGCATTATCTTGCGGGTGTTTGCTGCGATCACGTGGAGCATAAACACTGAGGAGGAAGAAACAGCAAAACGGAAGGAGTGCAAGGGGGTGTTCAGAGCATCAAAAGCGGATTTGTAGCAAGTTAGAAGAGAGAGTAAGAAGTAAGAACGGGGAGGAGGAATCCAGGTACAATGTACCCACGAGGAGTTTAGAAGAGATGGTCTCGTCCGAGGTAGGATTGTGCTCTTTGAAATAAGGTTACGACCAAGAAAAAAGTAGCAGAAAGACGTCGTTAATGTTATAACTTAAAAAAAATTCGTAAAGACCATCTACAAGTGGTCTTAGAAGGTGGATCTTTTTTGGAGGGGGTTATCAATTTGGATTTTAGCCGAGCTTGAGGGAACGTTGAAAAAGAAGCGAGATCGTCGGAGGGACATGTCAAAAAGTGCATGAGCCACCCTGGAGACTCTTTGTCTACAAAACTGTCCTATCAGTGTTGAGAATGGGGACAAAGGCTGGCCAATAAAACAAGGGCGGGATAAAGAAGACTTTCCAGGCAACCGCCGGAGAAAGGTTAAAACCCTTTTTTAAAAAAAGAAAAGGAAGGGCGGTTCTATGTGTCAGTAACTCGGCGACGATTCGCAGAAGAGGCTTTATTCTGATCAGAAGAAAAGCGTTCACTTTTACAGGAAAGAGAAACAGCCAAAACGCTGAAAAAAAATTTAAAAAAAGGGTGGCCATCTGTCAGAAAAAGCGTCAAAGGGGAAGGAGGAACATCTTAATATCTTTATTGGGGGAAAAGGGGTTGGGGGAAGCATCCTGCAAAGTAGGAAGGCCATTCGTGTCCTTGGTCAAAGAATGTTAATTTGAGAAGGAAGAGCGAAATGGGATTGCTTTAAAAGAGTGGAGTATCGAACCTTCGAATAAATAAATTGGCGCTGTATTCACCAACTGGACCTATGCCGAGAAATCATAATTGAAAAGGAGGAGGTAAAAGGTTTGGCGCACAAAAACATTCACAGACGCAACGTAATGAATTGCGAAGCGAAGAAAGGATGAATTTGGGGTACCACGCAGCCTAATTGTAGGGCGGTGCCACCACTTTTGCCTGAAAGTGAAGGGGAAATCCTCTTTATAGGGGGTGTCACGGGGGCTGGCGGTTTAAAAGAATAAAAGCCTAGCACAAAAAGTTCGCCGCGGATGGGTGCAACAGTGTTGGGGGGTTATTGTCGCGGGCGGTCTAGACATCGAATTAATTAGAGCGGGAAGGTTTTCTTCGAAAATTTGCGTTATAAAAAGAGTAAATGTCATCCTGCTTTCTACCGGTTTTTTGCCAATGATGATTCAAAGAAAAAAAATAAGAGAAAAGACTGGTAATATCCCTCGAAAAACAAAAAAGGGTTATATACCCAGATATAGTGTCAAATTATGATTTTTAAAAAAAACATATGCCAACGAGTTTCAAGGTATTGTATCAATCTCAAGGGGGGTAGGGAAGACACTTGAAAGCGATCAAGTATTGCGAGGAGCTAAAAGAAACGCGAAAATTTAAACACAACAATTTTTAGAACACACGCTCTTGAAGGGGATGTTTGGGGTATCTAAGTTATCTGGAAACCGAGGGAAAGAACGCAAAGTTTCCCCAACATCTACAACTATCCGGATGATGTGTCAGAGGAGAGGCTAAAACTTTTGTCAAAGCTAATGGCTGAGTTCATAGACATCGGCACTGTAGGGTAACGTTCTCGGAATGGGGTTGGGAGCTGGAAATAGAGTGGAAAAGGATGAGCGCACGAGGCAACCTTCAACTTGGGAGCTAGCGCTAATCGATGATTTTCAGAGTTTCTCGATCTCTCAAGGGGTCCTATTCACTACTTTCAGGCTCAAGAGCAATTAAACCCGAGACAATCCTCCATGGAAGTATCTTCTTTAGTATCGGTGGGAAGTAGTAACTTCCAAGAACTCTCAGTATCTGCGTCGAAGAAGGCTTTCGCGAGAGCGAGAGGGCAGAAAAAAAAAAAAAAAAAAAGAAAAAAAAAAAAAAAAAACAGGAAAAAGAAAAAACAAAAAGGGAAGAGAAGAAAAAGGAGAAAGAAAAAAAAAAGAAGAAAAAAAAAAAAAAAAAAAAAAAAAAACCAAAAGAAGAAAAAAAAAAAAAATCAAAAAAAAAAAAAAAAAAAAAAAAAAAGACAAACACCGAAAAGGCAGCGTGAATTCGGGGTGAAAGAATGCCGTTTTCTTTGGACGGAAGAGAATACCTAGGTCATGGGAATCGTTAGAAAAAGGGAAAGTAACATTGCGCAGAATTCAGGTTTATTTGTTCTACAACAAGTGGGTTGAAACACCTCGCCGGAGAGAAGGGCAACGATGAGACTCATCTACGTCTTCTCGGCAAACGGTAAAAAGGCAGCAAACGGGGGGATAAGGGTGAAAGGTGGTACAAAAGAGGGGGTACTTGTTGGCTTCAGGGGCAGGTTTTGGAAGAGACTCTACGTATATCTATCTGGTTAAAGGAAACTAACACTATCTCTGCTAAAATCCAAGCCATTTAACCTTGAACCGCTCCGATTTCGAAGACCTCTTGAGCTCGGGTTGCCGGAAAACACTCTCAGTGGAAAAGAGACGTCAATGAAAGAAGGAAGTATGGGGGGGGGCGGGTAGGTCTTCGTGGTTCAGGAACCTATCTTAAGGGGCCCATCAAGGGAGGAGGCTGGGAAGTGCTCCTCATCCATTTAAGAACTCACTATAGGAGGGAATTGTTCTCATTGGGAGGGTCCACTAAATTGGCTTCATTTGATCGCTCTTTGGAAAAATGGGGCCAAAAAAGCTGGAGATTGCGCTGCAAAATCAGGACCCCAAAACCGGGAGGTGCCTTTGTTCCGCAAAAGGGGGAGGCGATCTCGAAATAAGATAAGGGGGGGTCTCTACATTCGCATTCCCGACCAAAATAGAACTCAAGAGGAGATCTCTTCGAATATGTCCGAGGTCCCTCCTCTTCTATAAGGAGACGCACGGCGTCAACTTGAGTGAATGGAAGCATGCAGGTTTTCCAAATTTTTAAGGAAAATTAAGTCTGTCAACTTCGGGGTGGGAGGGGGCGTAATATAAAAATGAGACTCGTTCGCCGGTCGAGTGGGTATCCATTCATCGTAACGTATCTTTAGCAAAGAGGTTTTCGGGAAAAGTACTTGCGAAATCAACGCCATTCAGGAAGCATGGGATAGCCGGTCCCGCCTAAAGGCTAACACAAAATGACACAGGGAAAATGTCGATTTACAACCTTC
>Ga0179593_1433889_pt1 | contig 10340 bp, 7 predicted proteins | sample CZODoug2_1_08_16_FD_185931 | JGI IMG/M metagenome (GOLD analysis project Ga0179593, IMG submission 185931) | Vadose zone soil fungal communities from Angelo Coast Range Reserve, California, USA - CZODoug2_1_08_16fungal (PacBio error correction) | ecosystem: Environmental > Terrestrial > Soil >...
AATGACTTTCCGAGGTCTCGGGGAACAAGGTCGAATTTCGGATTCATGACCCGCTGGGGACCAATTCAGGGGGCAAGGGACGGGTGGGTGAAAAAAATCTAAGCCCTCGAACTTCCGCCACAGACAATTCACAGAAGAAAAATGCCGACAGCTTGCCGGAGAGAGTGACGCTGAGGCGATGGAAAGAAAAAAGCGAGGAGACATCAGGAAGCCAGATCAGTTTGTGACGGGGGAAGATGGACACGATCCAAAGTCACTCCTGGAGTTGAGAGGCATAATCCGGACACAGGCGGTGGAGAAAACAAAGACGAATCTGCCATCTAAGAAAACTTCTGCAATAGAATCCCCTTCTCCAAAACCTTCAAGACGCCTCATCTTAAGGACGAAGCAACCTACCCCTTAGATCAGACCATCCGCTGTCGGGCAGCAGGGAAAGACCACTTGAGAGACTTCCGGAATTAGCGTCCCGGGTTCCAAAAGGTCCGGAAGGATCAGGAGCTGAACAGAAAGATTAATGGGGAATTTGAGGCCTCCGGGGCGACCCGAATTGAAACTGGATACCTTGAAGGACGCAGGGTCAGCAGGAGAGCAGGGTCACATCCACGCCGTCGGTAACGCCATACGCACCTCTCTCCGAGGGATGACACTCAAAGGAACTAGCTGACCCTCACGGGGTAGCTCAACGCTTCTCGATCGGTAAGATGTGGCTCGCTCATGTGCTACCCTTCTGTAAGTGCTCTAAACTCCCATGACTCGTGCTTGCTGGGGCTGTGTCGTATTCTCTGCGATTGAGCACCCCCAGCTGTCTCATAAAGGGCTCTGTTTTTTCGGTCGTCTCAATCGGAGGTCTCCTCAAAGGAACTCACCGTCCGCCCGGCTTATTTGGTGGAGAAGCTCTCGGGCTTCTCATTGGTCACGGGGGAGGGGGGGAGTATAAGGGCTTAGAAAGAATTTGCTTGTAATACTCTTTTAAAAAAAACGAGCGAAACTTTGGGGAGGGTGGCGGCAGACGGCGGCGTTCGGGCGAAGGTCATCAGGAATGGTAGATCGACAAGCCAGCGATAGATCAATGCGGGCTGCGTGGAATGTTTCTGGCAAAAAGGAAGTGCTGAGGTAACTGAAATAGCGTGTAAAAAGCGGTGTTGCGGCTCGGCCGGCTGCCAGCGTTCTCAACAGGAAGAGCCAACACCGATCGACAAAAGCACAGCCCGGCAAATCATGCCTGCAAATGAAAGGGTGGCCCGTATGTTGTCCGATGGAGATACATGAGTGCCTCGTCCAGGACCGGCACAGTTGAGAAAAAAAAAGCGGCGCAGTAAGACCAGAGAAGCGCCGTGCTTGGGGGAAGTTCGAAAGTGACGCACTCTCAAATAAGAAAAGCACAAAAAGATGGAAAATAGGAGATTGGGGCGAGGGGTTGACACCTGACCCAGCCGGAGGCTAAGACTGGGCAGGAGCAGCTCGCTGTTCACACAACTGGCAAATAAATGAAAGAGGCACAGCAAAAGCGTCATAGTGGTCATTAAAAAGGAGCCTGCCCAAAGCTAGACTGATGCAGGGCTGTGAAAAGGTAAGCGAGGGCGTCTCTACCGATGGAAAAAAAAGACCGGCCGAGAGAAATCTAACTCGGCTCTTCAGCCGGCACCGGAGCAAAGGAAACAAAAGTGGCCAATGCATTTAGGGGGGTCTCTGCTTAACGGCTACTATGCCATTAACGCCGATCCCACAGGACGATGCAAACCTAGAAGTCGGCGTTTGTTAAGACCAACATGAACGTCTTACAAGCAAGCGCCAGATAAAACGAGGAACCCAGAATATATCGCCCAACAGCAGTCCTTTTGCTTTGCGTTGATGCGGAACTTAAAGAACCCTCCCAAGAACCGCTGTGGGCTTGCTCCTTTTGTGTGGATATATTGAACTCTCAGGGGCAGCAAATTGAACCCTAGCTCCGGCCGGCTTTACAGGTAAGCCGTAAAAGCAGAGGGAAGGCGGGTGGTCGCACCATTCGATGAAGTGGCCATCTATGGCTCCGTTAATGAATGCGAGGGGCCAAGAGAGGGAGAAACCTCCAAAAAAAAAAAAAGGGAGTAAATCAGTTGTAGCCTTAACGGACGCAATTTTAATGTGACCCGCCGCAGCTCAAAATGGTCACCTGGCTTCTGCAGTCTGGACACACTGGCCACAAGTACGGTGTCCTTGCCCGGCAAAAATGCCCATTACACCTGATCAGTAACCTCTCCCAAAGGTACTGAAAAACTCCCTGCGGAAAAAGGTGTCCGCCTCAATGCAAAAAAAGAACGGAAGTCTCTCAAGGGCTGCCTGCCTGGAAATGAAGAAGACAGTGCATAAGGTCTGCTGCGGGGCTCCGGAGGGATCGCTGGAAGAACGCGAGGTAGAAGAGGGCGCGTTTGGGTAGGGGGAATCATGGTGGATTGGGGAAGCAGGAATTTTCTTGGATCCACGAATGGCCCAATCTTGATAGTACATCCCCATCGTACGGGAAGGGGTTGGATCTCTTGCAGATCCGCGAAACTCGCAATTCAAACGGGAATGTCAATCTCTGGGCGGAGCGACAAGACAGGAAAATCTGGCTGACACCGCGTACGAAGCATTTGGCACTTTTACTTATGGGGGAATTCTGGGCGGAGAAATGGGGATGTGGGAGACGCTCAACGCCCGGGGTCAATAGTCTGAGAGACCAAACTCAGTCATAACTGCCCAGTACTCCAGAGAAGGAAAGTGAAAAAAATATCACTACGGGAAAAAAATATACTCAAAGAGACAACAACGAGTTAGTAAAGATATCTGGCGGTATTTAAGAGGGGGCTCGGCGAAAATTGAGGAGGGGTCTGACCAGGTTGTTCGGGATAACCGGCCCTGGCGTTGGGAGCGATGCGGCGTAGTCCGCCCTCTGACCATGACTCAGCCTCAATGCCAGTCGAGTCCCTACTCCCTTAGGCTTTCCTTCTATTCTTCTATTCGTATCCATGTTCCGTAGAATCCGCTTTTTCTCTCCTCCGGGCTTGTTTTACCCGTCGGATGTTATTTAATCTTAAGGATGGGGCAACAAGTCCAGTCAGTTGTGAGGTATGAGTGGCCCATGGAAAGTCCCTATTCGTTTTGAGTAACAGGGAAAGGGACAAAGAAACATCTTAACAAGAATCTTCACCTCGGACTCCTCTCAAAAGTCCATCGCCGTATCATTGCTTCCATCAGAAAGTCCCCCTTGAAAAAGCCTTATCTCAAGAACAACGAAGTTTGCTGTTCCGTAAGCATGCAGCAAGGGAAAAAAGTCAGTCCGCCATAGGGGGGAAAAAAGCGGCACCGCTAGCAGGGAAGTTAGGTGACTTCACACAGGATTCATTAAAGGGCAGGGTGTTCCCGGTTGAGCTTCCGACTTTACCCTCCTTGTGGCCCGGTTCTTGCAAACTTCCAGCAAAAAAAGTTTCGGGGACTGCGGGGTAGATAAAGATCCAGCTGAAAACTTTCCTCTAAAGAGACACTACTATCGATGATGAGATACAGCAGACCATCGTAGAGGGGCTTATCTAATAAAGTCGACTACTCGCGTTGGGACTGAGCTGAAAATTTCCCTGGGATACCCGTAGGGACCTTAATTACATCCTGGTCCGGGGGGCGTCTTTTATCCATTTCGGGGTGAGTGACTCTTTATCGTCCGCGTCATGCACGGGAGCCACCCGGGCTCTCGTCCTCATCACCTTGTCGTGTGGATTGGGGAGTGGTCCAGTTGCTCTCCCCCCTCCCCCCGGCGGGCCAACACGACATACGCTCTCACGTCACAACTACAACTGGCTATGCGGGGACAGATATTGAGTTTAAAAAAAGCTTTGAGTAGCGAGATGAATTGTCGGGGGCTATGAAAAGCTATAACTTGGTCCTTGTTCGGCGCTAGTCTTTAGGATAAGCGGGAATAAGGGCGAGGATATTGAGGATCATCACATCTAATAGACAAAAAATCCTAGTGAGGATGACGGTGAGGATAATTTGGCTCCGGTGCGGCGAGAGAGGTATCGAACTGAAAGGAGAGCCAGTGCGCGTGAAGATAAGAGGGTCGCGGAGACAACAACAAAAGAAGGCCCGACAATCACAGCCCGACCTACTTTCCAATCCTTTTTGCCGGGCTTGATGGCGCGAAACTTAATTCCCCGGCTATGGAATAAGGTCAGGGGCTGAAGTGTTCTGGACAAGGGGACAGTGTTGCGACGGACATGGCCAGTGAGAGGCCCCCCTCAGGGAGGGCTGTTTCACTGGTGCTGAATCAGAAAACAAGAGAACCAAGATCGAGGAAACAACAACCGGAAGAGGAGGAGATATTGGGGGGAACTAACGTCAACTTTTGTGAGACAACAGGGACCCCAAGCAACGGGCGCGAGCGAAGGGGAAGGGACGAGAGGCAGATCAAATGTTAACAAAGAGATGCACCATGCTTACACGAATTGGGGGGGGGGGGGGGGACATCGTCCAGGGGGGGGGGTCCGAAATCGATGGAATAAAGACCTTCAAAAACATAAGCTGCGTGTAAGGATGAAGAGGGGTCGTTGAGGTGTCAGGAGGGTTCTCCGACGTGACCTATGGGAAAGTAAGAGGCTGGAAGGCGAGGACCTGGCTCTATAACGCTCTGGGAGAAAAGGCGGGCACAAGTATCAAAGGGTTAAGAGAACTCCTCCTGCCGAAATTGATTTCTGTCGCAGGGATTCAATCTCTACTAATAAAATGACCCCTTATGCAAGCCGAAAAATGAAAAGGAGAGACGATCAAAAAAAAAGACTACAATCTAACTGGGTCCTACATCTTCATTACAAGTCGAAGATAGCGAGACAGGATACCGATCACCATCAAAGGATCTCCCCGGCCGGGGCCTTTCTTTGGAGGTTACTGCGCGAGAAAAGTACCTACAGACCAAATCTTCTCGGGTCAGAAGTGGGGGGGGCGAATGTCCCTCACAAAGCTAGACGCCATTCGCAGTATTCTTCTACAGGTAAAAAAATCGTCCAAGGAAGGTGCGAAAAAAACCAAAAATGCGAAGGGGCCATCGTAGCCGGTATCGGTCGGGCCGTCTCTAAAGAGTTGTCAATCCACTCAAGCGGATCGAGTTGTCGGGGAACTGGAAAAAAGATCCTTGGAAGGTTGAAAAACCCTAGAATCGCGAAAACCTAGAGGGGGGAGAGGAAAAACCTAGGGAAACGGAAGGGTAAGTTCCGGCCCGTTACAGAACATTTAAAAGAACTTCAAGCGTCAGGAAGGGAAAACGTGAATTAAAAGCCTTCGGGAAACAGTGTGTTCCTACTAATAAAAAAGGGGCAGTCCTCAGGCCGACCTGAGGCAAACTCCAGCAGTATATGGATGGCATATAAAGGTTGGGAAAAAGGTTGAAATGATCCTGGGAGAGAACTGCGATGTAAGGATTGAAGGGGCGCGTGTATCTGTTTGCGCAGGGGGGGGGGTGACTGAGGTCTGGCTGATGATAGGGGGGTCAACCCCGATTCCTCGAGGGACTATTCATCAAATCACAAAGACGAAAAACAGGTTGTGGAAAACGCTGAAGAGAAACAACTCTCTGCTAAACGGGAGGGGTGGCAAAAAAGTCTGGGAGGGGTCGACTCCGGCCATAAGGGGAGGGGGGAAGAGTAATACGAGAGGAAAGCATGCGTCCTGGGGAGTTTCTTGGGTCTTGAAGATTCGTCGACTGGTCGATGGCTGCAAGTGTTCTGTGGGGGAACGCAGGGCACGAGAGAAGACTGAAATGGGAAAGAAATAGAAAAACAAATGCGACGGCGGCCCAGATCAACGCGTTCAAGTCATCGCAGAAACAAAACACCCTTCTTCTGATTGAAAAGAAGAGGGGAGCGGAAACGTAGGGAGACGTGAACGGGAGAAAGTCTATTTGGAAAAAAATTCTTTGATGCGGATGGCAGGACAGGAGGTTGCGCAGCCAATCATCGAAATCCAACAAAAAAGGAAGGAACCCTTAAAGAAGAATGAAGAAAATGTAAAATTGCAGGGGGGTCGGGGATAAGGCTTCCGGGAAAGGAAGGATCTGCAGCCGAGATGGAAAGAAGCAGGTCGGCAAACTAGTTGTCGTGAGATTAAATAGTCCACATATACTTCCTTGGCGGGTGAGGTAGTCCGAAAGTGAATGACCGGTCGGGATCAGAGAAATAAACGCCAGCTAACAAACACCACTGATAAACCGCGATAACCGAAAAAAAAAAGTCAAGGACTTAATATCAAGGAGGAAGCTATCAACCCGCCCACACCAGGGAGCAAGCAGCCCCGTCCCCTAACACAAACCGGTCTGGGTCGTGCAGAAGCCCTTAGAAAAAGTCATATCAATTAGACTTAAACTCACGCACCATGCGGAATGAGCGGGGAGGAAACGAATGAAGTTGTACTGTGAAAGGCTTGCAGGGGGGTCATGGAACATTTGTTGAAAAATGTCGTCCAAAAGGCGGGCAGAGGGTCAAAGAGATATGCAGGGTAAAAACCCCTCCTGCTGTATATTGAAAAAACAAATTCAGAAAAGCGCTCAGATGATTAAAAAAAAATCAAGAAAGCCGGGTACAATCTCCGAGGATAGACACCGCGATAGGGGGGTGTGAAAGCGCTGAGGGACGGGTGAAACCGCAGGCGTTGACTGATGAAGTCAGCCTTCAGAGCTTGGACAATGGGGAGGATGATGTTGATAAAAAAGACCAAAAAACAATGAAGCATGTACTGAAAGATTGGCGGTCGCTCATCGGAGTCCTCGGAAACACACTGCATAGAGGGGCGAAGGGGGGAATCGGGGATAGCACGAGTTGAGCATTTATGTTCCGTCTCAGGGGGAAAACAAGGATCAGGAACGGGGTAGGGGGGGGCGGCAGAAAAAAACTTCGTTAGGATCAAACGGTCATCAAAAAGGGAATAGAGGATCTATTCATCAAAAAATAGGAAAAGGTGCTGGAGGGCTTCCCAGGGCAGGGGGGGGGGAGTGCTAATTTGAGAAGGGGATTCTAAGAGTCATGTATAAACGGGACAAAACTTCGGGGTGCGAGTCAGCTGCCATATTACCTCGAAGAGCCGAACAATAGAAAAGAAAAGCCCTTCACAAGGGACGCAATGGTTTTCCTTTAGTCAGCGAGGGGAGGGAAGCAGGCAGAGGTTCCCGAGGTGAAAGGCCGGGAGCGTGGTGAATGAAAAGCTGCAATCTCGCCTGCCAGTAGCTAGCCGTGCCTGGTCAGGTGCTGGGGAAAAAACAGGGAACGCCAAAAAGGAAAAAAAGATATATCACAAAACAGGGGGGGGAAGGGGGGAAGGGGGGGAAAAGAGAGGGCTGGGGTCGAGGGCTTCCGTTTAGAGAAACGGACCACGACGGCGCTCTCAGAAGGGGACCGGAAGCCAGCTGCTCGGGGTGGTAACATAAAAGGGCACACGAATGCCTGACATGAGACAAAGACTCACGTCGAGGGTCCAAGAAAAGCAGGAACAAAGATGCCAAAATCATTCTGCTGAATGATTTCCAGGTAGGGGATTGGAGAATTGGAAAGGGCCTGGCTCGACCTAGACTCTTATGTCAGAAGAGACGCACGGAACGCTCTGGGGCCGGCTATAAGGGAATAGGGTGGTGTGGGGGCCTAAACCGTAGCAGTCAACTCAAGAACCAAGGACGACGCAAGAAGGATGGCTGAGATTCGAATGGGCTGACTCGTCTAAGAATTGCAAAGGAGAAGCCCCGTAGACAAAAAGAAACGCGGAGACAAAAGAAAATAACAGAAAATTCGCGCTAGTTGTGAAAAGAAGGACCATACCTGATGACACACAAATCTATAAGTCAAATAGGCAGCAACGAAGGAAGGGGCCTTTGAAACTTTTAATTGTGATGAGCTCTAAGGAGCCTAACTAAGCACCTATTCATCGGGTGCTCAGGTGGGGGGGTCGCGGGTCCATCCCTCGGGAGACCGTACAGCGTCATACAACATAGTTCGGAAAGTCATAGTAAAACGTTGAGGACTACCGTCGGCCGGGGTCATCTAAGCGCCCGTTGGGATACTCCAGGAAGGGGCAATCTTATATTGGGGTCAAACATAATAGGGGGGGTGGGGAAATTGGATTACAGGTAACAGGGAGTCTGGATTGGGAACAGAGTCTAATGATGACACCCTTCGAAGGCAGAGGAACAGCAAAGGGGAAAACAAATTAGGTCACGTCCTGCCGGAATCAAATGGGGGCCCTACTTCAATCTTCATCTCACATACTTTCCGACTGATGAGAAACCCGGGTGGCACAGCCTCATTCCTGAAGTCAAAGAAGACAGGGCTCCGGCTGCAAAAAAACAATGGGAAGAGTGGGAATGCTGGCTACATCCGTTGTTGCGGGGTGTTCAGGAGGGGAAAGAAAATGAGGAGGGGGATCTCTGAAAAAAAAAGGGGGGTTCGGGGGGGAGCGAGGGGTCAAAAAGGGGGGTGTCTCTGGACTAGGTCCCTTGATGCGTGATCAGAGACTCGGAAAGAAGAATCGGACGAATCCGAACACAAAATCAGACGTTACGGGGGGGTATAGCGGGGTCCTATCACGGGAAAAACGCGAATGGAAAAACGGAGAATTTTACAATGAAATAGGGAGGGAGCGCCCTGGACATACCGCGGCATCGTGAAGAAGGGCGACGTCAGCAGGGCGGAGGGTCTGGAGTGAAAGTCGGTCTGAGACTGGGGTCCGAAGTGGAGGGAGAAAGTCGCGAAAAAGATGCCGGCAGATAGGAACCCAACAGGGGAAAGAAAGGAAACCACTCTGCGAAGAACAACGGAAAGGGGGCAATAGAATATCACAAAAAAAACTGAGTAGGGACACGAGAGATGGATCTTGCGGCCGTGGGGATTCTTTCAGGCCGTCAAATGGGTCGGAGAGGTGTGAAAATGCTCCTAGGAAAGAGGCCAGGCGTGGGTTCCGAGTCGAGGCAAACCTCTAAAATACGCCTCCCTGACAGGAAGACAACCGACCTATTGACAGGCTCTGGGTGAAGCCATTCATCGTAGGAAAAAAAAAATGCTCCCTGGAACGGAGAGTTGACAATCAAGTGAGACCAGAGAGTTGAGGGGAATAAGTAAGAGGGGGGAGAACACCTTCACGAACTGGGCAGGTTGAATAAAAATCCCATATTATGCGAGAGTCTTGGAGAACGGACAGAAATTAAGCGCAAGCAACCACAAGGGGGATAACCTCTAAAAATCACACACCTTCCGGAACTCGCATTCTTAAGCGACGCCAAAACCACCGAAGAAAAGAAGCTAAAGGAGATCGAAAACCTGATGATGGGAAGCAGGTCATCTCTTTGAAAGAGACTTGAAGGAGGGAAGATACCCTTGTAGCTTTCATAGAGGGGAGGAAGGGAGCATAAGATGACGGTGTCATGTGGGATACGGACGGGCAAGGGCACTAATGTTGGTACCTTTTATGTGACCTCTTAAAGAAAGGGTCAGGAGTCTCAGTGAAAGAACCCCAGTCGGTAAATGAAAGAAAAAACTTCCTAACATAGCGCTAGCTTAATTCCCGCTCGTTGCTCAAATGCTGCCCAGCGCCGAGGATCTCCCCGGCTCTCAAAAAAACAAACGGCCGCTCCTTTCCGAGGATCTAAGGGGTGCCTACGCGAGGTCGGGGAGAAAGGAAACATTGGCCGATACTCGTCCGTTGAGAAATGGGAGGCTTCCGAGGGAAGGGGACAATAGACCCACACACCTGGAAAAAAGCAAAGTTCCGAGGACTAATTGGTACTTGGCTTCGTCCTAAAGCGCCTACACGGAAACGAACGGCCTCTGGGCCGGGTGCACTCGGGATGTATCGTTATAGAGAGACTAAGGGGACATCCTTTCTTTGGCCGGTCGAAGGGGGAACAAGAAGCCGTTTGAGAGGGGGGAGGCTCGCGGAGGTTCTGGATCAGGGGGGGTCTGGAAATAAAAAGGTTGTTATATCTAGGAAATCCGCTAATTACCTATGCGGGGGAAGGGGCTGAGGGGTTGGAGGTGAGAAATTTGTCTCAGGAGGAAAAAGGAAAAAAAAAAAAGCTTTTATACCAAATACGGGGACTGTTTCTACACCTGAAAAAAGTCCTTACATCGGAGAGATATCCATCCGAGAGCGAAAAAAGAAAAGACCTGCATAGAAAGGAGATACAGGAGGTGGGGTTTTCCTTCTTGATTGTTCGAGGGGCGTGGGACTAGGGAGCTGAATCTTTAAAGTCCGTAAAACCAAGTTTCTGGAAACGAGGCGACTCTGCGGGCAGAACAATATGATCTCGCCGGAGTTTGACAGTGCTGATCCCAAAAAGGTGACGAAAGCAACCAGGA
>Ga0179593_1538492_pt1 | contig 10340 bp, 18 predicted proteins | sample CZODoug2_1_08_16_FD_185931 | JGI IMG/M metagenome (GOLD analysis project Ga0179593, IMG submission 185931) | Vadose zone soil fungal communities from Angelo Coast Range Reserve, California, USA - CZODoug2_1_08_16fungal (PacBio error correction) | ecosystem: Environmental > Terrestrial > Soil >...
CGGGAAGCGTGAGTCTAAAAAAAAAAGGGGAGGGATAGTACCTGCACGGGGCGGAAAAAAAGAAGGGGTCTGGGGGGGGGGGAGGGGGGGACAATGAATGACTCGATCCCTATCAAATCACTCGCCAACCCAAAAGAGGGACGCCGGGGGGGAACTTCCAGAACCACCGGCTCACCGCGTTGTCTAATTAACTGAACGGGTGAAGGGCAAAAAAACCTTTATCGTGGATGGGTTGGCCTGCTTCTTATAAATGGCTGAAGCATGTAGCAGAATCAAAATGGTTTGTTTCGCATGAGGGGGGTGATAAAAAAGGAATTTGGAAATGAAGGAGGCGCGCGGATGGAAGGGGGCTGCTAAGGGGGGTTGTGGGGGGGGGGAACAGACGATGACAAAGGACTGGCGAATGAAAAACCATTCCGACCAATGAGGGGGTGAAGGAAAAAACCCCCGATGTCTGGGAGTAGAGGAGGGGCGTGACCCGTGGGGAATGAAAATGGAGGCCGGGAAGGCAATCCCAAAAAAGCCCAAGAAGGAACGTGACACGGACATGAGGGGGGGGAACATCCTCGTCGAATCAAGGCAAAAAAAGAAAAACAAAAGCAAAGGCCGTCAGGGGACATGTGAAGCGAATGAGAGGCAGGGGGGGAACGGGCGGGGGGGAAAAAGAGCGGAACAGCCGGGAGGGGACGACAGGGGAGGCCGCTTGTGAAAAGGTGCTAGTCCACTATTCGTCAGGCCTAAAAACAGCAGGTAGGATTTGAACAAGAGAGGGGGCCCCAGAGCCAGACTGAACGACCGCTCGAAACAAGCGGGATCGCCCTGTTGTCAAGAAAGACGTTTTTGCAAGGAGCCACCGAGGCATTCTCATACAGCCGCTTTCCGATCCAACTAAAAAAAGGGGGGGGAAATCAGTAGACCCCAGAACCAACAGTGGGGCGAGGGAATCCAAAAACATGGGGGGAGGGGAAAAGGGGGGAAAACAAGGGGGGAATGTGCAAAAAGGGGACGGCCGCCTTTTTAAGGTATTGGGAATGCCAATGCAAATTGGGGACCAGGCAAAAAACTTTCCTCCCTTTCAGATGGACGGGAAAAGAAAATTCTAAGAACCAAGAGGGACCGCCAAGGTTGTGGGGGTTTGAGTGACCAGAGGGAAGTCCCGGAACATAGGGGGAAAAAAGCCGTTTACAGCGTTGAACAGATCAAAAGGGGAGGGGAAAGTACCGGAGGGGGAGGGGTGAAACAAGCATCAACCGGAAAGAGATTTGCGAACCGCAAGGAGTCTTCAGGAAAAAGAACCCAGGTGTGGAAATCGCGCGCAAAAGCAAGTCCAGCGATGCGTAAAAAAGACTTCAGGAGAAAGCACCCACGGGAAAAAGATGCAGCTGCACCTCAGGGTAACTTCGCCAGGTGAAAAAAAAGTAAAAAGGGCCCATAACGCGTCCAGCTGGCGGTTCACGGGGGGGGGGGCTCAATGAAAGGGAAAAAAGGGGTCAGCTGAGTACCAGTTTTCAGTTCCGGAAAACCGGTGCTGGGGCAGGGGTGACCAACCAACAAATCAGTGCGCAGAGGTATCGAAAAAGCAAGGACAAAAAACACGCCTCTCGTCAAGAAAAGGGAAAAGGGGCAGGTTTGGAAGCCACCCCAACAAGACGCTGTTGATCAATAAAAATCGGCAAAAAAAGAATCGAACATCTCGGCCAAGTGAGTGGGCGGGCGGTTAAAAAAAAGGGGGGAAAAGAAAAAACCGCAAAAGGGGGGGCAGTTATACCATTCCCAAATCGACGGCCACGCGAGGGACCACGATTTCGAAGAAGGAGCTGGAAAGACCGTCATCTCGCGAGGGTTGGTTCGAGACTGGAGGAAAAAGAGGGTTTTCGAGCGGTTGGGGAAGGGGGGGGGATCGCATGTAGTTAGCAGGAGCCCAGGGGAAGGGAAAAAAACAGTTGACCTGGAGTAGGGACTGGGAAAAAAAAGGGAAAAGCCAAGTGGAAAAAAAAAAAAAAAGCGGTTTGGAGCCTGAGGTCGAAAAAAAAAGTAAAGTTCGGGAGGAAGGGATAAAGTTAATTGCAGCGATGAGAGAATGGAAACGTCCGAGGAAAGGAGGCCGGCCTGCCCGAGGCGGGGGGAAGCAAGGGGGAGTAGTCCAGCAGAACCGTAAGAGTGAGGTGACCCTCAGAAAGGCCGATCGTGGTGGGGGGAAACCAGTGAAGAGGGGGCGTTGGGCGTGGGGGGAAGTCGAGTGGGGGGAAAAAGAAACCGGATGGAGGAAATTTGGGCAAAGAGGAGAAGAAAAATTCCATGCAGAAAAGGGGCCCGTAATACTTGCGGCCGAAAAAGGAGGCCTTCCCGCAAAGCTGAGAAGAGCGGCGACGGCTGCAGGTCCGGGGTCAGGGGAAAGGGAGGACAAAAAAATAGAGAGGTCAAAAACAAAACTGGGGAGGAGGAAAAGAGAATGCTACCAAAGAAAGAAGGGAAAAAAAAAAAAAAAATCTTCTCTAAGGACGGAACGGGGACGCCCTCAGCAGCTATAGCGGAGAAGAACGTATTCCGGGCCTGGTAAAAAAAGAGGGGGCCTGCTTGGGGGGAAAAAGCCAGAAAGCCTGAAAAAAGCCTTGTCTGTTTGGGAGGACCCTTCCCACGAGCACGGAAGCCCAGGATCACAACAGACTCCTGGGAAACAAACGTCGCGGCCGAAGGGAAGGGAAAATGAAGGGGGAAAAAAAAAGGATGGGCAAGCATTTCTGACTACAAGAAAGCGCACCAAATTGCAACCAGAAAGAAGGGACCGTCCATTCATGAGGAACACCTAACAGTATCAAAAAATGAACCGTCGTTCCTCCATCCCGAACCCCAATGACGCACGAGCTCAGGGAAGGGAAACCTAAGTCTCTCACCTCAAAGGTAAATTGGGGGGCAAAAAAAAAACGGGGTCGGTGGGGAAGGCCTTTTAGGGAAAGGGACCATTGGTTCAACCGGGGGAAGGGCTTATAAAAGGGGGTCACGGGAAGTCGGCTGGCATAAATCGTCACAGCAAAGGGAATCAAACGAAAAAAGTTCCCCGAATGAGAGGAACAGACCTCTCGAACAACGCGTGGGAGAAGGTACCTCCCATGAAAGGGAGAAAAAACGAACAGTATTCCTGCTGTAAGACGGAAATTATCTACTGCCTGGGACAATGTGGCAGACAATGGAAAAGTGCCACTAAAGTCCAGACAGTAACCGGCCCAAAGAAAGAAGCCCTTTTTTTCAACGGAAAACAAGTAAAAAGATCACCTTCACCTGAGAGGTCAAACCTGGGGGGGCAAATGGGCTGGGGGGACCCATACCCGACCAAAGCAAGGGGAATGGTGGGGTTTGGGGGAAAAGGGAAAGAAATAAGGGCGGGAACCAATCTTAATACCGAAGCGGAAAAAGGGAGGTCAACGGGGAGGGGGGTGACCGGGGGAAAAAAACGCGCCCTTTAATGGGGGAGGACATTTGTCAAAAAACACAAAAAAACCTGGGGAGAAAAAAACTGCCGACGGGTGGAAAAGGAAAAAAACCAACAAGTCGTGACTCCCCACAGGAGAGAAAGGGGACCGATAAAAAAAAAGGGGGCGTGTTAAAAAATGGGCCCGGGTTTGAAAATCTCCTGACCCCAGGGGAGAAAAAAACCATTTTCGATCAAGGGAACTTAAAAAGGAAACTTGGGAATTGGAGGGGGGGGAAATGTGGGCCGGGGAAACTGGAAATCCAGACACTCAGGACTACAAATGGGGGAGGGGCTTCTCTTGGGGAGCCGCCAAAAAAGGAAACAGACCTTCTTGTCTTGTGAGGAGGCCTGGGCGAGCAAAGCCGAAAAAGTTCAGGGGGAATGGTTCGAACAGCAAAGCGGGAAAAAGGGTAGTCGATCGCATGGAAGCTGCCGTGATGAAAATCTGGCAGGGGGGGGCGGACCCTACCACCCGTTCGGGGGCGAGCGGGCCTAAAAAGGGAAAAAAAGCTTAAAAAGGAACAATCAGCTAAGAAGATTGTCCTTCCACCCTTAAGTTAAACGAAGAAAGTCAACGGCCTTAAGAATACGGGGGGGACCATTGCCTTCAGAACCAAGGGGGATCACAGGGAAAAGGGAAAAAACTGGGATACAAATGTGTTCACTGACGATGCGGGGAAACTAATTGGACTGACAACGGCTGTTTAACGAAGGAAGTTTTGGATCAGACGGGGGAAAATTGGGGGGGGAGTCTCTGACCACCGGCGATGCCAATATTGTAAAGGAGAGTTTTGGCAGGGAGGGCTAGGAAAAATATCTGAACCGGAGACGAATCCTGCCGGGCTCGCCCAACTGGGGGAAAAACAAAGGGGAACGACCATCTCGGGAAAAGGCAGGGAAAGAGAAAATGCCTGTCCAGATTTCAACGCTGCCCGAGCAAACAAAATCGTCATCGAAAAGTGGGAACAAAGGGGAAAAAAACTCGCAAACTCAAACGAGGAGGGGGGCAGGCCGGTGTTGGGAGGGAAAGGGAACAACCCAAACTCCCGCAAAAGCCAGGAAACAAGGTTGAAAGGGAAACTGGGGGGGGGTGGATCAAAAAAAAAGTGAAAGACAGGGGGTACTAGCGGGGAACCTCAGTCCTACGTGTCAAAATGACACAAGGGAAGGGTTTACGAAAAACGTTCCTCTAGGGAAATGAATCATCAGAAAAAAAAAAAGCACGAGTAAAAAAAAACAAACAGAAGTCAAGTCCCTCTGTACTCGCCGAGTGACAGATGGGGCAATTATAAGGATCACAATGCGCCATTGAAAAAAACAGGTCTAGGGGGGTCTAGGAACAGGGATCCCGGCAAACAGAAAAAAAAAGAAGGGCAAAAAAAACTACATTAAAAATCATAGGGGGGGGGGGTAGAAAGGAAAAGGATTGAGGAAAAAGGAAACGCGGTTTCCAAACCGGAAGGCGAGCACCGAAAAGAATTGGGGTGGGGGACAAAAAGAGGACAGGGGGATGAGGAGGAGGGATCAGAAAGGTACTCCAAAGAAAAATCAGGCTTGGATGAAAAACAAAGCAACCGGAGCGGGAATCAAGATTGTCTTCCGCCAAGGGGGGTGGTGGAGAAATGGGGAAAAAAAAGGAAAAGAAAAGACATCAAAAAAAAACAACAACTATTTGTTAAGAAAGAGAGATAAAGCCTGGACTCAATGGTCGCCAAAAAAAAAGGGGAGGGTCAGGTGGGGGGGGAAAAAAAAAATATAACCGATTTCGTTTGGAGGAGAAAAAACACGATCAGAGTCGACAGATACCCCCATCTTGAGTAGAGGGGTTCGGGCGAAAAAACAAAATCCTGGAATCTCGAGTAAGGTCGAGCAGCTGTCGGCTGAGCCCATACCAAAAGGGGGGGGGGAAAGGGTTGGGGGTGGAAAGTTTTTTGGGCCCCGCCGGGTAGGGGGGCCAAAATTGGAAAAGGAAAGAGTGGCTTCAAAACTCCCCCTGTGGGTAAGCCGCATCTTGGGGAAAGCACGAACGAAAAAACATAGTGTGCAATCGGTAGGGGGAAAAAAACGCGCGTATGTCGAGGACAGGGATGGTTGGGAAAAAAAAAGGGGAGTGTCAGGGGGAAAAAGGGGCCATGATTGCAAGAAACGAACGGCTTGCTTGGGGAAGCCCGATGGCCGGAAAAAAAAAATGGAGCCGGGGGGAGAGTACAAGATCGGACAAGGTTTGTCGTTGGAAAAAGGGGGTACAGGCTGGCACAAGGGGAGATTGTTGAGGGGGACGGGAAATGCTCGATCAGGGGAAAGGATAAAAAACCACACAGTATGCTGGGAAGCTCCGAAAGTGCGTTTTCAAGAAGACAGGGAAGGGGAGGAAGGGAAGTCAGTTGGGGAGGGAAAAAAGGGGGTCAAGGACAGTTTAAGTCGCCGCCTTAACCATGGGCCAGGGTAAGGTGTCAAAAAGAGTGACGGGGGGCAACAAGAAGAGACGTCTTGGGTCGGGAAGAAAAATGCACGAAGCCCGACTTACAAACATCCTCGACAAGCGACGCCTGGGGGGAAACCAGAATGCCGTAGGGGACCGCGCCAAGAGCAAATAGGAAACTGAGGGGAAAAAACATTGGGGGAAGGGGAATTCCCTGATTGAACTCGTCGAGTACAAAAACCAGAAAAAAAAATTTATGCTTCAACGCCAAGAAGGCAGACAAGGGAAAAAAGGCCCCCGGATTCGCCTCGGGTGGGAATTTCCCAGATGAGTCAACCTGGAAAACAGAGGAATCAAGGGGAGGAATGGGGAAAGGGGAACAGAACCCCTGCAGCCCGACCTCGCCAAAGGGGCATTGTTGGGAAGGAAAAAAACAGGGAGCATCAACAAAGAAGGTGAATGGGATTCACCCGAGTAATAAACGTGGAGAACGAAAGGGGCTCTCGATTTGCAGACGGGAACTCCCTTGAAACCACAGAAGAAGAGGGGGATCGGCTCCAGCTCAGGGGGGAAAAAAGCCGAATTACTATTCACGGTCGGTTGGATGAAAAAAGGGGAACCCCGGGGACAATTTCGACAAGCGGACAAGCATGAGGCACGAAAGCGGGGAAGAGTACTCCCATTAAATCAACCTTAAAAAACTGACATAACGGGGAAGAAAAAAAGGGGTGGGTTGGGTGGTGGGGTGGGAGGAAGGCGGAAAGGGGGAGGGGATCCAAAGGTTACTGTCAAAGGGGGGAGGGGACCAAAGTGGCTTGGGGAGGCAAAAAAAAAAGACCAAAAATCACAGTATGAGGCGACTGATACGAAAAGGAGGGCGCTGGGAAATGGAAAGGAAAAAAGAAAGGGCTCGTCCAGGGAGTCATACCCCCAACTGTGTGCCAAAAAACGAAAAAGCAAAACATTCCACCATAATGGGGGGGGGAACATCACTGCCGGGGGGGAAGAAGGGGGGGGGGGAGGGCTGTGTGAAAGACGACGCCCACCTAAGGGAGGATCAGGTCTGTAAAAGGAGGGGGAAAAGGAGCGACTCTCATTGGGGACACGTTCCTTCAACCGTTCACTTATAAACAATGCTGGGGACAGAGAAAAATTTGGGAGGAGTAATTCGGACAAAAAAAACAAACGGTTTGATAAGGGGGGGACGGTGGGGATCGACGAGGTTGTCGTAGGGGGAAGACGCCGCAAAGGCAAAAAGTTAAGGGGGGGGGAAACCGGGTCGGGACGGTGGATTGACAAACGAACGGGGTGGGAAGGAAAAAGCGGGGTAGGAAAGGGGTCGAGACAGGGATGAAGGGGGAGGTGGTCCTCTATTGTTCGGCTGCGGGACAGCGGATTGAAAAAACAAAACTAGAAAAAAGGGGGAAAGGAACGGTCAAGGGCCCCAGGCCGGATGAGGTGGGCAGGAACCGCGGACAACATCAGAAAAAAAAAGGGAGGAGTTCCTCAGGCAGGAGGACCGAAAAAAAAATCGTTGGTTTCCAGGAGGGTCGGCCAAACAAAAGCGGGGGGGAACACTTCGGGGGGAATTAGAGTTGAAAAATGAACAAACAAGGAAATTGGAGGGAAGGGGGGGCCGCCGGACGGAAAGAAAGCCGGTACAGCCATACCGTTTTTCAACGCCGGGAAAAAAAAAAAAGAAAAAAAGAAGTGGCCGCCATAGGGGGGGGTCGTCTGACGGCTGCAGAGCAAGGGTAAGAAAAAAACTGTTTGTGTGGAGGGGGAGGAGCGCTCCACAACGGGGGAGGATATAAATTCTAACACGTCCAGGTTTCCAGGACTCGGGGGATCAAAAGACCCCGTCTGTACTCAGCCAGCAGCTGGCGAGCAAAAAAAGAGGGGAAAAAAGCGCATACGTATTTGGCAAACAAGGTGGTAACCTTCTGGGTTTTTGAAAAAAAAAAAAAAGACGCCAGAAGCGCAAATGGGGCTATGGGAAAAGGGAAAAACTCCAAAAAAGAAGGAAAACGTCACCTATCCTGGGGAAACCCACGATCAAAAGGAATTCGAGGGGCCAAAGGTGTTAACAGAGGAAAGGGGGAAAGAAAGAGGAGCAGCTCAAAGAAAAATCTCCACGCCAGGCCCGGAAACGAGGAGGGGAGAAAAGGTGGGGCTGGAAAAAGGGAGAAAAACGGCGCCCGTAACAAAAAGTGCAAAATAAAAGAAAAAATCCTACGGTCACATCAGGATGGACAAGGAAAAAGGTTAAAAAAAGAACGCTGGGGGTAGGACCGCAACGGCGGGGGGGGGTTAAGGGGGGGGGGAAACGGAAAAACAAAAAGGGAACAAGCCACACCTTGTTGTCAAACGACTACGGGGAGGGGGAAGAACTAACAGAAAAAATCGTCGGCGATCAAAGTGAAAACAACATCAGGAAAGCGCGGTAGGGAGGAAAAAAGTCGCAGTCTGCTCATGAATGAAAGGTTGGCCTGTAGGAAGGAAGATGAATAAAATCCCTTAAAAAATGGGCAAAGTCCCTGGCGTTACTGGAGGACCGGTGCCCTATCCAGGGACGTGGGCAGGGGGGGGAGGGGGGTTTTCAGTTCCAAAAACAAGGACAAGATCACTTCCCATCATTTCATATGGGGGGATGACTGGGCAATGGGGGCTACCAAAGAGGGACTGTGGGGGGGTTGTTTGAGGGGATCGGCCAAAACGGACCGCAATCTAGAAAAGAGCGGGGGGGAATGTACGAGAAGGGGACAGCTCCTGAAAGCTGGGGGGGCGGGGGTACAGGGGAAAAAAAAACCCTGGGTCCACTCAAAGGGGCCAGAAATTGCACACTTGTCACGGTAAGACGAAACAAAAAGCAACCAAGAAAAAATAGAGGACTGGTTCATGATTGTGTGGCCTGGGGTAAAAAAAAAAAAAGGGGGTGGCGGGAAAGTGCGAACGGAGCCAGCTTTCTCTTCAAAACTGAGAAGGGGTTCAGGGCCTGCCCTTAGCCAGGAAAAAATCAACCCGACCTGGCCGAAGAAAGAAAGAAGTTAACGGAGAGGGTAAAAAAAGCTCCCCATCAGGGCCTTAAAAGTCATGGTTGGTCGCAATCAGATCAGTGCTGTGGATACAGGAAAAAAAGATAACTCGGTGGGAGAGGGGGAGGGACACACAGGCCGGTTACAGAGAAACAGATTCTCTGGTCGAAAAGAGCGACACACCAATTTAAAAAGAAGGGGCAGTCATCACTGAAAACCTAACAGACAGAAATGGAACAAAAAGGGGTCAGTGCGGGAAATTGGCAAATCAAAAAGAATTTCACCAAGGGCATTACCAAGGAACTCGCGGAACATTGGACACTGGCTTCTGGGGCCTATGACTTGGGGGAACGTCTACGTTCGGGGGGGGGACTACTTTCTCAGAACTTGGAAAAAAAAACTTCTGGGGAACCTGCAAGCGAGGGTGGGGGTCAAGGAAATCGGCAGAAAGAAAAAAGCCGCTTGAAAAAAAGTCTCTACCGAAGAGAGCAACAAGGGAAGTGGGGTTTCGAAGAACCCTGTGGGGAAAGTGCCGTGAAAAAAGGAAGGGGTATGCACAAAAGAAAAGTCATGGGATCATTAATGTCCCTCAGCGCAAAAATCGGGACAAAGAAAAAAAAGGCAAATCATTTGTACGGCGGACTCCTGCCAATCCGACTGGGGGTTCAGCAACCTTTCAACCAGGAAATCGTCAAACACAAGGAGCAATCGATTCGAAGGGGTCTCAAGGGGAAAACGAACATCGGAGCGCCCGGACCAGGGGAGTTCGTGGGACCAGAGCACGGATGGATCCGCCATTGGAAACGTTTCACTAATGGAGAATGCAGGCTTAAAAACTTACCAGAAAGGGGGTGCCGATCAAACGGGAAATCTAAAGCCAAAAGACGGGTGAAGAGGGGGGGGAAAAAAACGTTCGTCACACAGCCCCGTTTGGGTCGGGGGAAAAAGGGAAAATTGCCAGGTGAAACGTGATAGACTAACGAAGGTCAAAAAAAAGAAAAAAAAAGTCCTCCAGAGAGGTGGCTGACTAATTAGATAAACAGTTGGGGAAAGTTAGCCACTTGGACAAAGTGGCCTAAGTAAAAAAATCAGCAAAACAAAAGGGAAGAAACGCCCACCAACCTCAAGAAACGAAATCATCGGGGGGTAAGTGAAGAACAACGTTTTTTTTTCAGGGTAGAAGCGGGACGAGGTGGGGGGGGGTCGAAAAGGAGGGAAAGAAACCTCAGAAAATGCCCGACAGTTTTGGGGAATAACCACAGAGTGGAGCGTTGGGCACGGATGGAAAAAAAGGAAAGAACAATTGGGTACCCACAGAAACACGAAATCGGGACTGAAAAAAAGGGGTTCCAAGGGTCAGAGTCTCCGCCGTGGGGGACCGGGTGGGGGGAATGGGGGGGGCACCCGCAGG
>Ga0179593_1631171_pt1 | contig 10340 bp, 11 predicted proteins | sample CZODoug2_1_08_16_FD_185931 | JGI IMG/M metagenome (GOLD analysis project Ga0179593, IMG submission 185931) | Vadose zone soil fungal communities from Angelo Coast Range Reserve, California, USA - CZODoug2_1_08_16fungal (PacBio error correction) | ecosystem: Environmental > Terrestrial > Soil >...
CTTGACGCCTCGTTTCGAAAGCATGGACAGCCGAGCGTCCGGGACTGCCTTAACCGAATAAAGCGACGCATGTGCTGGCCACCGTGCTTGGATCAAGAGCAGCGTTGATAAAGAGTTGAACGGATGCTAAGCGTACAAGGGGATTCTGCTGAAGCGGATTTCAGTCGTGACGTCCGCGTCAGAATTCAAAGGCCTTAGAATATTGGAGCGGGCTGACGAATGCGAAGCGCGGACAATCGGCTTGGGAAGCGCACGATCAACAATGGCTGCTGAGCGGAAAAATACGCTGGTCGTCGGTGTTTCAATTGTATGGGGTCCCTCTGAGAATTGGGCATTATGGCGCTTGCGATGAGCCGATAGCTTCACTTCCATGGGTTCAGAATTGCCGCAAAGCGTGGGCAAAAGGCGGCCACGATATCTGGAATTTGCTGAATTTTGCGTGTCGCGTCGACGCGAAAACGGCGCTCCGATCAAAATATCAAGAGCGAGTCTGAGGCATGGAGCCTGCTCGAGTTTGGAAGAAGGGTCGAGCGGACTAAACTCAATACGCTCAAGAAGCGTTTATCAAGGCCGAAAAATATGTACCGCGTGCCGAGTTGAGGTTTTAAGGGCGCTGCAACGGACTCTCCGCCTAACAAAAAATGTATTCCCTGAATTGTAGAACTATTACGTTTACGCTTAACATTCCCGTGACTTACCTCAAGAGTACACAAGGTAAGTCATCGTGAAGGCATCAGATCAACGTCGCTATCCCGAAAGCCTGAATTGCAAAGAGTAACGCTGCACTAACGTCGGGAAGCGCTGTGCTGATTTCGCGGCCAACACTTCTCGAACGTTCTCGAGAAGGAGGCTCCGGTCCTCGTGCTGGCATGGGAATCCCCAACGTCGGTTCTGGGCCGATTTCTTGATTCGGCGAGGCTGCGCGAGCGATCGGCGGCCGCGCGCCTACTAGAAAAACGAAAAAGGTCGCGACGGAGAGGCTCTGGAGCGGTAAACCGACGGATGATCGAGGGGTTCGCGTCCGGGGCTTTCATCTATCTTGTCGATGGTTGAGGCGGCGAGATCGCCGTCCGCCGTTCCCCGGATCGATTACGAGATTGGCTGTCGGGAATTAAGTCACCGGCTTGTCCCCGAAAGATGCGGGCTTGCCCCGTATGCTGGGCCGTGATCGATTCTCGATTAACCATCAACAAGCAGTCTGAATTGTCGTCGTTGTGCAAGGGTGGCGATGATCGCCCTGGGCTCACATCGACAGTTCGATTTCAAAAAAACGGGCGTGCCGCACACTCGATGACGACGATCGCCCCGGCTCCTCCGGTAAGGGTCCAGGTCAGCCCGGCCCGACGCCTCATCCTCCGCCAACGACACAACATACCCGCGCTGGCGATTGTGGCGTGCCGCAGTGCCGCTCGCGGGTACCCGTCTGGCCGACACGTATCTGGCGGGCGCGTCTCGACTTTCCCCAATCCCGCCGCCGCGGCGCTGCGCTTTTCCTCCTCGGGCCCGTCGGACCATGGGTCACTCACCCGTGGGTCTGGTCGGCGCTATTCCCGCTCCCCCTTACAGATGCGCCGTCGGCTCCATCGCACCGGTCTCGACCCGATTTCCACAAAATTGACCGTATGGCACTCGGCCGTTTCGGATTCGTGCCTGCAATCCAAATTAGGCTCCAACGAGTAAGGTTGAGCACGGTCTTGTAAGTTGGCGAGGCGTCGAAACACCGATCTATCGCCCCCGCGAAGGCCGAGAGCCCATGCAGGTGCGAAGCCCATCGCCATGCCGGCAATCGTTGTTTTCGACGCCTTCGCCACCTCCAAGACCGTGCTCAACGCTTATCGTTGGAGGGGCGCAATTTGAAGTGCGGCGCCTCCGACACTCCTAGTGCCATCCGGCATTTGTGGCCATCCGGGTCGAGCGCGGTGCGATGGATCCGACGGGCTCCTGTAATGAGGGAGCGGAATAGCCGACAGACGACGGGTGCGTGACCCTGTCCGAAACGGCACCGCGATGAAACGCAGCCTCGGCGGCTTGCCTCTGAAATCGAGACCGCGCCCGCCCAGATACGTTTCGGCGAGGGTACCGCGATCGGACACTGCGGCACGCCAAACTCCCAGCGCTGGTACGTGTTGGTTGTCGGTTGCGGAGGATCGAGGCTTCGGCGCCGCCTTACGGAGGGCCCGAGGGCGATCATCGACATCGAGTGTGCGGCACGCCGTTTTGAAATCGACACTGGGGTTCGAATGTGCTGCACCAGGCGATGACTCGCCACCCTTGGCCCAACGACGACAATTCCAGACCTGCTTGTTGATGTGTACTCGGAATCGATCACGGCCACGCAAACGGGGCAAGGCCCCTCGTTCGGGACCACCCCGGTGATCCTTAATTCCCCTACGCCCCATCTCGTCTCGATCCGGACGGCGACGTCGATCATCGCCGTCCCCAAAAAAAACCCCTTCTCCAACCATCGCCAGTCAGCTGAAGCCCGACGCGAACTGACTCCGTTCCGTTTATCCGTCCAGCGCCTCTTCCGTCCGACCTTTATTCAGATTCATATCGCGCGCGGCTCGCCCGATCGCTCGGCAGCCCTCGCGCGAATCAAGAAATCGCGCCAGAAACCGACGTTGGTGAGTTTCCTCCAGCACGAGACCGGAGCGCTCATTCTCGACGAACGTCCCGAAAGCTGTTGCCGACATAGACACAGCGCTCCCGACGCTTAGTGCCGCGTTACTCTTGCAGATTCAGGCGTTCGGGAAGCCACGTTTGATCTGTGCCTCACATGACTTACCCTTGTGTGTCGCTTGAGGTAGTCCGGGACGTTCCGCGTAAATAGGTCTACACTTTCAGTAATACCTTTTTGTTAGGGCGAGCAGTCCGTGCAGCGCCCTAAAATCCTCCACCGCGACGGACATATTTTTCGCCTCTGATAACCGCTTCTTGGAAGCCCGGTGGTAAACATTTTTGGAGTTTAGTCCCCCCCCCCCCCCCCGCTGCCCCCTTTTCCCCCTTCCCCCAAACCATAAGAGCCGCCCTCCAATTGCCCCCCCGTTCGAAATCGCTCCTTTTTTGGAACATATTTTTTTAAAAAATCCGGCCAGCGCCCCGTGTTTTCTCTTTTCCCGGACCGGGGCCCCCCGGGTACCGCCCAAAACCCTTCAGCAATTTTTCCCCCCCATCATTATCTCGCTTTTGTTTTGGGCCCCGCCCCCTTTTGGTTTTTCGCCGCAAACCGCCCCGCCCCTTTTTTTTTCGGGCCAAATTCCTGAAACCCCATTGAAAACGTGAGCCTTTGTTTTTTTCGGGGCCTTAATCGCAGCCCGCCCCAATTCCCCATTTTTTGCCAAATTTCCCCGTCCCAAGGGACCAAAACCCAACAATAAACCACCCCAAATTTTGGAAACAACCGCCCCGACGCCAGCGTTTTGTTGTTTTTTTTCCCACCCCCGCTCATCAAGCCACTTTTGGTTTTGTTTTTTGATCCCGGTGCCGGGGGCCTTTTTTTCCCCCCCCAAAAGCACGATTTTTTGTTTTCCCCCCCCCGCCCCCGGCTTTTAGCCCCATTCCCGTCCCCCCGCCAGCCCCCCCCCCCGCCCTTTTCCATTGTTATTTCCCTTCAAGGCCCCCTTTTTGGGGGAAAAATTTTTCCCCCCCCCCCCCCTGGAAAAACCGCGGGAGACCCGGTTTTTTTCCCCGGACTGAAAAAAAAGATTTTCCCGCTTTTTTTCCAAAGAAAAGAATTCCCCCCTTTGAAATGCGGCCCTTGGCCCCACCCCCCGTTTTTTTTTTGTTTTCAAAACACCCGTGCTTTTTCCCTATCAAAAAACGCCTTGGCACCCTCTTGATCCCCCAAGAAAACGTTTTTTTGGTGGTGCCAGCCCCAACGATTGGCCGTCCCCCCCCCCCGCCCTTTCCTTTGCTTTCCCGGTAAAACAAAGGGCCAAAACAATTAAACAAAAAAGTCCCCCCAGGACACGGCCTTCGGCCCCTTTTGGGCCTTGCCCCAATGTGCCCTTTTTGGCCCGAAACGATGCTGTCCCAATAGAAGCCCGTGACCCGAGGAGTTTCCCACCCCCAATGCCCCCCCTTGCTGGAACGGGCAACATGTGCCTTTCCTGTCCCCCCCCCAACCCCCCCCACTCCCCCTTTTTCGGAGAAACAAAGTGATGCCGCCCAAGCCGGTCCCCCGTCCCCGGGTTCCGCCCCCCTGAGAGGATCCACCATCGCCCACTGGGCCCGGGTGCCCCGAAGTTCCCCCCCCCCCCCTTTTTTTTCATTGGGTGGGAATGATTCCCCGGCCCAAAACGCCGACCCCAGCAAACGCTGCACCATCACAGAAATCACTCCCTTTTCCCCCCCCTTCCTGCAACCCAAAAAAACAAAAGGGGATGCCAAAGGGAAGGAAAACAAAAAAAAAAAAACAGACAAAGAAGAGGATATCCCCCGTTAAAAATTTGGGGGCCCGGTTGTGCGCACCCCCTGGGGTTTCCCCCCCCCCTGGCCGGGCCCCCCCCCGTTTGTCCCCGCAACGTTTCCCCCACTTGGTGGAAAACAATTAAAAGGAAAAATTTTTGGGGGGGCCCCGCCCCAAGTTTGGGGGGCTTATGGTGTGGGGAAAAAAATCCTTTCCCTCCAGGCGAAACCGACCCGAACCCCCGCCCCCCCTTTCACACCAGCCCCTCCTTTGGTTTGTTTTTTTGCCTCGAAGGAGTTTGGTTGGTTTTGGGAAAAAAAAACGGAAAGCGAAATGGTTCCCCCCCCGTCCCCCCCCGCGCCAACATGAAAATTCCCGCTTTTCCCGCCTCCCTTTTTGGGACGCCCCCCCTGTTTCGACAAAGCATTTTGGCAAGCAAAAACCCCGCAAGCGTGGTTGGCCCCCTTGACCGGCCCTTTACCCAGACCCCGAAAAAGAAAAAAGCGACCCCGCCAAAAAATGGGCTTGGCCCCCCCAACCATAAACCGTGCCCCCCCCCTTTGGATCCCCATAAGAAAAAAAGGGCCCAGCGTTTATTTTTTTTTGAAAAATAGAAAAGCAGGTTTTTTTGAAAACTGAAAAAAAAATTGGCCTAAACCCATACAACAGGGGGGGAAAATTTTTCCCTTCTTGAAGCCTGGAATTTGTGCCCCCAGTCCGAAAACGGGTTCCCCCCTCCGGGTTCAAACAGAAAATTTCCAAATGGGCCCCACCCCCTTAGAAAAAGTTTCGATTTTGAGCCCCCCGGGCCCCCCCCCCCCCTTTGAAACCGAAAAAGATTTGGCTTAAGCCGGCGGAAAAACCAATCGTGGGCCCTTTTTTTTTTGGGGAAAAAAGCCCCCCGCCTCCGATTTTTTTCCGCAACCAAGTTGTTGCTTGTCCTGAAAGCTGGGGAAAAAAAAATTCGAACAACTGCTTTGGGTTTCCCCCCCCGGCCCCCCCGGGTTTTGTTTTTTTTTCCCAAAATTGGTAACAAATGGGTTTCCCCCCCCCCTCTGGAGAATAATTTTGGGGGCCAAAAAAATTGGAAAAATGGGCCCGTCCCCTTAAGCGGAAATTAAAAAGCCCGAAGTAACACCATCAACGTTTTTTTTTTGTTTCCCCCCTTGGTTTTCAAGAAAAATTTTTGTTGCCCCCCCCCCCCCCCCCGGAGCCAAATCGGGGTGGGGGGGCTAAAAACAAAAGGCGGCCCCCCGGCCTGAAATATATGTTGAAAATGTCCTTTTTTTTGAAAAAAGTTTGTGTGGCCCCGTTTTTGTCCCCCCCCCCCACCCGCCGGGGTTTTGCCTAAGCCCCGTAAAACCCCCGGCCGTGCCTTCCCCGCAGGTCAAAATATCCCAAGAAAGGCGATTTTTTTTTTATCCCTTTGAGGCCCCAACAAAATTGGAAGTGCCTTTTTTGCCTCCCTAATTGTTGTTTTTTTTTGAGAAAAAAAAGGGGGGCCCAAAGCTGTGGGACACCTAGAAAAAACCTCCAATACCGCCCTTTCCAGAAGCGGGTTGTTAAATCGAAAAAGGGCGGAACAAACATATTTTGTTTAACAACCGTCACCGTCCCCCCCGGCCCGAGGTTTTGTTGGAGGGAATTTGTTAGGGGCGCCCCCCGCCCCTTGGTGTCCCCCGGAAAACCACCCCCCCCCCCCCCCCCTCTCCGCCCTCAAAAACCCACAAATGGGGTAAATTTTCCCCCCCCTAAAATAATTGGTGGGGCAGGAAACTAAAACAAAAATTTTTTTTTTTAAAACGCGGAACAGTTCCCCCCCCCCCCCCCCCCCCCCTCCCCCCCCGTGGGGAACCTTCACCTCAAGATAACACAACAAAGGGTCAACAAGTCCCCCCAAGATCGTGAAAAAAGGCAAACCAAAAAATTTCCAACCCGGTTCACCCCCCCTGCCCCCCCCCTATCCCCCCGAAGCCCTGAAAAAAAATCCTGCCAAGAAAAAAAAGAAACATGTAAAACAAAAAAAAACCGCCCTTTGGGCAACTAAGGCGTCCCCCCGGAAGCCGCGTGGGTGGGCTAATTTTTCCGGCGTTCCCTGCCCAAAACCCCCCAAGTCTGTTCCTTTTCTCTTGGACCCGGTGTCGTCCCCCCCCCCCCCGCATACTGCGCGCTTAATTTGGTCCTTTTCCCTCGGGTGCTGGGGGGGCCCAAAATGGGACATCCCGGGTCCCCCACCCTTCCCGGGGTTTTGTTGTGTTTGTTTTTGTTTTTTTTTTGGTTTTTTTTTTTTTGTTTTTCCCTTTTTCCCCCCCCCTACCAAGTTTTCCGTTTTCATAGTCGGGGCGGGGAAGTGCCTTTTCTGTCCGTACCCGCACTTTCCCCGAAGCCCTTCGTTGTGCCCTCTTCCCCTTTTGTACTTGAATCAACAGTGGAGTCGAAAAACAAAAAAAAGTTTCCGCCCCAGACGGGGAGAGGGGGGGCGCGCCCCCTTTGGAGTGCCCGGGGAAAAATTTTAACACCCGACCACCCGGAAAAGATGGTCCCCGAGTTTTTGTTCCCCGCCGTTCCCCCCGGCCCCCCTTTATTCCCCAGCCCTTTGGATTCCCCCTTGTTCCCCCCCGATTGGGTTTGGGAGCCCTGTGGGCCGAAATGGGAATTTCCCCGACCGTCCCGCCGCCCCCCCCCCCCCGTTTCCCGGAAATTTCGGTGAAAGGGGGACGGATATTTTGGGGCCCCGGTACCCCCGTGGGGAAAAAATTTTAATCTTTCAAACCCCGGCCGTGGTTCCCCCCCCACCGAAACGATTGCGGGTGGCGGGGCCCCCCTTTGCCCCCCCCCCCCCCCCCGGGTACATTCCCGTTTGGGGGCCCCCCGTTTTTGATTTCCCGAAATTTTTTCCCTCTCGATTAACCCATCCAACAAAGCCCCCATGTTTCCCCCCCTGGAAATTTGGTCAGTCCGTTTTGGTTGCCCCTCCCCAAGGGTGGGGGCGAATTTTTGTTCCCCCCCCCCAATTCGCCCCCGGGGTTGGCAAGCCAACATCGAACCCAGGTTGTTACCCCCCCCCCCCCCCCCGGATTTTTTTTCCCCCCAAAACCGGGCCCCCGGGTGTGTGCCGCAACAACTCCCCCGATGTCCCCCCCCCGCCGGAACAATGATCCCCGCCCCCCCCCCTCCGCCGCCCCCCACCCCCCTCCGGTTTAAAGGCCGCCGCCCGGACGCCGGCCTTCGGAGCCCCCTCCCCGCCAAACCGAACCCAAAAAACAAACAGTTTAAAAACACACAAAAACCCCAAAACCCTGGCGGGCCCGGCGGAATTTTTTTGTTGGCGGGTTGGGGCCCCCCCGCAGTTTGGGCCCGATCCGCCGGGGTTTAAAAAAAAAAACAAACCCCTCCGGCCGAAAAAACGTTTCAAAATCCTTTTTCCTTGGGCGGGGCCGGCGGGGTGTGTTTTTTTTGTCTTCCCGAAACACTTTTTTCCCGATTTCCCGCCCCCGGCCGCCCGCCGCCCACCCTTTGGCCCCCCACCCCCCCCCTTTTGTTTTTTTTTTCCCCCCTTTTTTTTTCCCCATCCCCCTTCGTTTTTGCCCCCCGTTCCCCCCGGGAACCCAGGGTATCCCCACCCCGCCCCCCAACCGGCACTCCGTTGTTTTAGTTGTTCTGTGGGTGTCCCCCCCCCCGGCCTATTTTCACCGCCCCTTCCCGTCAAAATTTAACAGATGAACCTTGCCCTGTTTCCCCCCCGTTCGGGGCCAAAATCCCCTCCCTCAAACACATCCGCCGGGGCCCCTTAGTTCGACCCCCTTCAACAACTGTGACCCCCCCCCACCAAAAAAGATTGAAACCCGGATTGGCCCCAATCAAAACAAAGAAAAAACTCTGTCGCCGTGTCGGAAGGCGCGCAATTCAATTGAGCTCCAACGAATAAGGTTGATGCCAAAAAAAACGGTTCTTCCCACCCCTTGTGGGGGTTTAAAAAATTTTTTTGGCGGGGGGAAAGGGGGCCGGTCACCCCCGCAAAAAAACAAAACGGAATCTGATCGCCCCCCGCCGAAGCACCCCCGTAAATGAAGCCCCAAATGCCAGGTTTGGGCGGAAAGCGTCCCCCCATCGCATTCCCACCCGGGCCCAAAAAAATAAAAGCCGGTTTTGTGTTTTCGACCCGCCTTCCCGCCCCACCTACCCAAAACAAAACACAACCCCTTGGCCTCCCAAAACCTTTTTAAAATCGTTTTTTGGACAGCTCAAATTTGATTGTCAGGCGTCGCCCCCTCCGAACCCCTGCCCGGTTGCCCATCCGGGGTGTCAGTGTTTTTTTTTTTGGGTTTGCCCCCCAAATTCCCCGGGTTCCGAAAGCCCCCGGCGGTGGGGGCGGAAAATTGGGATGTGGGGCCCCCCTACCCGGGGGGCCTGCCACCCCAATCTGGTGTTAACCATGAAAGGGAGCGGAACAATTTAGGCCGAACCCCAGAAAAACCCCAACGGGGTGGCGTGTTGGGGGACCCCTGGTCCCCCCCCCCCCCCCCGAACCGGGCACCCCCAGACGTATGGGAATGAAAGCCGCATAGCCGCCCGGGGCGGTGGCCCCCCCCGCCCTGGAAATTCCTGGGAAAAAAGTTTCCCCCCGAAGAACCGCGGCCCCCGCCCCCCCCCCCCAAAAACTTGTTCGGGCCGAGGGTTTTAACCCCGCTGCTTTTTCCGCCCCCCAAAAACTAACTTTGCCCGGGGGGCCAAACGCCCACAAACCTCCCCCACGCCCCCTAAAGCCCCCCCGTGCGGGGGGAAAACTGTTTGGTTTTTTGTTTGTCCCCCCCCCCCGTGGTTTTTTGCCGGAAAGGAAAAAAATACATCCCGAGGGGGGGGGGCGTCCCCCTTCACCCGCGCCGGCACCCCCCCTTTACCTAGGCCCCGGGCCCCCCGGGGGAGGGGCCGGGGATTTTCATCGAACCAATCGAGTTGGGTGGGGGTGTTCGGGGTCCCCCTACTCCCCCCCCCCTTTTTTTTTTTTTTTTTGGGGAAAAATCGAAACCCCAAACTGTTTCCCGATTTTTGTTTGCTGCACCGAGTGTTCAGCTTGGCATTTAAACCAACAATATTCGCCCCACCCCCTTTGTGGCGAAACACAAACAACCGGACCGACGCAATGTTCCCCACCCCCCCCCAGCAACCTTTTGCCTTGTTTTTATGTTTTAATCCCCGAGAAAAAATCCCGATAAGGGCCCCCACCCCAATACCGGTGCCCCCAAAATTCAACATGGCCCCCCCCCGTCCAAATCCCGTTCGGGGGGTGTGGACCCCCCACGCCCCCGTTGGGGAAGTTTTAATTTCCCCCCCGAACGCCCCCAATTTCTCCGTTCCCCCCCCCTCGAATCCGTTAACCGGCGTGGGAAACCGTTTTTTCCCCCCCCCCCCCCCCCCGCCCGATGTCCAATCCGTGCCCGCCTCCCCACCCAATCCGACAAATAAAAATCAAAAACCTTGAAAGCCCCCCCGGACCGGGGCTGACTCCGACACAACATCCCCTTCCCCCCCCCCCCACCCCGGTTTTTTTGTTTGTTTAATCCGCGTTTGCCAGCGCCCCTCTTTTTCCGTCGGCCGGACCCCTTTTTTTTTTTTTCCGGATTTCAGTAAAAAGAAAAAAAAACAAAACAAAAAAAGCCCCCTGGGGCGCCCCCGCGGCCACCCCCCCCTTTTTGTTTTCCCGGCCGATTCCCCGCCCTTCCTCCGCCCAGCCTACCGCCCCCCGACAACCAATCCAAATAAACTCCCGGGCCCCCCCCAGCCCCCCCAGAAACCGAACGTTTTTTGTTTTGTGTGATTTTCCATGGGCCAGCCCCCCAAAGAAAAAAAACCCCCCCGAAAAAGCCCCCCCGTCTCCTTCCCCATCGACGAAAAAAAACCGTCCGATAGCCCTGTTGGGCCCCGAAAAAAG
>Ga0179593_1258744_pt1 | contig 10339 bp, 17 predicted proteins | sample CZODoug2_1_08_16_FD_185931 | JGI IMG/M metagenome (GOLD analysis project Ga0179593, IMG submission 185931) | Vadose zone soil fungal communities from Angelo Coast Range Reserve, California, USA - CZODoug2_1_08_16fungal (PacBio error correction) | ecosystem: Environmental > Terrestrial > Soil >...
GGGAAGGAAAAAATGTAAGACGAGCGTCATGCGGGGCGCAAAAGAGGGAGTGCAGTCTGGCGATTTATTCCATTGATAACATACAGAGTTTGCACGACCTGGAAAGGTTTGACTGAGCCCTGTTGGCAGAAAGGACTACTTAAAAATGGCGTCGTGGTTCGGAGGGGGAGGGGGGGACACTCTCTCGGGGGGACGGAGGTTCCAGGTCTCAAATTGGTAGAGGGGACGCAAAGGGGGAACTTAGACAATGGCTATATTTGGTCTTGGAAAATGATGGGAAAAACTGAAGGACTAAGGAGATGAACCTGTCAAAGGGGAAAGAAAGGAGAAGGCATGGTTGGATTCGACGCGGGAAAAGAATATTCTCATGGTCAAGAAAAAACGGCGATCTGTGAAAGTCGAGCCTCTTGGGGAAGGGGAAGTGAACGGAAAGGGATACAAAGAGGAATTAGAAAGTGTAAGGAGTTTTGGGGGGGGGAATGGGGGAAGGGAGAGACAACGGTAGGGGCCGGGTGTTTCTCTTTCGTGTGGGGCGACGTGGAGTTGGGGGGAGGGTGGATAGGAAATGTGTGAAAAGACGAACGCTATATTCTGGAGAAGATATGGGGTGCTCTAACGGAACAGGGGGAGGAGCGGACGAAACGACGTCACGGCGGAAAAAAAGAGATCCACCTATAGGAGAGGGCCCGATTAGCCAGCGGCCAATTAGTTCTACATTCTCTCAAGTAAATTGGGCAGCCGAAGATGCTATAAACTACAAGACATCGAAAGAAGTTTGAGCTGGCGAAATCTCCAGAGCCGCCGAAAAGGGAAAGGTAAGAACTTCTTGCTATCGAAACTAGTTGAAGGGAAATGGTTACCATACGAAACAGATGAACTGCAAAAGGGACGGTAAAAAGCCCATGCGGATGGGAAACAGGGGCACTGAAACGAAATGACTGGACTGGGAAATTATATACAAAAAGGAGTGGCTCCTTGGGTTCTCAACAAAAAGGGCCGAAAGGGAAAAGAAGTAGGAATATTCCTCCAAGGTAAACATCAAGGAAAAAAGAAGACCGAACTGCACTGGGGGGAAAAAAGAACGAAACGGGTCCAACCTACAGAATTAAGTGCTCTTTTGCAGGGAGGAGTGACAAGGGAAAGAGGTTCTGTCAGCTCTACGAAAAAAAAAGCAAAACGCGAGGCGGTAAAGCGGGGCGAAGCGGCCAAGCACAACCAATAAAGCCGTATGGCTCAAAATGAAAGGGGGGAAGAAGTGTTGGAAGATACCAGTCCCAAAAAAGGGAAAAAAACCCCAGTACGTGCGATTATCAAAATGGGTCCCTGATATTTCCAACGGACGCTTAATAAGAAGAAGGGGTGTTTACCAGGAAAGGGGGGGGGGATGCATGGCGGTCGTTTTTTCAAAGCAGAAGATCAACCAAGAAACCGGCAGATCATCGTTGAGGGGAAAAAACTCTTCTACCGAGAAAGCGTCGCAGGCGGTGAGAAGAAGCAGTATACCTGACTTTGGATGGGGAAAAAGGGGGGATCTGAGCACGCTAAGAAACGATAAATCAGGCAAAAGAAGGGGAAACGAAATGTCTCAGTAGGAACGTTTTGATAAGGGGAGGGAAGCAAAGATCCATGCCGAAAGAATAAAAGGGAAACAATTACGAACGGACGGGTTTTAAATAACCGGCTAAGGAAGCAAAATTTCAGGGACGAAAAAGCCCAATGGGGGGTTTGATTCGCTTAGGCTGCTCCATGATATACTGCCCTGCTTTTGGCCCGGAGAGAAATATAACAAGACTTTCTAACGGACAGAAGAAAGAAGCATACATCTAGAAAAGAACAAAAGAAGGGAAGGGAAAAAACATTCTTGGGGAATGTGTGACAACACTTTATGTTTTAATTCGGGAAGTAAGGGAGGGAAGGTGGATCGAGGACGGTCACGCTGCCGAGGAAAATCGGGACTCGTCTTGCTGGAAGGGAAGGGCGGGGGGGAAAGCGGCTCCATCCTGAAAACGTGAACTCCTCAAAGGATAGTGAGTGACTAGGAACTCGAAGCCCTTAAATAAATCGGTGCCAATCTTTCTGAGGGGAGGTGGAAGAGAAGATCATTAGAGGGTCACAGTTGCCGTTTCTGAACGCTGGGATCACTGGAATTTTATAGAGAAACACCCACAGGAGGAGAGGAGGAAGGATTCCGTCAGAAAACCTGGAAACAAAAAGGCTTAATGCCGAAGAGATGGGGAGCCAAGAAAAAGAATGATCCGGGTAGGCAAAGGTCTCTAGGGTCTCATTAAATAAGCGAGTATCCCACGCTTGAAAAACACGCGCCGCTCTGAGAAAAGAAGAAGACACCCCTCGGATAATCAAAGGGAAAATAGGGAAAAGCGGCAGCCAGAGGGATCCACGCCAAAGGAACCGTACTACCCATAACCCCAGGTGCCCAAACCCCCAAAAGAATGAAGGGTTGCCGGAAGAGCACTGGTAGAAAGGGGGGCCGCTGTACTTGCGTTTTTGGTCATTGGAACGGATGTAGAAGAGGCAAGTAAAACCGCAGCGGCAAGGGGGAGACTATCCGCTAATCAAAGGGGGGATTCGGTTTAGGAACTGAAGTCTCTTTCTACGTAAAAAGGGATTAAAAAAAAACAAGGGTCCGCCGTACTGGTAAACTCCCTGGGAGGAGGATTTTCAAAAAAAAGGGAAGGAAGCGAGAAAAGGGAATAATCAGCAAGGTCGTTCCCAGGAGCGAGAACGGTGATCTGAGATTAGGAGTGCTACAACCTTCATGAAAAGAAAAGGAAGGAAAAGGATGGCTTTGTTCAACAAAAGGAGTTACGCAAGGGTGTGCCAACGAGATAGGAAAAAGGTGGAGGTTCATTTAAAAATGCTGAAAAGACCAAAAATGCAAAAATGGAAGCCACACCCGGCGACGGGGGTAGGAAAAAAAAAGTCATCTTCAGGAAAGCCAAAGGGAAAGGAATAAATCGCACGTACCTAATCATGCCAACGCGGGTGCGGTCAGGGAATGCTCTGAAAAAGTGAGTAATTCCACCTGGGACAGCGGACTCAAAGGAACTTCTTTCACTCAGAAGGAAACGGAGCGGCCTCATAGAGGGGGGGTGAAAAGATGGGAAGAGAAAATCACACATGGTAACCGTGCACAAGAAAGCCTTCAAAATCTCACACCCGTAATGCGTCTGAGAGGAACACCTTTTCTGTGAAAATCGCGTGTCCCTGGAGGAGGGGGCAAGTTTTTAACGGGTGGAGGAGGGGTGACGACGGCCTCCCTTACGGAGGTGGCAAAAAGTCCCCACGGTGGGGCCAAGAGATGCCTTAACCGGGTCTCTAAGACCTTAACATCCCTTCGTTCAGGGACCCACGGGATGACCGCGCCATCATTGAGAAAAAAATGTCAAGCGGCGATTTGCGTTAGGGCAGGGGAAGTCGCAAAAGAAAAAAAGCCAACGAATAAAATGTCATTTTTCGCAGATTTCGACTCGATGGGGCCACGGGACCACAGTCCAAGGCCGGGGTGTGGAGGGGAGGGCTCTCTTCAAGAAGGGAGTGCAAAATCGAAGTTGCAACGCCTAGAAGTAAGAGGGGGAGCTCCTATTTCTGTTTTTAGCGTGCGTCGTTGCAGACGAAGCTGGAATTGGTAGAGCAAACAATATGTCAGCCTTAGAGTCGAAGAAGAACAAAGGAAGAAAAGAAAATCATCTGTCGCCTGAAAAGAATATGAGAATCTACTCCTATCGTAAAAAAAAAAAAAAGAGTCCCGAAGCCAGTTACTCAACGCAGGGATCACGGCGAGGTTGACCTAACTCGGCAATCAAAAATAAAAAGAGGGGAAGAAACGTGGCTGGGGGACGCAGAAAAGAAGGTCGGGTGTACAAAAGAATGACAACCAAGACAGCTATCTCTTAGCAGGGAAGTCCGGCATTCCTCGAGCGATCGCCCAAACTCAAATTGTAATGGGGAAAAGACAACCCAGTGTCGATCGGAAGTCTCTGAGCCAGAATCCGTTGAAACAGAACTCTTTTCGGGAAAGGGAAAGAACCCAAGAGCGGGGGGAAATCCATAAAGAAACCCTCCGGGGGGGGAAAAATCCTTGGACGTACGTATCCGACAAACTGCCATTTCTCCAAAGCAGAAAAAACTGAAGGGCAGAAACATGGCTCTACGCTCTGAAGAGAGAAAGGGGGGAAAGCATGCGCTCGTTCCGGACAATGTCTGCAGAAAAATCTAAAGTGTAACACTCAAAAAAAAAAATGGAGGTAGAGAGATATGTGTTTCCAAGTGGGAGAACAAGGCGAAAATGTCCTTTAAGGATGAAATGGGAAAGGGGGGTGGAAGCGGCGATGTTTCTTTAACAGATTGGAAAAAGAAGAAGGGTTTGCACAGGGGAAAAGAGGGAACGTACTACGTAGTGGCTGGTAGGGGACGTTGATGTCAAGGAGGGGTGAAACAGAGATCATAGGGGGGAGAAGTCAAAAATCTGAAGGAAGATAGACGCCGAAGGAAGGAAAAAAACAAGAGAGGTGGTCGGGAAGTCACGGGAGGGGGGTATCGGTGTCGAAAGAGGCCGGCCGGGACCCGGTGCTACAAGAAGATAGCTGGGCTGGTTGTGATACTACTTAGGAGTCCAAAAAGGAAAGCATGGTGAGAACCGCCGGTATATAGGGGAAGAGGGAAGGAAAATCGCAGGGACTAAGGGGGGAGGAATTCAGACGCCAGCGGGTTGTGTTTCTGTGTATAAGAGCAACGGTGATTCACGGAGTAAGGGACGAAAAGGGACGTTTTGGAACGACGTGGATTTGGGGTCGTTTAAAGGAAATGGAGGAAGGAAGAACGAAAGAAGAGTCTCTTAGATATGGTTCTGCTCTACAACTGACGCGCGAGTTAGAAACGACGTACATACAAAAAAAGAGAAGCCCAAGCTACGGGAAAGAGAGCAAGCGGGACCACGCGACGAGTCACGCACTGGGGACGGTCAGGTATCAGAAGCATAGTAACCTACAAATAACCTAATCAAAGGGGGGGCTGCTGGGAAAAGCTAAAAAGGCTCGGAGACATAAGAACGCAAAAAACTGCATGGAGTCTGCAGCGGAAGTTTCTCAGTAGGGGAGAAAAAAAAGGAACATACTACGGAGGTAAGGCAGAGGGGCCGAGAATTGGAAGAAACAGAGGGAAGAGTGACGCAAAAAGGTGTTGGCCTTAACGAAGGGGTTTGCGGGGAGAAAAGGAGTGAGATCGTCTTGAAAAACAACACGAAAAGGGGAAAGAAGGTAAGGAAAGAGGAAGAATTGAACTGAACCCGGAAAAACTTTCTCCTAGAACTGGTTACAAAAAAGAGATACAACGACACTTGGGGGAACGACAAGCCGACCTCAGGGGGGGCGAAGGGAAGGCTTGTGCTCGGTTGAGCGAAAAAATGGGGGGAGAGGGGATTTACTCTAAAAGCGGGCTTGTCAAAACGCGATAGGGGAAGAGAGGAGAACCGAAAGACCCAGTACTCCGCTAAAAGGGGTAGCCGTGGAAAGAATTCAGCATGATCACTTTTTTTAAAATATAAGGACAATATGACACCCCTTCTTCTTAACGGAAGAACAAAGAAGGGAGATTTTCTGAATAATGATTATTGAACTAACGGCGGAAGAAAAGGGAAAGTCAGAAGGGGGGGTGGGGGACTGGAAAAAATGTCCAGTTCTTGCTGGGCGCAGCCTGCCTGATGAACAGGGCAACGAAGGAATCAAAGGGGTGCGTAAACCAAAAGAAGGGAGTGCGCGTCATAGTAGGGAGGCTTTTAATCAGCCCCAAGATCCCGTACTGGGGGGGGGGGGGGGGAGGTTGGAGGTGAGCAGAAATAAAATCAGAATCAAAACGAGCGGAAGGAACGAGGAGATTATGGGACGCCGGAAGAGCGGTCACAAAAAAATAGGCAGAAATATCGAAAAAGGGCGTGTTACCATGCGAGAAACGGTCAGGGGGGGAAACGTCTACGTCGGCTCAAAGTGAAGGAAAACTTAAAACCCATTGGTGACAGGGCGAAAGCTGAGAGGAAGGGCGGTTGCAATATCCCGCCTATCGCGGAACTTACAAGGAGAAGCTCAGGAAAGAGCGCAAGGGAAAAGGGGGGAAAGAATTAACGATTCAGTGCAAGGAGGGGAAAGAAAATGGTTGTAGGTCGGGGCAGGTGGACTTCTGTAAGTGGGGGCATCTCGAGGAGAAGATAAACAAATCATGGAAATCGGCGTGCGCGGAGTATACACGAGGGGGAACGGCGGCGAATAAACTCAGAGCGGGGCTGCACCAGAACCGGGAAGAGAGTTGGGTACATAAATAGAAGAAATGAAGAAATCGTTCCCGTTTTCTTGTAGAGAAGGGAATCTGAACAGCACAAGGAACAAATATGGCTTCGCTGAATTGAAGTTTTTCCATATTTCTTCCAGGCGCTGCGGGGAACGGGAAAGGGAGAGAAAAAAAACAAAAAAGGAATTATAAAGAGAGAGAGATGACGGCCAAGAGCAAAAAAATGCACAGTTAACACTAATGCTCCTCGGAACAAGAGAAAAAAAGACAGCGCCGCAACGGGCACGCAGTTTCAAAATCAGGCTAGTTCCTCGTCATCAATAGAGAAAAAAAAAAGAACAAAACTCGATACGAATAGAATCAAAAAGGAGGGACCGCACGCCGAGAAATGTGAAGTGCCGGGAAGGACCGGATACCTAAGTCAAAGGGACAGAATACCCATAAACCGCGGAGGAAAAGGAAATGCCGGACCGTGCCGGCCCGGCGGAGAAAGATTTACTGAGGAAAGGAGGTAAGTGAAGAAGTTCAGGATAGAACGTCACGGACAAAAGCATGACAAGGACTAAAGGAGCCTCTCCTCGAGATGGGAGGAGAGGGGGAATGGGCCATGCGATTGCGACGCATGTTGATAAAAGTTGAAAGCCAGGGGTAACCGCCCTTAGATATTTTCGTGAAGAGTATTGGGGCGTTCCGAAAGAGAACGTCTAATAACAGGGAGCCCTGACGCGCGCGACGGTAAAGGGAGAGGGAGGAAAAGGCAAACCAAACAGGACAAACTTATCTCCATTATTCTTGGGGGGAGGTCAAACGCTGCGACGAGAAGCAGAGGGTGGAAAACGGGAATCGGGTGGGAGGTGTCCCTTGAATCAGCTGATAAAAAAGTAAAAAAAAGGGGAGAAAAAAGGAAGACAAACCCAAAATTGATGATTTTTCAAAAAATGCACGGTACGTCCGGGGCAGATCAGAATTGAAAAAAAGGCAAAATCACTTGGCGGCAGGCCCTACGGCAGGGCTTCTTTGAATACTCTTCCAAAAAGGATTGACTGAAAGAAGAGGAAAGCCAAAGAGCGGCGGTCCGGTCTCAGCGTGGGAAAGAAACGGGGAAAGCGGCCGCATCGCGTTTGAAAAAAGGAGAGAAGACGGAAAAATGGTAAGCGCACTACTCCTTCAAAAGGAAAAAAAGGTCGGAGTCTGACACCGTGAGGGAAAAAGAGAGGAAACATTGCGAGGGAGTTTAAGGTGATAATTTGTAAAGTAGAAAGTACGGACTTTTCCGGAGAGGAAATTTGGATACAATATATAGCCTCACCTTGGGGATAATCCGTCCACAGGCAAGGAGGGATGACCCAGACTTGCCAGTTCAGCGGACGGAGGGGCGTCCCAAATGGCCGCGTACTGGAAGAGGGTACGTAGGAAGTCGCAACTAGCAGTAAAAAAGAAAGGGGGAGAAGGTCAAAGAGGGCATTTTTCGGCGGCAGAGGGGAGGGGAGATCGGGAAAAGCTTTTCCACGAGCCAGCGCGGGTGCCTTGTGTCGTTTAGAGCTCACGCGGTCGAAAGGATCAAGGGAGAGCACGACTGGCGAGTTCTCATATCCGATCAAGAGGGAGAGAAAACTATTTCGGTTGTCGCCTTGACGTCTGGTGGGGGAAGGGAAGAGGTGAGAAAGGGAAACATATTTGCGCGAATATCCGCTTCAGATGTGTCGAACATCCATCATACAAGAAAATAAACTTCTCCGGCCAAAAAGAAGGAGAAAAAAATACGAGAAGTGAAGAACTTTGAGACATATACACAGAAAAAAATCTTCACCAACGGAAAGAAAAAGAGAAAAAAACGGTGATCCCTGCGAATTTACTGCCTCGGCACTATCAGAGGTACCTCGGCGGGAGGGAACAGGAGCCAGGAAAGAATGATGGTGGCTCCGACGTCGAATCCAACCACTTAAGTCAGAGAAAGGTGACAGGCCGGCCTCTCCGGAGAAAAAGAGAAAAAAAAAAGTGGGGAAAGGGACGACTACCACCCTGCCGGGGGCTAGGGTCTGGGAGTCACAGACTACTGTGAAGACATGGAAGAGTTCAGCAAGAGTATTGGGTCCAACCAGGAAAAAAAAAGCACGACTCCAGCCTCCTTGCCTGGTAAGGAAATAGAAAAAAAAAAAATATAAGGAACTTTGTGCACTTGCAAATTTCTCAAGGAAGAAAAGGACCTCAGACTAAAAGGGGAGAAAACCAACCCTGCACGTTACGGGAAATTCGCATGGTGAAGCGACAAACCCAAGTTACACTCTCGGAACACAAAAACAAAACTTATTCGAACAGAGATTTTCACTGGGAAGATGGCGAGAAAAAAAAGGACGGAATATATTGGATGGCGCACAGGTGAGATGTGGCGCGGCGATGTTTCCGGTTAAAGGTTTTTTCAAAAAAACGTGCAACCCAGAAATGGTGGGGCAGGATGGCGCAAGGGGCGACTCTACGAAAAGAAGGGAAGGAGGCGGTCGTTGCGTTGAATTAGAAGGGACAAAGAAGCTAGGGGATCCGTCGAAGTTTGGCCGGTCTCAAGAACGAGATTGAGACGAAGAAGACCGGGGACCGCCAACGAAGAGAGGGAAGTCCATGCCAATTTGAGGTTGTATAAGAACGGAGGCCGTCCTTGCCCTTAGAAAGAGGAGAAAGCTGTATTGACGCGGAGACTTCAAAACCGGAACGCGGTACATCGTGATATTCAGCAGGGGGGACGTTCGCCGGTCTACACTCTGAAGAAAGAGGGGTTAAAAACAGCGGAAAGTTGGTTCTGTAAAAAAGGGGAGGCCGGAAGGAGGATGTCGCCTGCTGGGGGGGCGACTGTAATTGTCTTTTTATCGAAAACTTGGGAGGGAAAACGGAGATTCTCTGCAAATAGGGGAGGAGAGAAAATACAGACTGGCGAAAAACCGCTCCACGGGCGAACCAAAAGGAGAGGAACAAAAAGGCGAGGAAGAAAGCACGACAATCTGCAAAAGCGTGACCTGAGAAGCATTGCTGCATTGAGCCCGCAAAAAGGGAGAGACAAGGCCATGATCTTGGACATCTGGCGGCACCAATAGCACCCTAAAAAGGCAGTCTGTGAGGGCGAGGCGTTGCGCATTGAAGACGAATTGGGAAAAAGAAAAAACAAGCTGGAAAAAATCGCCTCGGAAGGGGAAAGGCCCAGTCCGTCGGCGCGAAGCCAATGGGAATTAAAGAAGGGATGGACCGGATTAAAAGAAGGGGTAGCTCATGTCAAAAAAAATGGGGACTATAATGGCCAAGAAGTAAGGAGGCCAAGGGAAAGAACTATCAAACAAACGTGCTCACTGGGACGAGACAACGACAGGTTGTCCGACCCAGACATAATGAAAGGGCGATTTAAGGGGAAGGGAAATTACAAAGGTTACGGACATCGGGCTGAAGCACAAACTGGAGGGAAAATGCGGCCGCGGCAGAAACGACAGAGATGCGAAATTAAAGCCGCTGAAAGGGAGGGGAGGGAAAGTCGTGAACATGATCATTTTGGGAAAGAAGAATCAGAACCAGCCCCTCGGCTGGCCATGACCTGGGAAAAAGGAATTCGATGTGAATTCCCGGAAGGTGCCACGTACCAGAGAGGAAAGAGAAGTCACAAAGTGGGGGTGGATGCAAGTGAGCATGGAGAAGGGGGGCGCAGCCTGCAGGCGGCCCGCCCCGCAAACAGTGAAAGAGGTGCGGAAACACGCGGACTAGATCGTCTCAAAAGAGTCCAAATCCCAAGATACCGTACTGGTAGGGGGGGGGAAGGGAGGTGTGACACGAAACGAGCATATACTTGCGCGCAAAAACATTGAGAGTAGAGTTTCCGAGAAAAGCAAGAAAACCGAAGATTCAACGACTACAATAGGTTACATACTGCGACAAAGTGAAGGAAAAAGCAGTCAAGAGATAAGTTCAAGAACACCATCGAAGCCAGTGGTAAGAGAGGAGGAGAGGATAAAGGGTCTCCTGCTCGGTTGTCATAAGAGGCAAAAAAAAAACTGCTGAAACG
>Ga0179593_1502489_pt1 | contig 10339 bp, 11 predicted proteins | sample CZODoug2_1_08_16_FD_185931 | JGI IMG/M metagenome (GOLD analysis project Ga0179593, IMG submission 185931) | Vadose zone soil fungal communities from Angelo Coast Range Reserve, California, USA - CZODoug2_1_08_16fungal (PacBio error correction) | ecosystem: Environmental > Terrestrial > Soil >...
TACATTAATCAGAATCATGGGAAAAGCATGGGGGAGCACGCGGACTGGCTAGGGGGGAAAGAAAAAGGAGAACGGTCCGACTGTTAGATGTCTTTAAAAACGGGGAAAATGAATAGGGCCATGGGTCTTTGATGGGGGGTGATTTTCAGTTAAAAAAAACGCGGGGAGAAAATCAGCGACTCGTAACACAACTTAAAGGAAGGAGGGGCCGGGGATATCGCTTTTAAAATACAGATTGAATTTGGGGACACAAGAAAAAACAAAGAAGCTGGTTCTTCTCCAAGAAGCTATCCTGTGACTTTACGCACGAGGACAAAGCGGAAGTGTGAGGGAACTTGGGTGGACCCCTCATTCAAGACAACACAAACCAATATAACCCGAAAAGAAGCTCATACCATGACACTGCAAAGGATCTATGGAAAAAGGGGGGGGCTTTCGGGAGCAGAAACAATCTCATCCTCAAAGAGATGAAGTCATAATGTTCAGTCTAAGCAGGGTAAAAAAAGGGAAAAAAAGAAAGGGGGTCAGTTTACAAAACCTAACAACAGTTTTGCGAACGAAAACTGGGTATGAACTACTGAAGGGGACCGATTATAGAAGGGGAAAGTCTTCTGCCAAACATGGACGTTCGTCGAAAAGAGCGAAAGATTGCCTAGGAGCACTGCGAGATTCTTATGGGTGAGGTCGTCAAGTCTGAATAAAGATGGGAGAGGTACACACAGAACTTAGACGGGCTCGACATGAAAAAAACCGTTAAGGAAAAAAGTCAGCGCACGGCTGAGAGGAAAGGGAAACGCCAAGAAGACGACGGTATGGATGCTGGAGGGAGAAAGAAAAAAAAAGAATAACTGGTTGAAGGTGTCGGGACGGAAAAAGGCAAAAAAAGGTTACGACGTTTAGCGAGGGAGAAGAGCAGCTGAGGATTCTTGAAAACCGTCTGCGTCTAGGACAAGAAGGAAGAGTGAACCAAAGAAATGGAGAACCCTGTCCCCAGTATGCACCAAAAGGGCCAGACTATTGGGTTAGTAGGCATCGGGGGTGGCTCATAAGATATCCTGACCTAAGGCCGAGGGACAGGGCAAAAAATTCGATTCCTCATGGGGAAACAAAAACTACGACAGCAGAGTCCTGACGATCGTAGTTCTCCAACAGAAGGCATTGTTATCTGCGGGGGGAATGCCGAAAGAAGAAAATACGAATTCTCGATTCATGGAAAGGGCGTTGAGACGAAAAGGGAAGGACAGAATTAAGGGAATTACCAAGACAGGCCAGAAATTCATAAAAGTTAATCTGATATAGGGAGGGACCACCAACTAGGAAGTTCATTCTCCATTATGTTGAAAGATGTATGAATTCGGGACAGAGCGATCATAGAAAGCGAGAAGAGATGGATATTGCAAATTTGAAATTGAAGAGAATGGGTTTTGGACGGGAGGGTACCAGGGGAAGACGTGGGCACCCTAAGGCGTCTGCCGTTTTATCCTAAAGAGAAGGAGAAAAGAAATGCGAGTACGTTTGAACAGGTGAGTAAACATCAGGGAAACACGTGCGGGGGGGGGAAAGGAGGAAGGATTGGGGGGGCAAAACTGGGGGGGGGGGAAATTAGACAGTTGGTAGTAAGACGTCAAGAAAAAGGGAAGAGACAAAAAGCAAGCACGCCTGTACTCCAAGTAGGACAGCAAGGGGACAAACCCGAACGGTCAAGCAGCGGGAATTCAGCATGCTAGGGTAGATGGGGGGGGTAAAAAAAATGGCCAGGGAGAAGGAGAAAAGAGCACTTCCTGACTCTAAAGAAAGCCGTAGGAATCCAGGCGCAAGAATCGAGAAACATTTCACAATCCCCCCAATTCAAAGAAGAAGGGAATGACGAAAAATCAAACATTGAAAACACATCGTGAAAAGAACTTGAAATTGCCCTCTAAGCAAAACTCAGCGAGGGGTGAAATAGGGACCTAGACCAGGATGAGAAGCGCCTATACAGAGAGGGAACTTGGAAGGGCGGACTGAACACAATACTCGGCCAACCTAGGAAAAAAAAATTGATTCACTAGGTCCGCGCCTAAGAAGGGTAAAACTGGGACTTTCATGTGGGCATCTATTCTCTATGAGGAGACCAAAATGAAGAGGGGGAATCTCTCGAAACCCTTATTCGGCGTGAAAGTCTAAGGACAAGAGTAGGTGGGGGGGAATTCAAAGCAGAGAGGGGGGGCCATGAGAAGCCGGGTCAAATTAGTCGGCAGGCCACTACGGGAATTGAAATGTTGGGAGGAAAGGTTGACTTTCTGTAGTTGTAAGCAAAGTACCTAGAAGGGGGGGGTGAGTCTGTCTGACAAGGGAGAAAGGAAAATGCCAACCGTCTGAGAGTATATTGTGGGGAACTCGGGGGGAAGTAGGGAGGAAGGAAAGAAGGAGTGAAAAGGGGAGTCTTGTTAGTTGAAGAGTAGGAAGTGGAAAATGGATAGGGCCATGAATCGTTCAGCAAGAATACAGCATGCGAAGGCCGCTGATGGGGTGGCAAGAGCTGACCGGCAGATCAGACTGTACTTACTCTTAGTAAAGTGTCTCTGCAACTTCTTGTCAGGGGAGGAACAAGGAGGCGAGGGGAAAAGTTGTCCTAACCAATCCGGGGCGGGATGGTAACCAGGCGGAACGAGGGGTGGATGGGGTCAGAACCAGCCACACAACGTACTGCTGTTTGCATCCAGAGAGGAAGAGACAAACAGGGACACGGACCTAGGGTGTGAAAACTGGTCTTCAGAGTCAAAAGGGAACAAACAACCATGATTCAGGAAAGAAGAGACTGAGAGGCTAGAGGCAGATCGCGATTTCCAGACGAAAGGGAAACATCAATGAACTTAGGACTGGGTCGGAAAAAAGATAAATAAGCCTCTTATACGAACTGGGGAGAGTTGGAACGGGAAGGGAGGGGGGAACTGATTAAAAAAAGCAAGGTAAGACCCTGCAAATCTTAGTGGCCAGAAGACAAAAGAAGAACCATGAAGTAGTACTACTGGAAGAGTCAGAAATGCAAGGGTTTGGGTGTGCAATGGTACAGGAAAGGGGGTGCCTGAAAAACGACTCATCGGATCGTCTTATGAGGAATCCATGAGAGCAACAGGAATCTGGGACTAGACCTAAGAGAAAAGGGGGGAGACACGTGGCAATTATGCTTAAGAAATGGCGCGAGAGGGGAGAAAGGGGGGGGGCTCAACCAGGGTCGGAGACTGAAACACTCGAGGAGAGGCAAGGGTAGACCTGCAGCCACACGAAGAAAAGTAGGGGTATTTTAGTTCCGGGGAATAAGGACTAGAGAGGACTTGCCGGTACGTGCAACAAGAAGCATTGCGGTTTCTTAAAGACTGGGGGGGTGGATGAAGAAAAAGTCATTTTTTGAGGGGGGGGGGGGGAGGATATCATAAGTTCCGCAGGACTGAGACCGGGCATGCGCAACGGGAGATCTCTGCGCTTCTCGACGAAATCTGGGAAAGGGTCAGGTTTAGAAAGGATCGTGTTAGACTAGTTTGAAGGAGATCGTGAAAAAAACTCCCAAAGGTAACGCGATGTTCTTTTGTGAAAAGGAAAAAGGTGGGGGGACAATGACCAAGGCAGAGTCTGCTAAACGTCTGGGAGGACACTGGATGGAGAGTTGGGGCGGGAAAAGTCCAAAGCAGAAACGAGATAAGGAAGGGTATACAGTCTGTGGTGTGGCTGGAGGGGAGTGGAAGGGGGCACGGGGAAGAAGGGGTAATTAAAGTTAGTAAAGTGCAGACTGCAGTCGTCGTCAAGATAAATCAAGGAAAAACGAGGTTTGATCTAACCTCAATAGGTGGAGGGGAAAACTTCATTATCAAACTCTAAATGAAAACGAGAGACTAAAAGCACAAGGATATACAGTTTCTGCCAGGGCTGAGCGCTGAGCACAACTGGCGTGGAAAACCATAAATACTAAAAAAACCAGACCCAGGGAAATATTGAAGGTTTTAAAAAAGGAAAGGAAAGTCGGACAGGCGCTCGAGCGTCATAGCAGAAAGAGCGAATGCCCATGATTTCCAGGGTAGAAATTCTTATTAAAAAACTTTAAAAAATTGAGAAAAAGTCTCGAGAAAAAGAGGAGGAAGATGAGGCAGGAAGGGACAGAGAAATGGGATCAGCTAAATCAGATGCTACACGAAGGCGAGTGACGGAAGGACCTTAGAGGGCAAAAGGGAGGGAGATAGTAAATTTAACAATCAAAGAAGCAAAACCAATGGTCGGGAGGAGGTGGATTTTGCCACGAAAGGGGAGGCTGCGGGCTCAGCGATCCACGCTTCAGTCACACAAAGAATGAGGAAAGGATAGAACGGCTTGGTATAGGAGAAGGGGGGGGAAATGGAAAAAAAAAAATAAAGGGACTTACGAGTGGAGGCTCCCTAAGCACAACAAGACGGACGGGTGAGTAGACTACAATACAAACTGACTGTTAAAGGGGGGAGTACCTACCGTACATTTCTACCGACACGGCAAGTGGAAAAAGACATACTTAAGTTAACGTACCGTGAAAAGAAAATGGAGCTTACGCTTGGCTGAAATAATCTTCAAAAAAAAGCGAGAACCTGAGCTGAAGTCCCCGACTAGTAGCCGGGGGGGAAAACCCGTTCAGGTCCCCACGAAACATGAAAGTTAAAGGGGGAGTTTACGCACGTTACGGAAAGAATTATATAGGGGTTAGCTAGGAACCTGACAGGGGACAGGGTGAGTGAAAAAAGATCATCTGCGGAGAACTTCTCAGAGATCTTGATCAGGGGCAAGAAGTCGAATGCCTGGAGGTTTACAAGGGTGATCGATATAAAAAAACTTCAAAGGAAGGCTCGCTCAAGGAGTCAAAACCCCGTTGACGGGGGACATCCAAAGTCAAATACAAAAGGAGAAGGAAAGGGGAACGACGTCCGCAAGCATAGAGAGGAATGGCATGGGTTTCGTACCCAGGGGTACTGGTTGAAAAAAAAAAGGGAAGGAACGGAAAAACCACATTGCTTGTCACTGGTTTAGCAGGGATAATCGAGGACTGGGGAGAAACCTGAGGAAAAACTGCTCGGACGACGCTCCGGATGACCCATACTTACCGTTAGGAAAAAAATATGCGTTCCGACACTAGCCCAAGTTTGAACATTCTGTGGGGGGCGCTCTGGGGAGATTCGAAATAAGAACGGAGGGCACCAGGGGGCAAGGAAAATGAATGCGAGCATTGCCACACATAGGCAGATCAGAAAAGCTGGGGGAGACCTAGGAGGGGAATATAAGGTGATGCAAAGCAGCGAGGAGAAATGGATGCAGTATGACGCGGTACGCGACCGACAAATCCCGTGGAACTGAAAAAGGGGAAAGGGAAAGGAAACCGAAGAGACGAGTGTAATGAAAGAGGGGGGGAAAAAAACACAAAAAAGGTTCATCTCCAGGGGTGAAAAAGGGAGATGGACGGACAGAGCGAACTATGAAAACGAGCAGAAGGTATATTGTCAGGGATGGACGATAAATAATGGGGGGGTGACGACTGTTCATTAAGAAAAACAGTGGGGAAAACAGAGTGCTGTCTTAGATTCATCGATGAGAAACAGCATTCGTTACTTTGCCGGAGAACAGAAAGGAAAAAAGAAAAACTTGGGGTTTAGATCAACAAGGTAAGGGGAGGGTAATGGGGAAAGTTAGAGCAATTGTACAATGGTTTCCTACTGGGGGAGAAAGGGGGCAGACAGAAGAAAGGTAATTACGGAGGATAAGTCATGAGGAAAAGAAGGGACATAAGACGCCGGCATTACATGGATATTGCTGAAAAAACGATTATGGAAGAGGATCATATCACATCAGCCATATCCTCCATCAGTCAGGAATATTCAAGGAGACCTATCTAAGACATTTCAACGCCTCGGTCAAAGACTACAAGTGAACGGACAAAGGGAAAAGGGGGAAACTTCAGTGACATGCGGAGCAGAGGACGGGTGGTCAATTTTGAGGGGGACTGAAATGATGGAAGCAGAAACCAATATATTGACTGGGGGAATGCGGAACTCCAGTAAAAACAGTATGTAGACAAGTTCATGACCTTTGCCAAAGCCTACTCTTACACTGTAATCACGAATTGGGACAGATTAAAAAGAAAGGGAGTAAATATATCTTTAACCTCAAAAAAACAACGGCGTATAGACAGAGAGTTCAAAGATATCATGGGGTAAGAAAAAACTCCAGTCGGGTATCTTCTTCAACAGGAAGAAGAAAGGGTACAGAAGCCCTCGGAGGAAAAATTGGGATGATGGGTGGGGGCGGGGTTAATGGCCGAAAGTACAAAGTGACATTATGGGGTCAGAAATCTGCATCAGGTCAAGACTTCAAAAAAGGAGATTAGTAGAGGGGGAGAAGTGTAGAATTGTCTGTCATGATAGTCAGGAAAGGGCTGATGTCGAGATCGGGATACTGGGTCAGTAAAGGGAGGATGGGAGGAGGAAGAAAGGAGATTTAATTGGTCCATGAGAGGGGGCAGAAAGCAGGAAATAGGACGAATTAAGGGGTGGAAACGTCTCGTACATACCTTCCGAGGAATGGAAGAAGGGCGAGTCTTGTATCGCAAATAAGAGAAGTAGTGGATACAAGGAGGAGAAGTTCCAGTTGTGAAAATCCAAGTCCTGGTCTAGAAGAACCGCAAGTGGGCGGAAAGGGTCCTCAAAAAGAAGAGCGCTGGGCAGCATAATGAAAACAGGAAAAAGAAGAACTAGGGTTTCAACAACTGGTCTCTGACATCAGGGGACACAACAAAAAATTCAACTTCTTCATCAATAGTAAGACGGGGCGGCATAGAGAGCGGAAAAAGGGTCAAGAACGTTTCAAACATCTTGAGCGAGTGGGGGGACGAAATCAAAACCGGGACATTCTGATTGGGGACGTTCGGAACTGGGTAAGTGAAACTGAAGCTCAGTAGAAGAGAGGATTGAAGCAGGGACGAGACTTGGCCTGGCAAAATGTCGCTTCTCCAACGATAGATAAAGAGACAGAAGGGGGGAGGAGAAAAAAGAACTGGTCAGAGCGCCTAGGGTTGGCAAAAATTAGAGCCTATTGTGTGAAAGACCCCTCTTGCGAAGGTCAATTCTGAGATATCAAAAGGAATAAAACACATAGAAGAATGAGGGGCAGACCGTAAGATTGAACGGGGTGGAGATTCGGGGGAACCCAACAAAGCTTCGGCGAGAGAAATAATGGGGGCTCCATCATCAAAGGAGACTCAGGAGACAAAGGGGAGCAGAGTAACATTTGTGGGGGGGGCTCGGGGTTTACAGCAAGACAAATCAAACCAGTATATATTGATTGTCTCCATAACCCGGAAAGGGCGATGATTGCGGGACCGGGGGGAAAAAAAACTCGAACAGCAAGGGTGGGCTTTGAACGGGAGGAAAGGGTGTTGTAGGGGCAGCAGTCCGATCCTTGAGGTTGTTCTGGGAAAGGGGATGCAGGGGGGAAAACTCAGAGACTAGGAAAGGGGAAAATAGATAAACTTGCGCAGTGCTCAGACGAACTTAGTTACTAAAATGGAAAGGGAAGGATCCGGATAAATAAGCAAATGTACTAGTTTTCAAAATGGGAACCAAAAAAGTGAAAGAGGTCATGTTGGTTGTGGACATGAAAACGGTTTTGGGGGGAAATTACACTTCAACCCCCCCCAACCAAAATTAAGGACCTAACATTGCTGGTCCTCAAACGAGGTGAAAAGTGGGGGGGGCTGATAAAGATGAAGCCCCGCAGGGAGAGATCATGGGCAGTGGAAGGGAGGGACAGTATGTAGGGGCACTCCTGGGGAGGGGGAGTGTCGTGACGGGAAGGGAAAGGATTTATGACAGGGAAATTGTGCTGCGTCGTCATTCAACAGGAAATTTTAGCTTATTAGAAACCTCAATGTTTGTCAACGGCAACATGATGGTCAAATTGGAAAGAGGGGGAAGACTGGTAACAGATACCTAGAACCCTAAGGGGAGGGACCATGGGCTGGCGCTGGGCGATGAGGCCCCTCACTTTCAGAATAACCTAAACATAACCCATTGCAATACTTGAGGGGGGGAGGCAAAAAAACCAGAACCGTCGGACCGGGAGAATATGAAAGGAAACACATAAGAAAGGCCGGGAGGTCAATCGAAAAAATGAGACACATTCTTTTGGCAGGCCTTAAGTCACGACTCTCTCAATCAAAAAACACGGAGAGGGAGAGGGTGTCAGGGAAAGGCAGGAATGCAAAAAAGGAAGGGGCAATCAGTTGGGAGTAGGAAAGGAGACTGCTAGGACGAAGGCAGTCTCAGAGGGATCCTCCCGGGTATATGAGGTCGTTGGGAAAGGGCACAGGGCTGGGGCCGGGGGGGTAGTTGAGTTATTGTGTCAAAGGGAGGACGTGCTAGCACGCTCACCGGACTGAAAGGAGGCGGCTTTGGAAGGAGAGAGTCGGGCAGGCAGCTTGGGTTTTGAACCTCATGCAAAAAAAGAATGGAAGTTCGAAACGATCTCAACCTCTATTGACCTGTGTGGGAAGAGGATGTTTACTAAGGTAATTACAAAAACCAAAGGACAGTCGAAGACACACACCGGAAAAATGAAAGGAAGACATACTGGCTATAATTACACTGCTCTGAAGACAGGAGCGCGGGGGGAACATCAAGAGAAAATACACATCGTTAGAAAGTAAGAAGTGATCCCGAGATCCACGGGTAATTGGGGGGGGAAGCCAAAAAAAACGGGCGCCACAACCTATCACTCATTCTTTAAAGGGTAGGGGTGTACACGGGGAAGGAACAGGGGATATACAGGGGGGAGTTAAGCACTACCTACCTTTTTACTCTTTAGGTTACAACAGATCGGGACGAGCACTACTAACAGGACTGGAGCATAGACGGTCAATTCCAAAATTGATTTTGGACAACTTGATCGCTATACAAGAAACACCCAAAAAAACTCTGGGAAAGGCAGAAAAACCCCGAAGTGAGGGGAAAAAGGTCATAATGCGAGGAGGGAAAAAAACAGAAACATAGCCAGCTGTATGCAGGGGCTGAAGGGATACTACAAATACCAAGTACTGGTTGATTGTGGGGATGGCAGAACCGGAAAAAAAAAAAGGGGCTGACTTTAGCGAGTCGAGAGAACAGGAGAAAAGGGGGGGACCACCCTCTGCCAAGAAAACGAGGGACACCAGGATGCGCACCGTCGTAAACCGAGATTAACAAACGAGAAAAGCATTTCCCTAGTGTGTTCTAAAAAAAAGAAATCATGGGGAGAGGCTCATAGGAAGAGCCAGGGCAAGGATGGGTCATGTCTAAACAATTGGGAGGAGAAACTAAACCACACCACTACAGCTGGAAGGGGCGGGGAGGGTTCGCGACACTAACTGTCAGGTAGCGTGTTTGGGATAAGGCAGGAAAAGCTACGCTCATGCGGAAAATTAAGACTCAGCGTTACGCTACCGAAGAAAAAAAGTACAGGACATGAAACCATTCGTCACATGTAATCAAGACGACGGGAGGCTGATGTTAGAACAAAATCGAAGTCGGACCATATTGGGAATGATGTATGGGAATGAGGGGAGAAAGGGATCTTGCCCGCGAGCAGCTCAGGGGGGTATATTAGGACGAAGTTACGGTAATGTGGGGTGGTTTTTGGAGGACGAGTGCCTCCGAATACATCATTGACAAAAGGGGGGGAGAGGGGAGGTGGAAAGAAATCTTCATCTATCGCACAGGCAGTACGAGACGTGGCGGTAAAGGTGGAAACATACGCGAACGAGTAAAAGGGGGGTTACAATTAGTCTCACCAAAGGGAATGGAAAAAACAGGTAATGTAAGAACTGCATTTTACGAAAAAGGTTGGAAAGAAAAGACTGTCATACAAGAATCAGGGTTGCATACAAAGGAGAGCAAGTACAGGGGAGGACTCAACGCAGGATTCAGACGAGGGGCAACAATCTGCAGCCGGGCCTTACTCGCATTAGGGGGATAGTGGGGGTAACCAACTAGATGTAGAAGGAAGAGTAAGAAATGACCGTCACTACACAAGAAAATTGAAGAAAGAAATTCCCCGATCTCGAAGGTCATCCGTCATGACCAAAATCGCGTTACAGAAAAGAACAAGCCGTGGCCAGGAGAAGCGCAAACTAATTGTCCCTGAAAAAAATAGAACGAAGAGGGAGCCGGTCCGGAAAATCTTTCACTGGGAGGCGGCCTCCAAGAAAAGCCTTACGCCACCGTCTTGAAGACCAAAGTTCATGAAAAAAGGGACAGAGGGGGGAAGAAACATGTAACTGCTTCTCATGTTTCAGAAATAGAGTGAAAGGAAGGGA
>Ga0179593_1531519_pt1 | contig 10339 bp, 16 predicted proteins | sample CZODoug2_1_08_16_FD_185931 | JGI IMG/M metagenome (GOLD analysis project Ga0179593, IMG submission 185931) | Vadose zone soil fungal communities from Angelo Coast Range Reserve, California, USA - CZODoug2_1_08_16fungal (PacBio error correction) | ecosystem: Environmental > Terrestrial > Soil >...
CCGAAAAAGAGGAATTGGGCCAGAGGCAGGAGGAAACTCAAGAAGAACGACGCTCGATTTGATCGAGTGTAAGTGGAAGGGCGTGATCCTCCTCCACCGGCAAAAGTCGGAAACAGCCGTCAACAACAGCTCGCAAAAATACAAGAAGAAACGAGGGGAGTCTTGTCATAAAACAACTACGCCGCTGGAAAGCCGCGGGTGGAACCTGTCGGAACCGAGGCCTGCTTAAGGGGAGACGCTAATGGCCATCAGGCGCGGAGGGGAGGCGCACACTCGTCCAAAGGCTCCTTGTAAGGACAGGGGGCCTGAGATCGTTGCAAAGGACAAAAGGGACAAAAAACATTCGGCGAATCGCTCGAACGCGGATCGCGGCCGCTCTGAAAAAAAGAAGACCCGTCCGTCAAAGGTCGCTTGAGGATGGACGACATCAGATGAAACAGACGAACATCAGCCTCGTTGAGTTAAGGGCAAACGCCAGCGTATGTTTCCGACTCCGAAGCCTAGAATCGGGAATTGAGACTGGCCCTTCTGAACCCAAAGAAAACCCAGACACACGAAAGCACAAGGGACTGGGGGGAAATGCCGCCTAGGAGGCAGGACGCCTAGTTTTTTAAATCTGCATCCACGTAGCCTAAAGAGCCCGCCTGTAACTGGGGTTCGCCCCGATCGGCGGGAACAGGTTGTCTCGTTGGGGGGCGAAGGAATCCAATATTCAAGGAAAACAGCGGCCCGTTTCCCAGAGTGAGTGGAGGGACTAAAGAGCGGAAAAGACCTGTCGAGAGCAAATGAGTTAATGAGCATTCGGACGGATCGCTAATTAGGAAGGGGGTCTAGGGTGCGATCGATTGTTCTTAGTCGGGGGAAATTTAGAAGTAAGCCGCCCAGAGGGGCGAGTAGTCCCGGCCGCTGACGATCTCCCTCTTAAAGAAAAAAACTGCGCGGTGGGGGGGGCCGTGGGGGATGAGGGCAGTGAGGAAATGTGCGCCGTTGGGGGAAAAAAATGGACCGCGAAAGATGTGTCGTTAAAAGACGGGAGGAAGAAATGAAGGAGGACGTAGGGACGTTTCGACGAGACGGCTGGAAGCTCTCCATGAACAGGGGGTACGGATTCCCAGCGTGTATCAAGTTCCATGAGCCTCTCGCGTACTCGAAAACGGTGAAGCCTGGGAGGGTATGGAAAAGCGTTTTCCAGGGAGCAACGTGAAGGAATCCGACGCTCCAGGGAAAAAGGGCCGGCCCAGGGCACCCCGTAAATCGGAAAGAGATAATTCCAGTACGGATGAAGTGGCCCTAAACACCAGAGAAAGAGAGGGCCGTCATCAACGCTTCTGAATGGGAGGAATCTCGTGGGGGTTTGTAAACGGGGGCGGTCTGTGTCAACTCGAATCAACGATGGGCACCAAAGATGGTAAGGGAGTTGTGGCCTGTTGAGGGTGCATAGTAAAGTCAGGATCCAGGTAAGGGGGATATACTATTTTCAGGGGGCCTCTCAATCTTTGGGAATAACAAAAGCGGCTGTTCTTTGGTCCGCTTCACTCGGGGAAAAGCTTTTCGAGCTTCACAAGCAAAGACTCAGGATGCTGGAAGCATGGCCGCGCGAGACCTGGTGAGGAATATCTAGAGAAAAAAGAGGAAAGGGTAGGAAAGAGAAGAGGTTCCTCCCAGCCGACAGAAAGAAGAGCCATGCATACAAGCGAAGCCTAGGGGGGAATCTAGACAGCGGCAAAACAGACCACTGCCAAAAGCCAGTTCCATCTGCGCCAGCCAAAAACTCAGAGAGCGCCAAGTAAGAAAAGCCCTCGGAAAGCCCGGCGGCTATTCAAGTGCTAAGTTCTAAGGAGAAAAAATTGAGGCCCGGCAACATGTCCGCGGCAAGGGGGAAACAGCTCAACTTGTGAGGGGCAGGGACGCTTTCACTTCAAAAGGACACCATAAAACACGCTTCGACCATCCGCAGCGGCTCTATGAGGCTTCACCTTCGAAGGAGAAATGGGTTTGAGTACTGGGCTGCTGGGTCTACTATTTCAGAGAGACTTGGTTTTCGAGCAAGACATCCGTCAAAACAATGCTTTCGGGAAGGACGTCGTCTCGTGTCCGCGTTTAAAGAAGGAGCGATAAAAGGCTTAAGGTCAGCGTCAAAGGGCGATCGAAGGCCGGGGGCGGACCTGCCAGAATGGGGGAAAGAAATTCAAAAATCCTGTTCAACTTGGAAAGAAACCAGCAATGCGTCCGCCAAATGCGCGAAAAAAAGGGACTTCGCCACTTTCGGAGGATACAGACACATTCTGGTCAGAGGCCTATGTCACGGACGTCAAGAGGGGGGAGCCGGGGGCAAAGCAGAAATCACAGAAAAAAAAAAGAAGGGCGTTGTTCTGCGAGAAGGGGATCTTCCTCAAAGGACGAAAAAGAATAACGACGCGGAATTCCATACAGCCCTCGCAAAAAATATGTCTCTGGAAAAAAAAACGGGGGGGGGAAAAACTCTGAAAACCCTAATTGGGCGAAGAGTGGATCGGGACTACCCTGTCTCTAAAAAAAAAGGATAGGCCGCGCAGGTGGACGGCGAGGCGGAGAAAATACGGGAAGAAGGGTTTTTGGGAATGTTCTTGGGAAATTTCGAGCGCAAAGGGGCCCCAAGTAATGTAAGAGGGGGCGACTGAGTTTCGGCGGCTATGCTTATGGCAACGGGAAAGGGTCCCTCAGAGGACGAAGCAAAGCGGCATCGGAAAGGAGAATCCTTGCTCCATTGTGGGAGCGTGTGCTGGGGGGGGGAGAAGGGGGGGGCGGCCGGACAAAAGATGACTGTAACGATCGGGTTAGGAAACATGTACCGGGAAGGAAAGACTGGAAAAGACTCAACCGCACGTCATGGATGGTTCCGACTATCTGCATGAGTGTGCGGAAAAAAGCATATCATCACCACTGGAGGGGGGGAAGTCGCTGGAGACGCAGATCGCTTGAGGAAGGATCCGAATTCGAACAGTAAGAGGAAGAAGCCGGGGCGCAGCAAAAGGTCGTACGGCGAAAGGGGGGGCCGGAGAGGGGTGACGCAGAAGCCGCCTGAGCTGCAGAAATCGTATGATCCCGGACTCATTCTAGAAAAGAGCGAAGACTTCAAGGCTTAAAAAATAAGGGGCGATACCTCCTCCAGCGCGCTGAGAGGGAGAGGATTGTGTGTGCGGTGCAGACGGAAAATCTCGAAGAGGAGCACAACACTTAACCGTCGATCAAAAGCGTAGGAGGAGACAGAGGAAGGCGATGGGAGAAGAAAGGTTAGGAAGAGAACACGAGGAGGAAGAAAAAGAGATACTACAGAAACGGCGGAAATTTTGCCCATCAGGGGCTGCGCGTGAATAGAAGGACGGAGAAGGGCGTAATTCCACCTGCAGAGCAGGGAAAGCAGACGTTGAGAGGGGGCATGTAGAAAAAAAACGGAAAGGAAAAAGAAGAAGAAGAGCTGGAGAAGGGGGGAGAGTGGTCATCCGCAAGGGTCTCCAGTAAGCGTGGGCCTGTCGAGAGAAGGATAGACTGCTTCCTGTGAAGGGATACAGAAGAGAATCCATCAAGAGGAGGGAGGGCACAAAAAAAAAAAAAACCTCGCCTTCAGGCCTGAGATCGTTGCAACCGGGATAGCAGAAGACTGGGGGGTTAGAGATCAGAATCCTTCGGCTCAAAAGCGTAGGGAGGGAGTCCGCATCCCTCATCAGGGGTCCGTCGAAACACATGAAAAAGAGGGAAAATAACAAAAGAATATAGAACTCAGCCTGATTCTGGTAGTAGAATTCCAACATCCCAGGCGTAGAGGAAGTCCCGCCGAGGAGGAGAACCCCACCCGATCGTGTTCGATGAAGTGATGTAAAACGGCCAGGAGCCAAAAACAAAAAGAAACTCTCCCAACGTTCGAAGGGAAGAGCTCCGTAGCTGGAGGGAAAAAATGTTTAGGGACTCGAGACGCCTGTTCAACAGGAAACCTCAGACAGAGACCAAAAGTCAGATGGAAAAAAAAACCGATCGGCGCTCCGCGGCGTTTGCAAGATTAAAAAGGAAACCAAGCGGACCGAGGCCCTCCGCCTCGACGCAATGAACCTGCAAAAGGAGCGGGGGAGGAGAGATCAGTGGGAGTCGGATCGATGCGTCAAGGGTTACGAGAGGGTCATGGAGAATTAAGGCTATCAGACTTGTTTGTGCTCTGCTTGAGCGGAAGGCCTAAAAAAAGGGGGGACCCAAGTGAGGCTGCTGACGATCTGACCCGACAAACGCTCACCACCAAAAAAAAAGGGGCGGGGGATGATGCCGGTAGCGGAGGTGGGGGAAGTAAAAAGGACATAGGCTCAAGGGAAGAATGTGGCCTGGTAGAGGGATCTAACGCGAGAGCAAAAATATGGTGGGGGCGACGATGCCAGGGGCGCGACGGCCCATGAAAAGGGGAGTGTGACAAAGGATGGCGGTCCGTTCAGGCAGGGGTCCATAGCCCCCCTTCAGTCCCATCCCGCCGAAAGTTTAAAAAAGGGCGGGAACGCAGGGACACCCCGCCTCCGTAAGATACGACCTTGCTCCGCCGCGGAAGAAATTCCGGTAGAAAAAGAATAATTCCAGTCCGCCGAGGACTGAAAAAGGACCCCAACCGAAGGAAAAGAGGTGACAAGGAGCCGATGCGGGAATGGTCGAGCGAGGTTGGGTATTGTAAAGCCGAAACAAAAGTTAGCCATTGATAGGTGCGGGAATGGGGGGGGAATGGGTTCCGGAGGGGGGGACGAGGGAACGAGCGAAAAACCGCCGACCGGATCGCGGGGTCGTGGCAGGAAAACCGCGAGAGAGGCCGCGGGGCGTTCTTGTGGCCGAGCGGGCGGGGCCGTGGTCTTTTTCTGCCTGTCGAACTTCTGCTCTCATCAAGCAGGGTGCGACTGAGCATTGGCGAAAAGCTTCTAGAAAAAAAACAAAAACGGATGTAGAAAAGTATATAGAGCCCGAAGGCCGACGAGATAGAAGCCATAGAGAGCAGAAAAGAAAGTCTGCAGCACACAATCTTCAAACAAAAGTCTGAAAGACCAAGAAACGATTCTATCTCAAGGGCGGATGCAAAGGCCAAAAACGTCAGATCACGGGAAGGGCCCGGTGGAGAATCTGATGCCATCCAGTAATCCAATGCAACAGGACCCAAATAATCGGGGATAAGTGAGGGGAAGGACCTCTTTCATTCGACGAAGTCTTAAGGGCCAAAAAGCGGCGCCATTCAAACTAGTAGGTACTGAGGACTCTAGAGGATCTGGTCTTCAAATTCCATCCTCAGGGCTGACGAAAAAACTGAAGGAAATTTCGGAGACAACTCGGAGCGGGTTTGCGCAAACGGCCATCTTCCAACTTGCAAGCGTCGAGACTTCTGAACGGGAGGGGAAAAAGGGTCTCCAAACTATACCGTTTAACTTTCGGAGATGCGATAGAAGGAGGGGGAGGGTCAAATGCCCCGACTGGACGAGCAACGGGAGTTCACCGAAATCCTGTTGGAGCTGAAAAAGGGAAGAGTCAAGCCAAAATAGCTCACGGCCGTACTTTAAAGCAGCGCGCGCGAAAGGGGGGGAACGACACTAAAGGGGCCGGCGCCTGCCCGGACCGGTCACAGGGAACTCCGCAAAGAAAGAAAATCCCCCCGTAAAACCCTTATTTAATGGTTGTGTACGCGAAAGTTTCAGAGTCCATCAACCAGGACGCTGGTAGAAGAAAGGATAAAACCGAAAACCTGATCTCTACTGCGGAAAAAGGGAGAGAGAAATTTAAAGAATCCGAACGATCTCGACAGGCGCGATCGAGAAGGAAATCTGAAGAAAGCGGAGGCTTGAATTACGGGCCGTTTTTCAAGGTTAGGGAAGGGAGTAGAACCATCCTCCGGATGTCCGAGGAAGAAGTTCCGTATATGCTGAGTCCGTATACGTCTGAGGGAGGGGAGCAAGGGAAAAGAAGCTAATCCTAAGAACAGACCCCGGCGAAGATTCAGTGTGCGCTGGGTGGAATGGCCAGGGAAAAGTGCATCGACTTGAACGATCTGGATCCGCCCTCGGGGAAGGAGAAAACCGGGAATGGCTCTGACACTGGGAAACCGCAACGCAGATGGAGCCGACTATCTGCGTCGAGGACAAGGAGAGGGAAGGAACCGTACCGACTAGTGGGAGGGCGGCAGAGCGAGGGGACTAAAGAAAAGAGAACCGCCTCGGCCGCACTGTCTCGGTGCAACTATCTCATTCCCACGAAGACATTGGTCCGTTCTCTTCTTGAATACAACGAGCCTGAGGAGGGGGGCAAACATTCAGCGGACGCACCGGACCGCTAGAGCAATTTCTCGGACAGTGCTATAAAGTCACAATCGATACTTGCGGAGGACCAATCAGTCCAAAAAGCTGCATGGTCAGCATGGAGGTGAGGCCGGGGCATTTTTCGAACAGAGGATTCGAGGCATGTGAAAGAGCCCGTCAAAGGAACGGATCGGACGGCGTCGACCGGCATGCTCAGTGGAAGAAGGGGAATGTGAGGGCGATATACAACAACAACACCTGGATGTATGAAAAGAGGGTACATGAAAAAAGGGGGGCACGTCCTTGGGGGGATGGGTTAGAGAAGGGAAGGGGATTAAGGGAAGTGGGTAAAAGATTGGGGGAGGAAGAGAGGGGAGGGGTGAATGGTGGTGGAATGGGTAGATAATTAAGGGGAGTTTAGAAAAATTAGAGAGGAATGGGGGGGAGGAGGGGTACGGGGAGGAGGGTGGAAAGGGAGCAGAGAGAGGAGATGTCAAGGTGAAGAGATGGGGCGAGGAGGTTAGGGTACAATGGAGGGGGGGTGGTAAGGGGTAGGTGTGGGGGGGAGGGGGGTAGAAATGGGAGTAAAAAGATAAGGGGAGAAGGGAGGGATAAGGGTTGTGTAAGGGAGAATGGGGGGTGGTTTGGTATTGGGTAAGGAAATAGAGGGAGCGGGGGGAGGGGTGTTGAGGAGCGGTGAGGGGTAGAGGTGGGTCGGTGGGGGGAGGATTAGGAATGTGAAGTTAGGGGAGGGGTAGGAAGGAAAAGATGGTGATTAGAGGAGCAGGGTTGTGGGGGAGCTGGGAGGGGGGTGTAAGGTATGGGTTGTTTCAACGTTTGAGAGGGAGGAGTGGGGAAGTGAAGGGTTTGATGGTGGGGAGAGGGGAAGAGGGGAGTGGTGGAAATGAGGAAGTAAGGGAAGGTGGGTGAGTGGTAAGGAGGGGAATAGGGGTGGGCGGAAGGGGCAGAAAGAAAGAGGGGTTGTGGCGTTGAGGGGGGGGAAAAGGAGCGGAAGGGGGTCTTTCGCTGTGTCTCCATCGTACGCTCTCGGGGGGGAAAACGGAAAAGGGAAGCTGAATCCTCTTCCACCGGAATCACCGTGGGGGAAGAATTTCGCAAGAGGATGCCAGACCAAAATGCTAAACGCGGATGGTCGATTTTCCTGCAATGTCTACGCCTAGGACGCCGTGGGTCCGATCCAGAGAAGGACCGGTGATCCTGAAGGCCTGGGCAAATATCGAGCTTATTTCCTGAACCCGGCTAAATGAGAAGCCGAGAATGAGTTATACTATGACACAGAAAGAAAGTGAAAAGTAGAGCTCGCATTCGAGTCGTCAGAAAGCGATTCGGAGTTAGCTCGCAAGCGGCGGACGTCGCCCGAGGGCGTACTTTTCTGGGATTATCTTGCTTGACGAGCGGCATATAGTCAATCAGAGGTACGTTTTGTGTGAAAGAAAAGTAGGACGAGGGGAGAAGGAAAGCCTTCCTCCGGCACGAAGGGCGTATCCCACCCGATCGTTGGCGAAGCCGGGCAGAGAAAAAAATCACCACCAAAAACTCAGATCCCAACGATACGGATAAGGACAAGGGAAGGGGTCAAAAGAGTCTTACCTACGCCGACGGGTACGGGGAAAGAGGGGGGGACTGTAAAATAGCCGGCCGCCGCAAGCCTCCCTTTAGTCAATTGGCCCCGCTGAAAATTGCAAAGAGAAAGACAAAATATTCACCCTGGAAAAAAAAAGGCCATAGGGGAAAGGAACCTCTACGGAAGCTTACGGGGGTCCTTCAGCATCCGAGACTGTCCCCTATCATGTCTGGATCGATGTGAAGAGGGGGAGAGGTCATGTTTGTGCGAGTGAGCGGGAGGGCTTAGAGGATCAGGAATTGACGCGAGTCTCCGAGGGGATTAGAAATGGGGAGGGGGGGAGGTGACGGACCACTGCGGCAGGCCACCCACGACCATACTGTCAGTGGTTCGGTTAGGAGAGGAGTGAATGTCTAAAAAGGGGTCCGGGCCCGTTAATGCGCAGAAAATGTGCTAAAAACTAAGAGGAGCCGAACGCTCGGGGGAGCCGGCCGCGAGGATTTTGCTACTATTCCGGGGGGGCAAGGGAAAGGACGGGTGGAACTCGTGGCGTCCACGGGGGGTCGGGCAGCCACCCAAGTAAAAAAAGCAGGCACTGTCCGCCTATGACTGTGCTGGAAGAGTTTAGAAGACACCTGCGCCGCCGGGGAAGGAAGTCAGAGACGATTTTGGGTTGGGTGTGTGGGGGGTGTTTTGTTGGGTTGGGGGGTTGTGTTTGGTTTTGGTTTGGGGGGGGGGGGGGGGGGACCCCCAAAAAAACCGCCCAAAAAACCCCGCGGTCTGGTGGTGGGGTGGGGTTGTGGCAACCGTGGGGGGGGGGGGGGGGTGGGCCTGGGGGGGGGGTTGGGGTTTGGTTGGGGGGGGGGTTAAAAAATTTTGGGTTTGGGGGTTGTTTTGGGGGGGGGGGGGGGGGGGGGGTGGGGTTTTTTTTTTGGGTGGGTGTTTTGTTGGGGGACAGTTGGGTTTGTTGTTTGTGGGGGGGGTGGGGTTTTTGGGGTTGGTTAAGTTTTGGGTTGGTATTTTTGGGGTTTGTGGGGGTGGCGGGGGAGATGAGGGGTGGTGGAACTCAAACGCCATTGATAGGTTTTTTGGGTGGGGGTGTGTTTGGGGGAGGGGTGGGGGGGGCCCCCCCTTGGGGGTGGGGGGTGGGGGGGGTATGTTTGAGGGGTTGTATTTTAGTTGTTTTGGGTTGGGGGGGGTGGGTGGTTGGGATTTTAGGGGATTTTGGGGGGATGGGGGGGGGGTTCTGTGGGGGTTTTTTTGTTTTTGTGGTTTCGGGGGGGGGGGGGGTTGTTTTGTTTGGAGTTTGGGGATTGTGGTTGGGGTGTTGGGGGGGGGGTGGGTGGGGATGAGTTTTTCAAAAACCCCAACCGGTTTGGGTGGGGGGGTTGGGTGGTGGGGGGGGGGGGTGGGGGTGGTTTGGTGTTGGGGGCCCGAATCCGGGCGCGCACCCCGTCCTCTGCGGAAAAATCTGGGGTCTTAATCCAGGGAGGAATTTGCACCACCCCAAAAGGAAGAAGGGCTGGGTGACTCCGTTCATATCCTCTGAGGGGAAGGACATGCAATTTGGGAAGGGTTGTAAACCGCCGGCGTCGAATCAGGTCTCCGAAGATTGGAATTCCAGAAGTTTTCGGTCCGGGAATTCAAAAAAAACTGGAGGGTTCACTGCCCGGAAATAGCCCCGGGGCGTTGGCCTCCGCAGAATATCTTTCTTTTGTCGGGGGGGGGGAAAAAGGCTTGGGCGTAAGTCTGGACTTTCCTGTGGCTGAGAAGACAAAGTTAGGGAGGCCATGGATTTCGCAGACTGGAGGAAAGGAAAAACAAAAAAAAAGAAACAGGAGGAGATGGGCGTAAAAATGAAAGTCACATCTCAGGCTCAAAGGCTGATGTATCAAAGAGCTGAAAACAAAGAACGAACGACAGTGCCCCACTGACCAATAACGATCTGGACTGAGCGCCAAGGTATGAGGGGCGGACACGGAGGCTATTAACCTTCAAATTGGCCCGGTGGGGCTGGAATCTCGAGTCAGACGAAGGCCACCAATATGCACGGCGCAAGATTGCGCCATAGGGAGCATCTGGAAGCCGTGTAGTAGACCCAACAGGCTAAAACTACGTCCGGGGGGACGTCTTCCGGTCGCCGCGCCGGATTTCGGGGGAAAATTACAGGAAAAAAATTAAAAAGGGAGACGAAGGGAGGAGACTCGGACGGTTGTTGCGAGATGCCAGCGCCAACGAATGGCAAGGGGAGGTCAAAGTGAAAAACGCCTTTAAAAATCTAGACAGGCGCAAAAAAGGGGGAAGGGAGAGCCGAAGGCGGTGGACCTGCCCTACACGGAACCAAGTTCAAACACATCCTGGCTCCTCCAGGAGGAAAAATATAGAGGCCGCGACTTAATCAGCGACGGTAGAAAAAATTTGAGGGGGGCCAGATGGCACGGGCCCGGCACCAAGAGAACACACCGCC
>Ga0179593_1667443_pt1 | contig 10339 bp, 11 predicted proteins | sample CZODoug2_1_08_16_FD_185931 | JGI IMG/M metagenome (GOLD analysis project Ga0179593, IMG submission 185931) | Vadose zone soil fungal communities from Angelo Coast Range Reserve, California, USA - CZODoug2_1_08_16fungal (PacBio error correction) | ecosystem: Environmental > Terrestrial > Soil >...
TGCGGCCCATCATGTCTGCGAACAGAGAGAGGAAGGTTATGGAAAAAAGGGGGAGGAAAAGACCGCGCAGGAATCGCAAGGGGGAATATATTCACTGAGTGTCCAAAATAGAAGGGAAGGAAAAACGCCTTTCGAGCGTGCTCCCGAACATGGTTTCAGGGGAGGTGGGGGGGGGGGGGGGGGGGTCACCTCGCGTGGGCCATGAGCTCCGACATGGTTTCGTCTGGGAATCGGGGGACAAGCCAATTGAGAAAGACAATGACGGAGGCGAACTGATTCAAGGCAGGGGGTCAGTTAAAGGAGCGGGCAAAAAGTTTCACACCATTGACAGGGAAATTCGACCTCTAATCTTGGGTGAAGGGAATGCGAAAGAGGAGCGAAGAAAAATCGGTTAGGAAAAAGGGTGTCGGGAGGGCATAGGGCATGGGGGTGAGGGCGAAATCGAAGGATCGACGTCTTCAGGCTAGAGACGAGAGGATTACAGTTTTGACGATGAGGTCCGCCCTCGTCAAGGGCGCATCATAGAAAAAGAAAACTTGCTCGGTCGCCGCCGGGAACAGCGGAGAAAAAGGGGATGAAGGCCGAGAAGAAAGCGAGGAAGGATCTCCGGACGCAAAGCGCCCAAGGTTTTGATAAAAGACCTGAGAAAAAGCCATAAGCCGAGCCAGAGAAAATTTTCTCGGCCACTGGACGCGGAGGAAGAGGGAAACTGTCTTCAGGAAAGGGAAGGGGGTCCTCCGTTGGGGAAATTCAAGAGTGCCATTCGAGCATAAAGCCATCACCGTCCGGATACTAGGAAAGGGGGAAGAGGAAAAGAAACAGAACAAGTCCCGCGAAGAGTGGATAGACAAGCAGAATTTCCGAAAAAAGGCCCATGTGGGGATATTCGCCCCGCCTGCGCTATGCCTTGGGGCTCACGCTGGGGAGTTCGTTGAGAACTGGGAGGGCAAATTGTTTCAGGAGGGCGCCGGTGCATTTTTTGGGATGGAAATCACGTAAACGGGCTTACCCGATTCGTGAAAGCCGAGGAGGGAGGCTTCCTTGAAGTTAAGTCAATTTTGAAGACAGAAGGAAGACAAGCGGAAACGGCGGAATTAGAGGAGTGGGATCATAAAGTCGAGCGTATATCCGTGTAAGAGCCGGTTTCCTGGCCGGGGACAGCAAGTGGTTCTTGATCAAAGGAGAGGATTTTGGGGAATGGTGTCGGAGCGTCTGGTCTGCTCGATCTGGGACCTGCAGTGGGAGTCCCGTCCTGAGACAAGCGGCGGCCCGAAGGGCGGACAAGGGAGAAAGCGACAGGGAGGAAAAATCGTTTGGTACGAAACGTCAAGCATAAGCGTGCGGCTCCAGTAAAGTGGGGGGGAACTTTGTTTGAGGGAGGGCTTGCACAGGGAGAAGCGCAATGTAGCTTGGATTGCGGGGGAAAAAACTTGAAGGAAGTATCTTTGCGGGTAGTTGTTCTTCGACCGAAAAAAAAGGGGGAAGGGAAGAAAGGAAGCTAGTGACGAAAAAAGAAAAGAAACTAGCCGATGCGTTACCGGAAAAGGGGGGATTGGCAAAGGTACCCAAAAAACAATGAACAAGTCAACAAGTTAAGTGGCTGCCGAAAACTCGTTAACGCAAACGGGTTACATACGTGCGTAGAACCCGAGAGTGGAAGATCGTCGGTGACGATCTGGTGAGAGTAAAATCAATTACGGAGACTTCCTATGTTAGAGAGGGAATGAGAAACGAGGTCTTGAAATAAGGCTGATTTCTCCGTATAAAATAGTACGGCACTCCGGGACGGAAAAAGCGACGAGAGTCCCCCCGTTGGGTGGAGGGTGTTTCAGGGAATCTGAACGAGAGGCAGGTCTAAGGGAAACAGGAAGGAGCGCGCTAGAACTAGTAGGGCCAAAACCGGGGGGGGGGAGAGGGCAAGGATGCTTCGGGGTTAGCCTGGATGGCCAAGACCATGAACTCAAAAAGGACTTTACGACCGGAACTTCGAAAACCTACTAGGCCAACTTTATAATCGAGGACGTGGACATGTATCCCCACGAATTGAAAAGGAAAAAAAAATAATAAATGGGTAACACGGCTGAAAATAGGTAAGCATACAATCGGAAAACACGAGGCCTCGCCGGCCGCTATCTGGAAAAGAGGTTCTTCACAGGAAAAGGAGGAGAACTCTGTAAAACCAGCTCGCAAGAAAAAAAAAAGGTCACCTCACCAGTTATGAACGCGGAAAGAGAGAGGGTGGGAAAAGGACTCTCAGAGAAATCGGACCATTTTCAAAAAAAACAACTAAAAGGAGCAACATTCTGCTTGCGTGAATCCGAAGGAACGGAACCGGGCCGGCAGGGGATTACCCTATAGATGTTCCGGATTGGGCTTATATATCTAGGAGAAATACGCAAATATGGTTAGAGGGAAAAAAACATTTGAAGGTAACGACCAGTTTAACCGATCTAAAGAGGGTAGGAGGCAGAAGAGGTCGGCTTGGCTTCCTTTCCTTTAAGGGGAGATCAAGCGTCGAACCACCACGGTATCGGTCCGGCAAGTGGAGATAGGATACGCGTGGGAAAAAAGGGTGAGGGATTACGATATTCTGCGCGGGTATTACGAAGCGCGATGCTCAAGTACCGACTTTTCTTAAAAGAGGAGCAAATTCTCAGAAGCAAAACAAAAGCCCGTCGGAAAACTCATAACTTCGAGCGAAAAAGACCTGCTCGGGTATGACAAGCCGAAAAACAGAAACCGCGCAAAAGTAAGACGAAATATTAGCCGCTGGGAACGGGCTAAGGAAGAGAACCAAAGGGGAAAAACCCGCCTAAGAAAAAAAAGTAATTCTCTTCGCCGAAGTAATCAATGTGGGCATTTGGAAGAAAAAAGCGTAGCAAAAAAAATCCTTTCTAAGCTGTGGGACCAGGACCACGCGTTAAGGGAAAAAGAAAAAAAAAATCAACTGTAACGGAGCAATGATGCCTGCGAACGGCGCATCATTCTTGGATATTGGGAAGACCTCCTACAAAAAAATTAGAAGCATCGGCCGAAGAGTGCAGAAGGAGGGGAGAATTCACAGGGAAGAAGGGGGAGGAGGAGGTCAAAAATGATGGGGTGACCTTGCAGAATCAGAATCAACAACAACGAGAGATGAGAAGAGATGCAAAGGTAAAAAAGGATTCTGCCCATAAAGGGGAGTTCGACGGAACGCTTCAACAGTGAATGAAAAAGGCTCCTAAGATCCGCGCGCCGATGCGGTTCAGGGTCTAGTTAGGGGGGCCTTCCACTGCGTGTAAAACAATTCAGAAGTAGAGCCAGCGAGAGGGAGCTCCAGTTTTCCTTTTAGAGTAGCACTAAACAGGCCGAAGTCAAAAAGCTCGACAAAGGTGAGTCGGGCAGAAAAAGGGGAGTTTGGGATCAATGCAAATTGATTCAGAAAGGGGGCGGCTGAACTTCGTTTCATGGGAAGGTGTCTGCGGGAAGAAAAAGGGTACACAGACTGGGAGCTTCCGCGGGGAAAAAGGAGGAGAAAGCCTTGCGAGACGCGAAAATCATCTCAAAAAGCCTCGTGTTAGAGGACGTCATATTCGCTCAGTGGGGCGGGAACCGATCAAAACGGATGGGAAAAGGGAGGATGGAGATCAAGTTTGGGAGCGATGTGAAAGACTGGAGAAAAGCAAAGTCCTGGGAAAAGACGAACACGCAGAATAGAAAGACCCGAAAGAGCGATAGCCCGGATAAAAGGGGGAACCGCAAGCTCGCAAAAATACAGTTGGTTATCAAATGAAAAGACAAACGGAGGGAGCGCCGGTGCAAAGCAGCTCGAGTCACCGAAGCGGCGATGCGGCACTTCGCTAAAAGGACAACAAAGATCGGTTGACACTGGAAAAAAAAGGGGAAATCTCCTGGGGGGGGGAAGACAGATTCGGGGAGAAGGGAATCTCCGAAATCCGGACAGTAGGGAGCCAACTAGAAAAGACAGGGTCAAAAAACCACAAAAAAAAAAAACAGAAAAAAAAAAAAAAAACAAAAGAGTCACAGTGGAGGGATGGTCCGCAAAGCAAATGTCCGTGCCGAACCTGGGGGTGGAAAGGGGGGTACCTCAAAAGTAAAAAAAGAGATGACGTGACGCTCAAAGAGGATCAGTGACTGGTGTCAAAAATGAATAGAGGCCAGCAGGGGGAAACCTTTGATGGAAATGTGAAAAGCAAAGATTCAGTGAAAAGAGCCGTTAGAGTACTTGTCTTGGCATGACGGTTGACCACTGCGGGTTTGGGACCCCGCCAAAAAGAGGATACCACGTCGGAAGGCGGCGATTCGTATGAAAGTAGATAAGAGGCCGGCGCTGCGTAGACCGGGCCGGATGGGTTAGGGTAGGAAATTGTGAGGATTATTCGCGCTAGATAGGGAGACACAGGGAGGCCATGCATGGGAAGCGCACCAAGAGTCTCCAAAAGCGCCGGAAAATCATGACGATGGAAACGAAGGCCGTTTTTGGGTACAGTAGGAAAGACCGAAGAAGCCCAAAGATGGGAATTGTTCAATGTGGGGCGTGTCGTACATTGGACAAAAGTTCCAGCCTTAAAGAAGGAAATAGTAAGAGGGGGACGGTCTTATTGGGGAACGAGACGGAGAGGAGGAGGTGACGACATAAGACCGCACTCTGAAAGAGAAAGAAAAAAAAAATTAGGGGGGAAGGCAACAGACAACCAAACACATTGAAACCCAAGCCTCGCGTCTCACAAGTCTCTGTACTTTGAAAGGGAGCGAGGCGATCTGTAAAAAGAGGATGTTCCAGGGAGAATCAAAACTGGTAAGGAAAAGAAAAGTGACAAAGTAAGGGAAAAAGACGCGGAGAGGCAAGAAAAACCATTTCCGAGGTAATTTACCGGCATGAAAAAAAAACTAATCGAGAGTTCCCCAAGATTTGTAAGAGAAGGGGAATGAAACACTAAGAAAATACGCCACGAGTGGTAAAAACCGCACGGCAGGAAAGGAAGCATTGGTCAACGCATCAAAACGCCTAACGGGAGGGACGAACGGGTAAAGGCGGTCACAAGGGACATCGAAAGGGGAATGAAAAAAGGCCCACTCAGAAAAGACCGCACAAACATTTGAACGGAGAGCGTGAAGCAAAGTCAGAGGGGAAGAGGAGCGGGCAACCCCCACAAAAACCCAAAAAGCCAAAAAAACAACACCCCACACAACCCCCAAAAACCCCAAAAAACCACAAAAACCCCAAAAGAAAAAAAAAAAAACAACAAAAAAAAAAAAAACACACCCCCACCCACCCCCAAACCCCAACAAAAAAAAAAAAACCAACAAAAAAAAAAACAACACCAAAACCAACCAAAAAAAAAAAAAAGACCCCAAAAAAACCAACAAAAAAAAAAAACCAAAAAAAAAAAAACAGAGGGGACCACACCCCAAAAAAAAAAAAAGAAAAAAAAAACCAAAAAAAAAAACAAAACAACAAAACCCAACAAAAACACCCAACCCACCAAAAAAAAACAACAAACACACACAAAACCCCCAAAAAAAAAAAAAAAAAAAAACCCAACAAAAAACACAAAAAAAAGAAAAAGAACCACCCCACCAAAAAAAAAAAAAACAAAAAAAAACACACAAAAAAAAAAAAAAAACAAAACCCCATAAACAACACGACAACACAAAGAAAAACAACACCACCAAACCAACAACAACACAAACAACCACCAAAAAAAGCCCACAAAAAACACCCCCAAAAAAACAACAAAAAAAAAAAAAAAACAAAAAAAAAAAAAAAAAACAAAAGAAAGGAGAAAAAAAAAAAAAAAAAAAAAAAAAAGAAAAAACCAAAAAAACACCCAAAAAACCAAAACCCAACCAAAACAAACCCACAAAAAACCCAAAGAACAAAAACACCAAACAAAACAAAAACACCAACAACCACCACAACCAAAACCACACCACAAAAAACAAAACACCACCCAAAACAAAAAAAAACAAAAACAACACAAAAAGAAAAAAACACCCAAAAAAAAACCCAAGAAAACCAAACAAACCAACACCACCCACCCACACACAAAAACAACAAGAAAAAAAACAGGAAACAAAAACCCAAAACCACAACACACACAAACAAAGCCCACAAAAAAAAGAAAAAGAAAAAAAAAAAAAAAACACCAACCAAAAAAAAAAAAAAAAAAAAACCTCTAAAAAAAACCAAAACCAAAAAAAAAAAAAAAACCAAAAAAAAAAAACACCAAACAACACAAACAAACAAACAAAAAAAAAAAAAAAAGAACACAAAAAACCCACCACCAAAAACACACACCACAAAAGAAAAAAAAAAAACAACCAAAAAAAACAACAAAAAACCCAACACAAAACCAACCCCAACAAAACACAAAACCAACCGTTTCAGCCAAAACCGGCCGCGGAAAGATTCTTGGAGGAGGGAAAAGCTGAGGAAAAGGGAAAGGGGCTTTCCTAAAGCGGCTCCGGCTGTGAGTAGAGAGCAATTAAGGAGAACAAATGGTTCGGGCAGAAGGAGGAAAAAGGTATCGTGTCCTGCACCAGGAAACCGCCGAGTGTACGTCGGCAAGTCAAGCACATGGGCCTTGGGCGGCAGCAGGTAAGCGAGAGGAGAGGAATGAGAGGGTTATAAAACTTCGGGGGAGACAGGCAAGGGCGATGAAGAAATCGCGCTGTTGGGGGGATGGAAGCAGAGAGCGAAGTTTCAAAGCGCGAGCGAACTCATGTAACCGCGGGGCAACTAGGTTCATGACACAGAGCCAAATTCTTGCGCCGAAGAGGGGGAGCTCACCGTCGAGCGCAGACTTTCGGGAGCGAAAAACTGCACATAAGACGGAAGGACAAAGTATCGCTAAACGGAGTATCAATCCGACAGCAGGTAACATAAATATTAAGAGGCTGGAGGGAAGATATTAAAAAAGGGGGGGTGGACCCTTTCTGCCGCAGAGGAACGACCTGAAATAACGTTACGCTGCACAAAAATGCATATAACCGCGGGTGGATCGACCGAAACTGTGGAGGACTGGACAATGCAAGAAAAACGCGAGTAACGTAGAAAAAAAAAACTGGGAGGGCGAGCATGATGAAGAGCGGGGAAAAATTGATAGTGAAAGAAAGGCACTCCTAAACTCAATAACGAAGGCATCACTGCGCAATGAAGGATCCCGGTAAATTCAGAAGACTTTCACAGGGAAAAGACATGATTGACCGCAGACAGGAGGAAACCATGACGTAAAAAAAAAGAGGAGAGAAGGAAGTTCCGTGCCCCATCATTCTGCGAAAAGTAACGCTGTTTTGGAATCCGAACACAAAAAGGGACTTCGCCGCGCAGGCCGATGCCTTCTGGCAATTGGAACAGGTGGTCCTCAATGAAGTGGGAAAAACGGCGAGAAAGAAAATTGAGAGGCAACTTTACTTTTGGGGGGGGGTTTGGGTTTGGGGGGGGGGAAAAGCGTGACTAGGCCAGCAATTGAACCAGCAAAAGCGTGTCGATCACGCGTTTTGGTTCTGAAAAGATACCGGCGGCCTACTGCAAAATTCAGAGGCATCGAAGAATCAATTTTCCACCATTTCCGGCAAGAAAAAAAGCCCACGCGTAGAGAGGTTAAGGTCGAAAGAAAGGTAAATCTTTCGGCTGCATTGGGAAAATAAGTCGTAATGAGCAGGAAGTTGGTGCGCAGCAAGGCGGTTCTGCGCTTCGACGGATTGGAGTCTCAAGGCAAAAAAAGAAAGTTATTCTGGGCCACGTCATGCCCAGGGACGGAACAGAAGTGAACGAGCATCCAGCAGGACATATCCTAAAAGAAGAAAAAAAAAAAAATCATGAGCCCGGATCCCATTGGCAATCAAAACAAAAAGGTGATCAATCGGAAGGGGGTGGGGGCGGGTGAGATATGAGGAAGAAGGGCGGGTGAGAGAGGAAAGAGAGGTAGGGCGGCCGGAGACTCTCGAATGATATGCAGGCAAGCCCACGGCGAGGTCACTCATCGTGCAGAAGGACCGCAACAGACGATTTTCCACTGGGGAGGGGGAAAGACCATTTTCCGGCAGGGACAATCGGCTACGTATTGAGATTCTAGGTCTCAGCTTAAGGAGCCCGGGTGGAGCCCGAGAAAACAGCAGACCGCTTCAAGAGGCGGAAAAAGGTGAAGGGGAGAAAAATGGTTGAAACGGTGAAGGGGGCTCCCCGCCTGCAAGATGAGGTGGAGTTCTTCGGAGCAGGGAAAAGGTGCGATCCCGCGTGGAGTTCCTCGATTGTGGGAACTTTAGCGCCGGGGAAAGGCTGACCCGATTAGTGAACGTGAGGAGGTGTGTGGTCAGGGCTGGGACCGTACAGTCTTCTATTTTTAGCAGAAGGGATACCCACGTCGGAAAATCATGCGTAGAGGGAGTCGGAGCTTAGTAAATAGGAAAAAGACCGTAGTCGGTTTACTGGGAAGGGAAAAGTCAGCCGTAAAAGTTTCTTCATACAGGCGGAATATTTGGGGAATGTAGGAATTGTGGGGGGGCGGGGATTCAAAAAAAGAAAAGATCAAAAGTGGCCTTACCTTGGAAGGAGGCTGCAGACAGGAAAAAGGCCCGGCTTACGGAGAGAAAGACACAAGAGGACGATCGCCGTTTTCCGACTTATCACGGGTAACATAAATCTAGCGGGGCGGAAAAAATATACGTGGTGAAGGGGGGGTTCCAGGTGGTGGACGGTGAAAGGAAAAAACCAGCATTTTCATCTTGAAAAAACTGGGGGAAAAAAAAGGCGGTCTTATGTTTTGAGTAAAGAAAAACAACAACAACAACTGAGGAGGAAAAGAAACGAAAAATAGACGCAAAAAAAAGGGGGGGGTTGGGTCCAGAAAAAAGGGCTTTTAAAGATTCTACGCCAAAAAGAAATTCACCACGTCTCTAAGGGAACACGAAAAATGGATGCCGATTGGGATACGTCAATACACCATGGTCGGCAATGAGTGGAAACAAAAGATGCCGTAAGCCCGCTGGGTAAATGATCAGGCAGGGAAGACAAAGGAGGGGCAAGGGAAAAGAGAAAATCATACAAGCCACAATTACCGGAAAATGATAAAAATTTCCAAGGAAGGGGAAAGGGGACGGACGGCGACGAGGTAAAGTACTGATACCTACCCCAAGAATTCCATCCGCTCCGCCAGGAGATGGGAAGGGAAAGTGGCTACGCACGGCGGGATTAATAGTGGGCCCATGCAAAACATATAAGAGAACAAGCCAGCTTCACAAATCGATCACGTGCTGGCGGCGAAAACAAAAAAGATCTGAAAACCGGCCTCCTTAAAACAGCGAGCAATGGGGACGCGAAAATCAAGCGGCAAAAGAGGCGCGCAGGCGGAAAAAGGGACGTTCACCGTTGGACCAAAAAGTAGGTTCTCTCTAAATCCAGAAGAACAATGAAGAAACATTGCTGCGTGAACCGGGACGAGTCAAAGAATAGAAAGGTTGGCGTAAGGGGGGTGAAGGGGGGGGACGAAGTGGGGGGGGGGGGGGAGGAATAGTTTAAAGGGGGGTTTATGGCTCTCATTGCCCTATCGACCGGTAGATGGGCAAACAAGGGAAAAAGGGGGAAAAACTGCCGACCAGGTGGGGAAAACAAAAAACTTGTACTTCGCAGTGCCGAAGAGGAGGGATCGCTGGACTGGAAAGAATCCCAGCGGGAGCTCGAAAAGGCTCATGGAACCAATTGTGGGAGCAGGGAAGAAGCGGGCTTCCGAGAAAAAGTTCTTTCGCTGGAGATAAGTAGTGAGACGGTTGACGGAGAACGATAGGAGGGGAACGGGGGAAAAACCCGAGGGGAAGGACAAATCGATTCCAAACTGAGATCAGAAGAGCCGCAAATCCGTCAAATCAAATTAGAGGACGCAAAAAACTGATCACTGAACAGCAGCGTCAAAAGGGTGACTTTCGAAGCTACCCTCTAAGGCAAGACATTTAAGCTCTGGTCATCACTGGCAAATTGGGGGGGGGGGATCTCCCGCAGAAGGGAAACCTACCGAATGTAGACGTGAAGGAAGGGGCCGAGAATTTCTGAAACGATGGGCATGATATAAAAGAGGGCTACACACGGAAAACAGGCCTCTAGGGAGGGGAACTGTTACATGCTGGCAAAACTCGGGATGAGATACGCGAAAAGAAAAACAGGTCGGACGAGAAAAGTGCGCTGGCTAGAAAAAGGCGAACAATGCGGGGAGTTTTACACTCAGGCAGTCCCCCCTAAACACTTAAAGAATCATCTCCGAGCTGGGGGGGGAAGTCAGGATCCCACGGTCAGCAATCTTCACGATGACGAAGGAAAGAAAATGGTCCGAAGAAGAAAACC
>Ga0179593_1272469_pt1 | contig 10338 bp, 17 predicted proteins | sample CZODoug2_1_08_16_FD_185931 | JGI IMG/M metagenome (GOLD analysis project Ga0179593, IMG submission 185931) | Vadose zone soil fungal communities from Angelo Coast Range Reserve, California, USA - CZODoug2_1_08_16fungal (PacBio error correction) | ecosystem: Environmental > Terrestrial > Soil >...
AAAACAAGAAAGGTAGAATTCGGAATTCTCTTGTTGTCCTCTTTCAGACGAAAAAGGGGAGATTAAGGAAAGAATGAACCGGGCCGAGGGAACTGGAAGAAGGAGAAAGGGCGACTTTCCTAAGAGAACTGGAGTTATCAATCAAGAGCCAAGCAAAAAAAAAAAGAGTGACAGGTGTGCCTGCAAACCGACCGAAGGGAAGAAAAGTTGACTAGGAGGTTGCACAATTCGTGAGAGGAGAGGATGAAAACACACGCCGACAGGGGGGGTAGCTTCTTCCACCGAAGGGACCAAATAGTTGAAAAAAGTGGAAAACCTGCAAGACCTTCCCGGGTGGGCAAACAAGGGGAGATCTCAAAAAAACCACAACAAAAAAAGGAGGGAAAAAGAAAAAGAATACACGGTGGACCAGGGGAAAACGCCATGGAGGTAAGCGCAAAGAAGACCGTTGGGCAAAAAGGAAAAGGGAAAAACCCCCCAGTTTCGAGGGGCGAAAAGATGCGGGAAATTTCCCGAATGACCACGAAACAGATGGGAACGTGGCTGAAGACAGGGGCTTGGGGGGGAAAAAAAAATGTGACCTTTGGTGAATGGCGCCCGGGTAACGAGAATGAAAAAACAAAAATAGGAAAAAGTCCGCAAAAGACCCGTATAAGAAAAAAGCAGTATTAGATGTACTAAGAGAGTTTCTGCGGGACCAAACGGGAAAAGAGCGAACGCAATCAAAAGGATATTGTGAACGGGAAGGGGGGGGGGGGCAATAAGGACAAAGGAAGGGGGAGGGAAAAAAAAACGGGGATAACGATCAAAGAATTGTCGGGGGGTCAAGACCAGCAAGAGTGTAAAAGGTGGGTCGGATACCAGGGGGGAACGGGAGAATTTCACCCTGAAGGGGGGGCATTCACGGGGCAAATTTGGGGAGGGGTGGATAAGGCCGGAGCCTTTTTGAGATCAAACCGGGAGGGGACCTCGGGGGCCTGAAATAGTAATGGGTAGTTAAAAACGTGCCCCAATCGTATAGAACAAATTTGCAGATACCCAGAGCGTCAGCAAAGGGATCCTGTGTGTAAATAAGAGCAGAGGTCGTCACGTGGGGTCAGGGAAAGGAGAGGGGATCGTACAACGGCGTTTGCATCGGTAGAAAAGGGACACCTGAAAGTTCTTTGGAAAGGGGGACCATGGGCGTCGATGGAAGACGCTCCTTTGGGGGAGACGGGTGTTGAGAAAGGGGCTCACGGAAGTTCGGAAAGACTGAACCGTCCGCCATTGAAGGTTTCAAAAAAGGGGGGGGGGGGAAGCTCAAGGGTCCATAACAATAAAACCTGCAATATCAGCCGGCTTAGGAAGACAGGTGGAGGGACTCCTTCGGGGGGGGAGAGCAATGGAACTATGAGGGCCACCGGAGAACAAAAAAACAATGAAAGAAGCGTTTGCGGTGAAAAAGAAAATTGGGGGGGAGGTCAGAACAGTGGTTCCGTAGTGGGGGGGGGGTCAAGCAGTTTCTTGGGAAACAAGAAAGAATGCGGGGAAGGTGGAGGATGACAAAAGGGAAAAACGAGGGAAAAAAAAAGCACTTACGCTGTCAGGAAGGACGGCGAAAGAAGGGGTTCGCAAAGTCAACAAAAAGGAGGGCATTGGGGACCAATCTATAAACAAAAAAAACAGAAGAGGAAAGGACATACGCGCACCGCCCTGTGAGTAATTTAAGAAAAAAGGTAAGAAAATGTGTGAGAAGAACTTCAGTAGGGGACCGTCAAAAGAAAATTGTGGGGTAAAGATGGGTCAACCGTTAAGAGAAAAGATAAAAAGAAACTATCGGAAAATGGGAAAGAAAGAGTTGGTGTAATCAGAAATAACCCTAGAACTACGAGGCAGCGAGTAAAAGAGATCGCCGAAAGAAAATGAAAAATTCTTTTTGTTGTGCAAGGGGCACCAGTGAAAAAATCAGTCAGTGAGGAGCTGGCGGCTACTATGGAAAGCATTTGACTCGAGCAGAGTACGATCTTAGGGAAGAAAAGGTGAAATCTTGGGAGAAAGGACAACCGCGGGGACGGGGTTCCGCCGTCAGGCACGAAAAGCGTGGCCCCACTATTTCCAGAAGAAAGTCCGAATGGTTTTTTAAGGACCAATAAGCGGCAGCGACAAAGTTTTTCGACTGAACAAAAGAACGCCGGGTAGGGGAACCTCTCCGCGGGGGGCACAGTATCAATGAACACATCCATCAGGAAAGGAAAGAAATTGTTTCTCAAAAGAGGGTTATAATGGAAAGCAATCTACATTTGGGGGGGGGTTCAATGAAATTCCATATGAAAAACTCAAACTACAATTCCTTCACATTGTGGGGGGAGCTCCCGCAGAAATCGGAACGAAAAAAAAGAAAAAAAAAATGGAAAAAGTCCGGTCGAAGGCAGTTTCTTGGTCTTGGAAAAGGGGGCTTGGAACTGAGATGACAGAGAATTTTACGATAAGCGCAATCATTAAACTGCAACTCGCAATGAAGTCATAGGTAAGGAATCAAGAAACCGACCAATTGTCCGGATGGAGTCGAAAACAAGTGGTGAAACAAAAAAAAAACACGACGAAAAAAAATATTTTGGGTGAGAGCGGGGTGGCTAAAGTTAAAAGGAGGATGAGGTTAACGCAACTGAAACTGAAGAAGGAAGCAGGAATCAAAAGGACGGGGGTCGAGGGTGGTAAGCTGGTTTTGGTCAGGCTTTTGTAAATTGAGGTCAGAGGATGGGACTGTACAAAAGGACACGTTTTCACACAACGGGGTTTTTTCGGGAAAGGGACCGGAAAGGAGGCTTTTGGGCGGGGGAGATGGGTCACCCCAGGGAGATGTTTAATGCCATTGCTATCCAGGAATATGGGTGAATCCGTCACGACTGAATGAAAGAAAAGGAACGATACTTCAGCCCCCAGCAAGAGGGAAAAAGCCCACATTTGTCTTACTCGGTCCAACTAACAGCGACAGAGAGTGGGACAGATAGATTCTTAGGAAGAAGTCCAAAACTTTGCAAAAAGGAGGGGTGGAAGCAACCACGCCGCAGCAGGAAGTTGAGGAAAAAGTGGGAAAAGAACAAAACAACCCGTACATGAAACTCCAAAGCCAGAAAGGCCCGGCATGATTCAAGAAAGATCACGGTTCAGGGCAGAACTCGGGCCGTTCCAAAAGGTGTCAAAGAAAGAGACCTAGAGGGGGGATCCATCCGAAGTACACGCGGAAAAACGCCAATGGGGGGAACATATAACTGGGTAGCACAGGTTAAATACTCAAACAAAGGGTAGCGGGGACCTCATTAAAAGGAAACGCGGTCCAGTGGCTAAAAAAAAACTCTTAAAATGAGTTTTGGGGGGGTGATTCGCCACAAGGGCACGTTTCTAGGAGGGGCGAGGGACCACAATAGGGAGATAGTGGTTGTGCAGAGAACGGAAAAGAATTGGGAGGAAGACAACACACAGAAGGAAAACTTGACTGATCGGGGTCAAGTTGGGGAAAAACCGGACCTTCGCGGCAATTAAGTAATACAACGGGGTCAAGGGGGGTGTCGGTCCGAAACCACCGGACGGGCCCTTAAAAAAGAAAACCGTGTTCCATTCCTCGTTCAAGCCGGCGCGGTGGGAAAAGGGACACTCCTCACACTAAGAAAACACCAGACAAAGACGGAAAAGGAAAAGGAACCTCTTCTCCCACAAACCCGCCGAGGGATGGCCCATTTATGCCGTATTTGAGGGAATGAACGAAAGATTTTCAAAGATCGCGGATCAAAGGAAGGTATAACAACCACCGGTCAGGCAGTCCGAGAAGATCCGACAGAAGTCAAAAACAACAGAAAAACGGAGGGAGGAGAAGAGTATATAACAGAAAGACCTACGAAGTTGAAATTGAACCAGGAGCACCGTACGGGAACCAAAAAATATCGGAGAACAGATGCAATCCATCCGAGTCAGGATGGCGAGGGGTGGGGGTTGGCAGAAAAAATGATCTCTGCGGCAAAAAGAAAGGTGGGCAGTTGCACACAAGCCGCCGAAGGACTAGAAACTTTTTTTCTTGGGGGGGGAAGGGGGGATGCAGGCAGAAGACACGGATACGGGGATCACAGACTCGAGGAAAACGAAGGGCGACGAAATCACGGAAAAAGACCGTTCACAAAAGTGGCCGAACAAAGGGGACGGGGGGGGCCATGTCCGGGTCACGAAAAACTATCAATCCATCCCCGCCGAAGTCGACCAAGGCAATTTGGGAAAATAACCACAACTCAAAATTGGTCAAAAATCCGAGACCTGGGGGGATTGAAAGAGGGAGGTAAAAAACTGGGAAGCATATTGTGGTAAAAGAAAAACAGACCACTGAAACAATGGGGGAGGAAAGAACGGGCTAACCTGCGGGGAAATCGTCCAGCAAAGGAGGGAGGGGAGATGAGCGAGCAAACACAAGGGATCCAGGGCTTATCATCTCTTCTGACGCTTGAGTGCCATGACGTGTGGTGTAACAGGCAGGCCAAAAAAAAATCAGGGACGCGAGCGGGAAAGTAAAAGAGCTGGGGAAGACAAGGGGCAAGAAAAGACAGCAACGAGGGGAGGAGGAGGGGGGGGGGATACTTTACTATCAAGGATGGGAAGCTCTTGTACAAGGAAATCGGTGCGATCCAGTGTATGAGGAGGGTAAAGAAAAGACGGTGGGGACCCATATTAAACAACAAAAGAAAAGTATATCAATTGGGGCAATGAAGACAAAGCCTAAGAACGGCAACTAGATGCAACATTGGAACGGGGAACAAACCTGGTTCAAGTGGAAAGGGGTCCCATTTTGGGGGTGGGGGTCCCCAGTGCCCGCCGGATAAAAGTTATCACAAGCGAAGAAGTGAAAACAGTACTTGAACAAATCGACCATTTATCTGGTGGGGGTTGACCTGATTTAGGAAAAGGAAGGGGGGGAATGCCCAAAAGAACATCCCCAAAAACAATAATTAATTGGTTCGCGGGGGCGAATGACCTTGCGCAGCAACATTCATTTTGAAGGGGGGGATTGGCCATTGGGCATTCTGAAAAAGGAATCAAAGGCGGTGGTGGCAAGGACGACCGTAATGAGAGAAAGAGGAATCAAAGCGAAAAAAAAAGACAACGCCAAGTTGCAGTTACTGGGGGGACTAAGCTTGGCAAGTTTGGTAAGGGGAAAGGGGATGAAAAGGGGACTCAAAAAATGGGGCCTAAGAGGAGGATATATCTGGACCTAAAGGAAGACAAAGCACGCGATGGGAATGGGGGTTCAAAGGGATGACCCCTAGTTGCGCAAAGGGGACCTTCAAGCAGAAAGTTGTCTCATTGTATGAAAAACTTCAATCCGAGGGGGGTGGGAACGACTGGTTTGGGGAAGGTTTAAGGACGAACGTGGAGACGAGACATGTTGAAAAAAGAAATTCGCACTTGGGCAAGGTTCTGGAAACAGGGTTCGCACCGGAAACTCCGCGGTCCAAAGCGGGGTCAGCCATACGAATGGGACCAAAAACCGGTCATCGAATACTGAACCAAGAGTTGCCCACTCTAGCCTAACCAAAAAGGCGGACTTGGGGAACCGGCAAAAGAATTTCTTCTTCTCTCTGGACTGGGGAAAGCCGCGCGTGTCGAGGTTTTGTTTGAGGCGCCACCTTTTTGAGCGGATAATTCAGGGAAGGGGATAGACAAAAGCGGGTGACAAAATTCTTGTACCTTCACAAGGGGGAAATAGCAACAGGTGGACGATCCCTTGACATATCAAATTGGATACAACAGGCGGGGTCCCTTCCATGGTCTGGAAATGACGGGTGATGAAGTCGTGAAGAAGAGGTGTGGGACTGGGGCGAGACCTAGCCGGAATAAGGAACTCTTGGGGAGTGGGGCTCAAAAGCAGTTTGGGGGCATCGCCAAGGGGGGGAAAAAATTAAGGTGGGCTGGGCAAGGAAAACGGAAAAGGACACACTTTCTTTTACGAAAAAATGAATGTTTCTAAGAAACAGCATAGTCCAAGGGACGTGAACTGACGCCGAGTATTAAAATCAAGCCACCGCGCCAGCAGTTTGGGAGGTCCCGTAAGAAAACCTTAGGTTCCAAATGGGGATAATTTCCGGAAAGGAACGGAGAGACTAGAGACACTGCACGCGCAAACCAGAGCCGCCCCGCGGGCGCGACAAAAATCAGAGGGCAGGGAGGGGAACGGCAGGGGGTGGGGTGGAAATGAAGGGGGCCACGGTGGCGTGCTCGTACGGGAAAAAGGCAGATTGGGCAATCAACAGAGGAAGACGGTTCTGGGGGAGAGGTAGCGGGAGCGAATTGGGTGGCTATCAAGGGACTGGGTGGGGGGGACAATCTTTGCCAAGGTCCGATAGCAGCAAGTCCCGCGGCATTACGAAACAGGAGAAGGGGCTACGAAGTCCCCCAAAAAAACAAAAACTCAAACCAGGTGCACGAAACGAAAAGAAAGAGGAATATCCCCCGAACTCAGGGGACGTTGCCAACAACAGTCGGGCCGACACTTAAACAAATGACTGGAGGCCGGGAAAGGAATGGGGGGGAGAAAAAGGAGTGACACCTGTTTCAGAAGCCGATAGCCAAAACCCACACCGAACTCCCCCTCAATATCCGCGGCGAGGTCACGCGGCTAGGGGGGCTAAAGTAAGAAGAATACCTCTATGAAGGCCAAACTGTGGCCTCTGAAAATGATAAAGTGCTACATGTAAGAATCGCAGATCTTCTGACGGTCTCGCCACCGCTCCCCCATAAATTAAAAAGGGGACCACACAAGCCAAGCAGCGTTGGAGGAAAACTTGCGTTCGGTCAAACGGAAGAAGAAAATCTTCAGCCGAAAGGGGGGGGGAAATCAGGTCCAGGTAGTGGCCAATCCCCGTGATTGGAGAAAGTGTCAAGGGGCGGTGCAAAAGGAAGGGGGGGGGGAAACCGGGTATCGCAAGGACAAACAACAACAACACAGGAAAGGGGGAAAGAATGAAAAAAAGGTTGGGGGGCCCACGGCAAACCGCAAAGAGAAAAATTGGCGGTCAATGAGACACAATCAAAGGGGAAACTTAAGAAAAGGGGAAGAGAGAAAAAACCCGCAGGGGAGGGACGCAAAGCAGTATGGGGACACGATGCCCGAAAAAGGGAAGGGTTCGCACAACATGATGCAATCTACGCGGGTGGGGGGTGAAAAATAAAGAATGCGCGGGGGCGTAACACTATCAGGAGCAGGCACAAAGAAAAGATCGCAGTCCACAGGGCCTCACCCTAAACCAAATTAGGTAACTCCGCAAACGACAAAGAACTCGCAACTAAAAAAAGGGAGGGAACTGTCCGCCACGAAAGTTTGTTGTCACGGGGAGGGTTCGTACATGGGGGGCAGAGGCTGCAAACTGGGAAATCCCGATAGGGGTCTTAACCAGGCCAGACTCATGGGGGGTAAAAGTTTGGAAGCCAGAAGGAAAAAACGACTTGGGGGTGTGGATGAATGATAGCCCAACCTGAGGCAGGGGTTCCATTTTTGGGGAAAAAAATGGGGATGGCACGGGGGAAAGAAGCCATTGGGGTTGGTGAGAGACCGGGCGAATATTAAAGAGTCGGGAACGAATTAATAGGGGGCCTACAAAGGGGTAAATAGTGCAAAAAAACTGTTCCCAAGAGAGTCAAAAATCAGGAAGATAAACGCACCCATCAACGCTTTGCTCACCTGTAAAAACAAGCAAATCGCGAAAAATCGGGCAGGGGGTCATAAGGAAGGTAATCGACCCGGAAAACCGTGATAATTACATAAAAAAAATGCTTTACAAGAACAATTGAGGAGCGAGCGGGTACGTGGAAGGGGTGTGAAAGCTAGCCAGTCACTAGCTAGGACTAGAACTCCTCATTTTACCGGAGGCAAACAAGGGAAAAAGCCTCCGTGTCAATTCCGGTTGCGCGGATAAAAGCGCGTAGAACGCCGGGGGAGGCCTTGAGGCCAGTGTTCACTTCTAAAGATACGGTTGGCGCGCAGGGCCCAAAAGGTCAGGGGACCGGGCACCTCCCAACCAAACAAGGAAGGTGCAGGCAGAAACATTGCAGTTTGTCGGGAAGTCAAAGCCTTTTTGTTCACGTTCCCTGAGAAAAAAAGCAAATAAATAAAAGGAAGGGCTAGGATGACGACCAAGCCACGGTGGAGAAAAAAAGCTGACCACGGGGAGAAGAAAAAGGAGGCGAGCCTTTTGGTTTCAGGAAGCAAAACGCGGGGGGGAGCCGTTGCCCAAAAGTAAACACCCGAGTCCAAGGGCAGGAAAAGACCGGACCGCCCTTGAAGGGGGGGGGGTGAGGCGGTGAAGGAAAGGAGCGGCCAGGATGAACCAAAGGGAACGTAGACGGGTTGAACGACGGTGGGGGATCTGTAGGCTGTCAGAAGTTGGGGAAAGAAGCAAAGAACCTCTGCCGAACAAAGTACGGGGGGGGGGGACAGAACCCGAGGCCAGAGCGGGCAGGGGGGAGAAAAATAATTAGTTATTCCACCGGTTGGGGCCGGAAAATCAGAGGTAAGCTGGAAGCCTTCCGTGGGGGGCAGAAGGGCAGGAGGAACAGCTTCAGAGACGAGGGGTGGGAACAGTCGGATGGTCCAGGCAAGACTGGGGCCTTGGAAACCCCACAAGCTGATAGGAACGCAGCGGGGTGGAAAAGAAATCTAAAAGCTAGGTTGGGGTAAAAAAATGAAGAAAGTCGAAAAGCACGCCCACAGGTTTCACAACACCGTGGTGAAACCGAAAAAAACGGAAGCGGGGGCCAGTAAAAATACAAAGCATCTGGACAGGCCACGGTTGGCTGCAGGGAGTGGGGGGGTATAAAACGGACCAACCATCGAGGGTGATCATGCAAAAAAAAAAAAAAACACAATCAAAAGACATTATTGGGAAAAAAGAACGCCTGGGAAAAGGGGACCAGTAACACCCGCCAAAAAAATGAAAAAAAAAGGGCACAATTTCTCAAAAAGTCAAAAAGAAGAGGGTAAATTGGGTCTTTAGTTTATTTCAGTCCCTTGACGGGGAAGACACTCCATATTAAGGCGGAAAAAGAAAGTCGTAACCCACCTCATGGGGTAAGAAAACCAATCAGAATGAGGAACTCAAAAAACGAAGGGAAATTCAGGGCGGTCAAAGAAATTACAAAAAAGGTTCAGAAAAAAGGTATTTGGGCTAAGGTCTCGAGGGGGCAAAGAGAATTTATTAAAACGGAAACTGGTGGAATGAGGAAAGTGAATCGAATGAAAGGTAAATTAAAAAAGAAGGTTTTTTTGTGAGGGGATTTTTGATAAAGTGTCGTCAGGCGGAAAAGCGGACCTGGGGGGGAGTGTGAAAAAACGACAAACCACTTTTGGGGACAGGTTTTTGACGTGGTGGAGACTCCATAGTTGTGGGCGGGGTGGGGAAAAAGGGGGGGGCCGGAAGAAAGGGGAGCCATTGCTATCATAAGAGGGTCCATTACCGTCCACAAAAAGAAACTTTAAAAGAGAGTACTATCTCCACAAGCGGACAAGCCATGCCGGAAAGAGGAAAACCTCAGACCAAAGAGACAGGTTTGCAGAGAGATCTCGGGACCGGTGAAAATGTCCGGGGGGGGAAAAACTTCCAAACCAAAAAGCGAGTGAGTTTTGCGACGGTTTCTGTCCCAGGGGCAGACATACGGTCCAACTGTCCCAATCCCGGTCCAATGCCCAAAAAAAGGAGAATCAAGAAGGAAAAGAAATGTTATGTCTGGCCTCGGAAAAAAGGGTGTCCCATAAATAGAACACTAAATCGAAAGTCCGCATGTAGCAACACGCCTCCCGCGAAAATGTGTAACATGAGGCAGGTGGGGGGGGGGGGTGCACCCGTGTAAATACTCGACATGTGTGAATCATTCGAAAAACGACAAAAAAGGAAAAAAGGGGGGAAAAGGGGGAAATGAAAGTGGGGGGTTGTATATACAATGCGGGAGGGACTGCGTAGTTTCTTACAATGGGTTAGAGGGTGGGGAAAGGAGTACTAACAGGGTATCATCCTGCCCAGTGGCGGGGAAAAAAGCAATCTTGTTCCGTGCTTGTCGGCGTCGCCTTTCGGAAAAAAAATTTTTGAGGGTGCAGCCACCGGAGGAGTCGTCCCCCAAAAGGGGGGGAAAAGCATCTGACACCAGGGCGACGGGGACAGATGCACGAAACAAAAAGAGCTAGGGTTTAAAGAAGGCCAAAATGTCAAAAAAACAGCAAAAAAACCACACGACCCGGACGCATGAAACAATATTAAGAGAAGTTTTGGTGGGCCAAGGGGAAGGTGAGAGGAAAGACAGTATTAATACCGGAGGACGCCACCATGA
>Ga0179593_1306797_pt1 | contig 10338 bp, 6 predicted proteins | sample CZODoug2_1_08_16_FD_185931 | JGI IMG/M metagenome (GOLD analysis project Ga0179593, IMG submission 185931) | Vadose zone soil fungal communities from Angelo Coast Range Reserve, California, USA - CZODoug2_1_08_16fungal (PacBio error correction) | ecosystem: Environmental > Terrestrial > Soil >...
TTGGAGGTGCTGCAGGGGACGCATAAGACGTGCACGACTCAGACGCCTATCAAGGTATGAGAGATAGTGCAGATGCGACAACGGAAAACCGAGTAGAGGTCCGAACGAGGTGGCAGGGAAAGACAAGAAGTTGGTTCTGGGGGATCCAAAAGCAGTCTACGTGGCGTCCAACAGGGTTCGTTAGGACGCCAGCTCGTACTCGTCAACGTCGTAACGCCGGCTGTTCTTTGAGAAGAGAGAAGGAACGACGACGGATCGGGCTCTTGCCGATTAAAGGATGTGGTCCAGGCTGACCACCAGGATCCCCCGCAGGAATTCTCCGCTACTCGAAGTTTCGCGTGCTGCAGTAGCGTGGAGGAGCAGATGCAAATAGAAGCACAAAGAGGTTCACCTGCAGCAAGGGTAAAGAAAAGACGTTTCCCCGCCCCCCAACTCTGGAGTGCTTTTCTGGAGAAGCAGAGACCGGAGAGGCTTAAGAAACATTGATCTTGGAAGAACTTGCTTAAGTATCCGCAATAGAGCCCGCGCCCAGTTGAAAAATCGCAAAATCTTCCCATTTCAGGGAAGGGGGCGTTCCGCATGCACAAGAGGTCTATGACTAGGTAATTCGGACCCATGGCAGGGCGAAAAGTGGAGTGAGGGTGGATCGGAGAAAAGTCGGGAAAAAGCATCCGTGATGTAAAACGAACTGCCGCCAGGCAAACGGCGCAGCGGACGCTGGGATCCTTAGCATTGGCAACGGAGGGGTGCTACGCGAAAGATACCTGAAAGAAAGAAGCCATTTCCAGACGACGGAGGGAAAGGGAGGGGGGGGGGGGGGGCGCGCTTATGGGGGGGGGTATTCTGGACCAGGGGTGGTTTTTTGGGTATCTTTTGAAGGGACCCACCAAATAAAAGAGAGCACTCCGACAAAACCTGGCTAGCGCACCCTGAATTCCGAGAGAAAGGAGTAGAACTTCTGGGCTGAGAGTTTGTCTACTCTTAGAGCTGTGGAAGGGGGATAGCGTGTCAGTCGCCTCGGAATCGGCGCATTAAGCTCGGGTACCTGTGCGAGGGAATCCGCCAGACCGATGGCACCAAAGAAAACAAAAAACGCACTTCAACATACGCCGGACAGGACACAAAAATTGGCATGCTTCAAGTCTTCCTCACAGCTCCCCTGCACCGTGGTTGCAGATTAGCAAGAACTGTAAACGTAGTCCAGGCAAAAGGGAAGAAGGGCGGTCGTTAAAAGCTCAATAAGAAAAACGGGAGCTGCTGGGACGCCATAAAAAAAATGCTGGTCGCTACTTTGGTAAAATTCCTGAACGGTCTTCAGAGGCTTCTGCGGGAAATGCCCGGTGCAACTCGAAAGGGGCTGGAGTAAGGATCCAGGGCGCCCTCAGAACGGGCAAATTACACGCGTCCACTGGGTTCTGAGGAGAAACACTCGCTTGAAGAAAGAGCGAGTACTTCCGGGGCTCTATGAGATCGTGGAAAAAAAAATCTGGCGATCAGCGGTGGAAACAATAGGACCCCTAGGTCGTGCGAGAAAAGGATGCTCCGACGCTCCCCTCTCCGGCTCCGACAGTATAGGTTAAAACCAGGTGCGTGGTAGAAAAAAAAACCTCAGAATGAAAATATCGAAGTTCCCACAGACTTCGAGAGGAAAGAGGGGGTGCCAAAACGTGAGAAGGGACCTGCTCGCCCGCTCTCTCAGCGTTCCTGCCAAGAGACATAGAAAATAGGAGAAAAAAGAGGCCCGAAGGGCGCGGACTCAGCGCGCCCCGATAGAAACTATTATCGGGGGGAGAGGGAAAGGAATAGCAGACGCTACGGTGACGACAATCTAGATCACTCTATTACTCATGCTACCGGGCAGAAGACATAGCGAGAGGTCCGAGGAAGAGTCCACATTACAAGAGGGCGCAATTGGGAAGGCAGAACTGAACTCTAGCGGTCTCCTCCAAGAGAAAGCAGGCGCAGACGGGCGGTAGAGGCAGGCGACAACGGTACTCAGTCATGCTTCATTTAAGAACCGACTATAGCGCATCAGGAGACGCGTCGAAGAGGAAAAAAGAAGGCTAATCTAGTATAAATCAATCTCCGCGGTAAAGGGGCGGGAGACAGAAATGGAGGAAGGGACCGACCGAAGCCCTGTACCCACAGGACTCTGGTGCCCGCAAGAGAGAGAAAAAAAGCGACCATATTCCCTTCAGTTGGAAGCGCGAAATTATCGAAGCGTTTCTAGGAACGTGGACCCGCTAGAGACAAAAGAGGCCCTCTAGGTATACCCTTTAGTGAAACCGCTCGTCAAGTCGCGCATAAAGGAGAGAACTCGCCGATTAAACAAAACCAGCTTCAAAAGGAAACCACTGTCCCGACCAGCAGGTAGATATGAGCACTAACTTCCTCAATCTAGTCGATGATCACGTGTCACGAAGGGAAACCAAGGCGCTATCCGTGGGTAGAGGGGGGAATTACTCACAGGACTTATCACTATTTCGAAGAGATCATCACCATCACTTTAGAACGAAAAAACGTCTGTAATAAAAAAGGAAGAGGGGTCGAAGCATATAATGAAGAAACCCAAACGAGAATCTTGGGGGTACGAGGGGGAAGCGATAGGGACAGAGGGAACCATCCTCAAGACCCTGACACTAGAAGGACAAAGGCCAGACCAAAAAAAAAGAGGGGACGCGGGACATTGTTCCCCGTTCAGATACAATAAGAAGAAATGATCAACAGGGTGATACCACCGCAGGGGCAAAAAATGAAACTTCAGCATGATACCACGTGAGAAGAAAGGACGTATCAGGGAAGCAAAAAAGGTTACCCGCACGAACCTAGCTGAACGGGTTGTGCCCTGGGAATAGGAAACCGACTTGGGTAGAAAAACACACCGGGTAAGTTTAGGGGGGGGAAAAAACGAATTCAAAACATTCCCATGTTGGATCTGCGGCGGATGAGGAAAGTCCGAATTTCTGTCCGATTCGGGAAGGACAAGATAAACCTATCTGAATGGAAACGAGCCCCTCAGAACCTGCAACGATGAGACCCCTTCACCTACCACAGCACGATGCAAGCCCTCAAAAGAAAAGGCCGGACTCGAAGAAGATGTAAATCCCGACAAATCCGATATGGCGGGACGAAGGGAAATGAACCCATATCGAAAGTCCAAACCTCCAGGGGAAGTGATGGGTAGAACTTGTCCCAGTTTGAGAACAGGTACTCGAGAGAAAGCCACGACGAAAAAAAAAGGGCAAGGAAAAGCTCTAAACGGTGAGAGCATTTAGTGGGCCATCACGGATGAAGAGGGGGGTGGGAAAGTGCGACCGAGCCAACGCCTAGCCAATGGACCAAGAGGAAAGGGGAAGTAAACAAAACCGCAGCGTCCTATACGAGGGGAGAGAGAAAAAAACCGACCTGGGGAAGTATCTCTCTGGGGGCCGACAAAACGCGGCCGTGGCAAACGAAGCGGGGTTACAGGAACACAAACCCAAGCTGGAACAGAAGTCGACAGCACCAAGAGGAATAAAAATCCCAAACCCGAGGAAAGAGCAAGATGAAAACGTAAGGCTGAACATGCAGGTTGCTCCGGGGAAAGTGCGGCCAAGAGAAAAAGAACAACTGTGAGTCTGCCAGGACCCTGGGAAATCCCTCTATGTTCTATGGGACACATAACATCACAAAAAGGGAGAAGGGGAAACAAATCCCCTACACTCCTAACCATCAAGCGTAAGACACCACGCCGCATCTCGTCAAGTCCTTCCTGTCAGGGTGGGTCAAGAACACTCCGAGGGGAGGCGACGAAGAGCAACGCGCCTGCAAAATGATCAGAGTCCTCCAAAAGCTACACGAAGACTCTTGAAAACCTAAAATTCGGGGTTAAATGTGAAAAAAGAAGGACGTCAGGATGGAAAAAATCTAAGTGCCTGAAACACGGGACGTCGCAGAGCACGAGGACCTCCGAACAGCAAGAGTACTGCTCAGGAGGAAAAGTCGGCTGAACATCACCAAAAAAGAAAAAGGCAAACACAAACTTAGAGAGGACCATAAGATGTGGAGGTTCGGATGTTCCTCTCCCTAATCGGGGGATAAAAAAACTACCGAAGATATGCGGCCGGGATTCTCGGAAAAAAAAGATGGGGGGGGGGGTGGTTGTTGGTTGTGGGAAGTGTGGGGGGGTTGTGTTGGGGGTGGTGGGTGTGTTTGGTGGGGGGATTGGGGGGGTTGGGGTGGGAGGGTGTGGGGGTGTGGGGCGGGGTGGGTGGGGGGGGGGGGGGGGGGGGTGGGGGGGTTGGGGTTGGGGGGGGGGGTCCTGGGGTGGGGGGGGGGGGGGGGGGTGGGTGGGTGGGGGTTTGGGGGGGGGGGGGGGGGAGCAGGGGGGGGGGGGTCACAGCTCCTCCGGGGGAAGAATAACTTCCACTAGGGAGTGGCAAGAAATTTTAGGTCTGACCCAGCAATTCGGGGCTGTCCACAATTTATTAAAAAGAACGCATAAAGAGTTAGAGATTCGCGCCCGCAGGAGTTCGTGGGAGAACCACCATCCAGACCGATTACAAAAGAGATCGTGCTCTTTAAGAGGCTAAGGGAGGGAAGGGATGGGACTGAAATAACCACAATGTCCCACCGAAGGAAGCCGTGTTCGAGACCGACAGTGGGAAAGGGTTCAGAAGAAGAGGCGTCACGGCTTGAACTGCTCCACTAAAAAAAGAGGCACCTGTCAGCCGGGGTCGAAGGACGGTCCAGCCCGGGAAGATACAGCGCGCGTGAGGAGGGCAGGCAAAGAAGGGCGGGGATGGAGTAAGGAGATTTCTTTATGAAGACTGTCTTAGGGAAACCCAGCAACGGGCAAGGCCCGGGTCTCTTACCTCTCTCGAGGAAGGTCGAAAAGTGGGGAGGAAAGGCATGAAAAAAATCGGCTCTTCGCTTCAAAGGGTACGGAGGATAATGTTTGGAGGGCGGTGGATATAGGTAAACTCGTTGGATGTGGACCACCGGTCAGCTGCAAGCGTGGTCAAGGATTCAGGCTCAACCGCGAGGGAGGATGCCGGAATGAAGCTTCGGCCGTAGTAGGGGAGTTCGCGCAGGAAGGACATGCTGAAGGCTAGGATTAACATGTTAGGAAAATACGAAGAATGTTGGTAAAGTTGGTTAAACACCGGCCCGCCTCAGGGGCTACATCCCTACGATTACGGAAGGTGAATCCAAGGACGCAGGCTTGAAAGAACTCAGACTAGAAATTCCTTGCTTAGAGGGGGGGGGGGGAAATCGCGAGTTGGCTTTTGCCGGTGGGGCAAATTTCCTCGCGAGCGGACTGAGGAGAAGAAGGGGAAGGAAGATTCCTCTAAAAACTAATCAAAGAAAAACTTAACAACTCTTCTCCAGAAGCAGAAGTAAACCACCTGGCCTGGCGAGGCGCTTAAAACCTACCTTGTAAGCTCATCAGACCCTTCCCGGGGGAGCAGAAGGCGGAGCAATCGTCCATTTGCAACAGGGCAAGAAACCAGTCTGGAGGTTCCGGGGGCAGTAAGAAATCAATAACTGAACAGTGCTGGGGGGAAGGAAATGATCTACGTGATATGGAGGCCGACGGGTCACTGAACGCGGATTCATCAGGCAGGTTCGTGCTCTGGTGGGGAGGAAAAATACAGGGGAGCAATCGCAAAGGCGTCGTACCGGGGAGCGCGCCCTAACAGGGAGGGAACCTGCAAACAATGGGGTAGGCTGGTCAGGGCCTCAGATGTGGAGGAACTGTATCGGTAAGTTCGTGTCCGGGGGGGATGAGGGGGATAGGAGAGATTTCTATCATAGGTCCCCGACGTCACAAAGGCGGGAGAGGAGCGAAAGCATCAAGGACACACACAAAAGCACGCCGCGGCCATACGGTCGAATGGGGGATGGTCTGCTCAAACCGACCGGGACGCCCAATGGAGGGAAGAGGACTCGAAGAAGATCTCTTCATTATTGTCAAAGAAAATTCCACTTAGGTAAGGAAAGACGCGAACGCGGTCCTGGGAACGCGAATTGAAGGGCCTCAGCGCGGCGTGTCTACGAGGTCTTCTACCCTCGAGCGGAACTTAGGAAAGAGTCGTAGGGTATCAAGAAACTGCTACGACGCTACGTTTCAGAAAAGGGGGCAGGGGCCGAAGACCGCCGCCGTCTGCGATGAGGGAGTTCAACATGAAAGGAAGATCGAGAGCCTGGCCTAGACTGAAAACCATCGTCTCACAAGGAAATTTACAAGAACAGTGCGGGGGACTGTGAGGATCAGCTTGCGGAGCTATAAATCTTGAGCCCATCCCGAAAGATCTTCGGGGGGCGGGAGAGAAACCTGGCTGAAAAAGTTACTCTGAGAGAAAAAGCCAGCGTCCCGAAGAGCTAAAGAGAAAAAAGCGGCCAAAGGAAGCTAATATCAAAGAACAACTTAAGTAACTTAAAGAGGAATAGGATTAGGAGGGAGGGCTAAAGAAAAGACTCGAGGGGAAATAACAGACCGGAGAAAAATACCGGGGCGCCCTTATTGAATTAAAAAGCCCTACTATCAAATTTCTTTTCGTCGCGAAAACAGGGAAGGAGTGGCCCAAGAACAGCAGCGAACCCTGCGCGAAGGTAGTGAATCCTGAGGGAGAGAAAGATATAAAGAAGATCTTCAGTTGAAACGCCTCGAGAAAATCGGAAGAGGCGGGCCGCGAAGGGGGGGAACGGAGGAAGAAGCGCGCGGCAGGAAAATTCAAGAAAAGAATCGACAAGGTAAATTAAAAAGGGAAATCAGACGTCCATGCAGACAGAAGCCGCCGAAGTCCGGAGGAGAAAAGGACCCGTGTGCATAAACGCGAGCAGTAGGAACAGGGGGGGGGGAAACAGCCAAGACCTGAGAGAATACAAAAAGAAAAAGAATGGACGCGAGCTTTCGAGGTAAGAAGTCACATCGGATCCAGTGGACAACTACCAAAACATTTCGAAAAGAAAGAAGGGGAATAGGGACGGGACTAGCGCGAGGATGATCTAGCCTCGAAAAAGAAATTTTGACCCTGATAGAGCAAAAGGGAAAAAAAAATAACGACTATCCAAAGACACTAAGTCTACGAGGGGGACAAAACGAGGGAGGGTTCCCTGGCAAAAAAGCCAAAAAACGAGTCTTTGTCCCCTCGGGATTTTCCTAGGAGAAAACGCCCTCAGGGGGAGAAGCAAAGATGGCAGAACACCACACAAACAATTAAGACAGGCAGGGAAGAAAAAGTAGGAGGAAAAAATGAATGAGTAGAACCTTAAATTAGAACAAGTTACGATGGTAGGGGGAGGGGAAAAAAAAAATCCGACCGAAACTGACCTTTTTTCACGGTAACGAGCGATCCAAGAAGGTATAAAGCGCAAAACCCGGTTCGGGGGAGGAGGGAGGGTTACTAAAGGAGGTCTCGCCGAGCAGCCCAGTGGTTGGTCCGAGGTAGGGGATCGAAGGGCGGCGTGACCGGTTATGTCAGGGCGAAGGAAGATGAAGTAAACGATGGGCGGACGCTCCGCTAAACGAGACTGAAAAGAGGGAAGAAAAAAAAGAAAGCAAAAGATGGCAAAGCACAACATAAGTGGGAAACAGAAGGGAGAAGAGTCAAACTTCCGCCAACGACGGCCCCCTAGAGGGAGATAAAAAAAGCTCGCGGAGGGGGGGAAAGAGGGAGAAAGTGTAAAAAAATCCTGGGAGAGGCGGTAAAAGAATCTCAAGGCGCGGTTTTCAACATTGAATCGAAGCGGACAAAACAAACAAATAGACATGAAGGGCCGACAGGGCCGCGAGGACACCGTTTTAAAGGCAGGTGGGCCTCAATCTATGAATATGGAGAGGAAAAAAAGAGATTAGAGGAAAGATCACAGACAAGCAAACACCATGGAAAAGAAAACTGGGAGAAGACGAAAAAACCTCTGGTTAACGCCTTGAACGAAAAAGGAAGACCTAAAGGAGAGGGAAGAGGTTTCAGACAATTCCTTTGAAGGATAGAGGGGTAAACACTTCTCCGAGAAATGGGAATGGAGCAAGAAGCCTCCTACTAGGATAAAAAAACTACGGCGCTGCCACCCATTAAAGATCGTCCAAGGAGAAAATTTGCAAGAGGTCCGTGAGAAGGCAAGGAAACAATAATACGCTGGCAAGAAAAAGAAAAGATCGGGAGAGGAACCCTTCGAAAGCACAGCGGTGTATTTTCAAGGACTTGCCAAATCCGGAAATCTGAAGTCAGACAGCGCCGAAGGAAGTGTAAGGGACGGAGTACGGGGGGCGCAACTAACCACAGAAGAGGGAGCGGAATCCTGAGACCTATGACTGGCTATTCCCGCTGGACCGAAGAAGAGTAGTGACTTAAAAAAGAAAGAACGCTGTTGTTGACCATACACTCCAGTTCGGGTGTCGTGCCTGGCAAGACTGCGGAAAAGCATTCGAGCATCAAAACAGTCTTACGGGGAAAGAAAGGATGGGAATCTCATCCGAATCGAAGGCGCGGATGCGTTAACAGTTTGCTTAACTCACCGAAAAACTGAAAAAAAAACAACAACACCAAAGGGGGAAAAGGAGGAAAAGAAAATTAGGGATGGGATGATCTTGTCCTGGACAAAGCAGACGTTCAATAAGGGAAAACGCGGCAATAGGAAGATTGAGGGAGACATCGTTCAATCGACGCCCGGGGGGAGGAAGAGAAGGATTATCAGGCACGAGTGGACGAAAAAAAATCCCTTGTTCATTTGATAAACAGCGTTAAGGACGTGAGGTCCATAAGGGGAGAGGCCAGCACGCGAGAATTTCGCGAGGCTTCGCGCCATAAGGAAAGGGAGGGGCGCACCCGCAGAAGAAAAGGGAAGGGGGCTCAAAACGGGAGCGGCGGACTGATGATGAGGGGGTCACAGGGGAAAAACTAACCACAACTGCCGGGTTGAATAAGGGGAAGTATGCTTTTCCTTAGGAGAATGAAGGAGAAGGGTAGGGAAGGGGGGAGGAGTCAAAGGCTAAGCATGCCAAGGGGGAGGACATCATAAGAGAAAAACCCCAGCTGGGGGAATCAAAGAGGTTCAAGATACAGGCTATTAAAAACGGCTCTTTCTCGAAGAAGAGAATGCGGGACTATTGAAGAGGAGTAGATCAGTGGAGATTTACCCCCTCACGGAAAAAACCGCCGCTCATCACGGTACAAAGACCTCTCTGAAAAGTAACGGGGAAATTTCAAGAGTGAAAACTCGGCTTATTCCGAGAAAAACTCAAAGGAAGGGACTTTTGGCGTGAGAGGGAGCTGGGAAATACTCGTCAGAAAAAGAGCGATGCATCGCGTGAACCTACTGCAGTCTCAACCGGGACTAAGAGCTAAGACTGCACGGAAGGGCTTCGTCTTGGGTGACTACTCGGGCGGTCAGAGAAAAGGAAGGAAGGACATTTCAAGGGGAAAAACACGAAACAAATGTTGACGTTGATAAACACTCAACCGAAAGCGTCTAGGATACGAAGAGCGGGGCCTTTCGAAAATATGGGGAGACGATTCCGCTTCATAAAAAGCACTGCGGGCTTAAGTGGCAGAAGAGAGTAGGTGCCGGGCTAAATGAAGGTCACATCTTATCAGGCTAAGTAAGAAGGACGTCATCGAAGAATGAAGAGCGGGGAAAAAGGTCCCCAAGCGCCGGCATCATCCGCAAGCATACCTTCAAGTCCACCTTGGCAGGCATAGAAGTGGTTGGGTGAAATAGAATGGGGTACGGGAATACATGCATACGATCATCACATCACGTGTGGTTTGTGCGAGGAAATGCACCTGCTTGTTGCATCAACGCGGGAGAAAGTTGACGCAACTAGTCCCTTTCTCGGTACTATGGGGATGCGGGGCCGACGTGCGTTCTGTTAGTGCGGACCTGGGCCAAGTCAAGGACAATACTGGTCTCTAGGCCTCGCACCTTAAGCGTACTGTGGGGCGGGTGCAGCGATATCTAGTAATTCGAAGGTGGGACCAGGGGGTCGACCCTAGGACATGGGAGTACGATCGATATAGGACGATAAGTGTTGTGGAGACTTGGGAGGGGGGGGAGCCAGAAATCCGAGAAGTGGGGATATAGGAGAAGAGAAACCCTCGAAAGGGTGGAGATGGAGAGAGAAAAAATTCACTTGGGCATGTCAGTCATACACCACGAGGGGAGGCGCGGGGGGCAGGAAAGATCGAGGAAGGAGGGTCCGGGCGCTCAGTCTGTCTCTTGTCAAACCTATTGGAAGAAAGGAGGAGCAACCAAGCTTCCCGTCAGGGGGGGGGGGGGGAGGGTGAAATAGCAAGAACGTCTCTCACAGAACGTCTCCGTTCAGCCGGTCGAAGGGTTACAAACTTGTAGGGG
>Ga0179593_1363007_pt1 | contig 10338 bp, 14 predicted proteins | sample CZODoug2_1_08_16_FD_185931 | JGI IMG/M metagenome (GOLD analysis project Ga0179593, IMG submission 185931) | Vadose zone soil fungal communities from Angelo Coast Range Reserve, California, USA - CZODoug2_1_08_16fungal (PacBio error correction) | ecosystem: Environmental > Terrestrial > Soil >...
AGATGGCCGATAACCGAGGAAGTGGAAACAGGGCTTTTCTTACTCAAGGGGGGGAAGAACTTTTGGTTTTTGTAGAATCGGGGTGATGCAAAGGGCAAAGAGAAGCGTCAATGGCGGAAAAGAGCAACAAAAGAATCAGGGAAAATTAATCTGAAATACGGGAGGGTTTCTCGGTTTTTCAAGGAGAAAAGGAAATGGCCTGGATTCGATGAGAGGAATCAAAACAAGGATAGCCGAACAAGGAATAGGAAAAGTGGACCAGCCGGAAAAGAATCTTAAGTTCAGCGAGGGAAAAGAAAAAAAAAAACAACTACGAGAAAAGCAAGCTACTCTCATCACAGCTAATGGGAGGAGAGTCCAACAAGAAGGGAAAGGGAAAAGAGATTGAAGGCCCGACCGGAGACTTCTGAGAAGTCGCTCCCATCGTTATATCCATGCCTCCCAAAAAAAAAAAAAAAATGAAAAACACAGCTTCCACTAAAGAAGAGAAAAGAGCAGGAAAAAAAAAAATCCTCTCGGGAAAGAACTTGTAACAACGCAAAGGGCTAGTCGCCCGGAATAACCGGACGCTCGGGGGAAGGAAAAACTGGGACAGATGGAAGTCGCCATCCAACTTGTTAGAGACCGTCAATAGGAAGATCGAAAGGAAAAATGGAGCGGGGGACTCAGCTAGGAAGGTGGCGGTGTAAGTGGGTCTGGCAGAGAATTGACTAATTCCAAAATTCAGTTGCAAGGAAAAAGGAGGACTGGATACATAGAGGTGCCGGCTTTCATGATTCGAAGTTGTCTGGAAAAGAAAGCCGGAAAGTATCTGGTATACTCTCAGGAGAAGAGGTGGAAATCTGGTTGAGAGTTGTCAGATATATAGAAGAAGAAAGGGGTGTGGGTAAAATATAGCTCTGGTCTGAAGAGGCCTTTAGAGCGGGAATGCGTGCCTCCAATACCATCACCATAAAAACGGGGAAAATGGAAAATTAAAAAACCCTTCATCTATTCTAAGGAGAGTGAGTTGAGAGTCTAATCTGGTCGAAGGTGAGACTGGAGGGAGGGCTTCGTTAGGAAAGACGAAAGAGAAAAGGAAGGGGGCTATTCTATTAAGGGACAAAACCCACAGACTTTTACGAAGCGGGTTCAGGCAAGGGATTTACGTCAGTTGCAAGGATAAAACTTTCTGAAGCACTATTGAAAACCGCTTGGGGTTAAAAAGAGACACTCGAAGAAGGGAGGAGTTAGGAAAAGAGAGAAGGGAAAGTTGCCAGCATGGAGAAAAGTGAAGGGGAAATGAAAAAACCACCGCTTATTCTCACGAGATCGCCGCTGAAAACTCTCACGTCAAAAATTCGGGAGGAAGCATCGGCGGCCAAATTAGAAAGGATCGCGAGGGAAGTCCCACGACAGGTCAACGAAGGCGAAGTTGTCAAAAAGAGAAAAAAAGAGGAGTCACGCCTGGAGGGGGTTGCAAAGAAAACTGGAAATCTGTAAGTCCGTCAACCGCTTTCTCTCAGGAAAAACTCTGCCTCTGGAGTTTCTCAGAGAATCAAAAAAAAATATTTACTGATACGAAGGAGGTCGGTGGAAGCTCAAGAAAAAGAGTAACGTAATCACGAACGCAAAGGGGGGTAATGTGACAGGGGTCAGCAACGTTGCTCAATTCGGATAGCAATTTCCAAAAGACCAAAGAACAAAAGAAATCTTGGACTCGCTGGTAAGAAAATCACGGGGGAATAAAAAACTTAGGTCTTGGGAAATAGACTAGAACAACACAACAAGAGGAGAGAAAAAAAAGGGATGTCGAAAAATAACAGTCTCTGCCAGAGGTGGAGACGTCGGATTTCGAACGACGAACGTGGGAGAGGGTTGGTTTATGGGGGAGAGAGAGAGGTCTCATGCTAGAAAGAGGAAAGGGGAAGGAAAGGCGCGTGATGGGAATGGAAAGGAAAGGGCGTGGAAAAAAATGAATCGTTCCCGATAAAAATCATGCTTTTATATCTCGTATGTAACATTTGTTACTGGATACCGACGAAGGGAGCGCCGGAATGTTAAGATTTCACCTGAAGCCGACGAGAGGAAGACGCAGAGAAAAGCCTATGGGAGGAAAAAAGTTGTCTAATTGTAAAAAGCTCAAAAAAAGAGAAACCAGACGGCAAAGGGGAAGCGGTATGCCAGCAACAGGAAAGTGGGCCGACGGAAAAAGAAGGGAAAAGCGCGAGAAGTGGGGTGGAAGGAAGGGAAAAAAAAGGGTTACAGATCTCGGGAAGGGAAGTTGACGGCAATGGCCCACTTGCGTCTGCGAAGGCAATAAATCCGAAAAGTCCAAGGAAAGCAAAAAGTAGTTCACCAAAAGGGACTCACATCGAGACACAGAATTTCATCATCGAGACAGCGGGAAAGAAGGGGACGAACGTGCCATAACGAGACATAAAAAGGAAGAGCCGGTTGCTTGTCAGAATCGCTTCAAAAAGCTAAAGTGCACAATGGATGATTAGAAGCCCTCGGTTAACACGTCGATCCATAAAGGAGAACCATCGGGGTCAGCATGATCATCAGGGATTTTGAGGAGGAACACAGGAAAGGAAAGGGGGAAAAAAGTCAGATTGAAAAAAAGCGGAGTCTGTAAATCCGAATCAAGCAAATTACGGCAATAGAGATAACAAAAATGATTACCGGGAGCTCTGCGATAGTGGATCCCGTCCTACATGAAAGCCGGATGGGCCAAGAAGCGAAACATTAATTCAGAAAAGAAACATGAATCGATGTTTGAACTTCATCTGATGAACAACGCTCCTAAAATCCAAAAGGACTCATAGAGAAGCCAATTACAGGACTTAAGGGAGAAAATTACGGTGCGGGGGGGGGAAAGGATAGGTCTAAAGGCGAGCGAAAAAGAATTATAATGGCGGATCTTGCTCACGATGACACATTGGGTCCAACGGGAGGGAGTGGCAAGTCATGAAAGAGAAGGCAGGCGGAAGAAAGCGGGGAAGAACCGCAAAAGTCTTGGATATGGGGGGAGAGAAAGATTGGCATACGTATGGATCAGGCCACTATCAGAAAAGAAAAACGAAAAGGGCGAGATGGAAAATTTCAACAGGCTTGTTCTTAAGGGGAGAGAAATGGGCAGTGAAGAGGAGGCGTTTTAGAATGGAAAAGACGGCGAAAAAAAGGAAGATGGGAAAAGGGGTATTCTCCGGGGAGGGCAAGGACAGTGTGGTGCTGGCGCTCTCGGTGTTAAGACGATTGCAATAATGGAGAACATAACAGTATAGTCTAGTGGCAGGGAAATTTCGTGGGGGGGGGGGACCGAAAGAGATCATAATTTGAGAGATGTTGACGTTCCGAACTGACCCAAAAAGAAAAAAGATTTAAATCCAAAAAAGGAATATTAAGACTCGGTCTAAGAGGAAGATCAACAACAACAAGGGAGAAAGGGAAAAGGAAATTCCTCGCAACCGGGAGAGAAAGGGAAAAAGGGTGGTTTGGAAGCAGTTGTCTGCGCAACTTTTTTGTTTTTATCGGGTGATTCCCCTCACCACGTAAGAAGCAGGATCGTCGAGTTAAGCAAAAGAGCCTGGAACAAGGAAGAAGAGAGGGCGGGTGGAAAGTTCTTGGAAAAGGGGGAGAGGAGAAGAAAGTAACGAAAAAGCGCACAACACTCTGTGAAAGACCAACAAAAAATCCATCAAAAAAAGGGGGGCCTTATGGGGAAGGGAGTAAGAAAAAAGAGAAAACAGGCACAATGGGGGAAAGGAGGGAAGAAAACTGAACCTTACCAGTTCGGAAACGAATCTTCTTCGCAGTGCAGTCACCGATTCTAAATCGGATACCCTCGAAAACGACGGAAGGGCGTCACCATCGGAAGCTTAGAAAGGGAAAAGAAACAATAAAAAAGGCGGAAAAAATATCAGCTAGAAGGAGAGGGGGGAAAAGAAAGAAGAAAGGAGACAAATTTTTGGGGCAGGCGAGCTACCATCCGCGAGACTAAACAAAAAAAAAGCGATCATCTCGAAAGAGAAAATTTGCGGGGGCTTCGAACTAGAGTCTTATCGGGTAGGGGGGGGATGGAGAGGAGTGTTAGGGCAAGAGAGCTTATCTAAGGAAGGAAGTTTCCAGGACTCCGTAAATCTGGGTCTGGGGGGGACCGGGGGGAGAACTTCAGATCAGTTCTTGGCAGCTTGACCGAAGAAGTATAGAGGGAGACATCGAGAGAGGGAAGAGGTACTCAGGCAGGATACTCCAAGACTCATCGCTCTTGGGAACTCAATTTGAATGTGAAAAACTAAAAACAAGGCAAGTGCGGGAATAAAAAAGAAGGAAAAAGACCAGACAGGGGGAAGGGGCACTGTTACGACAAGCGGCAGATGGGAACATGCAGAACGGGTTGAGTCTTGGCGAATACATCGTACTGTTCGAGAAGCTGCGGTTCTCTCTGCGTAATACAACAGAAAGTCCGTAGGCAAAGGGGGGTTGGGGAAAAAAAAATCGATTACAAACACCGCAAACGATTGGTTTAGAGAGTCCAAAGTAAGGTACTTCAAGTTTCAAAAGGGATAGATGGAAAGAGGTCGTCGAAGAAAGGGGGAAACCGCTTGGTGAAAGAAATGAAACTAAAACTGTGATCGCGGGTCGAAGATCCCGAGCATGTGGGGGACCACAGCTGAAACCTTTAGCCAACGTGCAAACTCTTCTATACACAGAGGAGGGAAGGAAGGCCCAAAAAACCACAAAAGGAGAAAGAGGACGCTTGTGAAGCAGGAAAGAGAAAGAGGACACTAAGACGGCCAGGGAGGGAATAAATAAAAACAAAACATAAAATTAAAACAAGCCCAATTGGGGGGTTTGAAAACCAATAAGTTTTTTAATTTTTTACTTTTTTTTGGGGGGTTTGGGGTAGAAGGGTCGAGGAGGAGGGGAGAAGCAGAAAAAAAAAAAGGGAAAGTTGGTTCAAAAACAGGAAACACTAGGCCTGAAGAGCGTAGGGATACGTCGAATAAGAAAAAAACGGGCGGGAAAAAAAGGAATGGGAAGCTTCGAAGGTTTCAAAAAGAGATACTTCTAAGCGATATTTTCGAGGAAAGATCAAGGGAGGAAGGAAGACGGGGAAAAAAGTCGTCAGGCGTGGGAAAAGGGCGCGTAAAGGCAGTCAATCAGAAAAGACCAAGTCCTTCAAAAGCGCACGAGTCAAGTACGAAAGTAGGGAAGGAAAACATTCAAACCTCCAACAAGGGGAAAAAACGCGGAGATAGACTAGGAAAAAGCTATCCAAAAGAGAAGGAAGAGAGCTTTTTAAAAAATCTAGAGAAACAAAAACACACGATGATTGAAGGGGGAAAAAAGGGAGGTCCAGGGCAATAGACTGCGACCAGGTGAACGAAAAGCGAACAAAAATCTGAGGTAAAAAAAGTGAGGGGGGTGGGAAAATGTCTATTCCTAATTATGGTAGGAAACAAGGAAATCGGAGAAAGGGGAAACATGTTGCGGGAGTGCGAGCAAGCGTGCAACCGGACATTAACGCTCAAACGATCGTCTCATTTACTTGCGAAATATCGCGACTAGAGTTCTTGGGGGAAAAAAAAAGAAGAAGACGGAAAGGAGCCGCGCCGTAATAAAGATTTAAGGAAGAGCGCACGAAAGGGAGAGGAAACCATAGATGCCTGGGCGCAACTTTTCGGACTTCACGAAACAGCTGCTCCTCCAGCGCCAAGAAATCAATCATGGCCACCTACGAGGCCAGACATGACCTACTTGTCAGCGACAAGCGTCAGGGAAAACGATCTGGGGGGGGGGGGGGAGGGAAGAGAGAACGGGTTCTATGCGAGGGGGAAAAAGTGGTGAAAATGCCGTGGCAACAATCCATCTTTCAACCGCCGGGAAAAGGAACCGATGCATCAGGGATTCACCAAAGTTAAATGAAAGAAAGACGGATCTGGAAAGGAAGAGAGAGCAAAGTGAAGGGAGCGACACGGCAAAAGAGAGAAGAAAAACAGGTAGTAAAGTCCGTTTGGATTGGGAATCGTCTTACGGCCTTTGATTTCAGGGATTACGAACGAAGGGACCACAAAGCAAAAAAAAGGAAAAAATCGAAGGAGAAAATCGAGGAGCCTGGAGCAATAAGGAAAGGGAGCAAGGCGAACCGGCAAAAGGGTTTAACTGTGCGTGTTCAAAAGATGAGACTTAGAAAAAAAGGGGAATGAGTCCGAGAGAGGGGGGGGGAGAGAAGTAGAGAAGGTAGAACATGATTGATCCGTTCACGAGAGGGGTAGAAAGGAAGATGAGAAGGCAGTCGGGAAAACGCGGACAGTCCAAGCAAGAAAGCTCAGGTAATCTACTCAGAAAGAAGGAATGCGACTTCTCTGTGCTACTACAAAAAAAAGAAAGAATCCACGGAAGCGAATACTCCCATTAAAGGGTGGAAGGAGGACGTTGCGTGGGGGCACAGAGATGAAAAGGGAAGGACTAAAAAGAAGATGAGAACGAAAGCTACGGTGCAAGGGCAAGCAACTTTAAAAGAAAAAGAGGAAGTTGAATCTATGGAAAGAGAGAGGACGTGGAATGGGTGGAAGAAGACTAGGATGATGAAAGGGGAAGAAAGGTTGTTACAAGAGGGGAAGCAAGGATCATCGTGATGGGGAAAGTGCAAAGCGGACGGCTCAGGCCTCCGGGGAAAAAAATGAGTGGTGTTATCAGACGGAAGAACTACAAATTAAATATTGAAGCGATTGGCAGGGGAGGAGAAGAGAAAATTGGGAGGACTGAGAGAGAGACTTGATACGATGGGAAAGGAAGTTCTATGAAACTCTCTGAGCTACGGTTATTTTAACGAGAAAAGCCACTCTACGGGGGGGGAGGCATCACCCTCGGGAAGAGAAACAAAAACTTGAAGAAAAAAGGGAGGGACAAGAAAAACAAAGGTACAAAAATTCAGAGAGGGCGACTCTCTAAAAAAAAACAAGAAGGGAAAGAGAGACTCCTTAATGACCGAGGTTAAATCAGTGCAAAAAGGTTGGTAGTACAGAGGGGGGGTTCCCAGGACACAAAGGGCCTAAAAGAGGAGAGGAGGGAAGCGTCAAAGAGAAGGGAAAGGAGAAAAAAGTACTGGAGGTGAAAAAAAGTAGATACAACACGACGAAAAGAACGATTCATCTCAGCCAGCACAAAGGAAAAACAAACCTAGGGATAACAGGAAGGGGAAAAAAATCCGACTTAAGAAAAAGAGTAGCAGCAAGAAACGGAGAACCAGGAAGCCAAGAAGGAAATTGACCAATCAGGAAAACAGAAAAAACAGAGGTCTTAGCAGTACGCTCCCTCGCAAATTAATTATGAAAAAGGCGAAGAGCGGTCCTGTCAACAGCTTCAAAACCGTGATCGAGGAAGAATGGGGGGTACTCGCCAAGTATGGGGGTCGCAAGTGCTCCGATTGAAAACGAGAAAGGAGACAGGAAGAAGAGTGTTTTAAGTGCTGGCCAGAAGAGGGACCAATACGCAACTAAGAATATCACGAAACTGTACTTTGGGGTCAGAGTCTAGCTGAGCGGTTTTTGTTGAGGAAGGGTCGTTGAAAGAGGCGAAGTGAAAAAAAACAGCCTGAAAAGATGAGGAGAAAGAGAAGAGTGCCTTGGTCTTTACGGAAGAAAAGGGAATTACTGGGGCAAAAGAAGAATAGGATCGGGAGAACTCCGCAGAGTCTGTAATCATTTTGAAACAAAACTAGAAAAAGAAAAGGGGGGTCCATGTTCCTTGGAAAATCTCATTGCTCCACCACTGTCACCAGCACACCAGACCTGGGGAAGGGGGTCGCAGGGAAGCAAAGGAGATTCTCAAATAATCGATGGGTCGGATCGACTTGGTATGAAGAAGAATGCTCGCTGGTCATTAATACCGAAACGAAAGAGAAAAAAGTCGCAGAAGAGAGGAAGGAGAAAAGCGAAAAAAGAAGGAATGGGCCTGGTAGGGAGAGAGGGGACAGGAGTCTTCATTTTGACAAAGCACGGATTAAAACTCGTCGGAAAAAAAGCTTTTTCCGCGAAAATCAAAAAAGGGGGAGAAGGAGGTCGGAAAAAGAAAAAAAAGGATCGGGGGGGAAAAAAGGCGTCCAAACGAAGTGGAAGAGAGGAGCAAACCAAGACTAAATGAACCAGGAACTTAAACCACGGAACGCCAGAGAGACGCGGAGTTTCAGTCGGCAATAAAAGGAAGACCACGAAAACAGGTGTCCGATTCGTTCAGGGGAAAAGAATTCAACATAAGAGGATGTTTGTCTTCAGACAATCTGTCGCCAGAGAGGAAAAGGGCAGAGGAAGGGAAGCAAATCGGTAAAACAGGCGCGCTCGCTTCAAAATCCAGTGAATCAGGCCTAAGTATGGGGGAAAAAACCTTATTTAAGATCCTTTAAACGAGAGGCAGTAGGTTGAAGCTCCCCGAGAAGAGAAAGAGAAAACCGACCCCGGGGGGGTCACGGGGAAGAGGAAGGAAAGGTACCTCAGGTAAGAAAAAGCATCGGAAGCAATCACCCCTAAAAAAGAAAGGGGGACCAACCAAGTTGCTCGCGCTAAATGCGAAGGACAAAAAAAGGCTCATCTTTCTTTAAGACAATCAGAGAGAAAAACAAAACAGGAGGAGAGAGAGATGTCGAACACGAATAAAAGAAAAGTTGGCTAAAAAAGGTGGGGGGAGAAAGACGAGAAAGCGTCCTGAACGATGTTTGGGTGGGGAAAGGGTCTTTGTGGGTGAAATGCTATAAAAAATGATGTAAAGCGTCTGACTAGCAGAAATTTCACATTCGGAGTTATTTACTTGAGTACGAGGGAGCGGGGCACCGCGTACAGGAAAGGGAAGTAGGAATGGTCCCTAAAGGAGTGGGGCGAGAAAACGGGCGATATATCTATTTAAAAGGTAACCTACAAAAGGAAAAGAAAAGACATTCCGACTCGCTCTACTGACTTTCAAGGAGAGGTACGATCCGGGAACAGCTGGGTGACGGGACAAAGGAAGAGGGTGAGAGGGGTCTCAAGAGATTACGACTTCGACTGGAGCGGAACATCCTTCCACTTGAAAAAAAATCAATCCCAGCGACAGAGAAGGGGAAAAAAGGGAATGGGAGTGTTGATAAAAGAAAAAGAGGCATTTAAAGGGGAAGAAGTGAGACCAATTCGGCGTCAGAGGGAAGAGAAAATCTCGTAGAGCAGTGCGACTAGTGGCAGCGAGTTCAAACGGGGTTCTACCAACATCGCAGAAAAGGAGAATCATAGACCAGCTTTGGGAAAGACAACTTAGGAAAGGGGAAAAGGGGACATCGATCCAGAACAGAAGAACTTGCCGGGGGGAGGGGGGAGACAGGAATAGGATGCGAGACCGTGGCTGGGAGACTGAAAGAAAAAAAATAGGCCCATCGATAAAACGGGAATGCACATCGGGGCGCATGAGGAATAGAGCGGGGGGGAGGAAAGGCTACACTAGGGTAAATTGGGGTCTGGTGACATTGCACTCAATAGATAGGAACCTGCAACCGCTCTAGAGGGGGGGAAAGGTCAGATAGAGAGAGGTATCAACATTGGTATTTAAAGAAGAGGAGGACGACAAGAATACTAAATAAGGAGGACGGAGGAGTGGTGGCACAGACCCTGATTTTCCTTAAGTCGAAAGGCAAAAAAAAAGACTTCAATGGGGGAAAGGGGGGCCTTAAGTAATTAGGGAAGGAAGGATATGGACCGAAAGAGGAGAAAAAAAAGGATCCGAAGGATGATAAGTCAACTTCTCATGTTGGGAGATATGAGATGCGTTTGCTTATTTCACATAAATTATAAAAGAGGGTTAAAAAAAATCGCGGTCATTACAAAGAGAGCAGGGTCTACGACAATAACGTCGGGGACACTGGGGGAAGTTAAGGACTAGGAGGGAAGAAGGATAAGTCTTGTGACGCATAAAAATCTTTATGAGGCGATACCTCTTGGTGCATTAAAAGAAACTGGGGGCAGAAGATAAATCCCTAAGATTGGTCAGGACGTCGGGTCACAGAGAGAGGGAGAAAAAAAGCGTGGGGGGCGAGGAGTGGGGGGGTGAGACATAAGGAAGGAACCATTAAGTGGGAAGCCAGATGAATCTAAAGGGGGGGAAAGGTTGTGCACAAAAACTATTCGTAAGAGAAAGAATTGACAAGAATGAGATTTGGGAGACAGAAAAATAAAGATTCGCTACGGTTCAAGATGCTTGGGGAGTACCCGAGACTGGCGATCGGGAATTTGCGCTGAAAGGTTACGGGGGTTACGAAAAGGACCAAAAATTTGAGATAAAAAAGAGACATAACAACCAGGAAAATTCTCTAGGGGAGGAAAGGGGGGAAAG